>JAEEGL014804647.1_pt1 | contig 93950 bp, 80 predicted proteins | sample 9134231 | NCBI WGS metagenome assembly JAEEGL01 (sample SAMN16246548, study PRJNA631951) | gut metagenome | biome: gut microbiome; feature: rumen; material: fiber-attached | host: Bos | place: Iran: Karaj | collected 2018-10 | reverse complement strand
TTCTGACTTTCAGTTTTATTATCTTAACAAAAAAGACAGACAAATGAGATTCAACAACGGCGGAGATCCTATATATGCTGTTTTCGAAAAACTTGATGAAAGACCGCTTCACAAAATTGCAAAAGATTTTATCAGAGAATTAGCTGACGATTCTATCAAATTCATTTCTTCAGTTGTTAAATAGATAGGTATTAAAAAAAATACGTTGTTTGAGATGTTTTATTTTACTTTGTAGATAGTTTTTGTTCCGTTTTCATCTGTTACTTCGTATTCATACATACTAATTTGTTCGGCTTTTACTTCTTTTCCGTTAAGCAGATAGTATTCGTGTTCAAAAATACCGCCTCTGATAAATTTACTGAATTCTGATGTATATACAAAATTAACTACATCTGTTGCTTTGTTTTGTGAGGGCTGGAACGGATAAACTCTTACGACTTCAAATTTATCATTTCCGTTTTCTCCGTACAGATGAATAAGTTTTCTTCCGTCATCCTGTTCAATGTTGTATATTTTTTCGGCAACGACTTTATTTGTCCGGTCTTTTACTGTTATGGATATCATTTCGGAATCGCTCGGATGTTTTTCAAGTATTTTGTATTTTCTGGTTTTACCTTCAATTTGAATACTTTGATCGTTGAATATGGTGAATGTTTCCTCCATACAGTATGGTTCCAGATTAACATTTTTCCCCTTAGGAGAATTTTTAAATAAGGAAATTTCATCTTCATCGTTTTTATTTGCTTCTTCAAGCCATTTTGAACCGTCGGAATCAAAATCCATGCAATCTATAGAATCAGGCAGATGCCATATAGGAACTTTTTTGTATGTATTACTGTACAACTCATAGTTGTTGTACATGTTGAAGCATGCATAACCCGATGAACTCATTATTATCGGATTATAAAAATTCTTTTTGACATGTGTACCGGCAGCATGTTTAATGTCAGAATAATATCCCATATTTCCCTCAAAAATTTGTGTACAAAAAATACTTATATTTATATAAAGTATTTTAAGCATGAGAAATTGCTATATTTCTGAAAATATTTTTAAAATTATATAATTTCTTTTCCGACAATCGGGGCGATTTGCTTGATTTGTTTATATAACAAGTCATACTGCCAAGGGTAAAGTGATTGCGCACCGTCACAAACCGCTCTTTCCGGATCATAATGTACTTCAATAATTAAACCGTCACAGCCTGCGGCAACAGCAGCTCTTGACATCGGTTCAACCTTATCCCTTAAACCGGTGGCATGTGAAGGATCAATAATAATCGGCAGATGGCTCAGTTTTTTAATAACAGGAATTGCTGTTAAATCAAGGGTATTTCTTGTGTATTTTTCAAATGTTCTTATACCTCTTTCACAGAGTATAACCTGGTTATTTCCTCCTGCCATAATGTATTCCGCTGACATAAGCCATTCTTCATAAGTAGATGATAAGCCTCTTTTCAAAATAACCGGTTTATGAGTTTGTCCTACTTCTTTGAGAAGATTGAAGTTCTGCATATTTCTTGCACCGATTTGGAGAATATCAACGTATTTTTCAAACATTGGCAGCTGAGAACCTTCCATAATTTCGGAAGTTACAGCCATGCCGTGATTATCGGCAACACTTCTTATAATTTTCAAACCTTCTTCGCCTAATCCCTGAAATGCATAAGGGCTGGTTCTCGGTTTAAATGCTCCGCCTCTTATGATTTTAACATTTGATTCCGCAAGCTCCTGAGCGGTTTCATCCATTTGATCATAAGATTCGATAGTACATGGTCCTGCAATTAATCCGGTATATTTATCACCGAATTTAACACCATTAACTTCGACAATGGTATCTTTTCCCTGACTTGGACGGGCAGCAAGTTTGTAGTTTGTAGAAAGTTTGATAACTTCATCTACACCTTTAAGAAGTTCAAAATCTCTAAGGTCAACTTCTTTAAGTCCTATTGCGTGTATAACGGTTCTTGCTTCACCATGGGAAACACGGGCTTCGAAACCTTTTGATTCAATAAATAATGCAACCCTCTGGATATCTTTTTCGGTTGCATGGCTGTTCATTACAACGAGCATTTGAAAATCCTCCGATAAAATTGATTATACTACAAAATTTTTAAGTATAACAAACCTGATTGGTTTTTAATATAAAAACAGCTTAGTATCCCATGTGTTTGACTTGAAATTATCTTTAAAGTATTCTTAAGTGGTGTACAGATAGTACGTTTTTACAAGGATATAATCAAGGGAAGAGAAGATATGGATTTTACTACTTTAACCATAAAAATATTAAAAATGCTTTCAATAGCCGGCAGTTACGGTATAGGAATTATATTGCTGACAATAATAGTTCGTGCTGCAATGTGGCCTTTGGGTGTTTCACAGCAACGTTCTATGAGAACAATGCAGTTGTTGCAGCCAAAAATGAAGGCTATTCAGGACAGATATAAAAATAATCCGCAAATGATGCAGCAAAAAATGATGGAATTTTATAAGGAGCATAAATTTAATCCTATGGCAGGATGTTTTCCGCTTCTTATACAAATGCCAATATTCATTTTGTTATATTCAACATTGATGAGCCCTCAGTTTATACAAATGGCAGGCGATTCTCAGTTTTTATTTATAAAAAGACTTGATGCAACTATGAAATCTTCAGCCGGAGTTTCCAATGACGGTGTTTTCGGTGTTTCAAGGTATGACGGATTTTTGGCAAGTAAGACAGCAACAGTGTACTTTGACGGTGAGGATAATCCGAGGCTTGATGTAAAGGTTAAAAAACCAAATAAAGCCGTAGAAATTCAGGGCGATTTTACACCGGGTGAGAATGCTGATTTCAAACTTAATCTGGATGATACTTTTAACTATAAATTTGATGATTTGGTAAAAATTAATAAAGTTATTCTTTCCGTAACGGATGTAAAAACAAAAGAAACAGAAACAATGACATTTACCAAGCAGGACGGAAAGTTAAGAGCATCATTCCCGACAACGGAAGTAAAAGAACAACCTCTTAACTTGGATGTACTGGGACTGTTGTTATTATTTATGCTCACCATGGTTGCTTCACAAAAAGCTATGATGGCGATGAATAAAAATGCCAATCAGGATCCGATGCAGGCACAAATGCAAAAATCAATGAATATATTTATGCCGCTTATGCTGGGATTTACGTTCTTTGTAATTCCAATACCGGCAGGTGTTCTTTTGTACCTTGTTGTAAGTAATTGCTTCCAGATTATTCAGACCGTAATTATAAACAAACAGCTTGAAGCAGAAGATGCAAAAAAAGCCGAAAGAATCAGTGATTCCGATATTGCAAATGCGAAACAAATAACAGAAAAATAACAGACAGTATTATTGCAAATTTTATATTATAACAGGGTTAAATTCTTTAGTTTGAATTTAACCCTGATTATTTATAATATGCGTAATAATATTTGTTGTATAATAAATCTGTTATGCTAGTATCAGAATTTGATTACACATTGCCGGAAGAATTAATTGCACAGGTTCCCTCAGAAAAACGGGAAAACTCCCGTATGATGGTTTTGGGGGTTAAAAATGGTACAATTTTACACAAGCATTTCTTTGATATTGTGGATTTGCTTGATGAAAATCATGTTCTTATTTTGAATAACACAAAAGTTATTCCGGCAAGATTGTACGGTTTTAAAGATACGGGTGCGAAAATTGAAGTTTTTCTGCTTAAAGAAACTGAAAATAAAAAAGAATGGGAAGTTTTAATAAAGCCGTCAAAAAGAGTAAAAGAAGGTACTGTTGTTAAGATAGCCGAAGAACTTTCGGCAGAAGTTATAAAACCGTTGCCTGATGACGGAAAATGGCTTGTCAGAATGATTTATGAAGGTGATATACTGCAAATTTTGCATAAAGTGGGTAACATACCGTTACCGCCTTATATAGAAAGAAAAATGACCGGAGAAGAATTAAAAAAACTTGATTTTGAGCGGTATCAAACGGTTTATGCAAAAGATGAAGGTTCTGTCGCCGCTCCTACAGCCGGTCTGCATTTTACAAAAGAGATACTGAAAAAATTGTCTGACAAAGGAGTTCAAATCGGATATGTAACACTTAATGTCGGAATCGGAACATTCCGTCCCGTAAAATGTGAAAATGTTCTGGAACACAAAATGGATTCCGAAAGTTTTGAAATTTCTCAGGAAACCGCTGATTTAATTAACAGTGCAAAGAGAGAAGGTAAAAAAATAGTTGCAGTAGGCACAACAACAGTAAGAACACTGGAAACTGCATATAAACAGTTCGGTGAAATAAAAGCCTGCAAATCTGCTTCGGAACTGTTTATCTATCCTCCCTATGAATTTAAGGTTATAGATAAACTTATTACTAATTTTCATCTTCCGAAATCGACTTTGCTGATGCTTGTAAGTGCTCTTGCCGGAAAAGAATTTATTTTTAAGGCTTATGAACAGGCAATAGCAAATAAATACCGTTTTTATAGTTATGGCGACTGTATGTTTATAAATTAATGATAAAATTTTTCAAAATGATTATCTTGTGATAAAATGAAAATTACGGAATAACCCTCGGAGTAAAAATGCGTAAGTTTTTATTAATATTAGGAATATTTATATTGACCTCGTCGGCAACATTTGCTGCAAAAATTCCGGACGAAGTCCAAACCTACATAAAGAATGAAGTTCCCAATGTTGATATAAGGTTTGACGGTGTTATCATTATGCCATCAAACACTATTTATTTACCGCTTTATCCGGCACTTTTTGCGGATAAAAAATCACTTGCAATAAAAGAAACATATCCGGCAGGATTGAGTTTGCGTCAGGAGCCGAATATAGTTATTTTTAATAATGACTTTGTACTAATGCGTGTGCTGACTGACGGAGAAGGACACAGAACCGTCATGCATCAGGCAACTCCGCCGCTGGAGGTTCGTACAGGTTTGCTGCCTCAGGACATGCTTGTTCCGAGCGGTTTGATTATTCCCGAAAATATTAAATCAATTATTGGTAACCTAAAGATTGATACAAAGAGTGAAGATATTATAAAAGTTAATAATGAAGATACTTTTGAGGATTTTATTAAAAATGCCGGCTCTGACAGACCGCAGCCGTTAATCTCTCAACTGGCAAATAAAATAGTTTTTGTTACAACCAATTATTCAAAGAATATTCAGGTTGTTGAACCGGGACACGGTGTACCTAAGTATTCATTGGCACAAAAATCTATACCGATTGATGTAAAAGCTGTTCGTGAAGGGAAATTCCTGCTGGTTACCAGTTATGACAGACCTTTTATTGATGTGGTTTCAGTAGCGGATTCAAGATTTATAAAGCAAATATCTCTGGGTTCTAACCCTGAGCAGATTTTGCTTGATGAAAATAATGAAAAAGCCTATATTACTTCACCTTCAGCATCAACAATTTTTGTTGTTGATTTGAAAACAATGTGTTTAGTTCAGAAAATCAAAATTAACGGATATTGCGAACATATATTTCTGGGAAGCGATAAACTGTTTTACGTAGATAAATTAAACAATGAAATTTGGGCGATAGAATTAAAGAAAGATTATGAGTTAAAAGACATAGGCAAGTTCCCGAATGTATCCGCTTTGGCTTATGCAAATAATAAATTGTTTATTTCAAGCAGAACAAAAAGCCGTATTGCAGTAATCGATTATGATACACTGGGACTTGTAAATGAATATACAACGGTAAGCAAACCCACAGCAATGATTTTGCAGGGTGATAATCTGTATGTTTTAGGTTCTCAGGGTAATGAAATACAGATTATAGATACAAAAAATTCCGGAATTGCAGGCAAGATTGAGCTGAAAACAGGCGGATTTTCTTCCGGTTTAACACGTATTTACGGAACAAATTATGCTATTGTAACCGATATAAAGAATAACTACTATACTATTATAGATTTAAACAACGGAACAGTCTTAAAAACTTATGAATTAAGTATTCCGATAAAAGATGTAATTATAGCTGATAAAGTAAGATTGTTTGATTAATTATGAATATAATACTTGATGAAACAACAAATTTGGTTATGGCAGAATTAGAGCAGACTCAAAAAGAGTTTTGGAATATCCCCCGCAAGACAGGTGTTCTTTTGAATATGTTTATCAAAATGATAAATACGCAGAATGCTCTTGAAATCGGAACTTCAAACGGATATTCGGGTTTGTGGTTGTCAAAAGCACTTAAAGAAACAGGCGGACATCTCACAACCATTGAATTTTATGAAAAAAGACAAAGTGTTGCAATAGAGAATTTTAAAAAATGCGGTGTGTATGATATTATTACACCGATACAGGGTTCTGCATGTCAAATAATTCGTGAATTTCCCGATGATAAAATGTTTGATTTTGTTTTTATTGATGCAAGCAAAAGGGAGTATGTTGAATACTTTAACCTGATAAAACCGCATTTAACCAAAAAATGTATGATTGTTGCAGATAATATTATATCACATGCTGAAAAGGTACAAACATTTGTAGATGCAGTAGATTCTGATGATGAATTTCAGTATGAAATAGTGGAAGTTCCGGGCGGAATCCTTGTAGCATACAGAAATTAATCTTTAATCAGCTTAATTTGCTTTTTAAAATTTGTGCGGCAGAGATTAAAATATCAATACTTGTTGAAAAGGGCGGAGCATAAGTTAAATCAACGTCTATCAGCTGCTCAACCGTAATTCCCTGTAAAAGTCCAACTGATACGGTGTTAATTCTTTTATCGGCATCTCCGCATCCGATAGCCTGGGCTCCAAGGATTCTGTGTGTTCGTTTATCTGCCACAAGTTTAAGAGTTATATTTTTGACCTCCGGCATGTATCCGGCTTTATCTCTTTTGGTTATAAGTACGGAAACGACATCATAACCGAGCTTTATAGCTTGTTTTTCCGTAAGTCCGGTTTTGGAAATGTTTAGCGAACCGTATCTCAATACTGCAGAACCCAAAACTCCTTCAAAATCTTCCACTCCGCCCGTCAAATTTATTGCGGCAACACGGCCTTCTTTGTTTGCCGTTGAACCCAGAGGAATCCACATCGGTGTATTTGAAACCATGTTAATTTTTTCCGCACAGTCACCGCAGGCATATATGTCGGGAATATTGGTTTCCATTCGGCTGTTAACCTTTATAGCTCCTGTTGCTCCAAGTTTTATACCTGCATCAATAGCAATATCTACAACGGGTTTTACACCGGAAGCTATGACTATCATATCAGTTTCAAAACAATATCCTTTTTGGGTTTTTATATGAAGAACGGAGTTTTCGTTTTTAACTTCGTTAACGGTATCTTTGTTTATTATCTTAACAAGATTATTGGAATTATCCAGCATGTAATCCTGTATCAGAGAAGAAATATCCTCATCAAGCATAGAGAGTATAAAAGATGAACGTTCAATTAAGGTAACGTTTTTTTTATTTTTAACAAAGGCTTCAACAAGTTCTATTGCAATATACCCTCCGCCAATGATAGTAATATGTTTTGATTTGCTCATACCCTGTCTGACAGCAATTCCGTCATCAAGAGTTCGGAGTGTGTAGATATTTTCTGAATCTTTATGAAAAAACTCAGGAATAAACGGTTCTGCTCCCGTTGCGATAACAAGTTTATCATATTCAACAAATTGTACATCTTTGGTTGTAAGATTTTTTACCTCAATTTTTTTATTGTCAGGCAGAATTTTTATCACTTGTTTTTTTGTGTGAATATGAATTCCGCTTTTTTCAAATTCTTCTTTTGAACGGACAATAAGCTGCCGCCAATCCTGAAAATCGCCTGCAATATAGTAAGGCATGCCACAGGCTGAGTATGATACAAAATTATCTTTTGTATAAATATGAACTTCTGCATCCGGCAGATTTCTTTTGGCTTTTGCAGCGGTTTTGGCACCTGCGGCAACACCGCCTATTACAACAATTTTCATACAAAAATTATTAATTTACTGCTTGTAAAATACAATTAGTCAACTATCTATATGTTTAAAAGCCCATAAATTAATGATATGATTTAACCAGAATAAAGATTCAGGAGTTGCTAATGGGAATTAAAAATGAACAATCAACAAGGTTTGACAAAAGTGCAGAATATAGTATTATCGGAAAAATGCTGTTGGAAGGTTTGGACGTATATGTTCCGTTGGTAGATGACCACGGTGTTGATTGTGTAATAAAAAAGGGCAATGGTGAATTTGTAGAGGTTCAGATAAAAGCACGTTCAAAAAATGTAAAAAAGAACGATGCGGCTTTTTTTGCGTGTATAAAACACAAACCTACACCGAATTACTACTTTGTTTTTTATTCAGAATTGCTGGATGCTATGTGGATAATGTCATCGGAAGAATTTTTAAATGAGTGTGTTACAAATAAGAGTGGAAATAATAGCGGTAAACACAGTATAAGTTTTAACGGTAACAGAAAAGATAAAAAAAACAGGGAAAGACATACCTTGTTGTAAAGAACGATTTGACAAGTACAGATGTAAAGACTTTTCAATGTTCTATTAGTATATAATATACAAGTGCTTGATTTTTGAATATTTACTTGATAATATTATTAAGAAGTCGTTACGGGCCTGTGGCACTCTGCCGACGAGAAAGGTGACTAAACGTCATGTTTTGAGGAGAGGTAGGTAGCGCAAGCTAACGCAAGCCCGTAAAATTGAATAATAAGTCGCACACAGTGGGCCTGTGGCACTCTGCCGACGAGAAAGGTGACTAAACGTCACGTTTTGAGGAGAGGTAGGTAGCGCAAGCTAACGCAAGCCCGTAAAATTGAATAATAAGTCGCACACAGTGGGCCTGTGGCGCAGCGGTAGCGCAGAGGACTCATAATCCTTTGGTCGTGGGTTCGAATCCCTCCGGGCCCAAATTTTAAAGAAAGACTACAATCAAGTAGTCTTTTTTTGTTGACTGCATTTTTGAGCAGTTTGCTAATTACCTTTTGCACGGAAAGAACTCTTCTACAAAACAAAACGGAGCTGGCAAAAAATATTTTTTTCAGTTTTAATGTATATAGAAAGGGATATTTCAACAGTGCAAATAAATAAAATCAGTGTAAATAGAGGTAAATATCAACCCGTAAATTTCAAAGCCAATTATTTTACTGTTGAAAAGCTGGGACATAACTATACACTTAGTAAAATTTCTACGGATAATGAAGAAAACCTGGGAAAAGAACCTGTTTTAGAATATAAATCTTTAGGATATAAAAATAAAGTTTTTAAATATGAATTTCCAATGTCTTATGACGGTAAGTATTACACCACTATGGTTTATCCAAATACCGATAGATACCGAATATTTTACAAAGATACAGGTAAATATGAAAAAAATGGTGAAGAGCAAATTGTAAACCCCATAGAACTTGCAAGAATTGCATCAAAAGAAGACAGAAAAATAAACAAACTGCCAACAGAGTTTAATTATGCAAAAGGTATAGCAGAAGGGAAAATCGTGACTGCAAAATGTACACCCGATGGAGAGCTAGAATACGATGAACAAAAACACAAAGACATGCCAATAATTTTATTAATAGATAGTATTCAACAATACGAAGTTGACCAATTAACTCGACTACCACGAAATATTAAAGGTATAATTACATCTTCTTGCGAATTTAATCAGCTTAGCCACTATGGGAATCAATACAGGAATAACTTATCAGTCATGAGTGTTATTGTTGATGAAGATAAATATAATGAAATAAAAAAACAAGAGGGTAAATACCTTTCTGTTGATAATACAAGCGGAGTTGTTAACTGGAAAGAAATCAAACCCTCAACGGGTGGTCAGATATCAACCACAATATCATTTGCCCCTCCATTGATAGAAAAGGTCGAAAGACTGCTCAAGTCTGATGAATTAACTCCTCAAAACTGTGGTAATAAAGGATACAGGCTTTCTCTTATACAAAAACTTATTAATGAGGGTAAATTAAAGGATATATCTGTTTCAAAATATTTTGTAATTCCGGAGGGTTATCTTAGCAAGCTTCAAAAATATATGGATATAGAAAATTTTGTAGAAAGAGAAGATGCATTTTTTAACAGTGTTTATACTCAGGAGGTTAATAAAAAGGTAGAAGAACTTGGTATGAACAAAAGAGATTTAATTGTTCGCTCTAACTTCAATACAGAAGACTTAGACAGTTTTTCTTCCGCAGGAATTTATAATTCCGAACGCAATTTTGACAGTACAGTATTAAGAACCGCATTGGAAGATGTAGTCCAAAAGGCAACAGAATCTGAATATACACAAAACTTTCATAAAAAATTTGGAATAAAAAATGAGCAAATACAACCTGCTGTAATAGTTCAGGATTATATCGAACCAAAATATAATTTTACTTTATATTCTGATGACGGAGACGGTAATACAATAATTGAATTGTTTAATGAAGTCGATTGGCAGACAAAAAGTAATGCTTTAATTAAATACAACAAAAAATCAAAAGAATTTACTGTTGAACGTGTAGAATCACCAAAGGGTAAGTATGTGATTGATGAAAAAGGAAGTATCACGGACTATAAACTTGAAGAGAGTCAAATATCTAAAGATTGGGAAATTTTAACACCGATTTTGGGCATTGTAACCTCAGGTGCTGCTGTTCTGGAAAAATTCTTTAAACACCCTCAGGATATTGAAGGCGGCATAGGAAAAGACGGCAAAGTTTTCTTTTGGCAGACAAGAGATATTGTCGCAAAAGCAGTTAAGAGAATTTAAATTTGTATTTATTTCCAAAATTGCGTGAAAAGTGATGGGTACGGCAAAACTTCATATAATATCCCGAATTATTTTCTCAATTTCGCTCTAAGTATAGCGGCATAATTTTTAAACTCTGTATTTTGGTGTGTCTTGCCGAAGTTTGTTGAGTGGATTCTTCTCATTGTTGAAACAAAGTCGATTTTTTTTATTTTTAATCCGTTAGAGTCCATTTTGGATTGCCATTCAATGATTTCACCCGTCTGAACAGCTTCGTTAAATAAGCCTATTTTATCAAAAGCTTCTTTTTTTATTAAAATAGCACCGGTGAATAATCCCCAGTACGGTTCTTGTTTAATCAGTGTTCTTGCTCTTTCTTCATCAGATAAATCAGGTGAATACCAATCCTGAACTTTTGCTTCTGTTGCCATAATGTCAGGCTCAAATTCATCATAAAGTTTTTTTAGTGCTCCTTCTATCATAATATCATCATGGTCGTGGAATAAGATATATTTACCGCAGGCAGCTTTTAATCCGCTGTTTTTTCCTGATACCTGACCTTTTGGGGTGTCATGCTTTACAACTTTGCAGCCATAACTTTGGGCAATTTCAACAGTGTTATCAGTGGAACAATCATCAACAACGATTATTTCAACATTCATATTTTGAGCCTGAATACCCTCAATCGCCTGATTCAAATATTTACCCCTGCTTCCGTTTTTGACGGGAATTATTACTGATATTAAATCGTTCATTATTTATTTGCTCCTCTTCTCAGAAATCCCATTGTTACAACTTTGTTGTAATTTTTTAGATATTCTTCATAGTTTGATGAATTTAACAAACTGTATGCAAAATACTTTTCTATTTCGTTATAAATGTTTTCATTTATATAAAAATCAGCTTCAATTTTTTTAAAGAATGCTTTGTAAAACTCAAATTTTTCGTTGGTGTCAACTTTTATAAACGGGTAAACTCTAAACAGTTTTAGTTTGGGATTAAGTTTGTTATGTTCTTTTAAATAATCATAAATCATCGAATGAGCTTTTATATGCTGCAAATCTCTGTCATCAACCGCTTTTGCAACTCCCGTGACAGAGGTATTATTAACCGTGTAGTGATATTTTTCACCATAAAATACAAAAGTTCTGTCCAGATACATGTTGACAATTGTGTTAAAAACAACATCATCTGTTGCGTGAATGTTCAAAAACCGCAGATTGTGTTCATTAAGGAAAGATTTTCTGTACATTCTTGCCCAAATAAAACAGGGTGCATCATGGATTGTTCTGATATTATCCAGATATTCGCCCTCTTTTTTAATCTCCGGCATGGACGGATGGTGGTATGCAACACTGTGTCCGTTACTTTCATTCATAATTGATAAATTCAGGATAACATCACATTGTTTCTGTTCGATTTTGTTAACCATACATTCGAGATATTTTTCGTCAATATAATCATCTGCATCAAGAAAATATATGTATTCACCTTCTGCCATATCAATACCGACATTTCTTGTTCTTGCGGCACCTACGTTTTCATAGTTGGTTATAACCATAATTCTGTCATCTTTTTGGGAATATTCTTTAAGTATTTCTGAAGTATTATCCTGTGACTTATCATTAATACAAATAACTTCAAAATCCTTAAAAGTTTGATTAAGGACACTATTAAGTGTTTTGGCTAAATATTTTTCCCCGTTAAACACGGGAATTATTACTGATACTTTTTTCATCATTTTTCTGTTGTGTTACCTCTTTTTAGCGAACTTAATACATTTTGCCTCATTTTGTTTAAAACGAGTGCTTTATAATTTTCTTTTTCACATATTGAACTGATATAATCAGGCTCAAAAATATAAACTTCGTTATATTTATAAATTTTATTACAAGTTAATTTATATAAAAAATATCCGGTTAACCTTTCTATAATAAAAGCAAAATCTCTTATATCGGTTTCTTTATCAGATAAATCAAGGTCATGACCTATAAAATTTTTAAGCAGTGTTTCTACACCGCAGGATTCCTCTTGCGGAACAGATATAGCATTAGGATATTTTTTTACAAGATAATTTAATATTTTTAACATCCAGTTACAGAATTCAAAAAATATTTCTTTTTTCATAATGTACATTTCGGCAAAATATCCGGAATGCCTATTAAAATAGAATTTTACATTATCTGCATCGTCAGGATAAACATGTTCAATAGTATCAATCATAATATCATAAAATAGTTTTCCATGGCATTTTATCATCTGTAATTTCAGTGTTTCTCTAAAAAATTTTTTCTTTGGGATTATTAAGTCATATTTTTCAATATTATTTAAACAACAAGGAAACAATAATCTTCTGTATCCCATAGAACCAAAGTATTCTGGATTGCCCAATTTTTCATAATTTTTCCAGGCCCAAAAAGTTCCTGTAAAAAAGCCCACTCTGCGGTTTAAATATGAAATGTTGCCGTCAAAATCGTCATCTCCCACACAATTTTTATGAAGCCATTTTATATCATTATCGTTTGCAATTCCGTCTTTTGAAATTTCTTTTTCTACTGACCTGCCCAGATGAATCGGTGTTAAAATATCTGTTTTAAATAAAAATGACGGCTTTATATAACTTATAAGAATTTTGACTATATTCTGATTTTTGTTCAGATAATCGTATTTTTTATAATATTTTAAAATTAAATCATAGTATTTGTATTTACATACTTCTTCTGTAAACTTCCTGTAAATTATATTGGGGATTGTCTGGTTGTATTTAGAAATAAATAAAAATTCTATGATTATACCAAATAAAGATTCTCTAATGTTTTCATTTATATTAGCATTATGGTAATTGCTTATTACAAAATTAAACAAAAAAGAGGCAATTATATGATATGATTTTGGGGATACATTGGTTTCATTCAGTAAATCAAATATTTTTAATCCGATAGTTTTAAAATCTTTAAAGTTTTCAAGAATTGCATGAGTTGAGACAGAATTATGTTTATACTGTGAATAATAATATTTAGCACTGTTATCAAAGGTAACTTTACTGTAATTTATACAGGCTTTTATACTGAAATAGGGGTCCTCAAAATATTTTATTCCTTCGGGAAATCTTATTTCATATTTGTCCAGAAATTTTTTTTTGTATATTGCGCTTGTGAAACCATAGTAAAAATAAGCTTTATTCTTTCTTATTTTTTCATTCATTTTATAAAAATCAGTTAATTCTGATTTACCGGAATTAATATCATAATTATAAATATTCCCTTTTGCTGCATCTGCTTTTGTTTCATTGGCTTTTATATATAATTTTTCCAAGAAATTCAAATCAATAAAATCGTCAGAATCGACAAAGCCTATGTATTCACCGTTTGCATTATCTATGCCGATATTTCTTGCATATCCGACACCTTTATTTTGGGGTAAATTAATTAGTTTTATTCTTTTGTCTTTTTGGACATAGTATTTTAGTATTTCCAAACTTCTGTCAGTCGAACAGTCATTAATGCAGATTATTTCAATATCATCTAATGATTGATTGATTATACTATCCAGACATTTCGGAAGATATTTTTCGGTATTATAGACAGGTATTATCACAGAAACTTTTGTCATGTTTTTCTTTCTGCTTGTTATGAATATTAACAAAATTTATTAGTGTTTTAAATTCTTTGTTATTATAAACCAATTCTTTTGAAATATAATCAGTAATATTTGTTACAAAATCTCTTAGCTCCGATAAATAGACTTTCATGGGACTATTTTTGCGAATGGTTAAAATACAAAAATATACTATTCCGCCAAAGAGTTTTTGAATACATAATTTCTTATATTCATCATCAGAGTTTTTAAAAAAATCGCTTTGAAACAAAATTTTTGCAGCTTGAATTTGGTTAATAACCAATTTATCGTATTTTTTCATAGCCGAACCATCTCTGTCTATACGATAATTACATAAACATTCAGGCAAAAATACAACTTTCGGTTTATAGGAAAAACACTCCAGCACAAATAGAACATCTTCCGTCGGATGAATATTCAACGGGAATTTTATATCATTATTTTTAATAAAAGAAGTTTTATATATTTTATCCCAAACCAAATTTACAAAATCACAAAAATATTCATTATAATTGATTCCGTTAATAACATTTTGAATTTTGTTAACTATGTCATATTGTATTTTCTTATCTGTATAGCGATTATGAGCAAATTGTACAATATCTGCGTCATTTTCCGTTATTTTATTATATGTTTTTGCTGCAAAAGCCGGTTCCCACCAGTCATCAGGGTCTAGAAAACTAATATATTCTCCGCTCGCTTTGTCAATTCCGGTATTCCTTGCAAAGCCAACGCCTTTGTTTACTTCAAAATCTATGATTTTTATTCTTTTATCTTTTGAGGCAAACTCTTTTAGTATTGTCAAACTTCCGTCCGTTGAGCAATCGTTAATGCATATTATCTCAATATCTTCTAATGTTTGGTTAATTACACTATCCAGACACTTTGGAAGATATTTTTCAACATTATAAACAGGTATAATAACGGACACTTTAGGCATTTTTTAATACTTACCCCTTTACTTTACCTCTTTACCCTTCCATTTTTGCTTCACGACGGGCAACATCTTCTTTATCTTCATTAAGAGAAGATTTTTCAGGGCTCCAGCCTTCTTCCTCTTTAACTTCGTGAATCGGATCGGCAAGCAGAAGTTCCTGGGCATCGTTGTATTCTTTAAGTTCAAGGATATAATTGTCTTCTTTGGCAATAGCTTCATCTATGTTTACTTCCGCTCCCGAATCTGTGCCGGAAAGCAAAATTTCTTTCTCAAGCATTGCATCTATAAATGCTTTAAAATTATCTTCTTCTGTTCCGAGTGTTTTTATTTTTTCCCAAATTTTTTCTGTGGAAACACCTTGTGCCAGATTTTCGTACACTTGTGTTCCAAAAGCATTCATTCCGTAGTATATTCCTGTTTCGGAATTAATTACTATTGCAATTCCGTCTGTGATATCAGCAAACATTTTCGTTTCATTTAATTGGTAATTAGCCATTGTTATACTCCTTTATAAAATCTTTTAAGCACTCCACATTCTTATATATATCATTGCACAAACATATTTTATAAAAACGAAATTCTTTAACCATGCTGATTAATTTTTTTATAGTTTTCATATCGTGCCTGTCATTCATCTGAAAAACGGTTGAGTGTACAAGGTGAGTAATGGCTCTGCCTTTTTCCTGAACGGAACACTCTTTGACGGATGGTTCTTTATCCGAAACAATCTCCGGAAACATACACAATTTAACAGGGTATTTTTTCTTAAATTGATTATGGAAATTGGAAATATTTATGACATATTTGTCTTTTCTTGCATTGTTAGACACAAACCGTGAGTTTTCCAGTCTGTCATAAAGCTCGTTATACATCCTTGGTGAAAGTGTAATTATTGAATAAATAGGATGTGCAAAAAGGTTTTCTCCTTCTTTTTCCAAGGTTAAATAATCATCTGAAACGTATTCAAAACCCTCCATCATAGCTAAAACTGCAAGAGTAGATTTACCCCTCTGTCCTCTTGCGCATAATAAAATACCTTTGTTATTTAAGCCGATGCAGGCACCATGCACTAGGTTTGTATTTTCTGTTTTTAAAATATTGTTGAGTATTTGAACAAAAATATGCCCTTGCTTAATAAATTCTTCCGGTTCAAGGTTTTCCACACCGTAATAATATGTTTGGTTTTCTTCGTCATAGGAATTAACAATATTCTGAAATAAATCAATACTTAACAGAGGTTTCATCGTGGAATAATTTTTATCGAAAATCCACATGTCATCAAATGAATTACACTGTTTTGTTAATATTTCAATTCTGCGTTTCAAATTATTTCTTGGGTTTAATTCCGGCATAATATGCTTGTAGATTTGTTTTATATTTTTTTCCTGCCAAAGAACAACTGTTGCATCAAACCTGTCAGCTTTATCTTTAAGAGTATATGTAAGCTGCTTTTGAATGTGCGGAATAAATTCTTCCGAATAGCAAAGCAAACGAATAATTTTTACTCCCAGGTCAAGGTAATATGTTTTTACCAGACTATAATTTGCTTTAATATATTTAAGCAAATTATCATTATATTCTTTTAGTTTTTCTTTTGCCGGATTATCGATTCTCATGCAAAAAGCCCTGCCCTTCTCAATATTATTTTAGCAAAAACAGGATTTTTTCTTATAATTCCCAGTTTTAAAATAAAATATTTTGGTTTTAATTTTAAGTATTCCCTAAAAAATTCAAAACTTGAAAAGATATCTTTGATTTTCATTTGATGGCTTTTTTGTTTCATCTCCCACAAATAAAATCTTTGATATGTTAAAAGAATACAATATTTTTCAAATTCTTTTTCAAAAAAAGTATCATATTTTATTTTTTCAGGTAATAAATTAGGGACAATTCCGTTTATAAATTGTATGGCAAAATAAACGTGATTTTCTGTTTTTGTCTTTTTAGAGTTTTGAATAACAATATTCCAGTCAAAATCAGGCTTTGAATCGATTAAAAATTTGCAGTCAAACAGTGTGTACGGGATACCTGAATAGCTTGTTTTATTCCTTAAGTTTCTGACGAGATTAACAAGTGTTATAAATAATAAATCTTCATTACACGGTACCAAGGCAGGAATACCAAAAACATTCTGCTTTGTGGCTCTTTTAAATAAATCGGGTATAAAGGCTTTTTCTTTGTCCGATTGCATTATTATATATTTATGAATATCCATAATGCCTTCTTCACTGTCTTTTGGGTGGATATCAATGCTGTGAATATCCCATGCGGTATCATAACCCAATTGTTCAACAATTTTGCCAGCTTTAATATAATCTTTTTCATGAACCAGAATATCAATATCTCCCATTATCCTTGGATATTCAGGTCTCAGGTGTTTTATACAACCTCCTTTAAAGATTAAAAATTCTATATCGGACTTTTTTAGTTCGTTACAGATTTTTGTGTAATGGGAAATCAGTTTCATATTTTTAAACCTGAAAAACTGCAGCAGTCCCTTTAATCTCGGTGCAACATAATCAGAAAATTTAAGTTCGGGATGCATTTTCATAAAATAAGAAAGCAAAAGTGCTTTATGCCCGCCTACAACTTCAATATCCCACTGTTTTAAGAAGTTGTCCAGATTTTCCTGAGATGTTGTTTCGGAAAAAATCAGGTTCAACAATGTTTCTTCGGATTTTGAAATAACTTCAGATTTCAAGCCGTCAAGAATAATGCTTGTAAGCTCCTCAACACTTGCAGCATTTTTATTGTTTTTTAGTATCTGAAGTACGTTATAATTGTCCTCTATCAAATCTTTTCTTCCTTAATTTTTATAAACGATAAAATATAATGTCTTGCGGTGTGCAAACTTTCTTTTTTGGTATAAACCGGAATTCCGAAAATATATATACTTTTAACTATAGCCCAAAAATCTTTATCACGGATTTGTGCGTTATTTTCTTTTAAAAATTTTAGAACTTCCAGTCTGGCATTATTTTTGTCGTTTTTAAACTTACTTGTTTTATATTTTTTCTTTACCGTAGAATCGGGATTTCTGTAATAATAGTAATAAATTCCGGGAACACTTACAATTCCGTTTGCATGGTATAAAGCTTTTGTAGTAAAAATTTTATCTTCACAAAAAACATTTTCAGGATACAAAATATTATTTTTCTGCAAAAACTCTTTGCGGTATATTTTATTTGTCGGACATCCGTCTTTCCATTGATTGCAGATATCAAATTTTGACTGTAAATCTGTATAAAATATCTCTTTTGTAATATTAAGACGCTTTTTGGTTTTTCCGTTTCCGGTTCTTACATTTGTGGCAAGAGCCAAATCCGAATTATATTTTTTTGCTGCTGAATATAATTTTTCAAAATAGTCTGAATCTACCCAGTCATCAGAATCTACAAAACCTATATATTCACCTCTTGCAAGATTTATGCCTGTATTTCTGGCAGCTCCCTGCAGCTTGTGTTCTTGTTTTACATAAACAATTCTTGTATCATTTTGGGCAAATTCGGTAACAATTTTTTCAGAGTTATCATCAGAACCATCATTGACTATGATAATCTCTATTTCTTTTTCTGTTTGGTTTATGAGTGATAAAAGACACTTTTCAATATATTTTTCAGAGTTGAATACCGGAACAATAATTGATATTTTGGGTTTCTGCAAATAGTTTGCAGTGACTTCCGTTACTCCGGATTCGTTTATTGTTTCGTTTATGCTCACGGCTGCTCCTTTTTACTTCTCAAATATATCATAAAAACAGACCTTAAAAATCTCTCGAACGGATTTTGTTTGATTCATAGATTATATAAAATTTTTGGATTATTAACATTAAGAAATGTAAAATGACAAAAAAATTAGTTAAATTTATAAAAAATTTGAACTCGATTAAATAAAAAACCAAAAAATTTTTAAAAAATTAGAAATTTTTGATTTACAAATAAAATTTTATAATATTTATTCAACTTCTTTATTAATGTTTACAAAATAATACCTGTTCTGTAACTTTGACAATGCTGATTCTTACAAGATATAATCAATTTGTAATATAGGAGAACAGGACTATGGGTACAAAAAGCATTATTGATTATAAAAAAACTCTTACAAAAGAAGAAATTAAGAAAATTGTTAAAGATAACAACATTGAATTTATAAAGCTTGAATTTTGCGACATTAACGGAATTATGAAAAACCTTTCAATTCCGGCTGAACAGTTAGACAGCGCACTCAATAATGAGATTATGCTCGACGGTTCTTCAATTAAAGGTTTCAGAAGCATAGAAACTTCAGACATGTACTTCTATCCTGACCTAAAAACTTTTGCAATCATCCCTTGGAGAAGTGATGAAGATGTTAAAGTCGCAAGGTTCATCTGCGATATCTATAATCCTGACGGAACTCCGTTTGAAGGTTGTCCGAGATGCAATCTGAAGAAAATGATTGCCCGTGCTGAAAAGCTCGGTTATACAATGAACGTCGGACCGGAAGCGGAGTTCTTTATCTTCAAAAAAGATGAAAACGACATTCCTGCAATCCTTAAAACACATGACAATGCAGGATACTATGATGCAGCTCCTTCTGATAAAGGTGAAAATCTCAGAAGAATAATGGTTAAAACTCTTAAAGAAATGGGCTTTGAAGTAGAGGCAAGCCACCACGAAGTTGCAAGAGGTCAGCACGAAATAGATTTTAAATATGCTGATGCTCTTACTACTGCTGATAATATTATGACGTTTAAGTATGTAGTCTCTGCAATAGCTGAACAAAACGGTGCAGTTGCAACATTTATGCCAAAACCTATTTTCGGAATTAACGGTTCGGGTATGCATTGTAATGTTTCTTTGTTCAAAAACGGTAAAAACCTGTTCTTTGAACCTGAAAAAACTTATCAGCTTTCAAAAGAAGCTCTTTATAGTATCGGCGGGCTTTTGAAACACGTTAAATCATTTACTGCTGTTACTAACCCGATAATTAACAGCTATAAAAGACTTGTTCCGGGGTATGAAGCTCCTGTTTATCTGGCATGGAGCCTTGCAAACCGTTCTGCATTAATAAGAGTCCCGGCTAAACGCGGTAATGCAACAAGAATTGAACTCCGCTCACCTGATCCGAGCTGCAACCCGTATTTAGCATTGACTGTTATTCTTGCTGCAATCTTAGACGGTGTTGAACACAAGATTGAACCACCGCTTCAGATAGAAGAAAATATCTACCACATGACAAAGAAAGAACGTAAACGTGCTAAGATAGATTCTCTGCCTGCAAGTTTGGAAGAAGCAATGGAACTGTTAGAGAAAAACGATATTATAAAAGATGCACTCGGTGAACATATTTATAATGAGTTTGTAAGTACAAAAGAAAAAGAATGTGATACATTCAGAACTTACGTAACACCTCTCGAAGTGGAGATGTATCTCAACATGCGCTAGGGGTAGGGGTAAATGCATTGAATTTAGTGTATAACTAATAATTTACAATCTTCCAAAATTATAAATCTACTTTCACACATAAAGGTGCGCTAAATTGCACCTTTATTATTGGTGCAAAAAATTATTAAAGATTAGGAAAATTATAAGGAAATAACAATGGCTCAAAGTATTAATGAAAAAGAAACTACAGTTGTTTTGTCAAAAATAAAAGATGAAGACACAAAAAAGCAAGAATTAAGGGTTAGAAAAGTTATAATATTTACTGCTGTTTTGCTTGCAACGTTAATTATCGGCTCTTTATTTGCACTTAAAACTACTAAATTTATAACTTTAGAGGATTTATCTTATGTTGATAATGCTGATACGGGTTTTATGATAATATCATCAATTCTTGTTATGCTTATGACACCTGCTCTTGCCTTGTTTTACGGAGGAATGGTTCGTAAGAAAAACGTATTGGGTACAATTATGCAGAGTTTTGTGGCATTGGGTATTGTATCTGTTATTTGGTTTTTGTACGGATACTCTTTAGCATTCGGAGGTGACGGAAATATTATCGGAAACTTTGATTTTGCTATGTTAAAAAATGTTTCTCTTGCTCCAAGCGAAGGTTTAACAATACCTCACCAATTATTTTTCATATTCCAAATGATGTTTGCCTGTTTAACTCCTGCGCTTATAACAGGGGCTTTTGCAGAAAGGTTTAAATTTAAAAGCTATTTGTTATTTTTGATTTTATGGGTAACTTGTATTTATTGTCCTCTTGCCCATTGGGTTTGGGGCGGTGGTTGGATTAGTAAAATAGGCGGAATTGATTTTGCCGGCGGCCTTGTTGTTCATATTGCTTCAGGTGCAGCTGCTCTTGCCTGCTGCATTATGCTCGGAAGCAGAAAGGGTTACAAAACGGAAAATATGCCTCCTCACAATTTAACTTTAACTTTTATCGGTTTGATGTTTTTATGGGTTGGCTGGTTTGGATTCAATGCAGGAAGTGCATTGTCCGCCGGAACTTTGGCTACAACGGCTTTTCTTAATACTCAACTTGGGGCTGCTGCAGGACTTTTGGCCTGGTTGGGTGTTGAATATTTACACAGAGGAAAACCAACCGTATTAGGAGGAATGTCCGGAACGCTTGCCGGATTAGTAGGAATTACACCTGCTTGCGGATTTGTAACACCAATGTCAGCAATTGTAATAGGTATTATTACAGGAATGATTTGTTATGTATTAACAACCTTTAAAGGTGTATTCAGATATGATGATTCACTTGACGTTATAGGTATTCACGGCACAGGCGGAATTGTCGGTTCAATATTAACAGGTATTTTTGCCACTGTTTTAATTAACCCTGATGGAGCAAACGGACTTCTGTACGGAAGTTTTAAGTTATTTAATGCACAAATAGTTTCAACGATAGCAAGTATTGTTTTTTCATTTTTTGGAACACTTTTGATTTTGTATATTATTGATAAAATTTCAGGTTTAAGAGTGTCTGAATTTGAAGAAATGCAGGGGCTTGATATATCGCAGCACGGTGAAAATGCATATAGATTACAAATATAGAGGTATTAAAATAATGAAAAAAATAGAAGCAATAATAAAACAATATAAAATTGAAGAAATAAAAAATTCACTGGTAGAAGTCGGAATACATGGAATGACAGTTAGTTATGTTGAGGGCTTCGGTTCACAGGGAGGACATAAGGAAAATTACAGAGCTGCAGAAATCTCAGTCAATTTCCTGCCAAAAATCAAGATAGAAGTAGTTGTAGATGATGAAAAAGTGGATGTTGTTATTGATGCAATTATTAAGCACGCAAAAACAGACCCAAGTGGCTCAATAGGTGACGGTAAAATTTTTGTTTACAACATAGAAAATGCAATAAGAATAAGAACAGGGGAATTTGGTTCTGTTGCGTTATAAGGAGAAATTTTATTTTTCAGCTCCATGCCAAGCCAAAGTACATTTACCCCTACACTGTTACATTTTTCTTGTAGGTTCATGCTAAACCAAAATATATTTACCCCTTTACCCCCTCTATTCCCAGGCGATTTCCCAAATACCGCAGGGGCAGAGTCCGGCACAGATACCGCAGCCGATACACTTGTTAGGATCTGATACGTATTCAAATTTTCCGTCCTCTTTTTCAATTCTTGAGATTGCATTTTGAGGGCAGCTCTGTTTACACAAACCGCAATCTCTGCAATATCCGCAGGACATACATCTGTTTTGCTCGTTGTCGCAATTAGAGTTATAACATTCATAGTATTCGGACTTGATACGTTTTGAAGGTATCAGTTCTTTTTCTTTAAACGGAGTAAGTGTTTCGTTGTTTAAAAACTTGATAACGTTGTCGCTGACGTGCTTTCCGTCTGCGATTGCATTTGTAAATAACCCGGGTTTTATGGCATCACCTATGACAAAAACTTTCGGGTTTTGGGTTTGCATAAACTCATTAATCTGTATTTTTGATTTTTCATCCAAGTATTCTTTATTCAGAAAATCAAAAATCGGTCTGTCACCAACGGATATAATTACACTATCTGCTTCTATAAATCTTCCGTCTTTAAGGTAAACTCCTTCTTCCGTTATTTTTTGAGTGAAGCAGGGGTACATAATTTTTGCACCGAGTTTTTTAGCAGTTTCTATCTCTTTTTCAAATGCAGACGGCTCTTTAATATCAATTGCGGTAACTTCTTCGACTCCGCCTTGTTTATAAACTTCTGTAATGACGTCCATTGCGGCATTTCCGGCACCTATTACAACAACTTTTTTGCCTAGGTCATATTTTTTGCCGTTTTTTGCATCCTTTAAGAAGTTCAGACCTTTGATTAATCTTTCATACCCCTCAAAAGGAATAACAACAGGGTTGTGTCCGCCGATTGCAATAATTACTGCATCAAAATTGTTTTCTATCTCAGAAAATAGTTGAGGTGTAACCTTTGTTGATGTATGGATATTTACCCCTGTATCATTAAATCTGTTCAGTTCGGTTTCTAATATTTCTTTATGCAGTCTTTCTTCCGGTATAACCTGAGATAATTTTCCGCCGATTTTATCATCAGCTTCAAATATTTCAACTTCATACCCTTTGCGTGTCAGCTGCCAGGCGGCAGAAAGCCCTGCAACGCCCGAGCCGATTATTGCTATTTTTTCTTTTTTTGTAATCTCAATCGGTTTAGCTTTTATATCTTTAGACAGTGTACCGAGCATTTTGACATCAAGCGGTTCATCAAAACTTCCCCTTGAACAATTATTCAGACACAGGTTCGGGCAAACCTGTCCGCAGACAGATGCAGGGAATGGACTGTATTCCAGAACAAGTTCCAGAGCCTCTTTTATTTTGCCGTTTCTAAGCATAGAAAATCTTTTTTGTGTCGGGATTTTTATAGGACAGTTATATTCGCAGGGTGCTGAATAAGCATAATTTTTCCAGCTAGGCTTTCTTAGTCTTGCATCTCCCGTTTGAACCAAATCGTGTGATTTAAAATCGTCGGTTATCAAATCCGAGAAAATAGAGCCGCCGACTTCTTCCATCCATTTATTTACCCTGAATGTTTTAAGTGATATGTTATTTTGTTTTTGTCTTTCTTCATAAGTTTTGGCAACAATCTTATGCCAAGGGGGGGTAAATGTATTGGATTCTTGGTTAAAACTACACAACTTATCGTAATATTCTTCTTTATGAATTTCAGATAAATAAGTTTTTAATCCTGTTTTTAAAAATTCCCTGTCGTTTTCGTCTAAGTCTAAAAGAAAAACATCGTCAGATAAGTTTCTTATGCTTCCTCTGACATAAACAATACCGCCAACCATACCGACACAGGCTCTGTCACCCAGAACAGACGGCATATTTTCACATCCTAAACCGCATATAACAGCAATACCGCCGCCCATAAACTCAAATGAAAAAGAACCTGTTGAACCTAAAACCCATAATTCCGGAGCTTCAAATTTCGGGTCTTTTTTCATCAAAGCACCAGAGCGGGTTCCGACATTTCCACCGATATAAATTTTACCTGATGCGGCACAGTGTCCTGTTGTATCACCGCTATCGCCGTTAACAACAATTTTTGCACCGCTGTTTAACCAGCCGGTATCAGCCGGGGCAGAGCCTTCAACATAAATGTTTGTGCCTTTTGCTCCCATCGCACCGACACGCTGACCGGGATTTGTCAGATAGAAATTCAAATCTTTGCCGTCTTTTGACCAAACCGAACCGCCAATGTTGTGCTGACCGCAGGCTTTTATTTCAAAATCAGTACAGCCTTCATTTATTGCATCCCAAATCTCTTGCATCAGGCTTTGCGTAGATGTTCTTTTGTCATTTTCAATTGTATTTATTATTAATTTTTCTTTTGTCATTTTTTCCTTTGGCTCCTGTGGGTATTTCGGCTCTGTTCGGCTATAGTCGCCTCACAGCCTCAATTATCCTACGTCGCTATCGTAGTGCTTTGCACCGGCTCCGCATTTAGCACACATATTGAATTTTTAACCTTTCTGAAACATTTCTGTCTACACAAACAAGTGCATCACTTCGGCCGATTGGCAGAGTTGAGTTTCCTACCGGTGCAAGAAGTTTTTTGAGTTCAATATCAGTTGCACAAATATAATTAACAATGTTTTCGGCAACCCTGTCCACATCAAGTCTTTGCATAAGTTTTGGATTTTGTGTTGTAATTCCAATTGGACATCTGCCGGTGTTACAGCCGTTACATTTGCCGAAATCATTTCCTACACACCCTGCAATTTGAAGAATAAGTTTACCTATAAATACTCCGCTTGCACCCAGACAAATCATTTTAAAGGTATCTGCAGCAAGGTTACCGTTCATACCGATACCACCGCCGGCAAATATAGGTATTTGTCCCTGTTTACCCTGATGAACAGCTGCCAGATAACAATCCCTGAGTTTTGATACAATCGGGTGCCCCGTATGGTTAAGGGAAATCTCATGAGCAGCGCCGGTTCCGCCCTGAAGTCCGTCTATAAAGAATCCGCCAACAATATTATAAGGATCTCTTAAGAGGTTATTATAAACACTCACACTCGTTGAAGAAGCTGCAACTTTTATTGCAACAGGAACTTTGAACTTAAATGCACAGTTCATGGATAAAAACATCTTCTGAACACTTTCTTCAATTGAATACAAACCCTGATGGTTAGGCGGAGAAAGTAAATCGGCTTTTGGAACGCCTCTTATTTCCTGAATAAGTTTTACATTTTTTTCTGCCATCAAAAGACCGCCGTCACCGGGTTTTGCACCCTGACCGATTTTAATCAGAATACCGGCCGGATCTTCCTGCATATAAGGCATTGAATTAATAATTCTGTTCCAGCCAAAATGTCCGGATGCAATTTGAAGAATCATATATTTTAAATATTTTGACCTTAAAAGCTTGTCGGGAACACCGCCTTCGCCTGTTGCCATTCTTATCGGGATATTTTTTACTTCATTAAGGTAAGCTGTCGCAATTGCTATTGCTTCCCACATCCTCGGGGATAATGCACCGATTGACATATCCGAAAACAAAATGGGATAAATTGAAGTATTAACAGGTAAGTTTTGATTTTGTTTTTCCTTGAGTTCACCGTTCTCAATATCAAAATCAAGATTTTCAGGGCTTACAACCCTGCCTAAATTTGTTCTCAAATCAAATGTGTGACGAAGAGCATCGAGTGACGGGTCCGTCATCTGAGATATTCTTCCGACTTTTATTTTGTCTAATGTTCGTCCTTCAGTATGCAGATTACTTCTTCCGCCTCTTTTTACGGATTCTGAAGTCTTTGCTCTGTATCTTGTTCCGAAAATCTCGGTTCTGTTTCTGGAAACTTTAATTGCACCGTTCGGGCAAACTTTTGTGCAGATTCCGCAACCGCGGCAAAAGTTTTTGGCATCAATTACTTGCCTTATAACAGGGATTGCTTTTTGGTCTTCATCAATCTGAAATCCTTCTTCATTAGAGATTGCTCTGACTTTTTTTCTTTTTTGGACATCAACTTTAATCGCATCAAAAGAACAAGAAGCAACGCAATGACCGCAGAGCATACATTTTTCGCTGTCATACTCTATTATCCAAGGAAGATCGTCTTTTGAAATACTGTTTATATTTACGGTTGTCATTGGCTTATCCTTTGAATATTTAAGTCGTTATCCACTACAACAAGCTCCCTTTCGTTTGTATAGATATCTTTTGAGATATCTCGATTAGGCAGAAGTTCATTAGCACCGCAAACTTCTGAAGTCATAATTACCATATCGTCATCATCATATTTACCTTTGCATACAACGGTCGGACGTAGTTTCTTTGAATCTATTACATTAAACATAGTTCCGTCCGGCAGAACACCTATTGTAGTATTTGGTCCGTTAATCTCTAAATTGGAAAGAGAAGATTTAATCCGCTCTAACACATTTTTATTATCTCTTTTTTCCATTTCTTCAAACGGAAGCGGAGTCAAAACGTGCTTGTAATATTTGAGCGGCCATTTAAGAATTTTATGAACATAATGAAGAGTGTACAAGAAACATTGAGAATCGCTTTCAAAACCGATATAACCCCTGTGGAGTTTTTGCTGCATTAATTTGTTTTTCTCATAAAAAGTATTTTCACCGTTCGTTAAAGTCGTATAACCCTGTAAAAAGAACGGGTGAGCAGCATAGCGGACAATATCATAATTTGTATTTTGTCTGCATTGTGCAGTTATGATTTTTGCTTTTAGATTAACATCTTCACTCAGCAGGTTAAAATATTTACCGATATCATTAGGGTCGCCAATCTCTTTTAAAGAAATTACATCTTCCCAGAATGAATAAACAAAGCCTTCTTCATTCTTTTCCAGATAACTTCTGAGCTTTAAACGTGTATCTAAAAGTAAATCTTCTTTTTCTTCTCTTGATGCTGTTTTAAAGTTTTTCGGATACTGAAAAACTTCAAAAACATAGTTTGGCATAGTTTCGATTTTTAAAGATTTATCGGGAAAAACCTCAGGGTTATATTGAAAAACCCTGACAAAGCCAAGCTGGTGAAGAAGGTCTTCCGCATATTTCATTCCTTCATCGGTTACTGCCATTGATAAAATCGGAAGATTTTTATAATTTTCAAAAATCCCGCCTAAATCCTGTGCGACAAGAGCAAAACCGGAATTATCGTGTCCTTTTTGCTGCGAACGCATTAATTTTAGGGCCAGTGAAAAATGTTTATAATTTTTTGACTTAATAGAACCAATCCTGCACATATTTTAATTATCATACCGCTTAAGACACAGGTCAATTTTAGAGGAGTATTAAGTTTTCTAAAGTTTTGATTTTTATGCGGTATTTTTAAATTTTTTGTATATAAATTGTTAATTTTTCTGAATATTATTCAAAAATTGTTTATTTTTAGAAAAAATTTTTAAAAAATTTTACAATTTCTGCAAAAAATTTACAGTTTTACAATTTTTAATATATTTAATCTTAACTATGCAACAACGGAGTTATCTTCTGTTTTATTTATCAAAGGTAAGACAAATCCAAAAATATTATGATTATCTTCAAAGCTCTTGGCGTATATATTACCGTCATGAGCATTAATTATTTGTTTTGATAAATATAATCCCAGACCGACTCCTATTTTATTGAATTTTGCTGCGTGAGAAACATATTTCTTAAATAAATTATTCATAGTTTCAGGATTTATGTATGCACTCTCATTTTTAGCCTCAAAACATATACCATTTTCATCCTGCTTAATAGTGACAGCTATTTGGGTATTATCATAAGCATAAGAGATGGCATTTCCTAAAATGTTTGTAAGCACCCTCTTTATTTGCATTCTGTCACATTCTGTATCGAATTGACCGCCTTCTTTATTTATATGAATTGTAACATTTTTTTCTTTTATAATTGCTTCAAGTTCATTTATTGATTCCTCTGCAAGAGAAATGATATTACATTTTTCGCAATTTAATGTATAATCGCCATTTTCATATTTATATGTACTTAAAAGAGTAGAAAGCATTTCATACATAAAATTGCAGGAATCTTTTGTTAATGTAAGCAGTTCCCTTTGTTCATTATTAAGTGGTCCCATGTGGTCATTTAATAATAAATCGAGGGCTTTTATCTGTGCAATTGTCGGAGTTTTCAGGTCATGGGTTAATGTTGCAACATAAGTTTCCCTCTGTTCTGCCGCTGTTTTTTCGGCATCAATATCTCTAGCAATACTGCATATTCCGATTACCTTCTTTTCGTGATTGATAATAGGACATTTTGTTACTTTAAACCAACGTGTATCATTATTTTTTAATGTAATTTGTTTTTCTCTGACAATGCATTTACTTTCATTAATAATTTCATTATCTTCTTTTGAGATTTCATCTGCTCTTTTTTCTTCGTAATTCCACTTGTTAGCATTATCGGAATCCGATAATCCAAGAAAATCTATTGCCATTTTGTTTTCGTAATATACATTACCGTTCAAATCTTTAAGATATGTGGCAATAGGCATTCCCTGAAGTACAGAACGAAACATTTGTTCCTTATCTTCTAAATCACTTTTTAATTTTTCTTCATGTGTAACATCTTTTGCAATTATTAATGCACCGAGTACACCTTTTGTTAATACGAGCGGAGTTGCTGTAATGTCATAAATTTTATCTCCGGTTTCCATTTCTACTTTTTTTCGGATAACTTTTCCTTTTAGAACCCGTTTGCTTATCTTATGAAATTTATCCGCATCCTTTTCAGAAAATAAATCAGCCTCAGATTTTCCTTTTATATCTTCAAGAGTTTTATTAACAGTATCTAAAAAAACCTGATTACAATACAAATACCTGCCATTAAAGTCCTTATATACTATTAAATCCTGAGATGAATTACAAATAGCACTTATTAATTCTTTGTGGAACGAGGCTCTTTTCTCAATATAACTTTGTAAGATATAGAAAATTAACATTAAACTAATTGCTATAATAGAGTGTAATCTGGTTTGCGGATTAAAACACACCCAGATTATAAAAATTACTAATGCAATCTGAAATTTCCACTTTAAACCCATTAATATATTTTCGCTTCTTTTAAATAAATTTTTATAAATCATATTTTGTCGCCTTTACTGCTGCTTGTACTCTGTCTGTTACAGAGAGTTTCTCCAAAATGTTGCAAACGTGTGCTTTAGCTGTATGCGCACTTACAATAAGCCTGTCTGCGATTTCGGTATTAGAAAAACCTTGTACCAGAAGATCTAAAACTTCTTTTTCTCTTGGAGTAAGATTAAAATCTTCTTTTTCAATCGGTTCTGCTTTATAAAATGTCTTTTGAACTATTTTGGTTATTCTCGGGTCTATCCATATAGAACCTTCATTTACCGTGTGAATTAAATTAATAAGTTTCTTGGTTTCAATATCTTTTAATGCGTATGCATTGGCTCCTGATGCCAAACTCGATAATACTTCATCATCATTTTCGTGTGAAGTTAGGATAATAATTTTTACATCAGGATAGTTTCTGTGAATAATTTTTGTTGCTTCTATGCCGGTCATATAAGGTAATCCTAAATCCATGAGTATAACATCAACCGGTTCCTTTTCCAGTGCATCAATACATTCTTCTGCCGTTTCAAAGTCACCTTTTATATTTATTTCAGGATAATCTTTCATTGCTTTTTTGTATGTAACTCTTGTCAGTAAGTAGTCTTCAACTATATACACCGATATTTTTTTATCATTTTCCATTTTCTTCTCCTTTCCATACGATTATCTAATTCGATAGGTCAAACAGCTATTGCCTGACTGGGGGATAAATTTAATTATTTCCTAATTGTAACATATATACAGTAAAAATTATTGTATTGCGATAAAGGTATAAGATGCAAAAAGAAAGGAAGTTATATGAATCTGTCAGTTCAAAACTATATAATAAATAATAATCACTATAATGTAATACAAAAGACTGCTTTTAAAGGGAAGTATCTTACATCAAAGGCATTTGCTAAAGAACCGGAAGTTCTTGAAAAAATTAAAACATTACCAAAAAATGTTTTTATAGAGCAGGCAGAGTTTACGAAATTTTGCAAAAGCATAGATATTACTCCTAAAATATCAGGAGCATTGACAAAAAGACTGGCAGAAGTAAGACAAGCTAAAACGGCTCCGGATAGTGCCATAAAAAGATTTATTGAATCAAGCAGGAGAGTTATAGAAGGGTATAAATGGATTTCAGATAATACCAGACAGCTTTCAAAAGATGAAATAGCAGTAGTATCCAAAATATCACTTGATGCACAACTACCTCAGGATATAAGGAATAATGCCGATGAATTGTTAAAGAAAAATGCAAAGATAATATAGGGTTTATATTAAAAAATTTTCTTTAATCTTAACAGACAAAATGTCAGCAATATATAGTTCTCATGCAATAATTTTTTCCAATGGTTAATATTTCATGTTTTGGGTATAATTAATTTGCATGAGGAATTAATAAGAAGTCACTTATCAGGAAAATCTATTTGCAGACATTCTAATAATCACTAATAATAGGATAGTCTTTTAATTCATTCTTAGAGTTCTTTATAAAACTTAACTTCCTTCCGATATAGGGGTAAATTCTGTGTCTATTCTGTGTCCACTTTATAGGGTAATTTATACCTTTTTGATTTAATAGGGCTAAAGTTAGTTTAGAGGATGACATTATAAATAGAAGAAATAGAAATATGGATTGGAATTTCTTTTAAGTCCAACGCCAGATGCAAAAATGCGAGTTACAATAATACAGAAAAAATATAAAATTATTACATCTCTGGTATTATCTTAAAGTTTATATTCCATAATCCCATTTTTAGCATCACATCAATTAGCTTGATATTCTTCCCCTTAATGTTTGTGTTTTTAAAAAACCAGTATTTTAATAAATACGGCTATTATGAAGAATAAAAATTTGTAAGTATAACTAATTGAAAGGCTATCATTAATAATAAAAGAAATAATATAACTATTTTTATTATATCTTTTATATTGTTTTCTAGTTTTTTGAATCATTATTTTCTTTTGACATATGCCTTCAAAAGATTAATTTAAGGATCTAACGTAAGAATAATATTCATTTTTCTTGTATTGGTTTGCAGTCTCTATAATTTGTTCTTTATTTAAAAATCTCATTCTATAAGCAATTTCTTCCAAATAAGTAATTTTTATTCCCGGTTTTTCTTCTATTTTTTAAACTTTTTCGTTTTTATCAAAGGAAACAACACAAAATCCTTCATGATATTTAAACTGATAACTGAAAACAGTAGCTTCACTATTTTTTCTACTGTTTTTACAACATTTTTAGTGCATAGCTGAAAATCTGGGAGCATAGAAAATATTGTCACAAAAACAAGTGCAGCAGAATCATTATCAATAAATTTTTCATCCAAGATAAATGCTTGAGTAAGTCCTTCAGGTGGAGGTTACTCTACTTAATCAGACTTAAGTCCGAATTGTTTGCCAGTGTCTAATATTATATTATTACACAATAAAATTTGAATGCTATTTAAACATAATTTATATTGTGTTTACATGATTTTTTTGTTTTTATTATAATTAGAAAGAAGATGATTTTATAAGGAGCTACATAGCAATGCAACAAGAAAATGTCGTATTTTATAACCCTATGGAAGAATTAGATGATGAATTAGGTGTTAATTTTAAAAAAATATGGAATATATTATGGAGCAGAAAAGTTTTAGTAATAAAAGTTTTTTGCTCTGTATTGGCTTTTTTTGTTTTGCTTGCATTTATATTGCCTAAAAAATATATAGTGTCGGCTGATTTATATATTAACAAAACTAACAGTTCAAATATGACTGAAATCAACCCTTATGTTCTTGATGACGCATCAGGTACGATTGTTTCTATGGGAGCTGATAAAGCAATAAACAATGAAATAGAATTGATGAAATCTTCACTGGTTCTTGATAAGGTTATAAGAGATAACAATATTGTATATAAAAAGAAATGGGGAATAATTCCAAATAAGAAAGAAGGTGAATATGTAACAGCTAGAGATTTTTATGGTAAAGGAAAAACTTTAAAATTTGAAAATATTAAAAATACCAACGTTATTACTATATCATTTAAATCAAAATTTCCTGAGCTCGCATATGGTGTAGTGTCTTCCCTTATAACGAATTATATTGAACTTCATAAAGATTTAAATACTGAGAAATCAAAATCTGATAAGCAGCTTCTTGAATCTGAATATGCAATAGCAAAAGAGGCATTAAATAAAAAATTGAATCAATCTAGCGGGCTTCCTGCTCAGTCTATGTCGGGGATTGGAAATCTAACTGCATTAAGTGCATTTTCACGATCTGCATCTAGTGCTATCGGCAGTTTAAAAGGACAATATTTAGCAGAAGAAAAATCGCAAATAGCAATTAATGAGGAAAAGCAAAAAGTAGCACAACTCGCGACAAAACTTGAGTGGGCGAAAATGGTAGAGCAGATGTCAGACTCTTCAAAAGTTCTCATATTACATGAACCGCAGCAATTAAGATCGTTTGAGAACGTCTCTCCAAAGATGAAAATGAACATTATACTGGGAATTGTATTTGGATTTTTAGCTTCGCTTCTCGCTGTAGTAGTAGCAGAAATAAAAGATGAAATGCTCACTTATTCAATGCTCACTGATAATATTATTTTAGATATAGACAAAAATGCAGATGTAGTAGTAACGAAAATTTTTAGTTATAATCCAAAGAAAATTTTGGTTATACCAATGTTACAATTGCCGAATGGAATCTTGAATAAGTTTAAAGCTTTATCAAATTGTGATGTTATGTATCCTGATTTATCAAAGGAATTTATAGAAAAAATATCATCTTCTGATAAAATTATACTAGTTTCACAAATTTCAAAAACGAGGGCTGAAACATATAAAAATATGCGTGAAATTATAAAAAATCAAAATAAAAATATTATTTTTGATGTACTAATGTAATCTTATAAATAACAAAGAAAGTAAAATTATAAATGATATCATCTGACAGAACATATAAACCAAAAGTCAGTATTATTATTCCAGTTTATAATGTAAGACAATATATTGAAGAAGCATTAGACAGTGTAATCAATCAGACATATAAAAATCTTGAAATTATAGTTATAAATGATGGTTCAAACGATGGTTCTGAAATAATTTGTGATGAGTATGCTAAAAAAGATAACAGAATAAAATTAATACATCAAAAAAACTCAGGCTTGAGTGCAGCAAGGAATGTCGGGCTTGACAATATGACAGGAGAATATGTTGCATTTTTGGACTCGGATGACGTTTTTATACCTGAAACGATTGAGAAATCATTAAGTGCTTTATTAACAAACGATACAGACTGTGTAGTTTTTAAACGTATTGCTTGTAAAACAATGAAAAACGGAAAGCTAAAAAAATTATCAAAAGAAACAATCCTTCCAAAAGTAGCAGAAGGTTTGTACCCCAAGGAAGAAATTTTAAAAAAAATTGCTGACAGAAAGATGAATTTTGCAGTTTGGAATAAATTGTCAAAACGAGAGATATGGGATAATTTGCGTTTTCCGGAAGGTACTGTTTTTGAAGATCTTTACATTGTATTTGAGATGTTTTGTAAAACAAAAAAAATTTTTGTAATTGATGATGTTCTTGTTTTGTATAGACTTCGAACAGGGAGTATTACAATGACAGCATCAATTAAAAACATTGAAGACCTAACAAAATCTTGGTCTGTATTTTATGATTTTATAGAAAAGCATACCCCTGAAATTTTTGATGAAGATCAATTAAAAAAAACTCGAAAAATACAGTTTCATTATTTGATTATAGATTATGCAAAAATTTTATCATTACATTCCACCGAAAAAGATAAAATTTTAAGTTTAATGAAAGAAAATATAAGAAGTTATGAATGTACAATAAATATAAAAGAATGTTCTGCAACAACAAGACTTGTTTATTTTATGATGTATAACCATCCTGAATTATTGTCAATATTTTTTCCGTTTTGTTATAAATTTTATAAAAAAATAAAACAATATAATATAAAATTTTTTAAAAAAGAATTTTGTTAAAAACCATTTGTGATTTATAAAAATTTGTGCAATATATGCAATCAGTATATTTTAATCATTAATGTCTAATAAAACATATTTTTTAACAAGATTAAACACATTGCAAAAAGTGTTTATTTGTATTTTTTATGATATTATTTAATAGTAAGAAGGAGTATAGATGAAAAGTTTGTCAAAATCTACAACATATATGTTTTTGTTTGATTTAATTATATTATGTTGTTCGACATTAATTTGGGCCAATTTCTTTGGTTATACATATAAAGCAATTTTATTATTGTGTTTTATGATTATTGTCATTGGACTTACCGTTCTTTATATGAAGGGTAATTATAAAATAAGAGAATTTAATATAACCATAAAAAATACATATCTTCTTTTTGAAGGTATAGTAATGACTCATGTTCTACCGGCATTGTATTTACTCGTTTTCGCAGCTTCAATAACTTGTACACTGAAATTCTTAGCAGTTAATACGATAACAATATTTATACTATTACGATTATATAGAGCATGCTTCCATTTGTACTTATTTAAGATAAAGAAAGAGAAAAATATATTAATCATAGGCGCAGATGAGAGAGCTATGGTTATTTCTGATGAAATTCAGGCTAAAAGAGCTTTGAGAATGAGGATATCCGGTTTTGTTCAAGTAAATAATTCAGATGAGGACTTGATAACAGACAATGCCCTTCCTGTATTTAGAAATATTGATAACTTAAAACTAATTATAGAAGAAAGAAATATCGATATTGTTGTAGTGGCTCAAGCAACAGAACTTATTGTAACAATTCCGAGGGATGTTGAAATATATAAAATGCCGGATTTCTATGAGAAAATTACAGGCAAGTTTTATATTGATGAGAAGACAATAACTGAGCTTTATTATCAATATACAACCCGCCGTTCTATTGTATATGATTTTTGTAAAAGAACTTATGACATTATAGCTGCATTAATTATTCTAATAGTAACTCTTCCTATTACCGGTATAACTGCATTAAGGGTTTGGTTGACAGACCTTGGTAATCCAATATATACGCAGCCCCGCATAGGAATGGACGGAAAAGTTTTCAAATGTTACAAGCTTCGTACAATGTATGCAAACGATTATGTGCCAAAAGCAGGTAAAATTAATGAAGATACTGCAGAAATAAATGATGACAGAGTTATTCCGTTTTGCAGGTTTGTGAGAAAGGCTCGTTTTGATGAAATTCCACAAATGATAAATATTTTAAAAGGACAAATATCTATCGTTGGTCCCCGTGCGGAGTGGGAAAATTTGGTAAATATTTATAAGAAAGAAGTTCCTTATTATTCCTGCAGGATGTGGGTAAAAACAGGCTGGACCGGCTGGGCGCAGATTAATCAAGGACACTGTGTATCAAGCGAAGATATAACCGAAAAACTTCAATATGATTTATATTACCTCAAAAACCGGAATATTCTTTGGGAAATCTTTATTCTTATAAAAGCAGTCTTTCTTGCTTTAGGAGGAAGACATGAGTAAAAAGATACTCTATATCCTTACAAAGTCAGATTTAGGAGGTGTGTCAAAATATCTTCTTGAAATAACAAAAGGTTTGCCTCAAAATATTACACCATACTATGTTATGTCTTCTGAAGGTTATTTTTCAGAGGAACTTCTTAAACTTGGAATAAGTAATGATCAAATATTTTTTGTTCAAATGACAAACAGTATTATTGATATAAAAACTCATCTTAAATCTAATTTAGAAACCTTGAAAATTATCAAACAAATAAAACCTAATCTGATTCACTGTAACTCAACAACAGGTGGAATAATTGGAAGAGTATGTGGGGTTTTGACTAAAACTCCTGTTATTTTTACTGCTCATGGATGGGCTTTTACGAATGGTATTTGCTTATGGAAAAGAGTTTTTTATAAAATTTTAGAGACAATATTAGCAATATTAACAAAAAAAATTATTTGTGTATCGGAATACGATATGCAAATTGGCATAAAAACAATGCCATTTTATAAAAACAAAATGACAACTATACATAATGGAATTACAGACATTCCTGAAGAATATAAGAAAAACAAGTTTTCAGAAAACGAGTTAAGAATTGTAATGATATCTCGTTTTTGTCAACAAAAAGATCCTTATACACTTATAATGGCAGTAAATGAATTAAATAAAGAAGGTTATAGCATAAAACTGGATTTATATGGCTATGGCGAAGAATTAGATAAGGTATTGAACTGCATAGAAAGTCAAAGCAATGAAAACATACAGTATCAAGGAGAAATAAATGACGTTACACCAATTTTAAAAAATTATGATGTATATGCTCTTATTTCAAACTGGGAGGGCTTGCCAATAGGTATAATTGAAGCAATGAGAACAAAACTTCCTGTAATTGTCTGTGATGTGGGGGGAAATTCGGAAGTTGTAATTGATAATAAAAATGGTTTTGTTATTACCAGACAAGACAAAATAGCACTGAAGGAAAAAATAAAATTATATTATAACGATAGAAATTTATTACAACAATTTGGATTATATGGAGAAGAGCTATACAAACAATTATTTTCTAATGAAAAAATGGTTCAACAAACAATGGAAACCTATGGAGATGTATTATGTACAATAAAATAATATGGATGTTAAAAAGATTGTTTAGCCTTGTATTAGAACTTATTTTTGGTATTTTTATTAAGAGGGATGAGAATTTTTACTTATTTGGTTCAAAACCAAATATTGGAAAAGACGTCTTTTTAAATCATTCAAAATATTTCTTTTTATATATGCAAAAATTTAAAGATATAAAAACGGTTTGGCTTTGTGATGATGAAGATATGATTCAAGTTTTTCATGAAAATGGATTTAATAATGTATATAAAAGAAATAGTTTAAAAGGGCTATACTCTACGCTTAAAGCAAAATACTGGTTTTGTGATTTTTCAGCAAATCAAATTTCAAAATTTAACAGTTCAATATCAACATCTATAGTTATTAATTTTTTTCATGGTAGTGGCGGTATAAAAAAAATTGGATATGATGCAGTAGAAACTCGTGGAAATAAAAGTAGTGTTGATAATACCGGATATGTTGTTAAAGATTCTTACCAAGATAAAATATACAAAATGTTAAAAAAGAGAGATGACTACTACCTTGTTAATTGTAGTTATGAAGCAGAAATTAGAAAGAGTGGTTATGGAGCAAAAGACAAACAGAATATTATTACCGGTTCGCCCAGAATAGATGTGTTGTACAAAGATATTCCATATGCTGAAATGTTTACGGAAAAGGATTATGAATCAATAAAAGCTTTTAAAAATGAAAACAAAAAGATACTAGTGTATGTACCAACTTACCGTGAAACCGGAAAAGACATATCCACTTGGTTAAAGGATAAAAGGTTACAAGAATTTCTTGAACAAAATAATACAATTCTCGTTTGTAAACTTCATCCATTTGACGCAAATTCACTAAAATCAAATAAATTTAAGAATATTTATAAGATGGAAAATACATCAGATATATACCCGATACTTAAATACACTGATGGAATGATTACGGATTATTCTTCTATTTATTTTGATTATTTACATTTAAATAAACCTATAATTTATCACATTCCTGATATAGATGAATTCACTACGCAATGTCGAGGGTTTTATAGACCATATGAAACTATAACTGCAGGTATATATACAAAAAATGATACGGAGCTTTTTAATGCAATGAATGATGTTATAAACGGAATTGATAAATATAAAGAACAGAGAAAACAGTTACTTGATGAAATATTTGTTTATCAAGATGGAGACAATTGTAAGAGAGTTTTAGAATTTATAGAGGGTTTAAAAAAATGACAAACATAGGATTAATTATAGCAGGTGGTATAGGTTCAAGAATGAATCAAGCAGTACCAAAGCAATTTATGACAGTATATGACAAACCTATTATTGCATATACAATGGAAAGGTTTGAAAATCATCCATCAATTGACATCATTGCTGTTGTTTGTTTAGATGGTTGGGAAAATATTTTATCCAGTTATGCAAAACAATACAACATTACAAAATTAAAACATATTATTCCGGCAGGTAAAGTTGGTCAAGAATCTATATACAATGGTATTACCGAATTAAACAGGCATTATGATGGAGAATCTTATGTATTAGTGCATGATGGGAACCGTCCTATGTTATCAAAAGATGTTATATCTGATAATATTGCTGTTGCTATGAATAAAGGCAATGCTATTACTTGTATTCCTTGTCAAGAAGCAATGCTTGAGACAAAAGATAATATTATATCAAATAAATCATATCCCAGAGAAAATCTAAAACGAACACAAACTCCGCATTGTTTTAAATTGAGAGATTTAGTAGAAATGCATGTAAAAGCAAAAGAACGAGGAATAACAAACTCTGTTGCAAGTTGTACATTAGCAATTGAATTAGGTCAAAGTGTATATTTTTCAGCAGGTTCTCAAAAAAATCTTAAGATAACAACTCAGGAAGATGTTGATATTTTTAAGGCACTTTTAAAAGGAGATAATTAATTATTATGCATAATATGTTGATAGAGGAATATAATAAAATAATATCCGTTTTCAAAGATGGTATTAATGTTTTAAAAAGTAAAAATTTTATTATTACCGGTGCAAATGGACTTATTGGTTCTTATTTAGTGAATTATTTATTATTTTTGAATAATACTCAAAATATGGATATAAAAATTATTGCTATATCAAGAAATAAAAATAAGTTGATTGAAAAATTCGGTCCTGAAACACAGAATTTAAAATTTATAGAACAAGACCTTAGTAATAATTTTGAATTGAATATAAAATCTGATTATATTATACATGCAGCAAGCAATGCTCATCCTGTTGCATATTCTACAGATCCTGTCGGAACAATGTTATGTAATTTTATTGGAACAAGAAATTTATTAGAGTGTGCAAAAGAAAATAATAGTAGATTTTTATATATATCAAGTGGTGAAATTTATGGCAGTAATGTCGATCATAATTTTACCGAAGACGATTTGGGTTATATTGATACAAAAGATTATAGAGCATGTTATCCTGAATCTAAGAGGGCAGCTGAAACTCTATGTTTTGCATACAATTCACAATATAATGTCAGTTTTAATATCGCTAGATTATCATATGTATATGGTCCAACAATAACAGATACAAACTCTAGGGCAGATGCACAATTTTTAAGAAATGCATTAAATTGTGAAAATATTATTCTAAAAACAGAAGGATTACAAAAGAGAACATATTGTTATGTAGCAGATGTTGTATCTGCAATGCTTTATATACTTTTGTTTGGAAAGGATAGTGAAGTATATAATATTTCTAACATGAAATCAATTGTATCAATAAAAGAATATGCTCAAACATTAGCAGATATTGCGAATGTCAAAGTTGTTTATGATATTCCAAGCCAAATAGAAAAAAAGGGATATTCCAAAGCAAAAGATTCTATTTTGGATTCTAATAAACTATGTAATCTTGGATGGAAACCAAATTTCACTTTTAAAGAAGGTATTGAGCATACCTTTTTTATAATAAAAGCTACTAATAATGTTTTTTTGAATAAAGATAAAACAATATAACGGAGATATATCTAATGGTTGAAATTTTTTCAAAAAATATAATACCAAAAATTATATATTATTGTTGGTTTGGAGGTGATAAACCTAAGAAAGTTTTGGACTGCATAAATAATTGGCATGAAAAAATGCCGGATTATCAAATCATTGAAGTAAATGAAAAAAACAAAAAATTATTTGATGTTGAAGAAGAATGCAAAAATAACAAGTGGTTTAAAATTTGTTATGAACAAAAAATTTGGGCACTTGTTTCTGATTATGCAAGGTTAAAGGTTTTGTATGAAAACGGTGGAATATATTTTGATACAGATGTTACAGTAGAAGGTAACATTCAGAAAATAATTGATAAAAATAAGCTTGTTATTGGTTGGGAAAGTAATAAATATATAAATGCAGCCGTAATAATATCAGCAAAAAATGATAAAAATATTAAACAAATGTCTGATTTTTATAATACTAGAATATGGAATGAACCGATTTATACAATACCGGCAATTATGACAACTGTTCTAAAAGAAAATTATAATCTAAATAAATATTCACAAATAACAGAAAATGAAGAAATTTTAGTTTTGCCACCGGATTATTTTTATCCAATTCCTGTTGGAATACATAATGTGACAAGAGATGAAATATGTTTTTACATAACAGCAGAAACTATTGCTGTTCATTGGAATCACGGGAATTGGAGTCCTTATAGCAGTTCCAATAATATTTTATATTTTGGTAGGCACAAGCATAATTGTGATTTAAATAAGTTATTAGATTATTGTTTTATAGAAAAAATAATAATCGAAAATCCTTTTATTAAAATAACAAAATTTTGTACTTCTTTAAGTATAAATATTAATTGGTATTGGCTATGTCGGTTTAAATATCGCTCTGATAAAAGAAAAAATCGTTGGTTAGTCTTATTTTTAATCGGATTTTCTATTAGGTTGTGGAAAATCGAAAATGAGAATGAGAGAAAAACGTAATAAATTAGATATGAAGAGGTTTTACCTTATTAAAAAAATTTCTCATATACCACACGGAGAACATAATGTTAAGTAACTATAATTTAAACAATATATTTCTTATACCTTTATTCTTTGTATTTTTACCGACTTTTTGTCTGTTACTAGGTAACGGAACTTTATCATTTTTTTTCTTAACATTAATTACAGCATATATCATTTTTATTGTATTGAAATTTGATAAATTCATTACAATAGTTTTTTTATCTTTAAAAAGAAAACCAATGAAAATGTTCGGGATTTGGTGTTTATGGATATTATTATCTAGTATATATACTTTTTTTGCACATAATAATCTTTCATTTTTTAATTTTTATATTAAAAATATGGGAATTTGTTTACTTTTTAGTATTTGCATGACTTTGTTTTTTCCAATTTTTTTAATTAATAATCGTAAAACATTAAAATTTATTATAAAATTTATATACATCGGAATTATTTGCGTAGTTCTTCTAGGTATATTAAATTATATTGGTATTAATTTTTCGATTGGGATTATTCAGAAATTTTTTGACATTATTGTAAACAAACGAGTTATGACAGTATTTAAAGAAACTGGCTTTTCAGCAGGTCGAGTATTTTCTGTTTTTGCAGAATCAGCTTGGTTTGCTAATTGGTTGGTTATAAATTTACCTATTGTTGATGCAATAAGCAAATCAAAATATAAAATTTTTCATAATAATGTATTAAATAGGATTTCAAAAAAAATATTATTACCAATTTATATATTAGTACTATATTTAACAAAGTCTCCAATATGGATTATATTGGGTAGTATTATTTTTATAATATTAAATATAAAAAGTTTTAAAAAATTTATATATTATCTTATTCCGGCCGTTATTGTATTCTTTGTTCTTTTTAATTTACTACAAAGCATAGATATAGACAAGAATTCAGTTACAAGGAGAATTTATATAACTTATTCAACAGCTTTTACTAATTATCAATCTTTTTCTCAGAAAGAAAACAATTTGGCAACACGAATCACCTCTTATTATAATTTATTAAGAATGTTTAAAGAACATCCGTTTGTCGGAGTTGGATTAAATAATACAATATATCATATGTATCGTTATTTTATCACATCGGAATTACCTCTAACGTCTGAAAATCTAAAAGCATTAAAGCAATCAGGTACAACATACATAGTAAAGCACAATGGCTCTATAATTTATGAATTGTTAGCAGAAACGGGTATAATAGGAACTCTATTATTTTATTATTTTATTATTTGCATATTAAGATATTTAAATTTTTCAATAAAATGTAGTCCCAGTAGCATCATCAATGATTTTTCAAAAGGCTTATATAAATCAATAATTGTATTATATTTTATATGTGCTTTTTATGATACGGGTTTCACTAGCACATATAATTTTATAATATTAGGAATTGCATATAGTACATACAAGATCAATATGCATTTCATACCAATAAAAAAACAGGAGGTTAATAAAAATAATGATATTTGTTGAGTATCTAAAAGATAATTATAACCATTTGGAAATAAATTCTGCACAGATTGCATATGCATTGCAAACTGCAGAAAATCAAAATATTAATCTATTTGCAGGTATAGAACACTATAATTTGATATTGAAAAAGCTTCAGAGCAATGATATTGATACTTCAAAATTGATTTTTCACAGAATAGAACCTTTGAGCAAAAAATTTTGGGAATATCAATTTCTTCTTTTTCAGTACAATTTAATAAAGGATATATATAAATTTGCAAGAGAGAATGATGAAAAAGTAATTATATTTTTGTCAACAACTACAATTATGGCTTTTTTAGTAGAAGTTTTTTGTTATATTTATCGTTTTATTACAGTTGTAGTATGCTTACATGGGAATTTAGAAAGAATAGAACTATTAGATTATGCGAAAAAATCAAATAATAATTTTATTCAAGTTTTATTATATTCTTTAATATTTGGTATGCAAAATCCATTAAGAATGCCTTTGCCTCAAAATTTAAAATTTTTAGTTTTTAATAAATATATCAAGCAGCATCTTTTAACAAAAATTCCAAAATTAAATAAAAATTTGATTTGTTTTTTACATCCTTTTTTGTATGATAAAGAAAATAATACTAACGAAACACTAAATAATGAAAAGGTTACATTTTCAATAGTAGGAATAACATCTTTTAATAAAAATTGGGAAGAATTATCTAAATTATTAGAATATATAAATAATAATTGTCCTGATAAAGTTGAGTTTTCTTTTGCGGGTTTTATTAGACAGATGGAAATTTTTCAAATACTTTCCGGTTACAATTTTATAAATAAAAAGAAACTTTCAACCTCAATGTTATCGATGAGGGAAAAAAATGATATAATAAGAAATTCTCATTATACTATTCTTACATATCAAACAGATTGTTATAAATATACAGCAAGTGGAGCTATATTAGATGCAATAAATAATGAAAAGCCAATAATTGCGATAAATAATGCATCATTACAGCAATATTTTGAAGACTATGGTAATATTGGTTATCTTTGTAGTTCGTATGAGGAATTTAAGACAAAAGTAATATCTGTAATTAATGATTTTCCTAATGAAGAATATCAGGAACAAATTAAAAATTTAAAACTTTTAAAAGAAAAATGTAATGTAAAAACTCAAAGTATAGAATACAAAAAATTATTAACTGAATAAAGGGAGTCAAAAAATTTAAAGATGAACTGCCATTACTATTAAATCTAAATATCTTTTACTCAAGCGAGGCGTGACTATAAATTTAATTATATATAAAAACTTACATATAATTGCATATAATAAACCATGACATTTTTTATAATATAAAATATCAGATTTGAACATCATTTCTAATTTAGCTATTGGAGCGTTTTTTGATTTAAAATCACAAAAATGCACGATGTTTAAATAGGGTATTATTACTGATTTATATCCAGCTTTTTTAAATCTAAATTGCATTTCAGATTCTTCTGAATACATAAAAAAGTTTTCATCATACATTCCTAACTCATTAATAACGGATTTTCTTAAAAATAAATCAGCTCCGGTTACATAATCTACGACATACGGAACAGTAGCATTTTCTAATTCAGAATCAACAAAGAGTCTTCTATATGTCTTTGGTAGAATCTTATGCATATAAAATATAGTAGAAAGAATTTGCCATACTGTATGAAATTTTGCATAAGAGTGTTGAGGTTTCATATTTTTATCTAAAAGTTGGCAACCACAAGCACTTACATTGTGATTTTCTTCTTTCTCCATAAAATCATAAAATGCTTTTATGGAGTTGCTTAATAATAGTGTATCTGTGTTTAAACAAAAAATATATTTTGCCTCACTTAAACGTATGGCAATATTATTTGCGGCACCAAAACCTTTATTATCTGGATTTTTTATTAATCTTACCTGAGGAAATTCTTCCTCTATCATTTCTACAGAACCATCATGAGAATTGTTATCTACAACAAAAACTTCAAAATCAATATCTTTTGTATATTGATATACCGAATGAAGGCAATCTCTTGTCATATCTTTTGTGTTATAGTTGACTAATATTATTGAAACATCCATAATAAAATTATATCACAAATTGTATTATGATAAAATAATAACTAATATGACAAATAATAATTTTTAATAGACTTGGGAGGATAAAAAAATGAATTGTAAACATTGTTTTAGAAATTTTGTTATAAATATTTTTATAGCAAGTCCAATAATACCTAGTTGTTTGAGAAGATTTATATTAAGGATATATGGATTAAGACTAGGAAATTGTTATATTTCTCCACGTTGTTTTTTTGGAAATAATAACATAATAATTGGTGATGGTAGTTATATAAATTATGATGTTTTTTTTGATAATATGGGAAAAATTGAAATAGGCAATAATGTACATATTGGTATGGGAACATGTTTATGTACCAGTACACATGAAATAGGGAATATTCAAAAAAGAGCGGGTAAAAGCTATGGTAAAGATATAAAGATAGGTAATGGTTGTTGGGTTGGTGCAAAAGTATTAATTCTTCCTGGAGTACAAATATCAGAAGGATGTATAGTTGGAGGAGGTGCTGTTGTGACAAAGGATGTCCCTGCAAATTCTATGGTTGCTGGTGTCCCTGCTAAAATAATAAGAATACTTGACAATTAAATATTGGAAAAATTAGTATTAGCTTGATTTATTATTATATTTTAAAGAAAAATTTTTAGTATGTTTTTATATAATAATGAATTACAAAGTCAAATAACTTAAAATTTGTTATACTAAATTTTTATGATAATATTAGATGTAAGAACATATTAAGGAGATATATGAATAATATTGGAATTTTTACTTGGCGTTATTCATTAAATTATGGTACATGCATACAAGCATATGCACTTGAACAATTTTTAACAAAAAAGAATTATAATGTATATTTTATTGAAAAATTTAAATTTTACTATGGGATACACAATTTAATAGAAACGATTTCTGCATTAATACGAAAGTATAAAACTAAATATATAAAACATCCAAATAACGAAATTCTGTTTGAAAATATTGATAATGTTATTCAAGAAAAATTTAAACAAAGAGAAATTAAAAATATACATTTTGCAAATGCAAATAGCAAAATTTGGGTTAATTATTCTAAAGAAGACTATAGAAAGATGCTTCGTGAAACAGATGTATTTATAACAGGAAGTGACCAAATTTGGAATCCACATTATGTTTCACCAGTAAGTTTATTAGCTTTTGCCCAAAAAAGCCACAAAAAAATTGCATATGCATCTAGCATTGGAGTTGATAAAATCCCATTTTTAAAAAGAGGTATGTATAAAAAATATCTTTCTCGTTTTTATAAAATAGGTGTCAGAGAAAAAACAGCAGAAATAGAATTATCAAAACTATTAAACAAAGAAGTTACAATTGTTTTAGATCCGACTTTTCTCCTAAATAAGAATGACTGGGCAAAAATAGTTGACAACGAAAAGTGCGAGCCTTTACCTAACAAAAAATATATTTTCTGTTATTTTATTGGTAAGAATAGAGAATGGGAAAAACTGGTAAAAGAATATGCTGAAAAAAACTGCTACGAAGTTTATTGTGCTCCATCAGAATCATACATAATTCCGGATGTAGGTATATCAAAACCGGAACTTGGGGTAGAAGATTTTGTTAATTATTTAATGAATGCAGATGTTGTTGTAACCGACTCTTTCCATGCAGTTGCATTATCCATTAATTTTAATAAAAATTTTGTAGTATTCAAAAGATTTAAAGATACGGATAAGAAATCTCAAAATTCAAGAATTATAGACATTTTATCAACATTTAAACTTTCAGATTGTTTGATTGACGGCAATAATACAATTGAAAATGTCTTAAAACAAAATATTGATTTTATTAAAACAAATGATATTTTAAAAGAGCTGAGGGATTATTCGGAAAAATTCCTTATTAATGCAATAGAAGGCGAGGAATAATGGTCTGTGGAGATGATATATGTTGCGGTTGTGGTGCTTGTGTTTCAATATGCCCCAAAAAGTGTATTCAGCTTGTACCAAATAATCTGGGTGTAATTATTCCGGAAATTGATTTTAAGGAATGCATAAAATGCGGATTGTGTGAAAAAACATGTCCTAAAATTGGAGAAAACAAGTTTAATTCTCCACAAGAATGCTATGCTGCATATTTAAAAGACAAAGAAAAGCGTTTGAATAGCGCATCCGGTGGTGTTGCAAGAGCAATGTATGAAAAATTTTTGGAAGATCCAAAGTCTTATGTGGTTGGAGTATGTTGGGATAAAGAGTTTAATCCAATTTTTAAATTAACTAATAATAAAGAAGATATAAAATTATTTCAGGGTTCAAAGTATGTTCAAGCTTTTTCTGATGATATTTATTTAAAGATAGAAGAAAAACTAAAATCCGAATGCAAAGTTTTGTACATTGCCATGCCATGTCAAATTGCTGCAGCTAAAAAATATTTTGAAGCAAAAAATATTTATACAAAGAATTTGATTCTTGTTGATATATTGTGCCATGGAGTTTCTCCCGCTCAATATTTCAAAGAGTATTTAGAAAATCTGCACAAAAAATTAAAGTACAAAAAAATTAAAAATATATCTTTTAGAAGCAACAGAAGATTTCGTAATTTTCATTTTTGTTTAGATTACATAAGTAATAAGGACAAAGAAATTAAATATAATCGTTTTGCCTATGAGGATAATTATTTTAACTCGTTTTTGGATGCAAGTTCATTAAGGGAAAGCTGTTACACTTGTAATTTTTCTCAACTAGAGCGAATTAGTGACGTAACTATAGGAGACTTTTTTGGCCTTAGTAAGATGCCCAGTTCCACTTTATTTAATGGCGATGTTGGTAATGCATCACTAATACTCTGTAATACAGAAGTTGGATTAAATTTTGTTAAACAAATCAAAAAATATTTTAACATTTTTGAAAGACCTATTCAAGAAGCTTATGAAGGTGGTGCTAGTTTTCATGGCCCATATAGAAAATCAAAATGGCGCAATAAATTTGTAAAATATTACAAAAAAGGTCGATTTGTACAAACCATGAATAAAATTGGTGGTTGGGAATTAAAAAAAATTAAAATTGTACATGGTTTTATAAGAACAATAAAAGAAGCATACATGAAAATAACAGGAATGGAATATTAAGAATATGAGTTTTCTTAATACCTCTTTTTTTAAAAACTTGTCAATGGCATTTATAGCTAATTTAGTCAGTTTGATTGGAAGTACAGTTTTAACTTTGATACTTCCTAAATTTATTGGCGTTACGCAGTATTCCTATTATCAGTTATATATTTTTTATGCAAGTTATATTGGTTTTTTGGGTTTAGGATGGCTTGACGGAATATATTTAAGATACGGCGGAAAATTTTACGACAAAATTGATAAAAAGCTTTTTTCGGCCCAGTTTAGAACATATTCCGTTTTTGAATCTATACTAAGTATAATTATATTCATATTAACTCTATTAAATTTTCCAGGTTATGAAAAAGAATTCGTTTATGCTTGCTGCTGTATGTGCATAGTTATATATATGCCGAGAGCAATATTACACCAACTATTACAAACAACGGGAAGAGTTAAGGAATATGCTAAATGTTTAATTATTGAGAAATTAATGCATATAGTCATTACTTTATCTGGCATTTTGCTTGGTAGAGGAGATTTTGAATGGTTTATAATATCTGAAATAATAGGCAGATTTTTTGCGACAATTTATATATTTAATGTTTGTCATGATATTGTAAAAACAAAGCCATATCCAATAAAAAAAGTGGCTTCTGAAATTAAAGTAAATATTTATTGCGGATTTGTACTGATGATATCCAACATAGCCAGCATGTTTGTAATAGGTGTTATTAGACAAGCAATTGTAATGTGTTGGGATGTTGAAACTTTTGGAAGAATTTCATTAACACTATCAATATCAAGCTTGTTATTAATATTTATTAATTCTATAGCTATGGTACTTTTTCCAATGTTAAAAAGAGTAGATAGATATGAGCTTGAAAATCTTTATACCAAAATACGTTCTTTATTAATGATTGTTGTGTTTTCATCTTTGCTGTTATATTTGCCTGTAAGAAAAATATTCTCTTTGTGGTTACCTGAATATGCCGAGAGTTTCAAATATATGGCAATTTTGTTCCCGATGATTGTATTTGAAAGTAAAATGGCACTTTTGATTAATACGTATCTGAAAGCATTAAGACTGGAACGAAAATTGCTATTTATTAATCTAACATCGGTTGGAATAAGTATAATGTTGGCATATATAAGCTGTACAATATTACATTCTTTAGACTATGCGGTTATGTCTATAATTGTTGCTTTAATTATTCGCTGTATTCTAGCAGAAATTATTTTGAAAAATTATATTAATATACAAATATGCAAAAATATTTTATTTGAAATCATGTTGACAACTATTTTTATATTTGGGAGTTGGTGTATAAGTGGTTTGTTTGGTTTTGTGCTGTATTTGATTTTTTATATTGTTTTTATTATTTTCAATTTTAAACAAATAATGCAATTCTTGAAAATAAGTAAGAAATATTGCAATGAAAACCGCTAAAATCTTTATTCCTGTGGAGACGTCTAGTTTTTATTTTTTCAGCTAATATTGGCAACTCATTATAAATACTTTATTAATGTTTCGCCAATAGGACAGTTATATCTTTTTTTAACCAAGATTATTTTGTAACATAGCATTTGTTTATACAAATAAATGATTGTTTGAATTATATGGTGTTTATAAACTGACAAAGATTAGAAATTTTGAAGACAACGATTCAGGAGACTATAAAGTCATTGAACTGGTTTGTGAAAACAATATAGTTTGTAAAAAGTTAGATGTGAATATGCTGGAGAAAAATACTTATTTGCAAAGGAATCTCTTATTGATTCTGATAACCAAACAAAATATATTCGGAGCAATATTAGTATTTGACACAAAAAAGAAGGGATAAAATTATGAATTTAAAAGATAAAAATTTTATGTTATTTGAAACAAAAGTTTTCAATAATCAAACTCAGAAATTAGGACTTGTCCTCTATACTTGGATAATCCCTTTTACTGATAGCGAATGACCATTTGCTAAATGTGTTGTTATGGATGGTAAAAGTTATAATACTCCAATGAATATTATTTCACCCCTTAGTGATTATGCAAAAAGGGTTTCTTCAACTAATGCACAAATTATATGTCCAATCATTATATGAGACTCCTGAATTATTGGGGTAACAGTTGAGGGAACGTGGATTATGTAATCACACAAATCATCCATTTTGCACTTATTATTACCAACCAATCCCATTGTAATTAGTCCTTTTTTCTTTGCTTCTTCTAATGCAATAATTATATTTTTTGAATTACCAGATGTTGAAAGAGCTAAAAATATGTCTCCGGATTCAGATAATGCTTGGATTTGTCTTGAAAAAGACTTTTCATACCCAAAGTCATTGCTAATTGCTGTTAAAGAAGAAATATAATTAACAAGAGCAATAGCATTTAATCCCGGTCTGTCAATAAAGAATTTTGCGACCAGCTCTCCGGCTATATGTTGAGAATCACAAGCAGAACCACCATTACCGGCTGTTAATACTTTCCGATTGTTGTTATAAGCATTAACTATCACATCTGCCATTTTTCTTATATTAGCTTGCATTTGGCTATCATTGAGTATTTTAGTTTTTGTTTCTATGGAATTCTGAATGTAATTATTTATATCCATTTTTTCAATCCTTATGAATATATTTTATCATGAAAAGATATTCATTATTGTTATCAGCAGAAAAACGATACATGGGGTAACAAATTAGATATATTGGTATTTTATAAAATTATATAACTGTGTTATTACTATTTTGAGTTTTTATTATCATAGTTAAATCTTTTATTTTGTGCGTAATAGACCCAATTATCTACAAGTTCATTATGTTCTTTATTATTTGACATAATATTATATGTGAAATTAGGTAACATTTCTTGTATATCAAAAAGAGAACAAATTCCCAATTGTGATTCTTGATGTTTTCCGTGATAAGTTTGTACCTCATCAGAATTCTTTAGTTTAACAGAAAAAGTGTAATAATATACGGGAGTAAACCACTTTATATCCATATCTAAATAAAAACTTTCTATATCATCTAATTTAATAGATTTTACTTGCTTTTTTCCACCATTAATACAATTAAATATGACATCGTTTTCATTAATTGATAATTCTTGAACAAAACTGTCAGTTTTACATAGCAAATAAATAAATATTGCATCAATAATACCAAATAAAACTAATGGAAAGATGGCAGGAGAACTATAAAAATTATTTACTATAATTAAATACAACATAAAAAAAATACAATAGAACATAATGAAATCATTAATACTAGTACAAAATAAGCCATATTCATATTAAACTTAATTTTTATCATGGTTTATTGTAATTTAACATGCAGAACAAGATGCAATTAACTATTAGATGGAGATCGTTTTAGTCTCTTTAATTATGGCAAATTCACTTTTAATTACTTGATTTGCTTTAAAGCCAGCATCAGTTTTGTTTAATTGTATTTGCTTTTGTTTATCAACAGCACCAACAATAGGTGAACATATTTCCCCATAATATAGGCTTTATGCCAGGTTTTGAATAGAATCAGTAAGCCTAGTGCTATTATTTAAAATATCCATTTTTAGCCGAACCGGTTTAACATCTCATCCATTTTTTTAATAATATCATTTATTGTAAGACAAATATGTTCATTGTCATATAAATTACCTCACACACATTAATGTCTCTGGTTCGCAGAAACATCAAGTCCCAAATCTCAATCTCAGAGATATTTCGACACATATCAAACTAAAAGATAAATTATTTTTGCACTTTTATGCACAAATTTGCACGGGGTAAATATTCAAATATATTAGGGGGGTAAGGCATAAAACATGCTGAAAAACAAAAATATCAGTGCAAAATAGTGCAAAAATACGGACAAAAGTGCAAGAATAGTCCGGCAAATCTCTACCCTATAAATCAGCCTCATTCGCCCTAAAACAGGCATCCTTGCCTAAATAATCGCATCTAATGTCCACAGATAATATATACCCACCTGATAATATAACGGCTTGTTTTGTCATTTTTTACTCCTGTTACAGTAATATTTTATCATAAAAAAAGGTATTAATAGCGATTCAATAAGTACAGAAACTATATATCAATCACAACTGTATCTGAAAACCTATAGTAACTGTTTACAAAATAAAAAAGGCTCTCCAAAAGAGAACCTTCTTTATTTGGGTGTGGTGGGACTCGAACCCACGACCAATTGATTAAGAGTCAACTGCGCTACCAACTGCGCCACGCACCCAGATTGCTTTTCAGGATTACTGAATTCATTTTTGTGTAATATTTGTGTAATCCTTAATCAGATTTTATTAAAAACAATGTGAAATTGCAACAACATGGTTTACCTTAATTTAAAAATTATCCAAAATTGATACTGCTTTTTTCATATTTTCATTTACAGGGTGAAGATATCTCTGTGTGGTCTTAAGGTCGCTGTGTGCCAAATACTCTTTTACTGTTTGTAAATCACTCCCTCCTGCAACCAAACGTGTGCCAACTGTATGCCGTAAATCATGAAAACGGAAGTTCTTTATCCCTGCCTGTTCTGGTGCTGTCCTAAATGACTTATTGATTTCCCCGTTCGGAAATCCTGTATATATCTAATATAAGCTATTGTCTGTGTTATGTTTGTAAATTTATCTTTGTAATGCTTTCTTAAATTCTTACTTATTGATATAACTTTCATTATTTTATATTTGTAGTACTTTAATTTATATTTATAATTCTTAAATTTATCTCCTTGAGTTCTCTTCAAATTATCAATAATTAAATTGACATCGTAAAAGGTCTTGTCATCTATAAATTCAAGGATGTTTTTTGTTACATTAAATATATTTAATTGAAAATTATCTAAATAAAAAACTCTTCTTTTTACAAAAGGAAATCGATTCTCTATTAATAAAGAATCAGCACAATATAGCGGCCAATGCTTGTTCCAATATTCCTGATACTCCGAATCATCTATCCATACACCTTCTTTAAATCCTAAGCTTATCCAATGTTTTGTTTGTTTTTGTTCATGTTTTGAAACGGAATCGCTATACGTTTCTATATAAGGCATATTATCCCAGTATTCTTTAAAGTGATTTGATTTTAATATGTTTTTTTTGTAAACATTTAGGAATGAAGGTATGTGTCTATATTTATCTTCAGCAATGTACCATTTAAAAGGTCCCCAAAAATCACAATTAGAACTATCGATATTTTTGAACATTTCATCTAAAGAAAAGAATGGACCATACATTGTAAAGTTTGTAAGTATTAATTCATCAAAGTTTTCTCTTATAAAATCAAATCCATACTGGTTGAGAGCATGTTTGTATGCACCAACATCAAGTTCTTCATTATGCCTTATTAACAAATTATTGCAACAAAGGCTTAATTTATCTTTTGAGTTTTCTGTTAAAAATCCGTTAACAACAACACAAATTTCTTTACAATAGGGTTTAAAAGCTTGTAAAAAATACGTTACATAATCGTCAACAATACCATCTTTATCATAGAAAAAATATATTAATAATCTATTTTTCACCTTGTACCTCCTTGATAAATTTGATGGCAGAATTAATATTGTCATAAGGTATTTTTTTAATTATGTTATCATCAAGTTCCCACCATTTAAGTTTTAATAATTCATTAATAATTTCTTCGCTAAATCTATATTTAATGATTTTTGCAGGACAACCCGCAACAATTGCATATGGTGGAACATCTTTTGTAATAACCGCTCTTGCACCTAAAACTGCTCCGTCACCTATCTTAATACCATTTTTAATAAAAACTCCATCACCTATCCATACATCGTTACCGATTTCAACGGGTTCACACTTCCAAAATTCGCTGTGTGTTACTTGATTTGGGTCTTTATATTCCAATTCATCAAAATAAAGATACGGTGATGTTGATAAAAAGTTTAAAGGATGTTTGCCGTGACCGATAACAACCCTCATTCCTATAGAGCAAAAACTGCCTATTTTAGTTTTTTGAGAAGCTATATATAAATCGTTGTTTGCATATGTGCATTTGCCGACTTGTTCCAGGTTTGGTCTTATAAGACCTGTTGCGATGTTCGGTACTGCAAAGCGAAAGAATAATATTCTAATAATGCGTACGTTATTACGAATTTTTTCTTTGAAAAATAATTCGTTAAATTTTTTTAATAACTTTTTCATTATGCATTAGCTCCCATGATTTCGGAAATTTTATAGATGTTTCCGTATATTACCGGCGAATCATATTTGCGGGAAGGAAAAACTCCATATTTGAGTTTTATATCTAAACCTTCTTGTTTTATAAACTCTTCTGCTTTATCTTTTAAAGAAGTAGGTTCACCTTTACAAACATTTATTATTCCGTTTATTTTTGTTTGTGTACTTGCAGTTGCTATTTGTTCAGCTAGGTCTTTTATGTCAATAAAATCATATTGATTAGTGCCTTTTACAAAAGGAAATTCTTTTTTGCCTTCTTGAGCTGCTTGTAAAATCTTTGTAAATACCGAATGGTTATTGTAATCATCACCGACGATATAATATGCCCTTAACCATTTTATAGAGATATTCATATCTTTTGTATAAACAAAGATTAGTTGCCTCAGTGTATTTTTTGCGATTCCATAATATGATAACGGGTTACAAGGAGTAGTTTCATTTATCTGTCCTTCATGATATCCGATTTCATGAGCCGTTCCCATAATTGACAGTGAAGTACAGCCGCCATCAATCATATTTTTTAAGAAGTAGTAATGTTTTAATAAATTGTCAATATGGCTATTTGCATAATGATTAAAACCATCCTGCCAAGCTAAATGGATAATATGGTTTGGCCTGTCAAAAAAATCATATAAATTTTTATTTTCACTATTGTTTAAAATATCATAATTGATAAAATCTGCTTTTGCATTTATTTTTGTGTTGGAAAAATCACAAGCAATAACTTTAAAACCTTTGTTTAATAAAGTATCAACTACATGTTTTCCAATATAACCATTAGCTCCTGTTACTAATACTTTTATGTTATTCATTATTCCACCCTTCAAAATTAAAAAGTTTAAAAATGTGAATCAGAAAAATATGAAATAAAGTTTCTGTAGATCACTATATTCGCCTGTTAGCCTAATTCCTTTAACTTTCTATACAAAAAGTAAAGAGATTTATAATTAGTATTATGAGCGGATTCTGGAATATATGATTAAATAAAAAAAATGAATATTACATTTATTAAGAAATACTTTTTTTCCAAAATGTTTCTGTTATAATTAGCTTAGGTAAATGAATTTTATCTCTTAACTTTTTGTATAAAGAATAAAGAGATTTATAATATTTTTTTAAAGCATATTTTAATAAATTTGCTTAATTTAAATTAACTTAAATGTTAAAATAAAAAATTTGTTGAATTTTAATAATGAATAAATTCATTATATTATGCAGGAGATGTTGCAAGGAATATAATTAGTGTCTCCCCTTGGCTATAATATAAAATTTGAATAACTTTCATCTATTTGGTCTTGTTCTATCCCAATGTATCTCAGTGTAATTTGCGGGCTTGAGTGGTTGAACATTTTTTGAAGCATTGCTACATCCTTAAACCTTTGATAATGGTGATATCCAAATGTTTTACGCATAGTATGTGTGCCGACTCGTTCCTCTATGCCGGCTTCTTCACAAGCATTCTTGATAATATAGTATGCTGCCACTCTTTCAAGCCTGTGCTTAAAAATAGTTATGAATAACGGCTCATCAGGATTTTTATTTTTAGTAAAATCCTCAAACATCGGTTTTAATTTTGCATTGATTGGAAACTTTTTAAATTTTCCTGTCTTTTTTTCAACAAGCTGAATGTGTGTTTTGTTCCTGACATCACCCACATTTAAGGATAAAATGTCAGAAATTCTTAGCCCGCAATTGGTACCCAGTGTAAAAAATAATAAATTTCTTTTATTTTTTGATAGGATATTTTCGACTTTTCTCAGGTCTTCAATACTTCTAATAGGCTCTACTGTCGTCATTTTGTTCTCCTTTCTTATTATAACAGGAAAATATATTAAAAAATATATTTTAAAATTTTTTACCTGTTTATGACTAACAGTTTTATACTTACCTAAAATTTTATAATTACATCCGTATTTTTCATTATTTTTCTAAATAATGTATGACAAAATTCTTGTAACAATGTACGTATTGTGGTTACATAAAGTTATTGGTTTTTATGAATTTTGTTATAATAATTGATGATGCTGATATAAAAATGCAATGAAGTATGTAAAAATATATTTCTTAACAATATCCAAGTTTTTCAAGCACGGTTTTGACTGATTCGGGGCAAAGACCTACAATATTTTCAAAACTTCCCTCATATTTATCTAAGTATCCGTCCGGCAATTCCTGTATTCCGTAACTGCCGGCTTTATCCACCGGGTTATATTGTTCAACATAGTCCTTAATCATTTCATCAGACCATTCCGTAAATTTTACATAGCTTGTTGTAGACATTGTTACTGCCCTGTTAGTATTAGTATTTATTGCACAGATAGACGTTACTACCATGTGGGTTTGACCGGATAATTCTTTTAACATTAAAAATGCGTTTTCCTTGGTATGTGGTTTTCCAAGAATTTTATTGTGTAATACTACAACCGTGTCTGCAGCAAGTACCAAAGAATTTTTATCAACTCTTCTTACCACGTCAAGGCATTTTTGTGTTGCCAAATCCTCAATTTTGTCATACGAAAATTCATCAGAATCAAGTTTTTCATCATATTCTGATGGTACTATCGTAAAGTTGAGTCCCATATTTTCGATAATTTTTTTTCTTCTTGGTGAATTCGATGCTAAAATAAGTTTAACCAATTAACTGCCCTCTTTTATACACTTATGTTTAATTCTTCAAACCCTTTTTAGTATAACCGGCAAGCGGAAGGAAATGTTTTTTAACAACTGAATCATTATCAAAATTATAAATCATTGATTTTAAAGTTTTTTCAAACTGACTTAATAATCCTGATAATGTTTTAAAAAAGGACAGGCTGTAACCCAGAATTTCACCGGTTTCGGTATCTATAAGCAAAACATTTTTCTTTCCCAGCCTAAATGTATAAGTTGGATTCTTTATTAATGTTTTGGCTGTCTTTGTCTGAAATATTTTTTCATCAGTAAATTTTGCTTTATCGATTGAAATGCTTAACAAAATATCTGCAGTATATTTTGTGCCGTCTGCATTTTCTTTGATTACATTTTCGCTGCTCATCATTTTGAGAAGTGTTTTTGCTTTTGTTTGGGCATCAGATGATACAGTTTTCAATTTAGGTGTTTTTGATTCAAAAGAGATTAAACTTGTGCTATCGATTTTCATTTTCCAATTCCTTTTCTAATTCTTTTGTTACTTTTTCAAGTCTTTGCTTTTCAAATTGTAAAATCATTTTTTTTATGGCTCGGTATCCTTCCGGAGTAAGTCCGTCATTTACAGTCAGTTTTTCTTTTTGTACTTCATCAAGACCGTATAGTCCGCGCATTTCCATTAAAGCTTTTTCCGCTTTTTTGTATACAAATTTCCAAGGTTTATAAAAAGGCTTGTTAAAATCTATAATTTCTCCGGTTTTGTTATTGATATCAAGCCAAGTTTTTTTATCAAGTGTTATTGATGAAAAACCCTGCATTTGTTCTGAATAGTGTACAGGCTTTTTTAAATCTCTTTCATCTTCAAATATAACTCCGTTTTTTAGCCTCAGCCTTTTTACAACAGTAGCGAGGTATCGGTCGCCTTCCACGGTTCTTTTGGTTTGATTATTCATACGAAGCAACAAGGATTCTATGCTTGTGCGCATATTGTTTGTGATATATCTTGTTTTTGGTGTTTTAGAACAAAATGTTGTTTGCTGTATATTTTGAACCTTCATATCAAATCTCTTTACTGATTTAGTATCCGTTTGTTATAAATTCTCTGTTACGGAATTTTGCACCAATTTTTTCTGCAATGTTTTTACACATATCAACATCAATGTTATGAGAGTCATCAAATCCTGTAACTACACTCATTGTCGTATCAATATTTTGTTTCACGCATTCTGATGCAAAATCAAGCATTGATTTATAGGCATCATTGACTTTTGGTTTGCAGATATCATTATATTCTTTTTCTGACGAAGCATTAAGGCTGATTGAAGCAGAATCAATCAAACCTTTAAACTCTGCCGGAATGTTGGATTTATATATAGCATTTGCATGTCCGTTTGTGTTTACACGAATTTTTATATTCGGATAATTTGCCCTCAAATATTTACAAAAACTTTTCATCATATCTTTTTTCAGAAAAGGTTCTCCATATCCGCAAAAAACAACTTCCTGAGCATATTGTTCGTACATTTTAAATTGTTCGATAATGTCATTAAGTGTGTAATTATCATCGTGCCACATTCCTTTACCGCACACGTCATCTTTTTGTTCCCTCAGGCAAAAAATACAGGAATTTGTACAGGCATTTGTGAGATTAACATAGACTGTTTTTGGGTGTTTTTCTTCATTTATTGAATAAACAAGTGTATACATGATAAATATCCCTTTTTATGCATAATAACACAAACACAGATATTTCTAACCCGGATTATTTCTTCCGAGTTTACCGTACTTACTTACCATAGATGCATATTTACCTGCATAGATTAATTTTGTATCAGAATACTTAAAGTTTTTATCTGCTTTTCTTCTTGTAGCTATTTCTGTTTCTATTTCGTCGATTGTTCTGATAATGTTTTTCAGGCTGAAAGTTTTTGAGCCGTCTTTATTGGTTTGTTTAAGCATATATCGTATCATTTTACGATTTCTGTCATTAATTTTTTTGTACAGGACAAGAGCATTTTGTCTTTTTACGGATACCGGTTTTCCTTGTTTTCTGGCTTCACTTGCTTCTTTACTGATTGCACTAAAAATATCGGGAAGCAGTTTTAAACGCATTCCTGTTGCGTTTTGTGTGTAGTTTTCATATTGTTTTTCATAAGTTTTTGCACTGAGCATGTTTTTTATTACATTATTAACATCTTCAGAAAGTCTTATTTTATATTCAATAGTGGATGGTTTTAGCCTGCGGAATTTAATCTTGCTGCCATCTGTTTTTATATCTGCAGCCGGTGTTAATGTGGTGTTGATAACTTGATTTTTTATCATTCGTCTGTAGCGGAATTTGTTTATTTCATTTTCAACCATTTTAAGCATTTTGGATATAAATCCAAGATTAGGCTCTCCGCTGTATATGCCGGTGTGTTTAATTTTGTGCTGAGGAACGAAGAAAGGATTTTCAATCTCGTCTTTTAGTGCTTTTGCTCTTTCTTCGCCGGCAGAGATAGAAATTATTCTTTTTGTATTATTAAAAAATACTGTAGCTTTTTTAAGCGGAGTTATATCAAGAATATGGTTTAATTCTGCAACTGAATGGACTTTCATTCCCTTAGAAATAACTTTTTGTATGAATTTACGGACATCTTCATTTTCATCAATACGATTAAAAAGACGTTTAATTTCTTCCAGAGAATTTTCCTGTTCCTGCAGTTTCCTGTATTTGAATTGATTGAGAATTGCGGTTCTTAATTCAGAATTTTTTTCATCGGAGGTTTTATAAATATCAATAATTTGTTGTTGTACTTCCGGCTGTATTGCTTGTTTGTCTCTGGTATAATTTGTAACAAGTAATTTTAGAATACGTTCTGAATCCTGAGAAAAATTTCCTTCCAAATCTGCAGCTTTATCTGACATAAAAGTTTTTATTGCATGGTTTTTCATCAAATTTTTAACGGATAAACGATTATCATATTCAGTTTGATTATATTTACCGGTTTGTATTAATCGGTCAAGTTTTGTAATTGCATCTGCATCTTTGGAGTTAAGCTTAAGATATGATACGTAACGGTCAAGATTTTCAATATAATCGGCTCTGTTTTTTGAACTTAACATATCAATAATTAATTTTGCCGAATCTGCTGAACCGTCTAAAACTTCATACTGAACACTCTGAACAAAATCTAAACTTTTTTCATCATGAGCCAAATCAAAAATTTTGGATACTGTTTCAAGAGAATCATTTGTTCTTTTAACAACACTGAAGTGTTGAGCCAATGGTTCAGTGACTTTTGAATATATTTTCGCAGCATATTCTGATTCTAGGCCCGACATATTTTGAACAGGACGTATTAAATGTTTTTTCATGCTTTCAAGAAACATAAAGCGCTGCATATCAGCATCTTTTGTCAAATCTACAATGTATGAAACAGGTCTGCTCATTGCTGCACTGATTTTGTAGTAGCCTTCTTGCATGTATTTTTCATTCTTTGTTTTTAAAGGGTTATGAACAAAATTTTTAAGATGAATTTTCCCTAAAGATTGTTTTAATGTACTTAATTGTAAAATTTTCATATTTTATCCCTAAATTTTGACACACAACTATATTATGTAGCAAACATGCATACATGTATAGTAAAACCCAAAAAAAAATTTTTTGCCACCGTTATGAAATAAATATTCTTTTTATAGGAACAAGTTTTTTTCTTTCTATTTCTTCCAGTGCAGCTAAAACATCCCTCTTATAAAGTTCATTTTTTGATTTGTTTGCTTCTGTTCTAATTGTTTCCATAAGTTCCCGCCTTTCAGACGGTTTTGCGTTATATATCTGTTTTAAAATTTTGGTGCCTGTTTTGTTTCCGACTATGCTTGATTGTGCGGCTTCTTTAAGGGCGGTTGTATATTTGTAACCTTCAGACTGCATAAGTTTTCCGAGGATATTTTTGTCAATTACCCTGTAAAGTCCGCCTATATCAATTAATACTCCGCTAACCATGTTGTTTGAATTTGCATCGGTATGTTCCAGTCCAATGCGTTTAAAATTAAACGGCTGTCTGAATATGGTTTCTTCCTGTTTTTCTACATACGGCATTACGGAATATGCATGTTCATTAAGATTTACCATATCAGGTAGTAACAGCCCTTCTTTTTCTTTCAGCCTGTGTCCGGACATGTGACGAATATATTCTGCAGCATTAGCTTCCGCATATTTCCCGTGCAGAGTTTTTGTATATGTCAGTGCTTCAGGTGTCTGAGGATTTAATCCGGCAATCATTTTCAACGCAAATTTTTGTTCTTCTATTTTGTCACGAGGTATAATTCGTCCCTGTTTGATTGAATATTGTTCGATTTTTTTAGACTTAAATTTTGATAAGACATGATTCATTTGCTTAAATAATTCCGGACCGAAATCCAAATCTTCGTGGAAAGTTTTTATTACTTTGTCTTTGATTATTTTTTCACCGTTTGTGTTAAAGATTTCACATCTGAAAGCATTGCTGTACGAACCGAGCCCTATGTGAGTTATTTTTATATTTCCGATGTCAGGAATTATTGTTCTGAGATTATCAAGCATTTTCTGTTCGGCTTTAAGAGTAAGTTCGGCTAATTTTTCGGTGTAAATTTTGTCAGTAAAATAAAGATTATCTTTGGCTGCATTATGTTCAAGCAAAGTCAGTGCATTCTCTATATTTGGGGTAAATCTTTTTATTGCCTGTTTCTGGAATTTTTCTATTGCCGAGAGTTCAACGGCAGCTTCGGTGTATGCATCTTGTGCGGTTATTATGGCTTCTTTTTTACTTTGGGGATTATTACAGATAATTATTTTTTTCAAATCGTCAGGAATATTTCCGACAATTTTATTTTTTGCAGAGAGTACAAATTCTTCATAATGGTCATAGTTAATCCCCTTTCTCATCTGACTTTTCAGACGGGAAAAACCATATTCTATTCCTGATAATATTTTGTTTTGTATTCCCATTAATTCCCCGAAAATATATAAACTTACATATAAATAAAGTATTTGGATTCAAAAAAATTGATGTATTGTGAAGATTTATTAATAAATGGTATAATTTTACTATGTTAGAAACAAAAATCCTTATCAGTTATATTGCAATTTGCTTAACTTATTCTATATGCAGACTTCATTATCTTTTAACAACAAAAAGTGATGAAGAATTTAATTCAATGCTTGATGAACTGGTTGATTTATCGGGAAGTAAAGACATAATAAAGACACTTATTGTTTTACAGATAGTGTTATCTCCGATAACGACTCCGTTTAGTATGTTAAAGCAGATTTATAAACTTACGGTAAAAAAGGATTAAACTTATAAATAATCGTTTGGGGAATGGTTGTTATACTTAAGGAGAGTACGATAAAAACAAAAGGAGATATATATGTTTGATTTGTATATGATGGAAACCTGTCCTTATTGTAAAAAAGTTCTTAATTTTATGGAAGAAAACGGAATTAACTGTAATAAGATTGATATTAATCAAAAAAATAACGAGGAAGCATTGATAAAACTGGGCGGAAAACGTCAGGTTCCTTTTCTTGTAGACAGGGAAAGAAATATTCAGATGTATGAATCGGCTGATATAATCGAGTATTTAAAGACAGTAAACTAGTTGTTTACTCTCCGGATAAAATATTACAAAATGTTAAGTTTTCCCTCAAAAATAACAATTTCACAGCTCACGTAAACTTTATATATATGTGTAGAAAAAGTGTACGGAGTTTTATATGACAAATTCATACGGAACTGTAATGCCGCAGCAAAATATGGCATATCAGAATTATCCTATGTATCAGCAGCAGGAAAGACCAAGCGTTATTCCGACAGCATTAGGTATGGCAACATTAGGTTTTGCGGCAGGTACCGGTATTACAGCAGGTGTCGATTATTATAAGAACAGAAAAGCATTAAAAAACGGTGATGTTTCGGATTCTCTGGCAAGAAAAATTCTGGATAAAATGATTGAAAAAGACTATGTTGCAAAGGGCAAAGAGTTTCTGAAACAAAAAGGCGAAGTTCTTAAAGGTTTGAAAAAAGTTGCAACTCCTGAAGAATTTACAAAATTAATGAAAAAATTTAAGAAATATGCATCATCACTCTGTGACGGTATTACATTAGATACAATGTGCAATACTGTTAACAAAGATAATATAAAAGAAAAAGCAAATGCTCTGATTAAACGTATAGAAGCAAGTTTCGAGTCTGAAATACAAAATATCAAAGATACCGTTAAACTCTGCTGGGATAGTGAAAAGAAAAAATTTGTGAAACCGAAAGAAGTAGATAACAAATTCTTTAAAATAATTAAAAATACAAAAAATAACGTTAACTGGAAAAATGCATTCAAGTATGGCGGTATAACTGCCGGTGTAATGGGCATAATTGCACTCGGTCTGGGGGCTATGGCTGCAAGAGCTCAAAGTGTTCAACAGCAATATCCGCAGCAGTTTGAAGCATAATTAACGGAACCGGATTTGGTTTTGTAAATTTTTGTAACGACAATACGGTTTGCTATAAAGTTTTTTAAAAAACAACCGTAAACATGGATATAAATTGTTTTGGGTGAATTGTGCGCATTTTGTGCAAAATAAGCCTGAAACGCAACAATAACACGAATTATGATTAGTTAAGAATAACAAATCTTATAATAGATAAGGAGTATTGTATGACAGTATCAAAAACTGTTACAGGACAGAGTATAGACCGTTGGGCTATGGCTCACATGAAAGAACTCCGTGATATTGAGCGTCAAAAAGGCAGACCGCTTACACAATATGAAATTGCCGGCATGATGCTCGGGAAAAAAGAAAACGGCAAGGAAATTCTTAATCAAAAGGATTATGTCCTTTGGAGTGAAGGCACTGATGAAGGCCAACTTTCAAAAAATGATACCCAATACTTACAGCAAGGAAGAAGCATATTTTCTGTTGCAGGTGCATACAATATGAGCGGTGTGCGTGAAAAATCATACCTTGATGCACTTGAATTTGCTGAAGGTAAATATGATGAAGACGTTTATCAGTTAACAGGAATTAAAACAGAGAAGAAAAAAGAAAACTTTAGTCTGAAAAAACAGCAAATCAGCACAACGCAGAAAAAAATTGTTGATGACTTTGAAGCACAGATAAACAAAGCACAAGCCAGTTTTGACCAGCGAATGCTTGACGACAATTTTTATCACGATATAGCAGATTGTCTCGGAAGAATGTGGGGCGAAAATTATGCAGCTGCCGTAAGAAGGGATTTGGACCATGCAAATACAGACCTGACAGTTTTAAGATTTGCATTACAGCGAGGTAATATTGAAGAATTTCAAAAAGAGTACGAAAGAATCTTTAAAAAACCTTTTGATGCAAAAAACTTCCAGAATTACAATTTACATAAAACAAAATACGAAACAGCACTGCCTTACAAAATGCAGGAAGATATTTTTAATAACAAATTTGACAGACTGCTAAAATACGATTTACCGCACAAGGACATTGCATCAGCTACTGATACTGCTCCGTCAGCTTTTAGTGAAGAGCAAATGGCTGCAAGGGCGGCAATAGCTACTGCAAACAGAAACAGAAACGATATTTACAAAGAAGATTTTAATGAGTTAGCCAAATATTTTGATAATATTACAAAGCTGAATAAAAGAACTCCCAAAGAAAATAAAGAGCTTTACGATTTAAAACAGCAATACGATAACATTGATATGTATGCAGAAGGAACTCCAATGCGTAAAATGCTGGAGGAATCCAGAGAAAAGAACATGAATCGTATTGCCGAACTTGAGGCAAAAGACGGACAAATGCTTAGTCAATTGAGAGTTCGGCTTATAGTGATGCAAAGCGAACTTGAAACCAAGGAAAAAGATTCCGCAGAATACAAGGAACTTGAAGCACAAATAAAAGCTGTAAAAAACAGTATTGAGATAATGGAATGTCCTAACGGTGCCGCTTACCTCAACAAACGAATACAAATGGCGGGCAAAGGTAATGCCAGCCTTGATGAACAGTACAAAGTTCTGAAGGATATCGCAGGCGAACTTTCAAAACAAATGCACAAAGAAACGGTTAAAGCCGGCGGCGGAGAAGAATTTTCAGTAATAGAAAAACGTTACAATAGCGCATATAAAGCAGTATATGGCAATAATGATATAGTTAAACGAATTACCGATTATAACGCATCACAAGTAGAAGGTGGCGGATATGCAAGTATGGTCGGAGATATGGCTATAGCGGCAATAATTACATATCTGTCAGGCGGCACAGGTACAGGTGTTGCAATGGGACTTTTAAGAGGTGCCGGTCATTTTGCAGCTGCGACAGTGATTAACAAAGGCATAATTGAATCTGCTACAACGGGCAAAAATCTGAAAGCATTAAGAGAAAACGGTTTACCGGAATATGTAAAATCAATAGGTAAAAATACCGACTGGAAGGGTGTCGGTGTACAGGCTCTGCATGCAGGCGGAATGGCATTAGTCTTTGGCGGTGTTATGCTGCCTATACAAGGTCTGTGTAAAGTTGCAGGAGTATCTGCAGGAAAATCAGCCGTCATCAGTGGTTTTGGAATGGTAGCAATCGGTGAAGGCATTGAATATTTGACAACAGGAGAGCTTACTGTTCACGGTGCCGTATTTAATGTATTGCTCGCCGTTACAATGACAGGTATTCAGGTTGTAAAAATTCAAAAAGCTCAGGCGCAAGCAAAAGCTCAAATGCAGCAGGTTGAAGGCTCAATACAAACCGCAAAAGAACTTTTGGGCATTGAACCGGACAGAGTTTTAACTGTTGAAGAACTGACTGATATATACCATCAGAAAATTGATAATATAATTAAAAACCAAACACCTGAAATGGTTGAAAATGGTGTTCTTGACGCAAGCATTGAATGGCAGAAATCGTCATTTATAATTTTGAAAAATAATATTGAACTTGCAAACGCAATGGCACATAATAGTCAAACACAAACTGCCGCTACAAAACCCTCAGGTCAGTCAGCTTCTGCCGGCGAGAAACCTGAGATGGTTGTACATCAGACGGAAAATTCAAACCCACCGCAACCGGATTTGACTCTCCCTGAAGAATCGACACTATCAGATTCATATGCAAAACCTGCTCAAAGCAGCCAAGTTGGTTTAGGTTTCGTTCCTAAGCCTGCCGCAAGCAGACCGGCTCAGCCTGCAATTCCGACGCAGACACCGATGGCAGAACTTGAGGCACAACTTAGAGAACAAGGTCAGAGTTACGTTAAAGGTACAAATGCAAACGGTAATACTGAGATAAGAATCCATAAAGACGGATTAAGCATTTTAGGATTTGAAATCAGCGGTACTTATGAAGTTTATGAATTTAATCCAAAAACAGGAGCTAAAGTTTCCGAAACACCGCTTGCGGAATCTGAAAATTTATCAAAACTGGAAAATACTGAAACAGTAGATAATTCAAGAGCCGGTCAGGCAAATTCTTCACTTGTAGGCGGATGGGTTAGCAGACTAATGGGGAAAAAGAACACCCACTCAGCTGCTACCCAATCACAACATTCGCCTGTCAGCGAGGGGGTAGCTAATCAATCTGTTCAAACACAAATGAATCAAAGACAAGGTCTTGCAACATCAGAATTTCCGACTGAGATTAATGATGCAACGATTAAAGCTCTCGAAGAATGGGGCAAAGCTCAGAAATGGGCAGGCGAAGACGGGTTACACTTCAGCATGTCAGATGACAGAACTTCATTGCGCTTTTATGATAAAAACGGAAATACTGTCCGAGAAATAAGAGCCGATTGGAATGACCCGACCAAAGTATACGAAGAAAGTATAACAATATACGAAAACGGCAAAGAAGTCGGTTTGCTTGATAGAACACTTAACGGCAGACAAACTGTTTATTTTGATAAATCAAGCGGTAAAACAACACAGGATGCAACCTACATTTTATGGAAAGACGGATTATGGAGAAATGCGTACTCAGATGAGTTAGCACCAAAAAATCCGATTACCGGCGAACCTCAGGTTAAAGTCGATGCATCCAAAGCCGCAAAAGCAGATGGAACTCAACAACCGGTTGTACAACTGGCTGCAGAAGAAACTCCATATGTATCAAAAGAAGGTTTTGTTATAAAACCGGTTAAAAAACCTGCCGGAGAAGTAAAACCAAATACAACAAATGAAATTTCTGAACCTTCGCAAATGACAAACGAACAGGCGGAAGCAGTCCTAAAAGAAGCTGTTAAAGGCTGCGGCGAACCTAAAGTCACAGACCTCAGGTACAGAAAAATTGAAAAATACACTGATGCTGACGGAAATGAAGTAGCTGTCGTATGCAGAAACAAACAAGGTGAAATTACCCGTATGCAAATAGCGAAATACGACGGAACAAATTCAAGACCGCAGGTTGAAAGCTATGGCGAAGACAGCGAACACCTTATAAGCCAAGCTTCCGCTAAAGAAGTGCAGGAATTTAGTGACTGGCTTGAAAAAAATTGGCCCGGTGAGGAATCAAATCCGCTAATGGTGGATAGTTTCAGGAAGTATCCTGATGGTACGAAATCTCTTTTTGATGAAAATGTTATTGAAAGAGAACTTTATCCGGATGAAATAGAAAAACTGGCTCCTTATATGCAAAAATATCCGAAAGAGTGTGCAAAATTGCTTGATTTTAAAGATGCAGACGGTCATTATGTAGTTGAAAAATACAAAATTCCTGATATCTTAAAAATAGAAGCTGAAACTCCGGGAACTGTTGACAGGATTGTTCAGGCATACGAAAAAAATCCTGATACGTTTAAAAAATTCATGAAATGCAGCAGGGATATAACAGAAATGCCGGATTTGATTGATGCTTATGAAATAAATCCCGGTCTTACAAGGTCATTAGTAATTGATTCTTTGAACAATTCTGCTGCTAAGATAAAACATCTTGTAGAACTTTCAAAGACACTGCCTGAAAGGGGTAAACCGCTTGAAATACAGTCTGAGGAAACAAAACCTGCAGAAAAACCAAAACCGGCTGATGAAGCAGAAGAAACTTCCTCTAAACCACAACTAAGCAGTGAAGAAAAAGAAGCAATACTCAAAGATGTAGTAAAAGATTGCGGCGAGCCGGAAGTTAAAAACGGATGGTTCGGCGGAACGATAGAAACATACACAAATAAAGACGGTAATGTTGTTGCAAAACTTTCCAGAAATGGAAACGGTGAAATTGACAGTATGGAAATTGCAACTTATGAAACACCTGATTCCAGACCTCAAATTACAGGTTATGGTGATGACATTGTTCCCGCAATAGAGATTTCGCGTGCCCATAAAACAGAGCTTAATGAGTTGAGACAGACAATAGATAAATATATGCAGCAGTGGATGGATCGTTTACCTGCAGAAGACAGGGCTCTGCTCGATGAATTTATGAAGCTTAAAACCAGAGACGAAAAGTGGCAATTTTATCATAAATTTGAAGACACGTTTGATAACGTAAAACAACATAAAGCACGTATTATAAGTACTTATGTATATAATAAAAATGCGTATGACCTATATTATCGGGCATTTAATGATTGTCCGAAAGGTGTTGAAGCATTGGAGGCATTTGCGGAAAAAAGCGGCATAAGACTATCTAATTATGATATTGCAGAACTTGCCGGAGCTATGGAATCTAATCCGGATGCCTGTATCAGATTGCTGAGTATAGAAGGTGAAAAACTAACCAAGCACAGCAGGTACTATAGTGATACTATTGGCGAATGGGAAAATACAAAAGATGCTTTTATACTCTCTCCGAAAAGTATTGCATATACTGTTGAAACCGAAGCTAAATTCCCGGGCGTAATCGAAAAAATTCTTAAAGATCCTGCAATGAAGGGGTTAAATGTAAATCCTAATTATAATTTTGCAAGTGGAAATATTTTGAACGATATAGCAGAAGCATACGCAAAAAATCCGCAAATAGTAAGAGATGCTTTCGCATTATCAGACAGTCATAAAATTCCGTTCTCAAAAATATGTCTGGCTTCAGTAAAATATCCTGAGGGTGCTAAAAAATTCCTTGAAACATTAAAACAATATGAAAAATATGAGTCGCCGTTCAAGTTCTATGATTCGGACACAATATCTTTGAATTATATTGAACGGATTATGGAATATTACGGTAAATATCAGGAAATATTTGATAAAATAGCCTCCATGCAAAAGAGTACTGCATACAGTACAACCAGTCGTTGGCATGTTGAAGATATTCCGGACGTAATTGATGCATATAATTCAGCCTGTCAGCATTATCCGCGTGGTGTAAAATTACTGTTTGAATCAAAAATGGATTTTAGTGCCTATGATATAGAAAATTATTCAGCATACATCGAACAAAATTATGAAAGAGCGGTTGCACTTCTTAAGGCAGAACCCGATATTACGTTTGACCAATTTAAAGCTGTTTTATAAAATTATTTGGCTATTAGACTTTGAGGAAAAGAAAAAGTTTCGGGATAAATTTTATTCCGAAACTTTTTTCAAAATTTATAAAAATTAAAAACTCCGTAACCCCCATATATAAGTCTCTTTAGCCCTTATTTACATTTACCCCTGTTCATGTAACAATAAAATTAACCGATTAAACGGGATAATCGTAGTGTGCATTTTTGCACAAAAAGTATATAAATAGTAGTAGGTCGGCTTAAATAATCCGACAATAAAATAGAAGGAAAGAAAAAATGGCTAGAAAAACTCCATTAGAGAAAATCAGAAATATTGGTATTGCCGCTCACATCGACGCAGGTAAAACCACTACAACTGAACGTATCCTGTTCTATACAGGTAAAACTCATAAAATCGGTGAAGTACACGACGGCGCTGCAGTTACCGACTTTATGGATCAGGAAAGAGAAAGAGGTATTACAATCCAATCCGCAGCAGTTACTGCAGAATGGAAAGGACACCAAATCAATATTATCGACACCCCCGGGCACGTTGACTTTACAATCGAAGTTGAACGTTCTCTCCGTGTATTAGACGGTGTTATCGCTGTATTCTGTGCAGTCGGTGGTGTTCAGTCACAATCTGAAACAGTTTGGAGACAAGCTAACAGATATGAAGTTCCCCGTATGGTATTTGTTAACAAAATGGACAGAACAGGTGCTGACTTCTATCGTGTAGTTGACCAAATTAAAAACAGATTAGGTGCAAACGCAGTACCTATTCAGTTACCTATCGGTGCTGAAGATAAATTTACAGGCTTAGTTGACCTTATGACAATGAAGGCTGAAATCTACACTAACGACTTAGGCACAGATATTAAAGAAGAAGAAATTCCGGCTGATTTACAAGCAAAAGCTAAAGAATACCATGATGCTATGGTTGAAGCTATTGCAGGTGAAGATGATGATTTAATGGAAAAATTCTTCGAAGATCCTGATTCAATCACTGTTGATGAATTAAGAGCAGGTTTGAGAAAAGCAGTATGTAACAACAAAATCGTTCCTGTATGCTGCGGAACGGCATTCAAGAACAAGGGTGTTCAATTGTTGTTAGACAACGTTGTTTACTATATGCCATCACCGGTTGACGTTAAAGCTATCGAAGGTGAACTTGAAGACGGTACTAAAGTTGAAAGACATTCTTCTGACTCAGAACCGTTCTCATCATTGGCATTCAAAGTTATGACAGACCCGTTCGTTGGTCGTTTAACATTTATGAGAATATACTCAGGTGTTATTACTTCAGGTTCTTATGTTCTTAATGCTTCTAACGGTAAGAAAGAACGTATCTCAAGATTAGTTCGTATGTATGCTGATCAAAGACTTGAAGAAACTGAAGTTTACGCAGGTGATATCTGCGCAGCAGTTGGTTTGAAAGATACTACAACAGGTGATACTCTTTGTGATGAAAAAGCACCTATTATCTTGGAAAAAATCAACTTCCCTGAACCGGTTATCTCAGTTGCTATTGAACCTAAAACAAAAGCTGACCAGGATAAAATGGGTATTGCTCTTCAGAAACTTGCTGAAGAAGATCCTTCATTCAGAGTTAAATCTGATACAGAAACAGGTCAAACAATTATCTCAGGTATGGGTGAACTTCACCTGGATATCATCGTTGACCGTATGTTAAGAGAATTCAAGGTAGAAGCTAACATCGGTAAACCGCAGGTTGCATACCGTGAAACTATCAGAGGAAATGCTGATCAGGATTCTAAATTTATCCGTCAGTCAGGTGGTAAAGGTCAATACGGACACTGTAAAGCAAGAATCATGCCGGCAGGCGAAAACGAAGGTTTTGTATTTGAAAACAAAATCGTAGGTGGTGCTATTCCGAAAGAATACATTGAACCTGTCAGAAAAGGTATGGAAGAAGCTCTTGAAGGCGGTATCTTAGCAGGTTATCCGATGATAGACGTTAAGGTTGAACTTTATGACGTAAGCTACCACGAAGTCGACTCTTCTGAAATGGCATTCAAAATTGCAGGTTCTATGTGTATCAAGGACGGTTGTAAGAAAGCATCTCCTTGTATCTTAGAGCCTATGATGAAGGTTGAAATCGAAATTCCTGATGAATTCACAGGTACAATTATCGGTGATATCTCAAGAAGAAGAGGTCGTGTTGAAGGTCAGGAACCTTTAGGTAACACCGGTAACGTAATTGTTAGAGCGGTTGTTCCGCTTGCTAACATGTTCGGTTATGCAACAGACTTGAGATCAAACACTCAAGGTCGTGGTACATTCTCTATGGAATTCCAAAAATATGAACAAGTTCCGGCTAATATCGAAAAAGAAATTATTGAGAAAGCGGGAGCGAGCAAAGGGTAGAAGGTGTGAGCCGTACCCGTTTAATGCGAGCGACCAAGACAGCTGGTGCTGCTAAGTAGGGGTAAAGGGGTAAATTCAATACCCATTTAACGCAAGTGGCTAGTCAGTTTGGTATAGTTAAGGAATAAATAGAGAAAACTAATAATTAAAATTAAGGTGCGGTGGTAAATACTACCACCGCACCTTATTTTGATTTATATTAACGGATTCTAATCCATCATTTTTGCCATACTTCTGAACAGTTCAGACATAGACATTTTTTTAACACCTTTCGGCAAACCAAGGTCACTATCTAAAATAGGAGTATTTTTAATGGTTTTTACATTGAATTCCGTGTTGCCTTTTTGCGGAGTACTGATTTTTGCGTAAACAGCTATTCCGTATTTATCACTTACACATACTTCGGCACCGTCAGCATGTTGCAGCATACGACAAGGAAAATTATTCTTTTTAATATTTTTACCGAATGTCCATGAACTTCCGTCTTGTCCTTTAATTTCATCTAAATCCCAATAGAATAAAATTCCGGTAGGGTTAACAATTTTCATTACCATATCTAAAGATTCATCGTCATTAACTCCGCTTTTTTGAAGCATTTGTTTGAACGGAATAGACATAGCCATTTTATGTTTTTTCGAATAGGAATATACTTCTTTTCCGTCATATAATATACCGTCATTGAAAACTCTGCCGTTATTTTTAGAAGTTTCCGTTTTCCATTTGTCACCTTTTTTGTAAGAGATACAATCCACATCACCATCATCTGTCATAATTTTAGCTTCTATGGTGTAATCCCCAAGTTGATTTCGTACTTCTTTCATCGCCGTTGAATACTCATCAACTGTTTTATAATTCTTGGTACATCCCGTAAAAAGGCATGTACACAAAATTAACGTAAATAATAAACTCTTTTTCATAAAACCTCCCTCTGATGTTAATGTAATTATAACATATTTTTTTAGAAGAATCTTTTTAAGATTCTTCATTTGTAATAATAAAAAGGGCTATACCGTATCAATTACAACTGTTTGCTCAAATACAAAGTATCTTGAGCATTTGATATTGTAAAGTTTTGTAACAAAAATTTTAAGTATTGAAATTATGACTTTTAAAATATTTTTATTAATATACAAGCGGTAAGAAAAAAGGAAATTAAAAATGAACATTATTGATGAATTTGATCACGTTTCAACATTTGATTACATTGACGATAAAAGTGAAAATGCAGATGTTAGTTCTGAATGCAATTCTATTAATCAATGGCTTGATGATTTAGGCTGGGTATAATAGATATTTGTGTTTTGAGGAATCAACAAGAATTTTAACAAAGGGAAAATATTAAATATAGATAAAGGGGGACTTGCGTATGAATGTCATAGATGAGTATGATTACGTTGCTACGTTTGATTATCCTGCTGAGAAAAAAATGGATAATGCAGATTCTGATAAAGAAATAGATACAGTATATTTATGGCTCGATGACTTGGGTTGGATATAGGTTTTTAAACCTATAAATATAAGAAAAAAGAACTTATCTTATGATAAGTTCTTTTTTTTATATGGTCGGGATGACACGATTTGAACGTGCGACCCCTTCGTCCCAAGCGAAGTGCGCTACCAAGCTGCGCTACATCCCGTTAATATACTTTCGACGAAGTGCATGTATAATGATACTTAAAACATAACCAAAAATCAAGGGTTTCGTGTCAAATTTTCTGTATGCCAATCGTTAATAAATTACCCCTGCCCCTACATCTTTTCGGGAGCGGAAACTGCCAGGATATCAAGAGCATTCTTGAGTGTAATTCTGATTGCTTCAACCAATCCGAGCCTTGCGTTCATTAACTCTTTATCGTCGCTTATTACACGGTTTGAATTGTAGAAGGAATGAAATTCCTGTGCCAGCTCCTGAACGTATCGGCAAATTGTGTAAACGGTTCTGTTTTGAGCTGAAGATGCAATAACCGATTTAAATTCTTCAAGTTTAAGAATAAGTGTTTTTGCACTGGCTGCTGTTTTCAGAATCAGGGTTTTATCAAAATTACCGAACAGATTATCAAGCTCCGGTTTAGTCATAGGTGCGGGAGTTTTTTCACCTGTCTCGGGGTTAATTTTTTCATTTACTGCATTCCTGAGAATTGAACAAACACGGGCATAAGCATACTGAACGTAGAAAACAGGGTTTTCATCTGTTGAACGTTTTGCGAGTTCGATATCAAAATCGAGTGTCATATCAATGTTTCTCATCTCCATCCAGTAACGGGTTGCATCTACACCGACTTCTTCGATTAAGTCGTCTAATGTAACCATATTTTTACGTTTACCCATTCTGACTTCATTGCCGTCAATAAGAAGGTTAACAAGTTGTCCGAGAAGAACTTCCAGCATATCAGGATTGTAACCGAGAGCTTCAAGCGATGCCTTAACTCTTGCAATATAGCCGTGATGGTCAGCACCCCAGATATCAATAAGTCTGTCAAAACCACGGTCAAATTTGTCTGCGTGATACGCAATATCGGCTGTCAGATATGTATTAGAGCCGTCTGCTTTCTTAATAACACGGTCCTGATCGTCGCCGTACTGAGTGGATTTAAACCACATTGCACCGTCTTGTTCGTACAAAAATCCTTTATCCATAAGTTCTTTATATCTTTTTTCAACTTTACCTGATTTATGCAAATCGAGTTCGGAATAAAATTTGTCAAAATGTACTCTGAATCCTTCGAGGAGTTTTCTTTGGCAGGCTTCCATTTCAGCTTTTGCATAGTCGCAAAGAACCTGAATATCGCATGTGTGGACATCAATTTCAGGGTGTTCCTGTAAGAATTTTTTTGCAACGGGTATTAAATAGTCGCCGGGGTAGAAGTTTTTTCTTTCAATCTCGTCTGTCGGGAAATCAATATCTTCGCCTAATTCCTGCTGGATTCTGATTTTCAGTGAATTGCCCAGTTTTTGAATCTGACTTCCTGCATCATTAATGTAAAATTCCTGATAAACTTCATGTCCGTAGAATTTGAGAAGGTTAGCCAAAGCACTTCCCATTGCTGCCCAACGACCGTGACCTATGTGGAACGGACCTGTCGGGTTTGCTGAAACGTATTCAAGAAGGATTTTTTCCTTATTTATCCCTTCACCGCGACCGTAGTTTTCTTTTTTATTCAAGATTTCTTCTATAGTATTTGCTAAAAGGTTATCGCTTATTTTGAAGTTGATAAATCCGCCGACAACGGAAACTGTATAGTTTTCTTTTGATAATTGTTCGACAATAGCATTAGCAATCATTGGCGGAGCAATTTTAGCCTGGCGGGCAAGTGAAGAAACATTAACCGCAAAATCTCCAAATTCAGGATTCTTCGGCTTTTCAATGATAAGGGTATATTTGTCATTTACTCCCATTTGACCGAGTTTGTTTGCTTTAACTGCTTCTTTTATTCCGGCATCAACTTCTTTTAAGAAAAAATCTTTTAACATAATTATCCTCGTTTATATATATTTCCTTGGATAATTATAAAATAAACATGAAAAATTTATAAGCCGATAACCTTTTCAACAATTTCCTCCGAGCTGATTTTAAGGCAATCAAGGCTTTCACAGCTTGTCTGTCGTTTTTCCCACAGACATGGGCGGAGCGGGCAAGTACAATTTGCTGCTTTTATCGGGGTTACACTTCCGTTTGGCGGAATTAATTTTTTGTCATCTGTTGAGCCAAAAATAGCAAAGGTCTTCACCCCAAGAGCGACGGCAATGTGAAGCGGTGCAGAATCCGAACATAAAAATATTTCTGATTTAGAAATAAGTTCTGCAAGTTCTCTCAGATTTTTTGTTTTGCCGTATGAATTAACAAATTTTTCAGCAGGAACTTTTTCCGTAATATATTCTATAGTTTCTTTATCATCAGGACCACCTGCAAGAATAACTTTTTTACCTCTGTCGGCAAGTTTTTCCGTAACTTCTGCCCATATTTCTTTTGAAACAGTTTTAATAATACCTTTTTTAATACTCATTTGACTGACACCCGGATGAATTAAAACGGTATCGGGTTCTTTATCATAAGATTTTGTATTTATTTCGGGCAGCAACGTATTTTTATCTGTCAGGGTTCTTATTAAATCATGGTACATATATGCAGCATACTGGTTTTTATTAAGTTCTGCGGTATCCGTTAATAATATCCGGCTGAGTTTCCCTGAATCGTATCCGTATTTTTTCGGGATAAAAGTTGAAAATAAAAACAGAGAAATCAGTTTATTTGCTCCCGAAGAAATTACAATATCAAACTTTTTTGTCCAAATACTCATAAGTAATTTAAGCAGAGATATAAATTTGTTACTGTTTTTTATATCCGCAAACAAAGTTTCGTCTATTATATCGGTGAGAGTTAAAATCCCTTTGCTTCTGGGCTCAAGTGCCAGTGTGATATAAGAGTTTGGGAATTCTTTTTTTATTGAAATAATTGTCGGCAGAAACAGTATTTCATCTCCTATTCCGCCAAAATTAATGAATAAAATCTTTTTCTTTTTTTCACTCATATCTCTTTTTTATCCAAAAAATACGATAAATTCAACTGTTTACATTTTTGGTTTTACGGTCATATAATAAAAGAAAAAAGGAGAGTATTATGTTTCAAGTTTACATTGACAAACCATCATATTTTGAACCCGATATGGCAGCAGAATTTAAAGATTTAAAATCAGCAGAAGAATTTGCAGAAAAACAGAAAGCTGAAGATAGTGAAATCAGCTACACAATCGAAGAAACCAATGGTTGTGTTAACAGCTATGGCGAACAAATTACTACTGTCGTAAAACGGGGGTAAATATTTTTTGTGGTTAAATATTTTTAAACTAAAACAGGTGGTGGGAATTTTCCCACCCCTGCTTTTTGTTATATTTATTCTTCTGTTGTTTCAACAACTTCTTGTTTTGTTTCTTCAGCAGATTTTTTCTTGTTGTTCTCTTTTACAAATATATGTTTTACTTTATATTTAAGAGTTTTCTTTTCTGCTTCAAGAGCTTTAGCTTCAGCGATAGCTTCTTCTATATTAGTTGCTGTTGAACCCTCTATTTGGTCGGGCAGTGAATTTACATAATCAACAGCTTCATCATACTCTGTTTTTGAAGTAAGCCATTTGAATGATTTAACCAGTGTAAGTGGTTTTGCTGCATCACCTCTGACTTCGAGCTGGAATTTTGCTGCTCCCGAATCTACATAACTGTTTTCAAAAGCAGGAAGTGTTGAAAGTTCATCTTCAGGAATAACTTCACAGAATAATGAGAATGCTTTTGCTGTTACTACATTCATGCTTGCAGCACTGTTCATAATGTTGACAGGGTTAATTGCATTCAATGGTCCGAGGACTTTTGAAATAATTGATGACATCTTAGCCCGGACTTTCATATCTGCATAATTTTTAACCAAATCAAAATCACCAAAAACATGTAAAGTTAAGACATTACCTAAAGAGGTTATTTCTTTTATGTGGCACACACCGTCTTCAAAATTAAGACTGCCGTTAAGTTCATCAAAATGGGTGGTATCTATCGAAGTCAGTGAGTTTATTATTCCGCCCAAAGCTGTTTGGAAGAATTGTGATTCACGAATATTTTCTGCAATAATAAGGTTTTCGATTTTACCAAACGGTCCAAACTGACCGTTAAGAACACTGAAATTAACGTCACCTGAAATACCTTTCATTTGTTCTTCAACTGTTTTTGCTGCTCCGTCAATTGAGAGTTTTGCATTAAATTTAGCAGTTCCCGAGAGCATATCTTTCATTCCTGCAGCATCAAGCATTGCTTTCGCAACACTGATATTTTCACCTGACAAATCTACATTAACAAGTGTTTTTACCAGATTAACAAAAACATCTCCGTTAACTCTGCCGTTAAAGATGTTTGTACGGAGTCCTCTCAGACCTAAAATATTTTGTCTTAATACCATTCTTGATGTTGTATTTGAAACAACGATATTTCCGGTTTGGATTCTTTTCATATCAATGCTGCCGCTCTGAATTGCAACAGGAATGTCGGCAGATTGGGAATTGCCGCTATTGCTGCCGTTATTTGTTCCTGCCGGTACATACTTCATTGCTAAATCAACAACCTTCAGCATTTTTTCAAGAACAATATTATTTGAGCTTACATTAACTCCGGAAAGGTTTAGAATTGGTGAAGGGTTTAAGTCTAAATCACCATTAAGACTGATATCCGAACCGTTTAATAAAATGTTTTGAAGATTAAAGCCCAAAGTATGACCTTTAAAATCTAATCTGACATTATCAAGAGAGGTTAATAACTCAGGTATTTTTAATTCCCTGACATTTACTCCGCCTCTGATTATCGGATTTGATACCTGACCGTAAACGAACAGTTTTGCTTTATCTCTTACAAAAGAAGATTTTGGAAATGCATATATTTTTCCGCTGACAATTTTCGGAAAATTAATTTTTATAAGGTTTATTCTCTCTCCTGCAACTGTACCGTCTATATCAACTATATCGTCAAGGTTTATTATTTCGTTTCCTTTTTCATCTATGGTTACTGTTCTGATATAAATGCCTGTTTTTTTAATTTTAATTCTTCCGGGTTTCAAATCAACAATAGCTTGTAAAGAAGTTTGTTTTCCGCCCAGTTCGGTTAAATCAACAGGTGTTATAAAGTTATCTTTGTCAGCAAGAGCCTGTGCAGCAACAGTTTGTTTTTTATGATTGCCTTCAACGGATAATTTTACCGGTATTGAGCCTTGCGAATGAATAAACGGCTTCAAATCTTTTCCGATTAATTTTATTAAATCATCGGTTGAGATATCTCCTTTTGCGTTTAATGCAATGCTCTTCAGTTTTTCATAATCTATAATATCTCCGGAAAATTTGATTTCGGATTTTTCGTTAAATAAAATTTTATTTTCCGGAATGTAGATGTTTTTATCCGCAACACCAATTTCAAGCTGCGGAATGCGGACGGTAGAATTATTTTTAATTAAACTGAAAATAAAGTCATTGTTTTTGATGTTTCCGACAATAGTTTTCTTTTTGGTGTTACAGGTAATTTCTCCTGATAATTTATTATCTTTTATATTGAATGATTGTTTTCTGTCGGAAAGGTTCAAATTATCCAGATTAAATTTTCCGGTGGCAACGACTTCTTTGAGCTTACCGTTTATTGCCGCATCCAGTGTAATGTCGCCTGAACGGAAATCATAAGCTCTTCTCTGTTCTTTTGGTGCAAAAGTATAGAATAAAGCCGGCAGCGGTAATTTGTCTGTCTGAATTTTTATATCTGCAACGGATTTTTCATTAATTGTTCCGTCAACAGTGACTTTCGATTTATTAACGTATAAACTGGAATTTTCTATATTAAGAATATTATTATCCAAAAGAATTTTAATATTTGCTCCCGATATAACCTGTCCCAAATTTCTTACGGAAAGTCCGCCGTTTTGAACTTTAATAAATCCGTTTGATTTAAGTTTTTTAAAATTGGATTTAATATAGCAATCAGCGGCAACAAAACCTTCTGCTTTAAATTGAGCCAGTTCGTTTGGTATTCTGAGTGAATCCAGAAATGCTTTGCCCAAAATAAGCATATCATTAAACTGTATTGTGCCGGTTTTAATATTCATATTAATCCAGGGGTGTTTGCTGTAATTAAGTTTTCCCTGAAGTTGAATATTTTGTTCCTGAGCAGGATAAATATTTGTATCCAAATCAGCAGTATGGTTAAATGTTTTAATGTGAATGTAACTTTCCGGTAGTTGCAGGTGAGATACTTTCAGTGTTACACCATCAATGTTCAAATGACCGTATGATGTAATATCACCTTTATGTTCTCTTATTTTTAATTTTGTATCTATATCAGCTTTCAGATTGTAATTTCTGTACAAATCAACAGGGTTAACAAAAGGTACATCAATTCTTTCTGCCGGATCATCCTCCGAGTCAAGAGAAGGTTCGGTTTTTGGTAAAAATGTGTTTATATCAATTTTTGCCGTAAGGTTTTTATTTTCATCTGTGAATAATTCCGCATAAGTTTTTAGTTTTGCAGTTTTTCCGTTGAAGTATCCGGCAGTGAGTTCTTCCCCGTGTAAATCAAGGTAGTGACCTGTTTTTAGGTCATTTACAATAATTTTGTAGTTTTTAAGTTTTGCACAAGGAACTTTAATTTTTATCCAGTTTGGATTAAACCACGTTTCTGTAACAACTTTTTCTTCTCCGAGGGTTTTTTCTTTGTTGGAATTAAGAATATCCTCAACAAGTTTTATGACTTTATAATCAACATTATCTTTGTCAATTTCCAGGTTGACAGTCGGATTTTCAACTTCAAAACAAGAAACTTTAACTGTCAAAAGAAGCAGGCTGGGAATTGAGATTCTCGTTTTTATTCCGTCAGCAGCAAACAGTATTGAATCATCCGGAAGCTTAATGCTGATGTTATCAATCTTAATTCCTGCACCTAATAGCGGTGTGGTTATAACTTTTGCATTACCGAAATCTACATTCAGATTTGCCTGTTCTTTGGCTAAATCCTGAACCATAGGTTTATACTGATTCAAATCAATAGCATTGGGAAGTACAAATAAGAAACAAAGATATACAGCAGCAACAATGCCCAGTATAATAAATCCCGTTATCTTTAAAAATTTTTTCATATTATTACCCTCATTAAAATCTGTGTTTTTACAAATATACTAACATAAAAAGAACAGTTTTAAGTATTCGGTAAATTAATGTAAATAACAAATATATTATACGTGTAAAGATTTGTAAAAATAATATTATTGAAAAAGCAAAAATTTTTATTAATCAGTTTTTTCTAAAATGGAGGTTGTATGTCAGCAGGTTTTCAAAAGGTCGGCTCCCCGATAAACGGACGTCAGAATTACTATATAGCAGACAGCAAAAAAATATACACATATTCTATTCCTGTTAGGGATTGTGACAGGTTTGAAAAATACGACAAAGAGCTCACGAGGACGTTAGATGATTTGTCTAACATTGATGCTGATGCACTTGCGGAAAATTTACATAAAAGTAATATTAATTTGAAGGCAGGAATAGCAGCTTTGGCAGGTTGTATTTTGGGGTGTGCAGTTCCATACTATGCTTCTGTCAAATTATTAAAGGGAGCAAAAAAATATATTATAGGTGCAATTACAGGTGTAACTGCAGGAGTATTAACCGGATTCGGGGCGTTTATAGGTACAATAGGATTGCTCATGGAGAGAGAAGCATTAAAAACACCTCAGGGACAAAGTTTAAAAGAGTTTCTGAAGATTAAATCCGATTTTGATATGCAGCTCGAAAAAGTTGAAAATATTAAATAAAAACAATATCAGTCGGTATAAAATTATTAAACTTTTGCCGCTACTGCTTTATAGTAGTTAATATAATCTATCATACAATCAAATTCTGTATTATAAACCATTCTTTGAACATTTAACAGATTTTCCTGCTGCTGATCACGGTCGAGTTTTGCAATAACACCCTGTTTATATTTTTCCTCCGTAAGTTCAAAGTCTTTTAGCTCAAGAGCTTGTATATTTTTCTGCTTATTAAGTTTTTCTTTATCCATGTTAACGGATACAAGCGAATCATTAACCTCCTGCATTGAAGTCAGATTAACTTTTTCATAATTTCGCAGCATTTTTTCATAAATAATTTTTTTAGATTTCAGATTTGCAGTTAAAGAAAATCCCTGGAACAGAGGCTGCAATACTCCGCCGCCGACACCCCATAACATGTTTGAAGTAGTAAATAAGCTTTCAAAATATTTGCTGTTAAAGAACAACAGTCCGCCGAGATTTATATGCGGGAGCATCTCTTTTCTTGCGACACGAACATCAATACCTGCTTTTTCAAGTATTTTTTCGGCTTTTTTATAATCAGGTCTATTCATAATTATCTCAGAGCTGACTTCTTCCGGAATATTTCCCGAGAAAGCAAATGTTTTGTAATCCGCACGTTTATATTCTTCTATATTATTCGGACTGTCACCGATTAGAACTGCCAGCTGATTCAAAAGTTTTGTTCTTTCTTTTTTAAGTTCAACAAGGTCGGAAGTTCCTGCAATGTATGCCTTGTTTGCTTTTACAAGGTCAGATGTAGAAACAATACCTTCATTGTTTGATATTGTCATAATCTCCGAGATTTCTTTTCTTAAAGCTACAATTTCTTCCTGCATATCAATCAGAGCATCAAGTTTAATGATACTTATATAAACAGTTCCGACAGCGGAAGCAATTGAAATATAAGCAGCCTGTTCGTCAAGAATAGAAGCTTCATACAGCTTTCTTATTGCCGTTGTTTTATTGTGATTTTTGCCGAAAAGGTCAACTTCATAACTGGCAATAATCGGTATTCCAAAATTACCGTGTGATTTTAGTGTTAAAGGATCTTTGGCATATGCAGGTAAAAAGCCGGCTGAAATATTTGGCATTTCATGTGATCTTTGCATAACAACATTTTGATAATATTCATCAATTGTTAATGTTGCCATCTTTAAATCTTTGTTATTCTCAACAGCACGAATTATATAATCATTAAGATATTCGTCATTAAACTGTCCCCACCATTGCATGTTAATATATTCATACTTGTTTTTTTGCGGTTTTACTTTTGGTGATTTATGTTTTTTAATCTCTTTATAAATATTTTTTTGTACGTTTTCTTCCGTACTTGCATTCAAAACGGTCTTATCATTAACCGCATAAACTGCAGACGAACCAAATATTGATATTAAAATAGCTAATGACAATAACTTTTTCATAATTTATATTATACAACCTTTCGTTAATTTTGTTTTTTAGTAGCCGGGAGTTTATTTTTTATATTATCTTATAGTTTTATAAATTATAGTTTTTACCCAAAGGAAAAATGCATTTGCAGTTTATGTCTAACTTAATACATTTACCTTAATATATTTACCCCCCTTGATTTTTTACAATTTGAATGATAACATAAATGTGTTGCATTTGCAACATGTAGTAAAATAAACACAATCTGAAAAGGATTCTATATTGAAAGAGCATTTCAGAAATACAATATTTTATCAGATAGAACTTACTGCAAGATATTGCAAATTGTTGGGGAATCAGGTTTTCGAAAAATTTAATATAGGAATTTCTGTAGAGGAATATACTATACTCGACACTCTGCTTGCAAATAATGAACTTTGCCAACGTGATATAGCAAAGCTTATATTGAAAGACAGGGCAAATACCGGCAGGCTGCTTGACGGGTTGGAGAAAAAAGGATTAATCGTTCGGAAACTGTCGATGAAAAATAACCGTCCCGTTAAATTAATTGAGATAACCGATAAGGGAATTAATCAGGCAGAAGACGCAGCATCAAAGATTCGTCCTCATTATATAAAAATTAAAGAGCAAATTGCAAACAGTGATATTGCACGTGTTGGTGAAATGTTAACAGAATTAAGAAAAATAATGGATAAAACACTGGATATACAGATATAATATAAGGAACATAAAAATGAATGACGAAAAATTAATTGAAGATGATAAGAACAAATTACCGGTGAAAAAGAGATATTTTATAATCTTTTTATCAATAGTAGCTGTTTTATTGGGTATATATTTTATCAATGATATACTTCGTTATGAGTCAACGGATGATGCTTATGTAGAAACAACAACAGTTTCCGTTTCACCAAAAGTTGCCGGAGAGATTGTGGAAGTACTGGTAAAAGACAATCAGCCTGTAAAAGCAGGAGATGTTGTGGCAATTATTGATCAACGTGATTATAAAATCAGACTGGCTCAGGCGAAGGCTGCTTATGAAAGAGCGGTATTAAATCAAAATAATGCTCATGCAAATTTGGATGCTGCAAATTCGGAAATTGAACTTGCACAAAAAGATGTCGAAAGATATGAAAATCTATACAGTGTAGGTGCAGTTTCAAAACAAACTTTAGACAAAGCAATAAATAATCTTAATTCGGTAAAAGCAAGACAAACAATGGCAGAGCAGGCTATATTTTCCTCTGATCCGAACGACAATGCAAAGGTTGCCGATGCTGAACTGAATGTATTAAAAGCGCAGTTAGATGCAGCAAATTTAGCAATGGAATACACTAAGGTTGTTGCTCCGATTGACGGAACTGTTTCAAATAAAAGAGTTGAAGTGGGCATGATGGTTCAGCCGGGAACACCTCTTTTTGTTATTGTTCCGAACAAGGTATGGGTTGTTGCTAACTTTAAAGAAACTCAGCTTGAGAAAATGAAAGAACATAAGCCGGTAGATATTAAGATTGATGCATATCCGAAAAAAATATTTAAGGGCGAAGTTGAAAGTATTCAGCGAGCATCAGGTGCAAAATCCAGTCTTTTTCCGCCGGAAAATGCTGTCGGTTCTTTTGTAAAAATTGTTCAAAGAATACCTGTTAAAATTGTGTTTACGGAAGATATTAACCCTGAGGAATACAAAATTATTCCCGGAATGTCTGTTGTTCCGAAAGTCAATGTCAGAGATGAAGTAAAAAATAATACAAAAGAAAATTAGGTATGAATATAAATGTAAAAGAGGCAGATTTTTTAAATCTGCCTCTTTTTATTTTAATTATGTAAGATTAATATTATTTGCCGACAATTTTATTTTTAATTTTTTGGCAGCGCATTTTTTCAATTTCTTCCATTATTTGTTGAACAGGAACTTCCCAAGCATCAGATGTAGGAGCCTGGAACGGTTTTACACTCTTATACCAGGCAATATCTTCACCTTCAGTTTTAAACCATCTCCATTCGGTAATCCTGTTAAATATACCATAGGTTTTTACACCTAATGCTCCGGCAAGGTTCATAATACCGTTATCTGTAGTAACTATTAAATCCATACATTTCATTGCACAGGCTGTTGCTTCCCAGTCGGTGAATGTTTTTGCCAGTCGTATTAATTGTGTATCGTTAGGTATTCTGTCCATTTGTCTTGTTAAATCGTCAACCTGGAAACTATAAACCTCTACATCCGGCAGTCTCATAAGAGGATAGAGATATGATAACGGAATATCACGTTTCGTTTCTTTACTTGCGGCAGTACCCTCGTAGGCAATACCGATTTTAATTTTATCGTTATCATTTATAAATTGCTTTCTGTATGCAGTAACTTTTGCTTTTGGAACATTCAAATAGCCTTTTGCACCCGGAATTGTTTCCGGAGTAGTATTACATACAATCGGCAAATCCATCATAGGCAGCCAGTAATCATATTTTACATTTTGTATTGATTTTTCATTGTATATTTCAATTCCCAATTTTGAATCTTCCATTAACGGAATAAGGCTGTCCTGAACTACAAGCATAACTTTTTTACAGAGTTTTTTGAGTTGTTCAATAAACCTTATAAACATTATAGAGTCACCAAAACCTTGTTCAAAATGTACAAGAATAATTTTGTCTTTTATATCCATTTTCATATTCCAGCGTTTTTTCTTAGCTGAAGTAAATAATGCCGGGAATGCTACATTTTGTAAATCTTCTTTTTGGAATCTGTGTTGAAGGAATTTGAAGCCTTCAGCAAATCGTTTATGTTTTACAAGATATGCACCGTAAGCATGTAAGTCTGAATGTGTCGGATTCAGGTACATAAGTTTTGCGTACATTTCATCTGCTTTTGCTTCTTCATCAAATTTACCATATACATAAGCGAGGTTTTTAACAACAATTCTGTTTGTAGGTGCAAGCTTGAATGCTCTTTCAAGATAATCAATTTGTTTATCTTTAAATTTATCCTGATAGCAGGTTGAGTATAAATGACCAAGCATATTGCAGATAGAGAAATTATCCGGATATTTTTCAAATGCTTTTTCGTAATAAGTAATAGCCTTTTTGTTATCTTTAATATCAGTGTATGTTAAATCACCAAGGAAAATATAAACATCTTCTTTGTCGGGTGAAATTTCTTCAAAATGCTGCAAAAATTTAATTGCCATATCAGCATTGCCGATATTTTTCATACAAAGGCCTATATACTTAAATACAATAACCGGAAATCCCGGCTGAACCATCATATCTCTGTATATTTCAAGAGCTTCCGCATATTTGGATTCTCTTGCAAGATTGCCGCTGTATGCAAGTGAAAAATTAAAAAATTTGTTAAGTATATCTATTTTTTCTTTTTCATTTGTAATTTTTGGTATAATTTCTTTGTATTTTTTCAAACCTTCAGAAAAATTTCCGGTTTTACACAAATGTTCTGCTACGGCATTATCAAGTGATACAATCATTTCCTGTGCATCGGGTATCGGTATTTCCTTTTTTATAACCAGGCGCTTTGAAACTTGCATGATATATATTCCTCCACATTATATAACTGTATAATATCATATTTTTAAAGGTTATGGAATATTGTAAAGACTAAATACGTTATATGCATTAGTAAAGAACAGAGGTGTCTGCATTGCAGGCACCTCTGTTCTTTTAATTTATATATGCAGCAAATCTTCCTAAGCAAGAGCTTTTGATTTTTCTATACATTCTATTAATGTAGCTGCTACGGTTTTTTGTTCTTCAATAGTCAGTTCAGGGAACATAGGAAGTGAAATAACGCATTCCGTATTCTTTTCGGTATATGGTAAATCACCCATTTTGTAGCCTAAGTGAGCATGAACTTTTTGCATATGCAACGGGATAGGATAATAAAGCATTGCTCCAATGCCTGCTTCCTGAAGCATTTTGTGAATATTATCTCTGTTAGGAATTTTAACAGTATATTGATGGTAAACGCAATATGTATCATCAAGTTCTTTTGGAGTGATAATATCGGAACATTCAGAGAATAATTTGTTATATGTTGCTGCATGTTCTCTTCTTGCTTTATTCCATTCATCAATATAGTTTAATTTAATTCTCAAAATAGCTGCCTGAATTTCATCCAAACGGGAATTAACACCGATTTCATCGTGGTGATAACGAATTGCACCGCCGTGGTTACGGAGAGCAACAATTCTGTTTTTGAGGTTTTCGCTGTTAACGGTGATAAGTCCGCCATCGCCCATACCGCCAAGGTTCTTAGTCGGATAGAAGCTGTAACATCCGATATCGCCAAAGGTACCTACTTTTTTACCCTTATATTCCGCACCGATTGCCTGACAGCAGTCTTCTATTACATATAAATTATAACGTTTTGCGATGTCCATTATTTTGTCCATATCAGCAGGCTGACCATATAAATGAACAGGCATAATTGCTTTTGTATGCGGAGTGATTAAATCTTCGATTTTGTTTGCATCAATATTAAATGTATCCGGATCAATATCACAGAATACCGGTGTTGCACCAACGATTTCTATTGATTCGGTTGTTGCAACAAAAGTAAATGCAGTTGTAATAACTTCATCTCCTGCACCTATATCCAAAGCACGAAGTGCAATGTGCAAAGCATCAGTTCCGGAGTTCAAACCAACGGTATAGTTGCAGCCGATATATTTTGCTAATTCTGCTTCCAATGCCTTAACGTTTGGCCCTAAAATATAAGAACCTGAACGTAAAACTTCACAAACGGCTTTCTCTACTTCCGAACCGATTTTTGCGTATTGTCTTTTTGAATCTAAAATTGGAATCATATTTCCCTCCTATTATTTACCCTTACTATCTTAGTTTACCACACATTTTAACTCTCTTTATATATTCTTAACGTTATAGTCTGATTTTGTTCGGAATGGCAAAAATTTATTTTACGGTTTTTAGTTCATGCAGGAGTTTATAATGAAAATATTTTTTACAAATATAAGTTTTAGCGGACAACCACAAAATTACGGAATTGTGGATAAATATGTTTCACGTTCGGCACAGCCGCAAAAAGATGACTTTGTCTGGCTGAAATCGGAAGGAGTTACGGATATTTTTAACTTTCGGACAATGAGGAAAAATATGTTAAATTTTGACGAGGAAGAAGAGGTCAGAAAATTGGGTATGAACTATCATCACATACCTTCTGTGACCGTAAATCCCGATGCGGAAAAAGTTGAAATATTTCTGGAGGAAATTGAAAAAGTAAAAGCAAAAGGAGGGAAAGCACATATTCATTGTATGGCAGGTGCAGACAGAACCGGAATGTATGCTTTCATATATAAAATGATAAATAATATCGGAACATTTACCGAAAACTTAAAAGAGTGGTATGATTTCGGGCTGCATTACAAAAGGTATTCCAATCTGACAGACTGGGCAGAGCTTTTTGTAAAATATAAGAAACGTCTTTAGTTTGAATTATATCTGTGTGTCGGCTTCATTTTTTGACCTTTGTTAACATTGTTTACTTAACGGATTATTTAAAATATAATTAATAAATAATAAGAGGAGGAAAATATGGATTTGGGGAAAGTTAGATTAATTGATGCGGAAGTTGCTGTGCATATAGATGAAGAACTTGAAAGACAGCAAAATACGATAGAACTGATTGCAAGTGAAAATTTTACGTCTGAAGCGGTAATGCAGGCATGCGGAAGTGTTTTGACAAACAAGTACGCAGAAGGTAAACCGCATAAACGTTATTATAACGGTTGCGAAGTTATTGATAAAATAGAAGAACTGGCTCAAAAAAGGGCATGTGAGTTGTTCGGTATGGCTCATGCAAACGTGCAGCCGCACTCCGGAGCTCAGGCAAATATGGCAGTATTTTTTGCACTTCTTAAGCATGGTGATAGTGTTTTGAGTATGGATTTATCAAATGGCGGCCATCTTAGCCACGGTTCTCCGGTTAACTTCTCCGGAATGTATTTTAATGTTACTCAGTACGGAGTTGATGATGAAGGCTGTATCGACTATGATAACGTCAGAGAACTTGCTTTGCAGTGCAAACCAAAACTTATAATCTGCGGTGCAAGCAATTATTCTAAAATAATTGACTTTAAACGTTTCAGAGAAATTGCTGATGAAGTCGGTGCAATTCTGATGGCTGATATTGCTCATATTGCAGGTTTGATTGCAGGCGGTGTTCATCCGTCTCCTGCGGGGTATGCACAAATAGTTACGACAACAACACATAAAACATTGAGAGGTCCAAGGGGCGGTATTATTATGTGTGATGAAGAATATGCTGCTGCAATAGATAAAGCGGTATTCCCCGGTATTCAGGGTGGACCTTTGGAACATATTATTGCAGGAAAAGCTGTTGCTTTGAAAGAGGCTTTGCAGCCTTCATTTAAAGAATATGCGGCTCAGATTGTAAAAAATGCAAAGGCTATGGCTCAGGGTTTGCTTGATAACGGTCTTGACATTGTTGGCGGAATGACAGAAAACCATCTGATGACACTTGACCTCAGAAAAACCGGCAAAACAGGTAAGGATATGGCAAATGTTCTTGAAAGAGTCGGGATTACTGCTAATAAAAATACAGTTCCCAATGATCCTCAGAGTCCGTTTGTAACATCAGGTATCAGACTTGGTGCTGCCGCAATGACTACAAGAGGATTCAAAGAAGATGATATGAGAGAGGTTGCAAGAATTATTGCCGAAGCAATCAAGAATTCGGAAGACGAAACGAAATTGGATGCATTGAGGCAGGATTCTCTTAAACTTTGTGCTAAATATCCGTTGTATTAATAATTTTTAAGAAAGGCATCATAATATGGGATTGGCAATATTTGTATTATTTGTGTGGTTAATTATTATACAGTGTCAGCTGAACAAGCTTTCTGATACTGTTAACAAAAATACAATAAAGAATTTGTATCCGGAAACTATGTATGAAAATTCACAGCCTGCGGAGCAAAATGACGTTCCTGCTCCGAGTGTTTCTGATAATGAAACTAATGAAATTACTGACAATAATTTGCAGACAGTTTCGGATGAGCAGCTGCCAAAAACAAAATTTTTAGATTTTGAAACAACCTTTCTCGGAAATATTTTTAACAAAATAGGTGCAATAGCATTAGTTATAAGCTGCATAGTATTTATAAAAATAATAAGTCCTTATGTAATATTTACACCGGCTATGAAAATATCTTTGGGTTATATTGCTGCAATTATCCTGATAATTTCCGGCTGCAAAATGACTGATGAAAAAATGAAAGGGTATAAAGAATCACTCTTGGGAACAGGATTTTCTGTTGCTTTTATAACGACTTATTGTGCTTCTGCATTATTTCATTTGTTTAACCCTTTATTATCAACAGTTTTAGCGATATTGATTTTGGGCACGGTGTATTATGTTGCGGATAAGCAAAAAACTCTATCAATGATTATTATTGCACTTATTGCAGGATATATAAATCCGATTTTTATAAATGCTCATGCATCAAATGAGTTTTTGTTCGGCTACTATATATTCTTAAATTTATTGTCAGTTATTTATGTATACAGAAATCCTCACCGTGATTATATAAATTTTGTTAACCTTTCTCTTACATTTATAATACTGTCCTGCATTTTGTTATTTCAGGAAAGTACAATTAATATTTTGTATCCGTTAATTCTTTGGTTGGTATATTTAATTTACGATGTTTTGCGTAAAGAAAAAATATCGTCTGATAATATTAAGGATAATATATTAAACTGGATTAATCTGGGTATTCTTACATTACTGACTTTGCTTATATTTAAAGAACAGAAAATCTATGCCGGCTCTTTGGTATTGTTTGTAGGATTGTTGTATGCCGGTCTTGTAGTACGATATGTAAAACAAAAAACGGTTAGTTATAAGCCTTATCTGTATTCATCACTAATCTTGCTGCTTATCGGAACATATTTGTCTTTGGACGGTATATGGAGAATTGGTTTATTATCACTGGAAAGCTTGGCAATATCTGCGGCAGCATTCAGATATAACTTGAATTATTTGTGCAAATGGAGTTTTTCGTTTTTGTTTGCCGTAATAACAGTTGTTTTATGCTCGGAAAATGTGGTTTACTTTAATAATATTCAGGAATATACTCCGATTTTTAATATAAGGACCGCATATTTTATATTCCCTTTAATATCAGCATTTATATCATATAAGCTGCTTTTAAAATCAAATAATTCAGAACTGAACAAAATCATTGAACTGTTCAGGTTTTTATTAATATCTTTTGTTTATCTGTATTTTGTTTTTGAAATAAACAGTTTGATTTATAAATATTGCTCTAAGTTATTTGATAAAGATTTTGTTTCATTGATGATTGTTTCAATACTTGGTTTTAAATATGCATCACAAATGAAGAGCATAGGGAATAAGGCTGAATTGAAACTTTTTGATATCGGTGCATATCTGACAGGACTAATTTCTCTGAATACTTTGCTTGTTGCAGGTTTCGAGTATGTTCCGATACAGCATTTTTTGCCTGTTATTAATATAAGATTTGTTGCATTTCTGACTGCAATAGTATGTTCAGCCCTGTTTGCAAGATGGACAAAGCTGGATGCATTCAAATATCTGGCAGTTATTTTGGGATTTGTTCTTGTACATGTTGAAACCAGAGATTTTATAAATGCTGGTATAATCAGCAATATAGATTATCTTTTAACTGTAATGTGGCTTGTCTATTCGGGTATAATTACTACAATCGGTATATTTAAAAACAAAAAATATCTGAAAATTACAGGTATTTGGATTAGTATAGCAGCTATTTTGCGAATATTTATATATGATTTGGTAGATACCGATATGATTTACAAACTCGTTGCTTTTATGACACTTGGTGCAGTTCTGATGATTATTTCATATTTCTACAATAAATATAATAATACTGTACAGAAATAATTAACCGTATTTATTCATTAATAATATCTTTCAGAGGTAAATAGAAGTCATTTATTATAATTTCTTTTTCGGTATTATATCTTGTTCCGAGAAGGTTTTCACTCCTGCGGATTAAAAGTTTGCGGATTTTTTCAAATTTGCCGTTATATGTATTTGTAACTTTTGAATATTTATTTATAATATCAAGAACCCGCTCTTTGTATTGTTCAATCGTTTCACCGGCAATAGGTTTTAAAAGACTTCCTATTTTGGGATTTTTATGTGCGTTTATTTCTTCTTTCCGGCTGATTATACCGTTATGATTTGTATCTGCCTCATTAAATTCAAATTCTGCATACAATTCATTGTATTGCTCCTGAGTTATTATATTTGTTTCTGTGTTATCAGTATTTTCAGGATTCATAAAACAGCCCTCTTCTATTATCTATATATTATTATATAAATCGGCAAAATAATAAAAAATCTGAATATACTGCAAAAAATTACATTATCCGTATGACAGGGTTTTTATCTGCAAAAAGTGTTAAAATTACCCCTATTGTAAATTTTTGTAAATAAATTTGCATAACCCAAATATATACAAACTTCCCATGTTGACACTGATTTTTGTTTGATTTACGATAAAACTGCTATAGTCGAAAGTAATAGCCTGGTTTTATATAAATTAAGGATAACGGCTTGTCCGAGTCCTTTTAGGTATGAAAAATCAGTACGTTGACACAAAAAATAAAGGAAAAAACAATGGCAACAGATTCAAAAAGACAAAGAATTAGAGTTTGTTTAAGATCATACGAACACAAATTGGTTGATGTATCAGCTGAAAAAATCGTAGAAACTGCTAAAAGAACAGACGCTAAAGTAGCCGGTCCTATTCCTTTACCAACTAAAAGACGTATTTATTGTGTATTACGTTCACCACACGTAGATAAAAAATCTCGTGAACACTTTGAGATTAGAACTCATAAACGTATTATCGATATTTACGAACCTACTCAACAAACAACTGAAGAATTGAGTAGATTAGACTTACCTGCCGGTGTGGATATTGAAGTTAAGCTATAAGCTTTTCTTCCCTCGCCCCTTGTGGGAGAGGGTTAGGGTGAGGGGTGATTCCCGCACACAGATATTCAAAGCCGAAATTTGAAAACTTAATAACAGCATTATGCATATAATGTGAACTACAACAGGGGTGAATATATAAGGTAAGCAAATATCCCCTGCGGGTTAGACAAAACCCAAATGATTGGTAAAGAGACTAAAGGTAGCGCTCGCAAGATGAAAGGCATATTGGTACGACGGAATAATTCTGTGCGTATATATGTCGGAAAGGATAGACACATGACATTAGGTGTAATAGGTAAAAAGGTTGGAATGACACAAATCTTTGATTCAGAAGGTTTGGCTGTTCCTGTTACTGTAATTCAGGTTGGTAAAACAGTTGTAACTCAGGTTAAGACTGTTGAAACTGACGGTTACAATGCAATACAGGTTGGTACAATTGAAGCTAAGGAAAAACACTTAACAAAGGCTGAAATTGGTCACTTCAAGAAAAACGGTTTAGACAACTTCAGGCATCTTCAGGAATTCAGAGTAGATAATCCTGCAGATTATAAAGTTGGTCAGGAACTTGATTTATCGGTGTTAAATAATATTGAAAAAGTTGATGTAACAGGCACTTCAATTGGTAAAGGTTTCCAGGGTACAGTTAAGAGATGGAACTTTGGAAGAGGACCGATGGCACATGGTTCAAAGAATCACAGAGAACCGGGTTCAATCGGTGCAGGTACAACTCCGAGCCGTGTTATCAAGGGCAAAAGAATGGCAGGTAACATGGGTAACGAAAGAGTTACAATAACAAAACTTAAACTCGTTAAAGTTGATTCTGAAAACGGTTTAGTATTGATTAAAGGTTCAGTTCCGGGTTGCGAAGGAAGATTGGTTACAATCGTTCCGACAAGAACTAAATGGAATGGTTAATAAAATATAATTACAAACCCGCTTCTGCCATATAAAGCCCGAAAGGGCAAGGGGTAGACGGAAAGCAAAAGGAAAAAGGAAAATGTCAAAACAATTATTAAATACAAACGGTGAAGCATTAGGCGAAATTACACTTGCAAAAGAAGTTTTTGGTGTAGAGCCTAATTTACACGTAATGCATTTAGCATTAAGAAGACAATTAAATAACGCAAGACAAGGTTCTGCTTGTGCAAAAACAAGAGCAGAAGTATCAGGCGGCGGCAAAAAACCTTGGAAACAAAAAGGTACAGGTCGTGCAAGAGCAGGTTCACTTCGTTCTCCGTTATTTGCAGGTGGTGGTGTTGTATTTGGTCCAAAACCAAGAAGTTATGAAATCAACATGCCTCAAAAAGCAAGAAAATTAGCTCTTAAATCTGCACTTAGCGCAAGAGAAGAACAACTTGTAATAGTTAAAGATTTTTCAGCTATATCCGAACCAAAAACTAAATTAATGGCAGGTATCATTAAGTCACTTAATCTTACTGGCAAAATATTAGTTATTGCAGATACAACTGCTGATGAAAATAAATTCTTAGGTTTGGCAGCAGGTAATATTCCTTCAGTTAAGTTATTATTACCGTCAAACTTAAATGTGAA
>JAEEGL014368376.1_pt1 | contig 93961 bp, 77 predicted proteins | sample 9134231 | NCBI WGS metagenome assembly JAEEGL01 (sample SAMN16246548, study PRJNA631951) | gut metagenome | biome: gut microbiome; feature: rumen; material: fiber-attached | host: Bos | place: Iran: Karaj | collected 2018-10 | reverse complement strand
TTATACTAATTTCAATTAAAACGCTTAAACAAGATATTTGCGGAAAATTTCGCAGAGCAAGGCGGAGATCGCAGGCAGGCTGGCGCCTGTCAAGATCGACAACGCAGCTATGCGGAATTTAACGCAATAGATGTTAAAGGGGTTTATTTGAAATTAGTATTATACGGTAAGAGGCTTTTGTTATCGCATAACCCGATCAAATATACAAAAAGCGCTGTGACATAAGCCACAGCGCTGTGATGTTGTTTATTATTATGATCCTGTTTCTTACTTGTTGCTGATAGCAGCCTGAGCAGCAGCCAGACGAGCGATCGGAACACGGAAGGGTGAGCAGGATACATAGTCCAGACCGATCTTGTGGCAGAACTCAACGGATGTGGGATCACCGCCGTGCTCGCCGCAGATACCGATATGGAGAGCGGGATTTACGGGCTTGCCGAGCTTGATAGCCATATCCATCAGCTTGCCTACGCCTGTCTGATCGAGCTTAGCGAACGGATCGTTCTCAAAGATCTTAGCGTCATAGTAAGCGTCAAGGAACTTACCTGCGTCATCACGGCTGAAGCCGAAGGTCATCTGAGTAAGGTCGTTGGTACCGAAGCAGAAGAAGTCAGCCTCTGTAGCGATCTCGTCAGCTGTCAGAGCAGCTCTGGGGATCTCGATCATTGTACCTACCTCATACTCGAGCTCTACGCCTGCAGCGGCGACCTCAGCGTCAGCGGTCTCAACAACGAACTTCTTAACGTACTTGAGCTCCTTGATATCGCCTACGAGCGGGATCATGATCTCGGGTACGAGAGTCCAGTCGGGATGAGCCTTCTTAACGTTGATAGCAGCGCGGATAACAGCCTTGGTCTGCATCTTTGCGATCTCGGGATATGTGACAGCCAGACGGCAGCCGCGGTGACCCATCATCGGGTTGAACTCATGCAGAGAGTCGATGAGAGTCTTGATCTCGGCAACTGTCTTGCCCTGAGCCTTAGCCAGAGCCTCGATGTCAGCCTCCTCTGTGGGTACGAACTCATGCAGAGGCGGATCCAGGAAGCGGATGGTTACGGGGTTGCCCTCGAGAGCCTCATACAGCTTCTCGAAGTCGCCCTGCTGATAGGGAAGGATCTTGTCGAGCGCGGCTTCTCTTTCTTCCAGCGTGTCGGCGCAGATCATTTCGCGGAACGCGGCGATTCTGTCAGCCTCAAAGAACATATGCTCGGTACGGCACAGACCGATACCCTCAGCGCCCAGCTCACGAGCCTTCTTAGCGTCAGCGGGAGTATCAGCATTGGTGCGAACCTTCAGAGTTCTGTACTTGTCTGCCCAAGCCATGATGCGGCCGAATTCACCGGCGATGGTGGCATCAACGGTGCGGATAGCGCCGTCGTAGATGTAACCTGTTGTACCGTCGAAGGAGATCATATCGCCTTCTGTATATGTCTTGCCGTTAAGCTCGAATGTCTTCTCGGCTTCGTTCATCTTTATGTCGGAGCAGCCGGATACGCAGCAGCTTCCCATACCACGTGCAACAACGGCAGCGTGTGAAGTCATACCGCCGCGGACGGTAAGGATACCCTGTGCGGCCTTCATGCCTTCGATGTCCTCAGGAGAGGTCTCGAGACGTACAAGAACGACTTTCTCGCCCCTTGCAGCCCAGCTCTTTGCATCTTCAGCGGTGAATACGATCTTACCGCAAGCAGCGCCGGGAGCGGCACCAAGGGCCTTGCCCATAACGCGTGCGCGTGCAACTGCGTCCTTATCGAACTGAGGATGAAGGAGTGTGTCAAGGTTTCTGGGGTCGATCATCGCAACGGCTTCCTTCTCGGTGCGCATGCCTTCATCAACAAGGTCACATGCGATCTTAAGGGCTGCCTGTGCGGTTCTCTTACCGTTACGTGTCTGCAGCATGTAAAGTTTGCCGTGCTCAACGGTGAACTCCATATCCTGCATGTCGCGGTAATGATCCTCGAGGATCTTGCATACATCCTTGAACTGCGCAAAAGCTTCGGGGAACTTCTCTTCCATTTCGCTTATCTTCATAGGGGTACGAACACCTGCAACAACGTCCTCGCCCTGTGCGTTTGTAAGGAATTCGCCGAAGAGACCCTTTTCGCCGGTAGCGGGGTTACGTGTGAATGCAACGCCTGTACCGCAATCATCGCCCATGTTGCCGAATGCCATCATCTGTACGTTAACGGCTGTGCCCCATGAATAAGGGATGTCGTTGTCGCGGCGGTAAACGTTTGCTCTGGGGTTATCCCATGAACGGAATACGGCCTTGATGGCTTCTGCGAGCTGGATCTTGGGATCGTCGGGGAAATCAGCTCCGATCTTGCTCTTGTACTCAGCCTTGAACTGGTATGCAAGCTCTTTAAGATCGTCAGCGTTAAGCTCTACGTCCTGTGTAACACCCTTGCGTAATTTAAGAGCATCGATGAGCTCTTCGAAATACTTCTTTCCGACTTCCATAACAACGTCGGAGAACATCTGGATGAATCTGCGGTAGCAGTCCCATGCCCAGCGGGGGTTGTTGGATTTTTCGGCAAGAACGTTAACTACGTCCTCGTTAAGACCAAGGTTAAGAATTGTATCCATCATACCGGGCATAGACGCACGGGCGCCGGAACGTACGGAAACAAGAAGGGGATTCTCCCTGTCGCCAAACTTCTTTCCGGTCATTTCCTCCATCTTTAAGATGTACTCGTCGATCTGACCCTGGATTTCGTCGTTGATCTGCTTGCCGTCCTCATAATACTGAGTGCAGGCTTCTGTTGTGATGGTAAAGCCCTGCGGTACGGGGAGACCGATGTTGGTCATCTCTGCAAGGTTTGCACCCTTACCGCCAAGAAGGTTACGCATGTCCGCATTGCCTTCTTTGAATAAATAGACCCATTTTTTTGCCATTTTCTTTCCTCCCGGAATAATTTGCCCACTTGTGAAAAACGTCAAAAATTGTATTTTGGGAACACAAAAATAACGTCTTCTGTGAGCCGCAAAAATATTATATCACAAAGTATGATGTTTTCAAGCAATTTTTTCGGTTCCGGACCTCTTTTCCGGTATTATTTTTGCCTATTTTTCTCCAAACCGCTACTTCCGTTTATCCCGGCATTTACGCGCGCTTTTCACTCGTAATCCACAACGTCGATCCACGACTGCAGGAATTCGCGCTCATTCTCGTTTCCTTTGACCATCTGCGATGCGGCAACGATAGGCATCCACTTCTGCACATACTGTTTTGCGGTATCGCTCTTTTCACAGAAAAGGTTCAGATATTTCTTTGCTGCGTTTACATCGCCTTCAAGCCAGAAAAGCAGGTAGGTCCTTGCGGCATCGGCAGATGCGTTGCCCTGGGTCGCATGGGACCAGTCAAGGATAAACGGCGTTCCGTCCTCCCTGATTATGATATTCGACGGATTAAAATCACCGTGGCACACCTTGTTATGCTTCGGCATCGCATCGAGCCTTGTATGCAGGTCGTATCTCGTGGTTGCCGAAAGCCCCGTCTCGCTTATCTTCCTGTTCATCTTGTCCATAAGCTTGTTTAAGCCCCTGCAGGTCTTCGAATGCATGGTTAGCTGCAGGTCCACAAACAGTTCAAGATATTCGTCTTTCTTTTCGGGATTCTCCTCCATAAGTGCAGACAGCGTTTTTCCGCTTATATACTCCGATACGATGGTCCACATCCCGTCGATCACGGTAACCTCGAGCACCTTTGGAATGTTCAGGCCCGTCTCCTCGACCCTCGCCTGGTTCAGCGCCTCATTTAAAACGTCCGCCTTTGAATAGGATTTGTCGAAAACCTTGTAAACCCTGTCTCCGTCACGATATATGGTTTTGTTTTTTCTTACTGCGATTATCTGATCAAGCTTCATCTCAGGTTTCCTCCTTAATCTTTCTTAAGACCGCTTTTTGCCTTGCGGCCCGTCTTCCCGTAATAAGCATTAAGATACATCTGCTTTATCTCGCTCATGAGCGGGTAACGGGGATTTGCACCCGTGCACTGATCATCAAAGGCCTGTTCTGTCATTTCGTCAAGACGGTCAAGGAAATCCTTCTCATCCGGCACATAATCCCTTATCGCAGGCTTTATCCCTACCTTTGCCTTAAGTTCATTAACAGCCTTTATAAGTCTCTCAAGCTTCTCTTCGTCTGTCTTTCCGCCAAGCTTCAGCTCGTCCGCAACCATTGCGTATCTTTCAAGAGTATGCGGATGGTCGTACTGGCTGAACGTTCCCATCTTTACAGGTGCTTCGGCCGCATTGAATCTCAGCACTTCTTCAAGCATAAGAGCGTTTGCCACACCATGCGCGATGTGATGGAACGCGCCGAGCTTATGTGCCATTGAATGGCATACGCCAAGGAAAGCGTTTGCAAAAGCCATACCTGCCATTGTAGCCGCGTTTGCCATCTTCTCACGGGCAAGGGCGTCGTTCCCGCCGTTGTCGTAAGCGCGGGGAAGGTATTCGAATATGATCTGCAAAGCCCTTATCGCAAGGCCGTCGGTGTAATCTGTCGCCATAACGGACGCAATGGCTTCAAGGGCATGTGAAACCGCATCGATGCCGGATGCTGCAGTAAGTCCCTTCGGAGCCGACATATGGTAATCGATGTCGATTATTGCCATATCGGGAAGGAGTTCGTAATCTGCAAGAGGGTACTTAATGCCTGTCTGCTCGTCGGTGATAACGGCAAAAGGCGTAACCTCGGAGCCCGTGCCCGCGGAAGTGGGGATTGCTATAAAGTAAGCCTTTTCTCCCATCTTCGGGAAGGTGTACACACGCTTGCGGATATCTATGAATCTCATGGCCATGTCACTGAAATCTGCTTCGGGATGTTCATAGAGCACCCACATGATCTTTCCGGCATCCATTGCGGAGCCGCCGCCAAGAGCGATTATGCAGTCCGGCTTGAACGACCTCATCTGCTCCGCTCCTGCCTTTGCGCAGGCAAGTGTCGGATCCGGCTCGACATCAAAGAAGCAGTCATGCACGATACCCATCTCATCAAGCTTGGTCTCTATCGACCTTGTGTACCCGTTGTTGTACAAAAAGCTGTCCGTTACGATAAACGCCCTCTTTTTGCCCATAACGCTTTTTAACTCATCCAGTGCTGTCGGCAGGCAGCCTTTCTTTATATAGATCTTTTCAGGTGTTCTGAACCACAGCATATTTTCCCTTCTTTCGGCAACTGTTTTGATATTCAGCAGGTGCTTTACACCTACATTCTCGGAAACGCTGTTTCCGCCCCATGAACCGCACCCGAGCGTCAGTGAAGGAGCAAGCTTGAAGTTATACAGGTCTCCGATGCCGCCCTGGGAAGAAGGCGTATTCACAAGGATGCGGCATGTTTTCATGCGTGCCGCGAATTCATCAAGCTTCTTCTGTTCCGTCACGGTATTGAGATAGATCGAAGATGTATGGCCGTATCCGCCGTCTGCAATAAGATGTTCGGCCTTATCAAAGGCATCTTTGATGTTCTCTGCCTTATACATCGCAAGTACGGGAGAAAGCTTCTCGTGCGCGAACTCCTCGGACAGATCCACGCTCTGGACTTCGCCGATAAGGATCTTTGTTCCTTCCGGAGCCTTAACGCCCGCAAGCTCCGCGATCTTAACCGCTGTCTGGCCAACGATCTTTGCATTCAGCGCACCGTTTATGAGTATCGTATCCCTGACCTTGTCGATCTCCCCGTCTTTAAGGAAATAACAGCCTCTGCGGGTAAATTCATCTTTTACGGCATCATAAACATTCTTATGCACGATCACAGATTGCTCGGAAGCGCAGATCATGCCGTTATCGAACGTCTTTGAATGGATTATGGAGTTCACCGCAAGTATTATATCGGCGCTCTCATCTATTATCGCAGGCGTATTGCCGGCTCCCACGCCGAGCGCGGGCTTTCCGCTCGAGTATGCCGCTTTAACCATGCCCGGCCCGCCTGTTGCAAGGATTATGTCGGATTCTTTCATGACAAGGTTTGTCATTTCAAGGCTCGGTTCATCGATCCATTCGATTATACCCTCGGGCGCGCCTGCCTTAACAGCTGCGTCAAGAACGATCTTTGCCGCAGCAATTGTGGACTTTTTTGCCCTCGGGTGCGGTGAGATGATTATCGCGTTCCTGGTCTTCAGAGCGATAAGCGTCTTGAATATTGCGGTAGATGTGGGATTTGTTGTAGGTATAACGGCGGCGATAACGCCTATGGGCTCCGCTATCTTCTTTATGCCGAATGCCGTATCCTCCTCTATCACTCCGCATGTCTTAGTGTTTTTATATGCATTGTAGATGTACTCGGCTGCATAATTGTTCTTGATCACCTTGTCTTCAACAACGCCCATGCCCGTTTCTTCGACCGCCATCTTTGCAAGCGGGATGCGGGCCATGTTTGCGGCAATGGCGGCAGCCTTGAAGATCTTGTCTACCTGCTCCTGCGTAAAGCCGGAAAACTTCTTTTGGGCTTTTCTTACCCTTGCAAGCGTCTTTTCCAAGACTTCAACGCTGTCTACTACTCTTCTTTCCATGCTGATCAACCTCCGTATTTTCTCATTTTTCCGTATTTTCAGATGTCTCAGCGGTACTGTATAAAAATACAAATGCCTTTCTGTATGATATTATTTTAACATACTGAAAAGCATTTGTAAATTGTTTTTATCGAAACACTGTATTTTGTTTTTCTGAATGCCGGTTTTCAGCTCGAAAAGCCGAATGGGATCGGGCCTGCGGATAAATGACTGTTTTGAGCTTGTTGTTGTACACCGTTTCAGATGTCGATATGATACGTCTTTGCGTCCGCATCCTGCCCTGTAGTGGCCTTAAATGCTTTAATATACGCATCCAGCTGGCCCTTGTATTTTCTGTCAAGGTCAGTGCCTTCCGCATTGGTCTTATAGTCCACAATGTGCCACAGGCCGTCTTTGCGGTAAATAACGTCCATAACGCCGTTCCAGATGATATCTCCGGCTTCGCCGTGTTCCTTGTAGCAGAACGGAACCTCGCAGTAGGCTTCGTCAGCCGAAAGGAGTTCATGAAGGATGTCCTGCGGAAGGCCGTTGGTCTGGGGGTGACCGCCGTTTTGCATGATCTTTATAACATCACGGAGCATTGTTTTATACTCTTCACTTTTTTCCGGACAAGGATATCCAAATTCAGCAACCGTGTCATTTACAAGTGCATGAGCTTCGGCTCTGTTTCCGGAAGATACCAGGACTTCCATGACACGATGGACCATTGTTCCGATGATTGCTGCATCTTTGCGGCCGTTGCCCGTTTTTTCTTTGGGTGCGCCGTTTTCCGTTGAAGCTGCGTTTTCTGTTGTTGTTCCGTGTTGCAAATCCTCTTCGTGCTCTTCTTCGGCACTTTTTGCTTTGATCTTTGTTTTGCTTGGAAGTGCGATCTTGAAAGATGCTTTTGAAGCCTCTCCTGTAAGCTTTCCTTCACGGTATTTGACAGGGTTTTCATAAACCTTCTCAATTTCAGCGCACTCTCTTGCTACAGGCGCTTCAGGTGTCCCTGCGGGCAGATTGGCGAAATCATCCTCCGCCGCATCCACAAACGGTTTCCAGGGGTTTCCGTCCTCCAAAGATCCGTCAGCTTTAAGTCGCCTACATACAAGCAGAGCATTCTTTGCTCTTGTTGCCGCAACATATAGCAGACGGTTGTTCTCCGCAATATTATTTATGCTTTCCTTCTGTTTTTCATCTTCAAAGGAATTTGTCACAAAAAATGGAGTGGAATTATAATTGCCTTTTTCCCTGGGTCTACTGATTCTGAATATCCAGCTTTTCGGCTCCTGTTCATTGTAAACAGTGCGTCTTTCAGGCTCGTGATCCGTTTTTTTAGGCCAGGCCAAAATGACAACAGGAGCCTCAAGGCCTTTCACTTTGTGCAGGTTTGCAAGATGGACTCGGTTGTTTTCACTTTTAAGACTGATGCACCTTTCGATATTAGAGTCACTATTTACAAGATCATTCAAAAAAGCAGCTCCGTCTCTAAGAGATGTCACGCCACCATCAAGTTCTGCCGACCTTAACAACTCAAGCGCAAACCAGACATACTCAAGGTTATCGGCGCCGGTCTTTGAAAACACAGGCAACTCGTTCATTATCTTGTAAAACAGTGCAGCGGGCGACATCTTTGATCCTTCGAAAGCAAGATCCTTCAGCTCGCTGAGCGCATTTCTTAACGTCTCAGCATCCTCAAAACCGTTTTCGGCCGAAAATACTTCATTGTTCGCATAAATGCTCAAGTTGAATCGCACCTGCTTAGGGCTGTCAGCATCCTTCGCGATTTCGGAAGTCATTTGGCAACACTTTGCTATCCTGCTCCTATGAAGTCCAAAAACCTTACCGGTAAGTGCTTTGAACAGATAATGCTTATTTCCCGGGTTCGCCACCGCATCAAAGATCTTTACGATCTCCACAAGTGCCGGACAATCTGCAAACAACGTCTGGCCTTCGACGTAGAAAGGTATACCTGCCTCATAAAAGGCCTTCATAAATCCCGATAGTTCCGGTTTATAAGGTGTAATGAGCATAAAATCGCTATATGTCAGCATTTCCTTTACAACATCTTCACCCTTTTTGCGAGGTATAAGATACTGCGGGTTTCCGACAAGCTGCCCTATCATCTTCGCGACAACATTTGCATCCTGCAATTCTGCGGGTGCTTTCGAATCAACGCAAGCATCATAATAATACACTCCGCTGAAAGCACTGTCATTTGTAGGTTTGTCCTCCAGCGGTATCGGTTCAAACTTGCTCTGCTCCGGAGTTTCAACCGGAAGCATGGCACTAAACGTCGAGTTAAACCTCTCTCTCAGTTTATATGTAGAGCGGAAATTCCGGGTCAGATAAAGTACGCGGCCAACATCACCGATAAATAATCCCTTAACTTTCAGGAAAGAAGCGACATCCGCATTCCTGAAACGATAGATGGACTGTTTGGGATCTCCCACTATAAACAACGAACCCGGCTTTGGAATACACTTACGCCAGTCCATGACAGGCTTCTTTGCCGTAAGATAAAAGAATACTTCTGCCTGCATAGGGTTAGTATCCTGGAATTCATCGATTAAGAAATAGCTGTGCCTGTCGTAAATATGCTTAATAAGCTTTCCGTCGCCTTCCGCATCTTTTTTCAGCATATCCCTGAGGTACAGAAGATAATCGAAGAAGGTCAGGTTGCCGGTTTTGCGGCAATTGTCCGCTATTATACGGGTTGCACTGCAAAGAAAGGCAATACACCTTGAAGATTTATAGGTATTGATCTTGTCCATAAGTTCATCAAACCATTTTGAACTCAGACAATAATATGTAATCTTACCCGCTTTCGTTTCATGGGCTTCTATCAACTCTTCGTGTATTCCGGGTCTGCCGCTGTTATTTGCCCACCATTCGCAAGTGACTCTTAATGGTTTCACATCTCTAATGGAATACCGTATATTGCTAAGTTTATCCTCCCAATCACCGTTAAGCTCTTCCACATATTCTTCTATATTATCCCAAGCTTTCTTACATGATTGATCCTCCTTCGTTGGTCTTGCATCAGGGCTCTTCCCGATAACATTCAAAGTTTCAAGTAGTAATGCTTTTTCCCCGTTTATCACATCATCCAGGCTTTTTTCACACTCCGGCAAAACAATATCAGTATGCCGGATATCCATAATTTTCGTCACTCCGGTGACAAAAGCTTTAATTGCATCTGTCCCGTTAAGGGTGTCAAATACGTGGCCTTCCTGGCGGAGTTCCGGCCCATACTCGCCCTTGAGAATGTTGGAATATTCCCTGATCAAGATATTCTCGATATCATCATCTGAGATAACCTTCGCATCAGACGGCACTCCCGCTTCCGCAGGATGTTCCGAAAGCACCATATTACAGAAAGAATCAATGGTGCCCATAAAGCAAAGGTCTATGTTCTGGAGAGCGTCCAGACAGCGTTTACGGGTCACATCCGTCGGATTTGACAGTTCGCCCGGCTTACGTTCGAAGTTTTCTTTAGAAGGCGCTGTGCTTCGCTCTGCAAGCATCTTCTGAAAGCGGTCGTAAAACTCCCCGGCCGCTGCCTTTGTAAATGTAATGGCGCATATTTTGCTTACATCGATGCCCGCTTCAACCATAGCAACCATGCGGCGTACAAGCATAGTGGTCTTACCGGAACCGGCACCTGCTTCTACAAAAAAGTTTGTGGAAGTATCAAGCACTATGCTTTCTCTTGAATCGGTATCCTGTTTCATCAATTCGGAAATGCTCATGCTTTCACCTCCCCTTTTGCACAAATATCAACGTACTTGCAATACTTGCAGTTTTCATTGCTCTTCCCCGGATTCGTCGGAAACTCGCCGGCTTCCATTGCCTGCTTAAACGAATCCAGTTTTTCGTATAGTTTCTGTTTCATATCATCATTATAAACACAGCTGATTATCTTGTGCTTTTTAGGGTACAGATACTGTCCGTAGTTTATGGGAATTCCCTGTTTTTCAAGCATATATGCGTATGCCACTACCTGCAGGCAGCTGTCGATATCATCTTTTTTATGCTTCAGGTTGTTGCCGGTCTTAAAGTCTGCGATCAGATAGTTCCCGTCTTTGTCCTTTTCCACACGGTCAGGATAGCCATGCAGTTTTATCCCTGTCTCGTGTTCTCCTTCACACCATTCTTCGGCGCTTACAACTTTGTTTTTCGGGTCAATATCATAAAGATTTCCGACAACGTCAAGAAAACCTTTTCGTTCTCTTTGGGCCTTCGCTTCGTTTAAGGGCACATATTCCTTAAGAAAATCATCAAATACACACCCGGCCTTCGCTATGAATTCTTCCTTTGATGGCAATGATGGTTGCACCGCCATCCATTTCATAACACTGTGCGCGAGCGTTCCAAACTGCATTGCATTAACTATCGAAAAGGGATCGGTTTCCTCATCGTCTTTTATGCCAATTACATTTTCCAGCATAAAACTATATGGGCAACTGAAGAAGTTATCCAATGTGCTTGGTGAATAGCCATACTCCGAAAGCTTAACCGAGAATGGCTCGGCTTCGGGCTGCTCTTCTGTAAACTGCAGTTCCTTGCCCTCGTTGTACGCAAGACCTACTTCGTCCGCCCTGGAAATTCCGCTGCAAAAATAGCCGGTTTTCCAGAAAGATCTACGGAAGTCATCTACTTTCGCATCTTCTCCGTGCTCTTCTTTGTAAATCTCAAAAAGTACCGAAGAAGGATTGGCTGTACTCATCTGAGCAGCGTTATAGTCAGAGAAAGACAGCTGTACCCGGACATCCAGCGAACAAGCCAATTTAACGAGGCTTAGCAGCATCTGTTTCTTTACAATGATCCTATTAACAGATGTAGGTGTATCCTCGCCAAACATTTCGAGATCGCTGTCCAGGAGCAAATAGTTTTCAGAAGGGTTACCGGGGAAATTTCCTGCTGAAAGTCCTGTAACAAACAAATGATCCCTGACCGCTCCAAATGCTTTGGAAAGCCCGACAATGTGGAGTGCGCCCTCCCTTGCCGCTTCGGAGCAGACAGTCCTGTTCATAAGCTCCGGAATAAGCTCTTTTATATCATCTTTAACTGAAAAACCGGTATATGTTTCTATCGCATCGCAGATTGCATCCCTTGCGGCTATATCCAAACGACCGGCAGGCATAGGCCTTATGTATGCGTAATCCGCGATAAACTCTGCATAACCCCTGCCAAGTTCACGTCCAAGTTTCCGGGCAGGCTCGATCAAACGGAATTTTTCGCAAATAGCCTTATAATCTCTATCCTCAGGATTCTTACCAAGATCCGCCATTTGCTTTTCAAGAGTTGTTTTAAGGACATTTATCCTTTCTTCGGTTTTCGCATAATCACGGTCACATTTAAGATTCCCGAGTATGGTGGCCGCTGCCGTAAGGTCCTTCCGTGCGGTCAGGCCAATAGTTTCCATCAGTTTATTCTTGTCTGTAGCCTCGCTGCCAACAATAGCGTTCAACGCGTCTACCCCGTGGAAGCCCTCATTGTCCCACTTATCAAGTGCCAGCAAGAGCCTTACAGGATAAGAATTGACGATGGGAAGTCCGCATCCGAAGGTCATTTCAACACCATACATTTTTGAATACTCAAAAAAGAGCTGAGCGTAGCGCGCGGGCTCCGTAACAACCACTGTACAGCGGTCGTAAGGAATGCCATTATCAGCTATGGTCGCAAGGATATCCTCGACCTCGTTTGCAGCCCCATAGCTTTCAAGGTATTTGATGTTTCTGATATCTTGTTTTTCAGCAGTTCCAAAAAGCTCGGTCGCAGGGACTGACCTGTATTTTTTTCCGGAAACATGCCCACAAAGGGCTTTTTCAAGAGGCGACAGCGGAAACTCGTTCAAAACCAGTATTTCTGCATCAACAGGCCTCGACTCAGCTATAGCTTTGCGTATCAGCCCGATGGTATCAAAAAGGCCGCGTTCACGGAGTGCTGCCATAAACTTGTCATAGCATTCCGCAATGGCCTTGTTTTTCTCAGGGAACTCACCTTCTGCAAACCTTGCATGAATTACGTCCGCTTCATTCTCCGGGATAAGCGAACGCAAAGAGAACAAGGCAGAAGCCATATTTTCTGAATCGGCAAAAGAAGCCGACGAAAAATAGGACGTCTGCCTTATAAATGTGTCTATTAATGCTGCTTCCTTGTTCCTCGGCAGGAACTCACCGGTTGTAAATATGCCGCTTCGCATAAGAGCGGTCCTTGCAAGTTCAGCGGCTCCCATCACCCTGAGCCCCATGGTTCCGACACCATGAGCGGCAAGAGTCCGCAGTAATTCACTTTCACTTATTCCCGGTGCAAGTACGATCCGTTCCATAGTTACGTTCCCCCATAAGTATTTTTTTCTTCCAACATACTGATCCGGAAGTTCATCCCGCAAACAGCAGGCAGACATCGTCAATCAAACGAATCCATCACAAAAACCAGCGGAAAATCTTCATCTTCCACCCGCTTTATCAGCGGCAGGAGCACTGTTTCTATCTCGTTCTCTTCAAGCCTGTGGCCGCCGTCAAAGAGTACGGCGTGATCCGGGATATAAAGCCTGCAGAAATCATCATAGTGGCTGACCGTAGAGTCTTTAGTGCCAAAAAGCGCATATGTGCCGTTACACTCGTTAACTTCCATCTTGCCCGGGTGCCACATGTCCTTGTTGTTATATATTTTTTTGCGGATTTCTGCAAGTTCTGCGATAAATTCCTCATCTATCACATATTCTTTTGCGCCGTCCGAGCGATCGCAAAGGAAGTCCTGCTTTCCCATACCGATACCCTTTGGGATGTCCTCATCCGCAAACATCGCAGGATTTACGAGTATCTTCTTAACAACATGCAGCGTTTGCGCATAGAAACCGCCAAGAGACGTTCCGATCACGAGGTCAATATCGTCATTCATGTAGTAATTCTCATGTATAAAATCGTAGGCTTCTTTCGGGCGTGCCGGCAGCTCCGGCGCCAGTATCTCGGCATCCGGCAACAGTTTTCTCAAAGTCCTTGGTGTCCTGCTGTTCGCACCCGATCCGATTCCGTGCAAGTAGAGTATTTTCATGGCGTTTCCTCGTCTTTCCGCAGTTTTCCCCGCTGTTTATAATTTTATAACTGTGTGGCTTTGTATGCAAGAATTTTTCGGTTTTCTTGCAGTTTCTATCAGTTTACAGGAGCAGTATAACCAAGCGCTCTGCACCCTTTTCGGTACAGAGCACATTGGTTTTAGGCTTCCCAATCTATAGCTTTGCGGATTCTCTTGAGTTTCTTGGCCATATCTTCAACCTGCCCTTGCATATACCATATTTCATCATTCATACGATCCATGTCAAACCTTATGTCATCGTACTCTTTGAACTGCTCAAGATGTTTTTTCGTAATATTTCGCACCATATGGTTGGCGTCGGTGATTATTGCAAAGCGTGGCTCAAGATATTTGCCATCCGGTGAACTGTCAGGCTCGTTACGATCTTCCAATTTGACAAATTCACCGTCGCCAAACCGGGCCCATTCAACTTCATGAAGGTCGCATTCCGGAAACTTGGCGGCGATCGCCTTAAAGAAAGGGCTCGTTTCCGCATCTTCATATTCCCAGTAGTAAGAAGTGGCTTGAATGTCAATGGTTTCGTCTTTTCTTCTGTCGTAGATAAGCATAGATATTCGTCCTTTCACGAAAAGTATTGAAAAATGTTTTAGAAATTTCGCAGATAAACCTGCTGCCCCGGAAAATCTTTAACCATTATTGTTTTTCTCGTTGAAAACCTGCTTATCCCGTCTACAAGGTCATATACCGCAAACCCCGGCATACCGATTATATCAACAGAGAAGCTTTCACTACCAAAGGTAACGCCGTCCTTTTTGTGATATTTCCCGGAGAAGTCGCATCCATTTCCCCAAGCCGCGTACAGTCCCCTATCGTTTTGGGGTCTTTTATCCATTATGATTTTATTAAATTTTATCACGGCTTTCCTAACACATTTCAGTACCTTTTGCCTCTTCCCCTCATCCAAAAGATCACCTTCGGGGAAAATAATGATGCCGCCTGTTCTTTCCTTTGCCTTCCGGATCAATGAATCCGTCCATTTTTCAACAAACACATCATCTGTTTCGGTCGTATACTTCGTATCTCTACCACGCTTAATACTGTGATACAGATTTTTCGATGCGCTGTACGCATTCCCGGCTAAAGGCTCGCCTATCACTACAAAATCTTTTTCCATCTCTTCCGCCATAAGACACCTCTCTTTCGTCCGCCACTATAATGCCCGATTCCGATAGAAAAAAACAACTAAGCCGGATTATTTCTTTCGAACAATCCTGCCCGTATAATAACACAACGCCATGTACCTTTTTCGGTACATAGCGTTGTGTTTTCACTTTCTGTCACTCTTAAGCATCGCGTGCCAAACCTCGTCGCAGATGCCCCGGTTGTTCTTGCCTGCTGCTCTGAAGGTTCCTTCAACCTTCATGCCGGCTTTGTCCATAACGCGGCCGGACTTGGGGTTGTTTGCGTCGTGGCAGGCGGCAATGCGGTTAAGGCCCGCTTCATCAAAGAGATAATCCATTACCGCCTTTAAGGCTTCCGGCATGAGCTCTCTGCCCCAGTAAGCCCTGCTCATGCAGTATCCCATATCCGCTGCTTCCGTGGTCTCGTTCAGCTTTACTACCGAAATATTGCCGATGACCCTGCCGTTCTCTTTCAGTTCCATAGCCCAGTTGAAGTAGCCGCCGTCCTCGTATTTTGCTACCCAGTCGGCAAGCAGTGCCTTTGTTATGTCAACGCTCTTGTGGCATGGCCATGTCAAAAACTTTGTTACCTCCGGGTCTGCGGCCCAGTTTTCAAACATATCCTGCGCGTCATCTGTCGTAAACCTGCGGAGGATCATCCTGTCTGTCTCTATTGTTTTGGTTCCTATCCTGTTCATATCTTCTTCCTTTCTGCCCTTTATATTCAGGCCCATGCATCTGTATTCACGCGCATTGCAGGCTTACCGGGCATTTCCGGACTTTGTCTTATACTCCGTACCTGTATTCCTTTTCCGGCTTGTCATTTGCTTTTAATCCGAAGGCTTCGATTACTTTGTCTGCCACCTCGTCGGGCTCTAAAGCAGTGTTGTCGATCTTCAGATGATGTTCGAACCACACCTCGCCGTCCTCGGAATTTAGCCTGTGGTTGTTCGTGTCATTCAGCAGATTTGACCTGCTCCACTCCAGATCGCGCTTTGAAGCCTTTCTTTCCATGCGGTACGCAGTCTCGTTCCTTTTAAGCCTTGTTTCAAGGTCTGCCTTAAGCTCCATAAAGTAAAATTCCCCGCCGTTCTGCGTGAAAAGCTCCTGCAGGCTTGTAAGATAGTCCCTCTCTTCCTGCATCTCGAAGGCGCACACATAGGTAAAGATCAGGTCCACATTGTGTTTCACCGCAAGTTCAAAGGCTTTTTCGCGAAAATACCTGTTAAACTCTCTCTGCGCGGGCGTTGCAAAGCCGAATATCCTGTCGGATACCTCTAAACTGTCGTGGTTTATCATCAGGTTATATTTCAATTTATCACGCAGGCTCTCGGCAACAACCATCTTGCCCACCGCCTGGGGCCCGCAGACTACTATAAGATTTGCCATATCTTTTGCGAAAGAACATGCAGCAATATGTTCTTCGCATCCCTCCTTAACTGAACGTTATTTTTTCCTGCAAATATACAGCAAGTGATTCGTGCTTCCCAGCAATTCCCGCTTTTCCGCGAAAGCCAGGTGCCACTTCTTGCAAGCTTCGAAATCTTCATCGGTGATGAGGAAATCCGGTTTTGCCTGGACAGATTCGAGAATGCTGTCAGTGCCCGCAGTGGTGATCCACTCCACAGGTTTTTCGGCAAAAAGTGCCTCAAACTCGGAAATATCGTACCCCGTAAACATCTGCTCTTTGAAGTGGCGTGTGCGATAATCCGGAGTAAAGTTCTCCTCCTCACCGATAGCCCAGTTCCCCTCAAGATAGTTGGCAAACATGATGCCATACACCGAGAGGAACGCAAACAGGATCACGCCACCTTTCTTCGTGACTCGCACAGCTTCATCTATCGCTTTGTCCACATCCTCTTTTTCGTAAAGGTGATACATTGGACCAAACATCAGCGTCACATCAAAGGTATCGGTCTCAAACCTCGAAAGATCGAGGGCATCTCCCTGGTAAGCAGTCAGATTTGCGTTTCCCGCGCCATTTTCCTTTAACACCGCAAGGTTGCTCTCTACAAGCTCCACTGCGGTCACATCCATTCCCTCTTTTGCAAGCGCGATGGAATACCGGCCTGTACCGGCACCAACCTCAAGGAGCTTCGTTCCCTTGCCTGCGAAACGGTGGATGTACTCCATGGTAATGAAATACTCCATCTGCCCGCGCCTGCTGCGCTTTAGCCTGCTGTCCTCATCACATTTTCCGTAAAACTCCGTTATCATTTCAACCCGCGTACTCATAGGCACCTCCGATAATAAAATAGACCTTACCAAACTATCGCTTGATAAGGTCCAAATAGTCTTATGGAATTGCTTCAGACTATGAATTCTCTGCTGTTGACCTTATCGCGCACACAAAAATGAGCCCCTGATCGTAGTTCACGGACATGATCCGGTTCATTTTGTTATTGACGCGAAAGATCGTCATAATCTGAATTTTCCTCCTTGCATTTTGTTTATTGGAGATAAATATACACACAGTGTGGCATTTTGTCAACGTTTTTTTACGGAATATCCGAAAGACCCGAGTTTCTTCCCGAGCGCAAAGTACTCGCCGTGGGAATAGGCAATGAGCTTTGCGGCATTTAAGTCAAAGCGGCCTGAACCGCTCATAAGCGACTCATCCACGGTAATACCCTTTACTTCGCCGATGAACATATCGTGCGAGCCGATGGCCACTATTTCTTTCACCTTGCAATATATATTTACTGGGCTTTCAAGTATTCCCGGCACTTTAGAGTATTCGGAAACAAAGGGCGTAAGCCCCTGCTCCGCAAATTTGTCATGATCCCTTCCGGACTTTACCCCGCACCAGTCACAGGCTTTAAGAAGATCCTCTGTCACAAGGTTTATAACGAATTCACCGCTCTTCTTTATGAGGTCGTAGGAATACCTTGACGGACGCACGGAAATCGAGACCATTGCAGGATCCGAGCATATCGTGCCTGCCCACGCAAGTGTGATTATGTTCGGCTTTTCCCCGGGGAGTGCGCAGCTTACCATTACCGCAGGCAGCGGATACAGCATGTTCCCGGCTTTGAAATCCTGTTTTCCGTGTTTCTTCTTTACGTCTTTTCCTGTGGCAGAGACCGTCTTTCCCGCAGGTTTATATGCGGTCCTTCCCTTATTGCCCACCGGCTTGCCTGCCATCCTGTTTGCGGTGTTTTTTTGCCTGTCTTCTTCGTTTTTCATATGTCCCGTTCCTCCGTTTTTCCCGTAAACAACAAAAGGCGCCTGTAACCGTACTTTGGCGCCGGGGCCTGTCCCGGGTTTCCCCGGCAGGACCAAGTTTTCGACATGCTGATCAATGTCCTTGTGAGCTTTCCCAAACCTTAAACAATGATCCGATAACAGAATAACGGATAAGGTATAACATCAACAATAAACCTTCGCGCCCGCGGAATAACCGGATGATGTTGTCCGTAAGTTTTAAGAGTTTTTAAAAGGTTTCAGCAATGTCCGGAGATCGAAAGGAGGCTTATGCCTCCACTTCAAATTCGAATGTCTGGTTGTACTTGTCAAGCGCGATCTGCATCTTGGCGATCTCTGCGTCGATCTTTTCGTACTCGCTCTTTACAAGTTCAAGATCGTAGTTGATATACTGGTACTCAGGCGCGGTCTTCCTTGTGTTGAAGGCACCCGAATTGATCCTGGTCTTTTCCTCGCGCTTACGCATGGAATCCAGCGTGAACTTGCGCTTGTTAAGCTGCGCCATCTTCACGAGGATCTCGTCGATGGACATCTTCACATCACCGACTTCAATCCTGTTGTTAACGTTGTTTACGTTGATGGCATGTTTGATCTTTACGATCTTCTCGTCGATTGCTGTGATCTCGCTTGCAACTTTTTTATAGTCGTAATCCGGAATTACAGGCTCTTCGTCCGAGGCAGCCACATAAATGCAGCCTTCACGTTCCTTGTTGCACCAGAATTCCTTGTCTTCCTGAAGCTTTTTCAGGATTTTGCTTGCGTATGCAGATGTCATCTTAGCCATAAGTTTTTCCTTACCTTTCTGTTGGTGTGCCGTCAAGCGGAACCGTTCCGTTTTCCCCGGCTGACTTGTGTATATAATACCACATTTAATCATGTGGTGCAATAAACCTGTGGTTAACAAAAGAATAACTCGATACATCCATGTATCATAATAAAAAATCTATCTGTTCGTAAATCTCCTTAAAATCTATAACACATGCCCCATCCCATATACCGACGGGAATCTTGTCATTAAAGCTGTATTCCACCGGCAGGTCTGTTTTTTCAAACAGATATACATAGACACACAGCTCTTCGGGGTCTACGATCCAATACTCCCTCACACCTGCTTTCTTGTATTTAAGCAGTTTTCTGACCATATATCGAGTACCGTTTGAAGGAGACAAAACCTCAACAACATAATCCGGAGCACCCACGATACGCGGTTTTGTCAGCTTACTGCGGTCGCAGACCACAAAGACATCAGGCTGAACTATTGTCTTATCGTCGCAGTCAAGCTGGACATCCGCAGGTGCGATAAATACAATGCAGGAGCTGTTGTTAGATTTAATGTGGTTTCTTAGCGTACCGGCAATTTCAAGTGCAATCCTCTGATGTACAAGTGTCGGCGAAGACATGTAGTAAAACACGCCATCTATCAGTTCCGCTCTGACATCATCCGGAAGTGCAAGATAGTCTTCTAATGTATGGCCACTGTTTTCTTCGGACTTAAGCGCACCTATTCCCTTTGTTCTGCCATAAGCCTGCCCGCTTTCTGCTACACGATCTGCATCCGGCTTTGCTATTGCAGCATAATACGATCTGCCCGACTCTGCCCGCACTTTTTCAAAGGCCTCAGAAAGCGCTTTGATAGTATCCCTCCGCGGAACCTTTGTTACCCCGGAAAAAAATTTCTGAACGGTGCTGAGAGGCACACCCGATATTTCCGCGATATGCTCACAAGTAAAACCGTACAGTTCTTTCATTTTCAGTAATTCTGACAGCTGCATACCTTGCCTCCTTTTTGCTTATTATATTCCATTTTCATTCCATTGTCAATCGCCCGGCGGTCATTGTTTCCATTGTTTTTTAATTTTTATTCCACTTCAGTTTCAATCAGATCCAAATACAGCACCGCAGGCTTACCCGACGGTGCTGTTCAAATATCTTTCCAAAAGAACCTGTCCATAGTCCCGTGTACCACTTCTTTGGGCCTAGGTATCTCTCTGTATCCGCTTTCATCGTAAATATGGATGGCAGCCTGCAGGTTGCTGTGAGTCTCAAGATACACATGCTTAAAACCCGCTTCCCGCATTTTTGCCTCTATGTGATAAACCATCTTGTAACCGAGCCCCTTGCCCTTGGCGCTGTCCGCAAGATAAAGCTTCTGCATTTCTGCCGTATCCTCAAATGCTTCAAATCCAGCAAATCCGATACCGCCGACAGCCTCTCCTGCTGCGTCCAAAAGCACATAATACCGGCTGTCCGCTCTTCCGTAAAGGGTGCTCAGCCTGTCAAGTGCGGGGTCAAAATAAGCCGTTCCCGGGATATCAAGCCCTGCTTTTTCAAGATTTGTCCGTACAAGACGCGCGACAGCCTCATCATCTTCTGCCGTTATTTCGCGGAACACGGTATTCCCGCAGCACCTTTGAAATGCAATGCGGGGTTCTCCGTTCAAAAGATAGATCACACCGCATTTTTCAAAGCCGTTCTTTGCAAGCGCGCCCTGCATGACTTTATTGTCCCGGTGGGTGTCGATCCTTATATTGTCGGCAAACCTCATGCTGTATTCCACTGCACATTTAAGTATTCCGTGTACGCTTCCGTCTCCGGCTATCCTGTGGATTGTCACATAGGGCTCATTATTGAGCCATTTCCCGTCCTCTATATATGAGTATGTGGGGTCATCGCCTTTACACAGCGCAAAAACGCCGTGAACGTTTTCGCCTTCGCAAACAACATGGCATATGCCGTTCTCGATATCCGCTTTTATCAGCTCCGGAGCCGGGTGATTATGCCGCCACTGGTCCGGGTTGCCGGTATGGATCATAAACTCCCGGGCTTTACTGTAGATGCGCATCAGCGTATCATAATCCGACCGGTTACCCTTTCTGACTGTTAACATCTTTCAATCCTGTTCATTCCGACTTTATAATATTGTAATCGAGTATCGTTTTCAGCAGATAGTTGTTCATTTTTTCAATGGGAACTGCTATCCGCCCGTTTATATCCTCATCTGTAAGAAGTGCCACTGCGAACAGATTTGCTTCATATTCCTCGTTGTCAAAGGCCACCGTGCTGCTTCCCGCAAAGTGATTGCAGGTCCTTTCACCGTGCAAAAGCGCATGCCCGAGCTCGTGTGCACACAGCACTCTTCTGGATGATTCGGTATACGCCTTATTTATCGAAATGATCTTCGGATACCCTTCGATCCCGATTATCTGCGCCGTAAAGCCCGGATATACAGACCCCGTCTCCACAACGCAAAACCCGAAAAGGCTTGCGAGAATGTAAGGATCGTTCGTGTTCCAGCTTTTCTTCAGATCCCTTGCATATTTGACGATTACCTCTGCTTTCTTACTCTTGTCCATATTGTTCCTAATGCCGCGTGTGCTCCGCAGCTTCCCCCTCTTTATGTTCTGCAGGCCCCATATTCTTGTATTTATAGCTAACAAGTTCGAACTGCGCAAGTATCTCGTTTGCAAAGCTCATGATGGTCTCATCGCTCATGCTTTCCGGGTCATATCCGCCGTAAGCCGCAAGCGTTTCTGTCCGAAGCAGGAATTCAACAGCCTCCCTCGCATCGGTAAATTCCCCGGGAAGCTTCCTTGCATCAGCGCTTTGGACATTTCCAAGAAGCTCTGCCGGCGTAACCTTTAACAGTCTGCAGAGTTTGTTGAAAACATTTACCGGGATCTTTTCGATAGACGAATCCTCGTATCTGTAGATAGTTGTCTTTGATACCCCAAGCCATTTTGCAATGGTATCGACCGAAATATTCCTCTCTTTTCTGACCTGTTTTATCCTCTCGCCTATTTTCATAAGAACCTCCTGAATCACGTCAAAGCCGCATGCAAAGCGCCTTTTGCCGGCATTGTATTAAAAATCCCAAAGTATCCGACTATTAATATCATGATATCTGTTTCATGCTTTCAAATCAAGCATACAATATTTTTTGCATTTATGCAACATTTTTCTTGACATACAGTTGCATAAAGTTTACTTTAGTATTGTAAGTTGCATTTTTGCAACAAAATAATATGCGTAAACGCATCGAAAAGGAGAAGAGATCCATGCCGAATACCGATATGTTAGCCATTGAAATCTGTGACAGAAGCACCGAACCGAGAATACTCGTTATGGGTATAGGAGGCGGCGGAAACAACGCCGTTGACCGTATGATAACCTCCGGTGTTTCGGGAGTCACATATGCCGCCGTAAATACGGATATGCAGGTTTTACGCCACAGTCATGCCGAAATACTCCTTCAGATAGGCCAGAAGATGACCGGAGGCTTCGGAGCCGGGGCAGATCCCGGCGTAGGCGAAGCAGCCGCCGAAGAAAGTGTTGATGAAATAAAAAAGACGGTAAGCGAGTACAAAATGGTCATCCTGACCTGCGGAATGGGCGGCGGGACCGGCACAGGCGCGATCCCTGTCATCGCGCGCTGCTGTAAAGAGCTTGGAGTGCTTGTTGTCGCCGTGGTCACTCTCCCCTTCTCTTTTGAAAGCGGCCAGCGCATGACAGTAGCCCTTGCGGGACTTGAAAAGCTTAAAGAGTATGTTGATACTCTCCTTGTCATTCCTAACGACAAGCTGCTCATGCTCGGTGAAAAGACTTTTTACCTTGAAGATGCTTTTCTCAAAGCCGATTCCGTTTTGTTGTCGACAATCTCCGGAATCACCAATATCATCTTCAACAACGGCATGATCAATATCGACTTCAACGACCTTCACACGATACTGGCGGGAAAAGGCATGGGACATCTTGGGATAGGCCGCGCGGACAGCAGGGGAAGCATCATGGACGCCATGAAAGAAGCCATAAACTCCCCTCTTCTCGATACCGATATCACAGGCTCCGAATCGATCCTTGTCAACACTTCCGGGCGGATCAATCTTCCCGAACTCAGGGAAGCGCTTGCATACCTTGGTGAAATCGCCGGAAGCAAGGTAAAGATCATATGGGGCACAGTCACAGATACCGATGCAAAGGAGGACGAGATAGTAATAACCCTTATCGCAACAGGGCTCAAAGAAAAACCTGCCGGCGAAAAACCTTTCCCCGCATCTCCAAAGAGAGCAGCCACAACAGGCTTTTCACCTTCACAAAAGACGGTCACAGGGAGCATTTCCGCATCACAAAACACAGTCGCAGTAAACAATTTCCCGTCGCAGAATACAGGCGCAGCCGCACAAACAAGCCGCACAAATGCCAACGCTCCGTCCGGCGGCGGTGAGAAAGAAATAATCATTCCTCCGTTTCTTACGGAATGGATGAACAGAAACCATAAAGCATAAAAAAGATACCGGGCTTTCCTGCCCGGTACCTATGTTTTTCGTATAATCTGCCAATTACCTGCGACAATATTTATGCAGTCCATGACCGTTTTATTGAAAAAATCCGCCCGGAATGCTATCATTCAGACGTTCATTAAACAAAGCAACACCACAATTTATGGAGGATTACGGTGAACAGACTCAAAAAACTGAATAAATTCCAAAAAGGCATTCTTGCCGTTCTTGCGGGAATGATCGTTTTATTTACGATTATCTATATTGTCCTTTCCCACGGCGAAGGTCTTGTATACAGAGATTCTTATCTCAGGAAAACGGACGACCTCTATAGTGTGGTTTACAAAGGAACCGTCAGCGGAAAAAACATAAGCATTACAGTGGATTGTACTAAAGGTATCACCATTGTAACCGCCGGAAAAGAATATGGTCCTTATTGGGTTGACGGAGGCGATACATCAAGGGAGCTCACACCGGAGGTAACGATCCGGGATAACAAAGAGATCGTTTTCAGAGGATGGCTGAAACCGCGTGATGACGGTTTTGTTGTGTTCAAGGATGACGGAAGTTTGTTTGTGGGGCATCCCATAATCACCGGAAGCGACGGAACTGTCATTGACGAGAACGGCAATGTGGTTGATGTGAATGAACCCACTGCCAGTGAGATCATATACATTGCCAAAAACATTAGTCTTACACGCCGGACAAACTGGGCTGCTTATGCTTTTGCTACATTTATCTGCATCATAACCGCTTTATCCATCCTCTTTGAGGATGAGATGTTCAGATTTCAAATGTATTTCAGGGTTGCAAACCCCGGCAGCGTCGAACCTTCCGGATTCGAGCTGGCTTCAAGGTACATTGCATGGTGCATACTGCCCTTTCTGATACTCCTGATCTATCTTCTGGGATTGCAGGTTAAATAACACAAAAAACAAAAGAAACGCGGGTATATGCCGGCGTTTCTTTTTGTTACACGGTCTTAAGCCGTTATTCTCTTTTCAGGGTTCAAAAAACAGTCCCTTCCGATGCGTTTTCAGAACGCAAGCTTTTCTTCAAGATAAGCCTTGAGATCTTCGATCTTGATCCTCTCCTGCTCCATGGTGTCGCGCTCGCGGACAGTTACACAGCCGTCGTTCTCGGAGTCGAAGTCGTAGGTTACGCAGAACGGAGTACCGATCTCGTCCTGACGGCGGTATCTCTTACCGATGTTTCCCCTGTCGTCGAACTCGCAGTTCCAGTACTTCGAAAGCTCGGTATATATCTTCTCCGCGCCCTCGTTAAGTTTCTTTGAAAGCGGAAGCACGCCTACCTTGACAGGTGCAAGTGCCGGATGGAAATGAAGCACGGTACGTACATCGCCGCCCTCGAGAGTCTCCTCGTCGTATGCTGCGCAAAGGAATGCAAGCGTTACGCGGTCTGCACCGAGCGAAGGCTCGACAACGTAAGGGATGTACTTCTCGTTGGTCTCGTCGTCGAAGTAGCTCATATCCTCCTTCGACACGTTCTGGTGCTGTGTAAGGTCGTAATCTGTCCTGTCTGCGATACCCCAAAGCTCGCCCCAGCCGAAGGGGAACAGGAACTCGATATCCGTTGTGCCCTTTGAGTAAAAGCAAAGCTCCTCGGGGCTGTGGTCGCGGAGTCTCATCTCGTCTTCCTTAATGCCGAGGGAAATGAGCCAGTCACGGCAGAAGCCTCTCCAATATTGGAACCACTCAAGATCTGTACCGGGCTTGCAGAAGAACTCAAGCTCCATCTGCTCGAACTCGCGTGTACGGAAAGTGAAGTTACCGGGAGTGATCTCGTTACGGAAGGACTTACCGATCTGGCCGATACCGAAAGGCACCTTCTTACGCGACGTACGCTGCACATTCTTGAAGTTTACGAAGATACCCTGTGCAGTCTCGGGGCGAAGATAAACAACGCTCTTTGCGTCTTCTGTAACGCCCTGGAAGGTCTTGAACATAAGGTTGAACTGACGGATGTCCGTAAAGTTGTGCTTTCCGCATGTAGGACAGGGGATGTTGTTGTCATCAATGTACTTCTTCATCTCCTCCTGTGAGAAAGCGTCAACGGGCTTAGGAAGCTCAACGCCCTTCTCTGCAGCAAAATCCTCAATAAGCTTGTCGGCTCTGAAACGCTCATGGCATTCCTTGCAGTCCATGAGAGGATCCGCAAACCCGCCAAGATGGCCCGAAGCCACCCATGTCTGGGGATTCATGAGGATCGCGCAGTCAACGCCTACATTGTAGGGGCTCTCCTGCACGAATTTCTTCCACCATGCCTTCTTAACGTTGTTCTTAAGCTCAACGCCAAGGTTGCCGTAATCCCAGGTATTCGCAAGACCGCCGTAGATCTCGGAACCGGGGTAAACAAAGCCTCTTGCCTTCGCAAGGGCAACTATCTTATCCATCGTCTTTTCCATAACTCATTTATCCTTTCATACCGGTCGCTTAACAGCTACGATAAACATTACTCGGTATTTTAATATACTGCGGCGAAAAAATCAAGAGAAAATAAGTACTCCCGAAAGCTTCATATCCCGTACATCTCTTCTGACTTAAAAGTCTTGTCAACATGCAGTTTGAAATACCTGCCCGCGATATCGCACAGCTCTTTTCTGCGTTCTTCCGTAAGCTCAAAGGAAAACAGCTTCTCAAAAGGCGCATGGCAGATATAGCTCAACGCGCGTACCGTTCCCTCATGTACAGGCTCCGAATCGGCCATCCTGCAGTCATCGCACAGGATGCCGCCCTCGTGGAGTCCAAACCATGTATCGCCGCCCGCGTAGGGTTTTCTGCAGGCAACGCACTCGGTCACCTCAACGCCTTCACCTTCAAGCGTTAAAAGCCTCATTTCAAAGACTGAACGCAAAAGAGCCGGATCCATCCTGTCTTTCTCCAGGGCCGAAAGCGTCATGTACAAAAGCTTAAGTAAACCGCCCGCTTCCTGTCCTTCCTGGGCAAAATACCCGCAGACCTCGCAAAAGTACATTCCCCGGCATATCCTTCCGTAATCTTCCCTTAGTCCCCCGAAATAGTTGGTTATCTCGGCACCTGTGAGCCTGTAGGCATCTCCTGCGGGCAGCAGGGAAAACTCGCCGAAGGAAAAGGATTCCGTCCGGCCTCCGAAAGCTCCTTTCGGTTTCCTTGCGCCTCTTGCAAAAGCGGTCACCTTCCCGAGTTCCCTCGTCAAAAGCCGTACAATGCGCGAATCTTCCTCATAATCCATGGATGAGAGCACTATTCCCGTTACCTTTATCGAATTATTCAAAGCTCTCCGTCCTCTTCCCTGTAGCCGAAATTGCGGATAAGGCTCTCGGCATCACGCCAGTCCTTCTTTACCTTTACCCAGATCTTTAAGTTGACCTGGTTCCCTATGAGCACTTCGATGTCGTGCCTTGCCGCAGCGCCGATCTTTTTGAGCATCTCGCCCTTTTTGCCGATGATGATGCCCTTGTGCGAATCCCGCTCACAGATGATCTCGGCTTCTATATCCCACAGAGGCTTGTCCTCGCGCTCCTTCATAAGATCGATCACAACGGCTATGCCGTGCGGTATCTCGTCTGAAAGCAGCCGCAGAGCCTTCTCGCGGATTATCTCGGCAGATATCTGGCGTATAGGCTGGTCCGTTACCGTATCCTCATCAAAGTACATCGGTCCTTCCGGAAGCCGCTCAAAGATCACCTTCACGAGCTCGTCCCTGTTATTGCCCTTCAAGGCCGAAACAGGCACTATCTCCGCAAAATCCAGCACTTCCTTATAGCTCTGTATCACAGCGGGCAGCTCTTCCTTCTTTATCTTGTCCACCTTGTTGATGACAAGCACCACCGGCGTCTTTCGCCCCTTTAAGAGCTCCGCGATATGCTGCTCCCCGGCCCCAATGTAGCTTGTCGGTTCAACCAGCCAAAGGATAAGGTCAACACCGTCGAGTGTCTTTTCCGCAGTCTTCACCATGAAGTTGTCCAGCTTGTTCTTCGCCTTATGGATGCCCGGTGTATCAAGGAAGATGATCTGCCCGCGGTCATCCGTATATACTGTCCGGATGCGGTTTCTTGTAGTCTGCGGTTTAGCTGAGGTTATGGCGATCTTCTGCCCTATTATTCTGTTTGCAAGTGTTGATTTTCCGACGTTCGGGCGCCCTATGAGCGCCACGAACCCGGACTTAAAGCCTTCGGCCATTATTTCTTTTCCTCTCTTAAAAGCGGCGTTATCCTGTCAAATAATGCAGCGTTCTCACACATGATACTCTCGTTTCCGACACTTGTAAGGGTGCCGCTTTCTATTGCTTTTTCAAGCACAGGCGCAAACTTCCTGATGTCCTCCGCCGTTGTCGAAAGAAGCTCGTCACGCATCCTCTGAAGCCTTTCCGGAGATACCCTGCGCATCATGTGGTCAAAAGAGCGTTCTCCGCGCTGTCTTGCGTTAAGCGGCGAATCTTCGTTGCTCATCGTTCCGATGATAAACTTTGTCATCTGATCCTCGTCCGCATCAAACCCGTTTACAAACCCGGCGATCTTCTTAAAGACATCGACAGATTCTTTTACCTTTGAATCCCTGTATGTAGCCATTGAGATCACATCATCAATGGCATAGAACATGCCGAATGCACCGTACGCGCCGCCTTTTATGCGGATCTCCGGATAAAGGAGCTCGTTGTTCAGGATTGTCGTAAGGACCTTTGCGTATCCTGTTTGTGCGTATTTGTCCCTGCATTCGCCCACAAGTGCGGTGTAAGTCACCTGTCCCGCGGTGTAGAAAGCCTCATTGCCTGAAGGAAGTGTGAACTCCTCCATCTTTCCGGTCTTTCCGAAGCGCCCCTCAGCCGGTAGCGATCCGATAAGCTTTTCAAAGCCCTTTTCAAACGCGCTGTACGCCTCATCCGGAGCCGTTACACTCACAATCAGGTTCCCTCTCGCAACTATCTGCCCGCAAAGCTCTTTTAACTGCGCGCAGAACGAAGGAAACCTGTTATCGAAGTCGTTAAGGAGGCTATCGACGTATTTGTATAACTCAATGCCGGTCGCCTTAAGATCGAAGTATCTTCTCTGCCTGATCGTTGCGGCACTTCTCAGCCTGCCCGTAACGTGTCCGGCAGCCTCAAGGCTGTATTCAAGGCCGGAGCGGAGCATGTTCAGCATATCGTAAATATGCTTTTTATCATCAAAGAGGGAGTTCATGAGCATCTCACCGATAAGCCCCGCAACATCTGAAAGCCTGTCTTCCTTGGCTTTGGTCTTAACCCTGAAATATGCCCTGTAATCATCAACATCATCAATGTTTTCAAACTCTTCGATTCCAAAATTTATCCCGCCCGAAACAAGGTTAATCTCATCATCAAGCTCCGAATAACCGAACTTTTCCGTAGCCACATGGGAAAGAAGCCTTGCAAGCAGGGAAACCGGAACGATCTCGTCCTCTTTGATGCCTGTAATGTCAAAGAACAGCCTTGCGTAAACTATACCGTTTCCGGAGTAGTCGTGCTGCCATACCGGCACGTTGCCGATCCGTCTCTCCTTATTGGAAACCGGGAGCACTGTCTTTGTCATATCTTCTCTTAAAAGCACGGGGATCGTCGCAAGTGCTTCCTTTGTATCCGGAGTCTCACGGTATTTTTCGAGCTTCTTCGCATCTTCTCCGATCTTATCGAGCTCTTCGGCAGACATGGATGCTTTCTTCTCCTTAAGCTGCTTTACAAGCTCTGCGTCACGTTCCTCGCCAAGTCCTTTCTTGGGAAGGAGCGTTACATATGCCCATCTGTCGGTATCAAGGAACTTCTCCTTTGCGATCCTTTCAAAGGAACCGTCCTCGATCATGCTGCGGAGCTTTGCAAAAACTTCCGTACCCTTAAAGGTCTCAAAGACCCTGTCCTCGTTGTATATCCACTTTCCGTACATATCGAGCAGGTAAACGATACCTCTGGGCGTTGAAGCCGAATCCGCCTCAAGATACTCAAACTCACGCCTGTTGATGAGCGCCATGATGGTCTTCTTGTTAAGACCTTTTTCGATCTCCTTTGCAAGCGTGTTCTTTATGATCTCCACAAACTCTTCCCTGCGGGCTGGGTCTGCGTTCCTTGCCTCCATGGAAACAATGGGCTGTCGAAGGTCTGTGTCCATCCAGCAGCTGAAATCCTCGCAGATCCCGCTCTCCATCACTGCCTGCCATACGGGAGCGCCGTTCTTGCCGATAAGGGTATCGAGGATGATACCGGACGCTGCGTTCTCAACAGCCGTGGTCTCATCTCCCACGATAAAGTTGATGGCAAAGTATGCTTTATTCTTGTCATCTTCCTTATCGCCGAGCGGATAAACGCTCTCGATATCCCTGTTTGAACGCGCAGGATCCTGCTTTTTGATCTCGGAATCGGGATCGATGGCATCATACTGCGACAGATAATTCTCATCCATCCACTCAAGGCGTTCCTTCGCGTCAAAATCACCGTAGAGCGCGATATAGCTGTTTGAAGGGTGGTAATACCTCTTGTGGAAGGCCAGGAATTTTTCATACGTGAGGGTGCGGATCACTTCAGGCTCACCGCCTGAATTAAAGCCGTATGTTGTATCCGGGAAAAGCCCCTCAAGGCTCTTCTCGTAAAGAACGCGCTCCGGGCTTGACATGGCGCCCTTCATCTCGTTGTAAACAACGCCGTTGTAGAGCAGTTCCCCGTTCTCGCCGATGTCAAAACGGATGCCTTCCTGGCGGAATATCTCCGGGCGTGAATAGATCAGCGGGTGGAACACAGCATCCATGTAAACGCCCATCAGGTTCTTGAAATCCTTGTCATTGCAGCTTGCGACCGGATAGATGGTCCTGTCGCCGTAAGTCATGGCGTTAAGGAAGGTGTTGAGAGAGCCCTTCACAAGCTCCTGGAAAGGGTCCTTTACGGGATACTTATCGGAACCGCAAAGCACACTGTGCTCTATGATGTGCGGCACACCTGTGCTGTCCTCGACAGGTGTACGGAAGCCTATCGAAAAGGTCTTGTTGTTATCGTCATTCATGACAAGCGCGACATGCGCACCGCTCTTCTTGTGGCGGAGCAGCATACCGCGGCTTGAAGCATCCGTAAGATCTTCGTTTTTTAATATCTCGTAGTTTGTAAGGCTTTCGATGGCCTTTGCTCTTTCATCGAACATTAATCGTTCCTCCGGTTTTTGTTATTTCCCACTCTTTAATGTCTTGTAAAAGGCGCATTTATTCGGTACCGCGCCTGTACGCGCCGCAGGTCTTCCGGTAAAGGAATTCCTTACCCGGCAGCCTCTCTTCGAACCATTCATCCTCAAAAGCCTTAAGGGCGTCAGCCGTCTCCTTTCCGCTCTCAACGGTAAGATCAAGGCGTACAGCCTTCGGCTCCATCTTCCGCACCTCTTCGAGCATCCCCGCAAGCGTGTAAGTATCCGAGTTGTGGATCGTTGTAAAGCAGTATGCACAGTGCGAAAGCACCGGCATTTCCTTTTGCATCCTGTCCTTCAGGATCATAGGCGCTCGGTCCCTGCCATCGGTTGCGTTCTTCAGGCACCTTCCCGCTATCCTGTTCTGGCAGTGGGCGGTCACCATCAGCGGCAGCCTCCCGTAAACAGGCAGTGTAAGTTCTGAAACACCAAGCTCCTTCCATTCCTCTCCGGAAAGCTCTATCGGTGCCGTAAGCCCGCTTGCGCCAAAGCCGTAAAACTCCTTTGCCTCTTTGTTGAACACATAAAGGTTGTAGTCAAAGATTATCTCCTTGCCGTCCCTTGCCGCAATATCTGCTATCATGAGATATGCGTCGAGATTCCTTAAAAGATATCCCGTCACTGCAGGATTTCTTAAGACTCCTTCAAACTTTGAGAGTTTTTCAACGCCGTCCTTCCTTAAGATCCTCGGAAGTGCGAGGAAAATGCGCTTATCCGCCTCAAGCAGGGTATCGCACATATCGTTGATGCTTTCTATCGAGATATCCGTGATGTCGATAAAGATGTCGTCAGCCTTAGAGGCCGCTGCCGCATCAAGCTGGGCTGCGGTGGAAACAAGCACCTGCACCCGTGTCCTTCCTTTTTCGGCGACGCCTTTGTTTTCTTGCTGTGCAAACTCCTTAAGTCCTTGGATTTCCCCGGCATCCGTTTTATCGGCATCCTGTTCTTCAGGAATGTCTTCGTCGAAGCTTTCGGGCTTCCACACTCTCCTGTGTGTTTTGATCACCTCTTCCTCAAGCTTCAAAAGTCCTTCGCGCCTTAAGCCGTTCAACACGCTTACAGGCGCAAAGCCTGCTCCGTCATTATCTACGGAAAGCTTCTTGAATTCAAAAGGCGTGTCTCCCGTCTTCGAAAGCTTGTCGATAAGTGTCTCGTCCGTCATGGCGCTCGTCTTTGCAGCCTCTGCCACGGGTCCGGTAACACTCACCGATGTCCCCCTGCACGTAAGGGTCAGTACCATGGGTTCCCCGGTCTTGAAAACAAAATGCCCTTTTATCCTGACCTTTCTGTCTGTCTTCAGGTAATCCTCTTCAAGCTGTTTGAGAAGCAGGTTATTCCTTGTCCTGTAAACATCATTACCGGGCGCAACACCGCTTCCGGACTTGAAATTCGAATAAAGGACATTCCCTGCGGATTCGCCGTTTCCAAGAGTATAGTCGTACAGCATCTTTCCGCCGTCCCTTATCTCTAAGATATCCTGCGGATTAACGTCCCTTGAAAGCCTTATGCCCATGTTTATGCCGCGTACGCTCTCTACGGTACCGACCTTTACGCCGCTATGGTTTGAGCGTTCCGGAGTCATAAGCGACGCGCCGCCCGCACAGTCGTAGAAACCGTGGGCAAATCCGCCCCTGTTGTAAAGGTCCTGCATCCTGAGGATGATATCTTCAACAAAAGCCGGATCCTTCTTAACGAATTCCCTGTATTCGTTTTTGCCCAGTTCCTCATATTTATTGAGGATCCGCCTGTAGCCCTCGGTCACGCCGGCCACGTATCCCGCACCTTTCATCCTTCCTTCGATCTTGAAGGAATCGATGCCGGCTTCTATAAGATCCGGCAGTATCTCTGCGGTACAGATATCCTTAGGGCTTAAGTAATGCAGCTTTTTCCCGTTCATCTCGTACTCGAGACGGCAGGGCTGGGCACACTTCCCGCGGTTTCCGCTGCGCCCCCCGAACATGCTGCTCATGAAGCACTGCCCGGAATAGCAGTAACAGAGCGCTCCGTGGATAAAGCATTCAAGCTCAAGGTCCGTTCCCGCGCGGAATGCCTTTATCTCTTCAAGGCTTAACTCCCTTGACGGTACTACGCGTGTTATAAGCGACTCTCCCGCAAGTGCCCGGACAGTTTCCGCCGCCTCTGCGGTATTAAGCGTCATCTGCGTCGAAAGATGTATCGGAAGTCCCTTAAATCTCTCTCCGATGTGCTTAACAACACCCACATCCTGCACGATCACGCCATCAATGCCGCACTCGTAGAAAGGCTTAAGATAATCGTCAAGCTCTTCAAGCTCCCTGTCTTTTAACAGTGTATTTACGGTAAGGTATATTTTTTTGTTCTTCAGATGCAGCCTGTCAACAGCCTTAAGATACTCCGCCGTTTCCGGGTTGTCGGCATAAGCCCTTGCTCCGAATCTCGTTCCGCCCATATAGACGGCATCCGCGCCGGCATTTGCCGCAGCGATAAGGCAATCCACAGAGCCCGCAGGTGCAAGCAATTCAGGTAAACTCATCTTTATCCTTTCGTGTTTTCGGGATGGATATTGTCTGTAATGAACATCGCATCTCCAAAGGAGAAGAACCGGTACTTCATTTTTACCGCCTCTTCATACGCCGCAAGCACATTCTCACGGCCCGCAAGCGCCGATACAAGCATTATCAGCGTCGATTCGGGAAGATGGAAATTGGTGATCAGGGCATCGAGCACTTTGAACCTGTAGCCGGGGTAGATAAATATCCCCGTATCCGCGCTGCACGGGCGTATAAAGCCGTTCTCATCCGCCGCGCTCTCAACTGTCCTGCAGCTTGTCGTACCGACGCAGATGACGCGCTTCCCCGCTGCCTTTGCGGCATTGATCAGGTCAGCGGCCTCCTTCTTCACCTCATAATGCTCCGTATGCATGTGGTGGTCAAGGATATTGTCCTCCTTGACCGGCCTGAAGGTTCCAAGTCCCACATGGAGCGTTACCCTTGCGATCTTTATGCCCTTCTGCTCTATCCTTTCAAGAAGCTCCTTCGTAAAGTGAAGCCCCGCCGTCGGTGCGGCAGCCGAGCCGTCATTTACCGCGTATACCGTCTGATAGCGGTTCCTGTCTTCAAGCTTGTGTGTGATGTACGGCGGAAGCGGCATTTCGCCAAGCTTATCGAGTATCTCTTCAAAAATACCGTCGTACTCAAACTCGATTATCCTGTTTCCTTCTTCGCCTATCTCTTTTACCATACCGGTCATAAGCCCGCCGAAACTTATCTTCGTTCCGACGCCTGCGCGTTTTCCGGGCTTTACAAGGGTCTCAAAGGTCTTGTCCGAAAGGCGTTTTAAGAGCAGGACCTCAATACGCGCTCCGGGCCCTTCCTGCTCGTGTATCTTCTCGCCGTAGAGCCTTGCTGGGATAACCTTTGTATCGTTTATGACAAGACAGTCGCCGGGGTAAAGATAATCGATTATATCGCTGAAGACCCTGTGTTCCCGTTCTCCCGTCGTTTTATCCATAACAAGGAGCCTCGAAGCAGACCGCTCCTTAAGCGGATCCTGCGCTATAAGCTCTTTTGGAAGATCGTAATAAAAATCCTGTTTTCTCATTGCACTTTGCATCCTGTATAATAATATTCTATGATCTGTCTGTAGTTATACCCCGCATTTGCCATACCTTTTGCCCCGGACTGGCTTAATCCGACGCCATGTCCCCAGCCCATGCCCGCAAAAGTGTAGGAGCCCGCTGCCGGCGCGTCCTTGCAGAAATTCTTAAGATTATCCGCGCTAAGGACTATATACTGCTGGGCATCCGGCATCTGCCCGATACTTCCTGATCCTGTGAGGACATAACTCTCGCTTATCCTTAAAGTTGTCTGTCCTTCATTGGATTTTACGGATACCGTATCGGGGATATCCCCCGGCGCAACCACCGTGAACTTTGTGCTCGGAAGCCCGAGGATATTCCTGATCCTGTCGGTGCCGAGCACTATATTCCCCTGCGTTCCGGTTACAGTGAGCCTGTTGATTCTTCCCGTTGCGGAAATACTTGTCGGATAGACTTCTTTAACATCCCCTATATATATCCCCGAGCCGTTTAAGAGCGCCTTTATCCTTGTCTTTGTCATTGTCATGACCCAAGGGAGCGCTTCGGGTTCGGTCTCGTAGATATCCGGTACCGAATGGAGGTAGCTTGCGTCAAATCCCCAGACATCCATTACATTCTCTGTGGCGCCGCCGCTCGTCGAAAAGAAGAATGCCGCTATTGTCTTGCCGTTCTTTTTTACGGTAAGGCCTCTTGTCGACTGTACTGCAAAGACGGAAGCATCATTTTCGAGGCCATATCCGCCATATACCTGATAATTGGTGGTGTCATCCATCTGATAAGGGGAAAGCAGTGAATATGCGCCCGCTTCTTCAAGCCTGCTCAACGCATAGCTCCTTGCACACACTGCCTGGGCCTTAAGGGCCTCTGCCGGCCAGAATCCCGGCATTTCACAGCTTACAACACCGTACAGATACTGTTCGAGCTCAACTATGTTTACTGCGGAGACTCCGGGGCGTCCAAACCGCCCTATCTCCATCCTGCCCCTGTATTTTCTTGACCCAAGGTCTATGTTCGGTATCCCGCTGCCCTCCTGTAAAGGCACAAGCTGCGGATAGATCCCGGTCACACCGGCGTCAAACATCAGTACCGTATCGGTGCCCTTTACAAGGACTCTGTTACCGTTGTCACCTGTCAGAGTGTCAAATCCGAGTCCCGATGCGGTTACTGCGATATTTCTTGCAGCCTCCGCGCCTTCGCGCGTCCCGCCTCCGACATAGATAAGCCAGGTCCCTTTATGGATCGCGCAAGGGTACGCATCTGTGCCATTGCTCCTTATCCTGTCCGCTTCCCGCTTTGCGTCAGCATACGCGGTGAATTCGCTGTTACATACGCAAAAAAAGCCCGTAGCCGGTGTGAACTTAAAACCGTCCGGGCTGCTTATCACAGCCTCCTCGGTATAAACTCCGTTCACACAATATCCGACAGACAGACTTTTGTTATTTACGGTGATCTCCTCACACTGTGAGTAAAGCTGAGCAAGGCCTATCCTTAGTTCCGTAACGAATGCCGACAGCCTCACCGGACTTGCAAAGACCAGAATGCAGGCAAACACCGCAGCGACTGCCACAAGGCGTTTACTTGTCCTTATACAGCCTTTCGATCTTGGGTTTGTATTTGAACAATGCTTTTCCGACAACTTGACTCTCCATCACATATTTATGTTCCCAATACCTTGAATCGTGGGAATTGCTCCTGTTGTCACCCATTACAAAATAGCACCCCGACGGGACATGGAACGGGCCAAAGCTCTTTGTATCGGTCGAACCGAGATAGTCCTCATACAAAAGGACACCGTTCACCCTTACCTTTCCTTCGGAGATATCCACTTCGTCACCCGGAAGCCCGATCACGCGTTTTACATAGGTCTGGCTCTCGTCATCCGGATAATGGAACACGATGATATCTCCCCTCTGCACCGAACCGAAAATGTAGGGAAGCTTCGATACCATGAGCCTGTCGCCTTTTTTCATGGTATTCTCCATGGAGCCCGAGATGACCTCCACCTTCATCAGCACAAAGGTACGCCATAAAAGCGCAATGCATACCGCAAGGCCGATATAGAAGGCGTAGCTTAAGATCTCTTTGATGATCTGCTTTCTGGTCATGGGTTTTTTCTGCTTTTTTCCGTTTCCCAGGCCTTCATTTACCGATGCTGTACCGCTTCCGGCCGTGACATCGTTTTCCCGTGTTGTGTTTCTTACTTCGTAATCGTCCATAAAACCTCTCAGTCAAGTCTTTCGGGACCGTCTCCGATGCTTAATACATAAAAATCCGCTTTATAACCGATCTTTGCAAGGTATGCCTCCGATACGTTCTTTATAAAGCTGTCTACACACTCATCCTTAACAATGCTTACGGTACATCCTCCGAAGCCTGCGCCTGTCATGCGGGATCCGACACATCCTTCCTGCTTCCATGAGGTTTCCACAAGGGTGTCAAGCTCAATGCCCGTAACTTCGTAATCGTCACGGAGCGAAACATGCGAAGCGTTCATAAGCTCGCCGAAGAGCTTGATGTCGTTTGCCTTAAGTGCGGCAACCGCCTTAACGGTGCGCTCGTTCTCGTAAACGGCATGCTTTGCCCTGCGCTCGAGCACTTCATCATTGATGTATTTACGCAAGGTCTCGAACTTCTCACCGCTGATCGATCCCCAGGATTCGACCTTTTCATGCCCGTTGACGCGGCGGAGAGCCTCTTCACACTGGCTCCTGCGTTCATTATACTTCGAATCTCCGAGACCGCGCTTCTTGTTGCTGCATGCAACAACGAGCTTCATGCCCTCAAGCACTACCGGAGCGTACTCATAGCTCAGATCTGCCGTATCAAGGAAGATCGCGTGGTCTTTTTTGCCCATTGCTATCGCGAACTGGTCCATGATGCCGCAGTTTACGCCGATGAACTCATTTTCTGCCTTCTGGCCGATCTTTGCATTTAAGATATTATCGATATCCCAGCCGTAGAGCGTCTTTGCGATAAAGCAGGTAAGCACCTCGACGGAAGCCGAAGAGGAAAGCCCCGAAGAATTCGGGATATTTCCGAAAAGCAGGAGCTCGAGGCCGCAATCTGCCTTGTAGCCCAATCCCAAGCAGGTCTTTAACACACCAAGGGGATAGTTGGCCCAGTTCTGCTCCTTGTCGTATTTTATCGAATCAAGATCTGCCTCAATAATGCCGATCTGTTCAAAGTTGACCGAGTAAAAGCGAAGCTTTTTGTCGCTTCTTTTTCTTGCAACGCCGTATGTCCCGATCGTAAGAGCGCACGGGAAAACATGCCCGCCGTTGTAGTCTGTATGCTCACCTATAAGGTTCACGCGTCCGGGTGCAAAGAAAAATCCCGCTCCCTCCGTGCTTCCGAAAACCTTCGTAAATTCAGCAAATAGTTTATCTTTCATCCTGTTTCCTCTCTGTGCCGCCAAAAAGCAGCTCCTCACATACTCCCGTAACGCGTAAAAAGACAGGTTGCCCTGCCATGCGGTCTTAAGACCTTATTTTGCGCCGTATTCCCTGTAATACCCGTCTATTGCGGCTTTGATCCGGTCATCTATCACCACTCTGCCATTATAAGACTTATTGTGCAAATATTCAACAACTTCTTTCATGGAAACAATGGCATTTGCAGGGAATCCGTAGGTTTCCGTGATCTCGTCGAGAGCACATTTCTCGCCCTTGCCGCGCTCCCCGCGGTTCAAAGATACCATAAGGCCTTTTATCTCAACGTTTGCCTGCGCTTTGAGTATGGGGAAGGTCTCTTCAATGGACTTTCCGGAGGTTGTGACATCTTCTATGATCACTACCCTGTCCCCGTCTTTAAGCTTGCTGCCGAGCAGGATTCCCGTGTCGCCGTGATCTTTTTCTTCCTTGCGGTTCGAGCAATATCTGATCTCCTTGCCAAAGAGCTTAGAATAGGCGATAACGGTGGCTACGCTTAAAGGTATGCCTTTATAGGCCGGTCCGAACAAAACGTCGAAATCGTCACCGTAGTGCTCGTGGATGGCCTTTGCGTAGTATTCTCCGAGTCTTGCGAGCTGCGCGCCGGTAACATATGCCCCCGCGTTCATGAAGAAAGGGGATTTTCTGCCGCTCTTTAAGGTGAATTCGCCAAACTTTAAGACATCCGAATCCACCATGAATTCAATAAATTCCTGCTTATACTGTTCCATTTGTCTTTCCTTTCGTCAATCCACGCACCCGATCAGTTCGTGGATATCTTCGATCTCATGATTACGCATATATTTTTCGATCCCCACAACAGTCCGGATGGTGCTGTATGGTTCGCGGAAGTTCGCCGTGCCCACGCAAACGCAGGTGGCGCCGGCCATCAGGAACTCTAAAGCGTCCTCTCCGCTTGTGATACCGCCCATTCCGATAACAGGGATCTTCACAGCCTTTGCCGTCCTGTAGACCATATTTACCGCCACAGGCCGGATTGCAGGGCCCGAAAGGCCGCCGGTCCTGTTTGCAAGGAAAGGCTTGCGTTTTTCTATATCGATCTTCATGCCCATAAGGGTGTTGATCAGCGAAACTGCGTCTGCTCCGCCGCTTTCCGCTGCCCGTGCCATCTCCGCGATATCCGTGACGTTAGGCGATAGTTTCATGATCACAGGCTTTTTGCTGACTGCCTTAAGGCGCTTTGTGATACTCTCCACCGACTTTGCGTTGGTTCCAAAGGCTATACCTCCCTCTTTTACGTTAGGACAGGAAATGTTTATCTCGAACATATCGGCAGAAGTGTCGTTAAGAAGCTCTATGGCGTCAACATACTCTTCTTCCGTGTGGCCGCAAACGTTCACGATCACCCTTGTATCATACTGGCGAAGAAATGGCAGGTCGCGCTTTATAAAAAGTTCTGCCCCGGGGTTCTGGAGTCCGATGGCATTAAGCATGCCCGAAGGAGTCTCGCAGACACGGGGTGTGGGATTTCCCTCCCATGGCGTTGCAGAAACGCCTTTTGTTACAACTCCCCCAAGAGCGGAGAGATCTATAAATTCTCCATATTCCATTCCGGAACCGAAGGTCCCGGATGCTGTCATTACCGGGTTTTTGAAGGTTATCCCCGCAATGCTTACTTCTGTGTTCATCTATCCTCCGATCACGATAAAACGCGAAAAACTGCTTTCGCGTTAACCGGTCCGTAAACTGTTCTTTGTCTTACCAGTCGAGCGTATCCGCAAGAAATACAGGGCCTTCCGTGCATATCCTCGCATTTTTGACGTTGGTGTGGGAATCCTTTTCCTTTGTTTTGACAATGCACCCGAGGCAGGCTCCGATACCGCAGGCCATGCGTTCCTCAAGGGAGACGTAAGCCGGTATCCCGGCTTCCTGCGCCATCTTTGCAACATTTTTTAGCATGGGCATCGGGCCGCAGCTGTATACGTAATTTGCTTCAACATCATTCTGCTCTATGCAATCCGTTACAAAACCCTTTGTACCGACACTCCCGTCCTCGGTCGCTATCAGAACATCGGCATATTGTCTGAATTCGTCGGCAAGGAAAGTGTTTTCGTCCCTGTACCCGAGAACTACAGTCTTTTTGCATTTCAGTTGTTTTGCAAGCTCAAGGAGCGGAGGGATCCCTATTCCGCCGCCCACCAGCAGCACTGCCCCGTCGTTTTGCGGCTTGTATCCGTTTCCAAGAGGCCCCACAGCCTCTATGGTATCACCCGGATCAAGATGCGCTATCTCGTCCGTTCCTGCCCCCGCAACACGGAATACTATGCGTACCCTGTCGTTTTCCCTGTCTATCTCGCAAATGCTGATGGGACGCGGCAAAAGGCGGCTCGGATCTTTAAGATAAAAATCAATAAACTGACCGGGCTTTGCAAGCTCAGTAATGGCGCGGTTCTTAAGCCACATACTGAAGATCCCCGGCTGTAAGCAGTCGTTTGAAACTACAGTCATTCTCTGTCTGATTATATTCATGCGAATCTCCTCGAATACAGGATCAAAACCATCTATCTGATTATTGTAACATAAAACTAACGGGTTTACAAGAAAACTTGCAAACCCGTTAAAAGCCAACTTGCAAACCCGTTAAAGACCCATCAATACCGTTGCCAAAGGGTTTTCGCTGTCAAAAAAGCTTACATATCCTTCAAGGGATCCGGCCTTCTCCCGAAGCGCTTTGGTGTGCCTGTATACAAGGATCTTTGCTTTGCCTTTCCCGTTCTTTGCCTCCTGGATCATATTCGCGGCGGCGGAGTTTCCGTCAAAGGCTATGACAACCGACGGTCTTCGCTCGAAGATCTCGTAATTAAAACTCTTGTAAATCCCGGTGCCTTCGCTCTCCGTCGAAACCCTGACAGCAACTTTTGCATCCGTCAGCCTTTTCTTCTCCTGTTTTGTGATAAGCGAAGGCACAACGGCAAATATCCTGAAACCCTTGGAATTATTCTCGACAATATGCTTCTCATAGCCCGCGATCTTATGACCTATCACAAAGCATACCTCGGACGGATCAAGGCTTTCCATAAGCCTGTCCAGCTGTTCTGTGCCCTCTGCCGTCACCTTTGTAGTGCGTTTGTCGGTATTGAAGCTTCCGCCCATCACGATAACCGGCGTAAGATCCCAGGGCAGTTCCTCTATCATGTCCTTAAGTTCAAATTCGGCATCCAGTTTTTTCACGCCCTTCAGCGTTACCGCAGAATCCGCAGGCGTCATCCTTGAAAGCAGGAATTCCTCAAGATCACGGTCCCCCTGCAGCTTTTTCAGGCGGTATTTCTTTTGTGAATAAGCCTCCTGTCCCTGTTCGATCACGGCACTTTCCGCATCTTTCATCTTTTTCAGGTCATCATACGAGAGGTCAAGCAGGTTCATCAGCGTAAGCTGCTCATCAATAGGGCTTGTGCCGTACATCGCCGCACCGTCCGTACCCTGCACACAGGCGATGCCGTTTCGAAGATACGCCTTCAGCGGGTGGCCTTCCAGGGAATTCAGGTTGTTGAGGCGCACATTTGATGTAATCTGGAACTCAAGGACGATATTGTTCTCCTTAAGTTCTTTCAGCACCTTTCTGCCTTTTTCAGATCTGAATCCATAAGTATAAAGCCCATGTCCGAGCCGGACAAGAGGCATCTTCTGCCCCTTTGTTAGCCCGTCCTTCACGCACTCTATACTGTGGGCTATGTTATCCTTTGTGCTGTCGTTTTCGCCCGCATGAATGCGGATAACGAAGGTGGGGTCCTCCGCCGCTATCTTTGCGATCTCCTTAAAAACAGGCTTGAGCGTGATGATATCCGTTATCTCCTCGCCCACAAAGTCGCAACCCGAAACATAAGGGTCGACAGCCACAGCCTTTAGCACTTCAAGGTTTTTTGTTATATAGTCCGACGGTGTTATCCTGTCTTTAACGATCGTGAGTGGGATACGCCTGATGGCTGCGAGGAACCTGATCATCACGCCCGTTTCCCTGTAGATCTTTGGCATTATCTCGTGCACTTCCGTCAGCATCTTTACGGACTCATACTTCTTCACAAGCGTTGTATCCGCTATCTCGACATAGCTTATCCCCTGGGCCTTGTAGCCCCTTGCTATCCAGAGAAGCTTGTCCTGGAAGATGGTATTGTCGCGGTATTCCTTAGTTTCAGAGTCTCTTAACATCCGTTCAAGGGTTTTCTTTACGTCCTCGTCAGGGATAGCCGAAACGCTGTGTATCTCTGTCTTTTCCTCGCTTTCACGGCCTTTTGCGAAAACATACCTGTAAAGGTACACCTTTTCAAGGTTTGTAAAAACAGCCTGACCGTCTTTTAGCACGGACAGGGATCCCCTGATCTTTACTATGTTTTCCTCGGCATTGTCGAGGTTATTTAAGATCAGGTCCGCGAAATTAATAAAGGTCTCGTCGTCAATCTTGCGGGCAAGGTATTTCCCGGCAAGCCCCGAGTTTACAAACTGTTTTGCGACCTTCTCACGCTGCTGGAGGACAACGCTTTCCTGAAGCGCACTGAGCTTTAGCCCCAGTTTTTTCACGTAATACAGGGGATACCTTATCTGGTGCCGTATTCCAAGGGCTATCATCACATCCGGTGCAAGGTTGCCGTTCATGTGGGTATGCAGATCCGATCGGAACTTAAGTTCTTTTGGGATATAAGACCTGAATATGGTCTTTCCGAGCTCCAGGCTGTAATCTCTCGTCTGGGACATCAGCGTTTTGGAGATCGCGGGAATAAAAGCTTCCTGTTTGACGGTCCCGTCCGGATAAACTTCCGCTGCTTTCATGTTTCCGAGCATAAAAACATAGACCTCGCTGTTACTCCCGTCCACAAAGCATGGCACCTCACCGCGGATCACGAGCATCCCGTTTTCCTTTGTGCTAAGCGGCAGCCCGCAAAGCTTCGCAAGGTTCCGGATAAGGTTCCCCGAGTGGTGGTTCGGGGTCTCAAGCTCAAAGGAGAGCTTCTCAAGGTCCTTGTAAAGATTAACAATAATGTCCTTCTCTTTGTCCAGAAAAAAGTAGGTAAAGTAAGTCATATAAATCCCCATTTCGTTGGATAAAACTCATCATTCCGTACATAACGGCGATATCCGTCAGCGCTGTGTAAGCCTTACGGCTCCTTCCGCGGCAAGCTTGCTCCTCACGGTCTCATCCTGGGTGAAGGTTATCTGTGCGCAGAGCTTTGATCCCTTCATTCGCTCCGAAGCAAAGGCAAGTCCGTTGTTAAGACGGTCAAGACGCGGATTGTCGATCTGGTCCGGGTCGCCGCAAAGAACGACCTTTGTGCCTTCTCCCGCGCGTGTGACTATCTCGAGTATCTGTCCGACCGTTGCATTCTGCGCCTCGTCTATTATCAGGAAGGTGTGGGTAAGGGAACGCCCGCGCATATATGCAACAGAACATATCTCTATGATACCGGTCTCAAAGAAGTCTTCGATCTGAAGCTTTATCTGGTCGCTCTCTTCGCCGCTGCTGCGTATTATGGACTCAAGGTTATCCATAAAAGGTGCTACGAGAGGGCCCATCTTTTCCTCTAAGGTGCCGGGAAGAAAACCTATATCCGCATCGGAAAGCGTGTTGGTGCGGGTTATCATCATCTTGTCGTATTTCTTGCCAAGAGTCCACTGCAGACCGGCAGCAAGCGACAGAAAGGTTTTTGCCGTGCCAGCCGCACCCTTTAAGATAACGAGCGGGACATCTTCAGGCGGGGCAAGGAGTGCGTCAAGCGCCATCCTCTGCGCGCTGTTGCGGGGCGTTATCCCCATTGGTGACATATCCTTTCTCACTGCCGCAAAGAAGGCTGCGTCCTCAACCTCGCATCCGGTCTCGAGTTCATGTCCCACATAACGCGCGAGGAACAGCTCTGTGCCCGAGACAAAGGTGACATACTCGTTAAGTTCGGGCGTTACTTTCAGCTTTTCGGGGGATATCTCATTGAAATTGATAAGCGTTTTATAGCCTGCGTTAACTGTCCGGTAGAGCTTTTGCATAACAGAAGGCGATACCTGTACCACTGATCGACCGTTGTAACTGTCTTCCCGCTCAATCTGATCGTTTCTGTACCCTTGTACATCCAGCCCGCAGATAGATGCGTTCACACGCATGGAAACATCATTCGTGATAAGAAATACCGGTCTTTCCGATTCTTTTTTGATGGTAAGGGAGGAGTTGATGATGCGGTTGTCGGCTTTATCGAGTGAAAAGCCGTTCGGGAGCAGGGATGTCTTTGTACCGTTTGGTTCGATCCTGAACAGGCCGCTTTCACCTTCCGAACAGTTGACGGGGATCCCGGTCAGGAAATCTCCGTATTCGGACAGGCGTGAAATGGCGCGGATAGCTTCTCTTGCCCTGTAACCGGTCTCGCCGGGGGCAGTCTTTAAGCTGTCCAGCTCCTGGAGCGTGGTTGCCGTGATAACGACTTCGTTATCCGCAAATCCCAGGATCGCGTTTGCATTCTGAAGAAGAATGTTGGTGTCAAGTACGTAGATTTTTTTGGTTTCCGACAAGACAGATACCTCCACTTCCGCAATATGTACTTTTTCAGGAGCAGCAAAACACAACATCTTGCCCCTGATCACAAGTATAATCAATACAGCTTGTATGGTCAAGTCCGAATGATCCGCAAAAGATAAGATTGCATAAAATACCTCATTGTTTTATAATATTTTTGATTTTTTTGCTAAAGGAAACACAAGTATGACAGAAAACTGCTGCAGATTAGGTATAGATATCGGCTCCACGACCGTTAAAGCCGTCATCCTTGACGGATCGGGGAACCTTCTTTTTTCCGACTACGAAAGGCACTATGCAAACATTCAGACAACGCTTGCTTCTCTTCTAAAAAAAGCCCTTGATATGTTCGGAAACCTCAGTCTTTGTGCAAGCATCACCGGTTCCGGCGGTCTGACACTCGCAAAGCATCTTGATATTCCCTTTGTCCAGGAGGTTGTTGCGGTCGCAAAGGCCCTTGAACACTATGCTCCCGGGACTGATGTTGCCATAGAGCTCGGCGGCGAGGACGCCAAGATCATCTACTTCACAGGCGGCTTAGAGGAACGCATGAACGGCATCTGTGCCGGCGGCACAGGCTCTTTTATCGACCAGATGGCAACCCTTCTGCACACGGATGCGGCAGGGCTAAACGAATATGCAAAAGACTACCGTGTTATCTACCCTATTGCCGCAAGATGCGGCGTTTTTGCGAAGACGGATATCCAGCCCCTTATCAATGAAGGTGCAACAAAGCAGGACCTTGCGGCTTCGATCTTCCAGGCCGTGGTAAACCAGACGATCTCCGGTCTTGCCTGCGGAAAGCCCATCAGGGGCAATGTTGCTTTCCTCGGAGGTCCGCTTCACTTCCTTACAGAGCTTAAAGCAGCCTTTGTTCGTACTTTGAAGCTTACTCCGGAGACCACGGTCGCTCCGGAAAATTCGCATCTTTTTGCCGCCATCGGCTCTGCCATGAGCGCAGGCGAAACCTTTGCAGCCTTTTTAGAGGACAGAGAGTCAAAGGAAGCCGGCGTTCCCGCAGACGTGGATATCCCGGGTGTTTCCGGTCTTTCGGATCTTGTCCGGACATTAGAGTCCGGGATTGAGATGTCCTTTGAAGTTAACCGTATGGAGCCTCTTTTCTCAAACGAAGAAGAATACTGCGATTTCAAGGCCAAACACAGTCTGAGCAATGTCGGCCGTTTTCCTCTCGAAAGCTACTCGGGGCGCTGTTTTCTTGGTATCGACGCAGGTTCGACCACAACAAAAACGGCTCTCATAAGTGAGGACGGTTCCCTGCTCTACTCTTTCTACAGTAACAACAGCGGAAGCCCGTTAAAGACTGCCATACGCTCACTGAAAGAGATATATTCGCTGCTCCCTCCCGGCGCAAAGATTGTCCGTTCCTGTGCCACAGGATATGGCGAACAGCTTATAAAATCCGCGCTGATGCTTGAAGAAGGCGAGGTTGAGACCATTGCCCATTACAATGCAGCCTCCTTCTTCGATCCGGATGTGGACTGCATCTTGGACATCGGCGGACAGGATATGAAGTGCATCCGCATTAAAAACAAGACCATAGACAGTGTACAGCTTAACGAAGCCTGCTCCTCAGGCTGCGGGTCATTTATAGAGACCTTTGCAAAGTCGCTTAATTACGAGGTTTCCGACTTTGCAGACATCGCGCTGTTTGCAAAAAACCCCGTGGATCTCGGCACGCGATGCACCGTTTTCATGAATTCAAAAGTTAAGCAGGCGCAGAAGGAAGGCGCGGATGTTTCGGATATTTCCGCAGGTCTTGCCTACTCTGTCATCAAAAATGCGCTTTTTAAGGTCATCAAGGTCACAGACCCCAACGATCTTGGTAAAAACGTAGTCGTTCAGGGCGGAACCTTCTACAATGACGCTGTTCTGCGCGCCTTTGAAAAGGTTTCCGGCAAGCCTGCCGTAAGGCCTGATATTGCCGGCATCATGGGTGCGTTCGGCGCTGCTCTTGTCGCAAGGAAGCATTATCACGGGGAGGAACCGACGCTCATCTCCGAAAAGGATCTGTCTGAGCTCCGCTTTGAGACCTCCATGACGCGCTGCAAGGGCTGTACGAACAACTGTCTCCTGACAATCAACAAATTCACCGGCGGCAGGCAGTTCGTGTCTGGAAACCGCTGTGAACGCGGTCTCGGCAAGGAAAAGAACAAAGAAAACCTTCCGAACCTGTTTGAATACAAGCTTAACCGGGTCTTTGATTACAAGCCGCTTTCCGAAGCAGATGCAAAACGCGGTATAGTCGGGCTTCCCCGTGTTCTGAACATGTACGAAAACTACCCCTTCTGGCACACGTTCTTTACATGCCTCAAATACAGGGTTGTGCTTTCGCCTCTTTCCTCACATAAGATCTACGAGCTCGGCATCGAATCCATACCAAGCGAATCCGAATGCTATCCCGCAAAGCTTGTACACGGGCATATCCGCTGGCTTGCAGACCACGGTGTAAAGTTCATCTTCTACCCCTGCATCCCTTATGAGCGGAAAGAGATCAAAAACACCGGAAATCACTATAATTGCCCCATCGTGACCTCTTACGGCGAAAACATCAGGAATAACATGGAGGAGCTTCGCGATCCCTCCATCACATACATGGATCCGTTCATTTCCTTTGAAAGTGAGGCCATTGCTTCAAAACGGCTTGTGGAGATCTTCAAAGAACAAGGGATCCCGGACCACGAGATCCGGAACGCTTCGCTTATGGCCTGGAGAGAGCTTGAACGGGCCAGGAACGACGTTAAGGCAAAAGGCGAAGAAACACTGCACTTCCTGCAAAGAACCGGCAAAACGGGCATTGTGCTCGCAGGGAGGCCATATCACATCGATCCGGAGATCAACCACGGTATCCCCGAGCTCATCAATTCCTACGGCGCGGCAGTGCTGACAGAAGACAGCATCTCGCATCTTGGCACCGTTGAGCGCCCCATGATAGTCGTTGACCAGTGGATGTACCATTCACGCCTGTATGCTGCGGCTTCCTTTGTTGCAAAACAGAAAAACCTTGAGCTTGTCCAGCTCAATTCCTTCGGCTGCGGCCTCGATGCCGTTACGACAGACGGCGTGAATGACATTCTCTCTGCCGCAGGCAGGATCTACACGGTACTGAAGATCGACGAGATAAGCAATCTCGGTGCCGTTAAGATCCGCATCCGTTCCCTGCTTTCCGCGGTCCGTGACCGGCGCGAAAAGAAGTACGAGGCTCCCGTGCACTCTCCCGTGCACAGCCGCGTCATCTTCACAAAAGAAATGCGAAAGGACCACACCATAATCTGTCCGCAGATGTCCCCCATCCACTTCAGGATGGTTGAATCCGTGCTTAAAAGCGGCGGATACAACCTTGTTGTACTGCCAAATGATAACAGGCGTGCCATCGACACGGGCCTTAAATATGTCAACAACGACGCATGCTTCCCGTCGCTCATAGTTGTGGGGCAGCTTATGGATGCGCTGCTTTCAGGCAAATATGACCTTGAGAGGACATCTGTCCTCATAACCCAGACCGGAGGCGGATGCCGTGCCACAAATTATATAGGTTTTATCCGCAGGGCGCTTGCAAAGGCAGGAATGGGCCACATTCCCGTGGTCTCGCTCAGCACCAAGGGTTTAGAGAAAAACCCGGGCTTTAAGCCTACTGCCGGCATCCTTATAAAGGCCGTTGAGGCGCTCATCTACGGAGATCTGTTCATGCGTGTCGTTTACCGCACAAGGCCTTACGAAAAAGTCAAAGGCTCCGTAAACAGGCTTCATCAAGAATGGGAAGACCGCTGCATCGAACAGCTGCAAAAAGGCAGTATTTCTGCCTTTAAGAAAAATATTAAAGAGATCATCCGTGATTTCGATACCATAGAGCTTGATGAAACCGTTAAAAAGCCCCGCGTAGGCGTAGTCGGCGAGATCCTCGTTAAATTTCTGCCGGCTGCCAACAATCACGTTGTCGATCTGCTTGAAGCAGAAGGCGCCGAAGCCGTGGTCCCCGATCTTTTGGACTTCTTCAGCTACGGTTTCTTAGACGACGGCTACAAGCACAGATACCTCGGAAAGCCCGGAAAAGACGCATTCATAGGCCGGGCAGCCATAAAAGCCATCGACTTCATGCGTAAAGAAATGAATACGGCGCTTTCGGAAAGCAGGCGTTTCACTCCTGTTCCGCATATCACAGAGCTTGCGGAGTACGCTTCTCCGATAGTATCCATCGGCAACCAGACGGGTGAAGGCTGGTTCCTTACAGGCGAGATGGTTGAGCTGTTAAAGTCCGGAGTCAACGGCATTATCTGCGCCCAGCCCTTCGCCTGCCTGCCTAACCATATCGTCGGAAAAGGTGTCATAAAAGAGCTTCGCCGCCGCTATCCGGGCTGCAATATTGTAGCCGTAGACTACGATCCCGGCGCCAGCGAAGTTAACCAGCTGAACAGGATCAAGCTTATGCTTTCGGCTGCAAAAAAGGCCGTAGCATCAAATTCATAACCTAAAAAGCTGTGGTCTGATATTCAGAACCGAAAAAGCAGCGGATTCAACCTGACAGCCGAAGAAAAGCCGGTGCCCCGCAGTATCTGCGGAAACACCGGCTTTTTTATTATTCTATCCCCAAAGCTCTTTTATGCGCTTTTTTATTTTGTCTCCCGACTTTACAGGCTCCTCCCTGTACCCGGAAGTTATCAGCTTTTTGCCGAAAAGGTGCTCAGGCGTTGTATAAACGGCTACAGGCCAGCCGTAAGGCTCGCCTTTTTTGTTTGTTCTCTGCCTGAAGTCCCGGACGCAAAGGTAGAGCTGCATCTGAAGGGCCGTGATCGTACCTTCGAATCCCTTCTCACCGTCCTTTCCAAACCCTGCAAGATGCCTGACGGCATTTGAAAACAGCTCGTTGGAATCAAACAGATCCATTATCTTCTTTTCACGAAGCGAAGCATATCCGTCCTCGAAACGGGCATCAAAATCATACCCGTCCCTGCGGTAATTAGCAAAGACCGGCAGCCATTCCTTAGAGATAAATCCGGCTTTCCTGTCGAAAAACTTGCCGTAGCACACTCTGCCGCTCCTTGCGATCTGTTCGCGCCATTCCCATGGATCGCGCTTTGCATCCCCGGACCACCAGTAATCCGAAGCTGTGTGCTCTTCTACTGAGAAGCCTGGTATCTCATTCTTGAAAAGAGGCAGAAAGCCTGTCTTTTCTATAAAATCCATCGCATCCTCCGCACTGTGCAGGCATCCCTTTGAATTCCACGGTATCCCCCGCATTATCCAAGTTCCGCTCTCATTAGCCATATTGTTTCCTCCATATCACAAAGAGCCATGTAACTCCAATTACATGGCTCTTCAGATCACATTTTGCTAAGCTGCTTTTTCGGACGGTTCTTCTTGTTTCTTCCTGAATATCCTGTCAAAAAAGGCTTTTCGTTTCTTCTTTGCCTCGAGCCGCTCGCTAAGATCTCTTGAGCCGACACCGTAAACGAGGTACAGCACAAGGCCCGAAACGATCATGATGAATACCGTGGAAGCGCACCGTCGTCCGGAAGCGTTGACGTTGTATCCGTACAGGCCTTCCTCGGCAGTCATTGCCTGCATTATCATTGCGTAGCTCTTTGCATGTGAGCTTGCAAAGGTTGCTGACATATCGTACTCGGTGAAGAGTGCATTAAAGTTGAGGGCAAATACCGCAAGAACGCTTGGAAGGATGATCGGGAGCTTAACCTTAAGGAACGTGCCTATCGGGCTTTCTCCCAGGTTCTTCGCGGCGTCTTCAAGCTCCGAATCTATCGTGTAGAACGCAGCTTTTATCATACGCAGCGAGAACGGCAGCTTGACGACGGTATATGCCAGTATTATCAGTATTCGGACTCGCCGCTCGTAGTAAAGGTTCTGTCCGAAAACGTACCAGACGTCATTATTAAAGAATACACGATACGAATAACAGATCAGGATCGTCGGCAGCAGCCAGGGGAATAAAAGTGCATATTCAAGCACTGTTCCGGTCTTTCTGTGCTTAAAGATGTAGTTGCAGGCGATGACCACGATAATGCATGCAATGGCAGCCGCCACAACGGAAAGCACAAAGCTTGTCTGGATACCGCCGAGCGTGTCGTCATTCGAGAAAACGCCCGATATGGAGCCTTCACGGATCTTGTAATCACCGCGGCTTGTAAGATATGAATAATCCTCTTTGCCAAAGAAGTTTACAAAGGTCCAGTTCTTGATGTCAAGTGTCTTCTTGCGGATCGCACCGTATGTCTGGAACGAGAAGATTATGATCATGACTACGGGAGTCATGTAGATGATAAACAGCACGTATGCGTAGATATGCGCAAGTACATTTACCACCGGGTTGGTGATCTTCTGTTTCTGGAGCTTTGCTTTTGTCTTTGAAACCGACAGATAATGGCCTTTTCTCTCATAAGAGCTGAGTATCGTGAGCAGTATGATCGTGAACAGCGCGAGCATGATGCTGAGGAGCGCAGCTCTTGCCTGAGGGAAGCTTTCGTCTGCCGTTGATGAACCTGCAAGGCGGACGATCTCAGGGTTGATCGAGTCATAGCCCAAAAGTGTGGGGGCACTCATTGCGCAAAGACCGGTGATGAAGGTCATGACCGTAAGCGAGAACATGGTGGGAAGGAGCGTCGGGAAAACGACTTTGAACAGGACCGTAAACGGCTTTGCGCCCATGTTTCTTGCAGCTTCAACGGTGTTATAGTCGATACCGCGGATCGCATTTCTTAAGAAGAGCATGTGGTTAGACGTACATGCGAAGGTCATCGTGAAAAGGACCGCATTAAATCCCGAAAACCAGTTGGGATTAAGGTTCGGGAAAGCCTGCTGCAGCGCGCTCGTAAGGATACCGTCGTTGGCATAAAGGAACATGTAGCCTGTAACAAGCGCAACGCCCGAGTAGATAAGTGTCGTCATGTAGCCGACTCTTAATATCTTCGCGCCCTTGATATCAAAGTACTCTGTTAAGAGCACTATTGAAACACCGACTACGTTTACCGTGACAACGAGGCACAAAGCCAGCTTCAGGGAATTAAGAACGTAGTTTTTCATGTTTCCTGCGAGGAAAAACCTGATCACCGCAAAGGGATCCGCATTGCCGTTGGCGTCCTTTGTCGTGAAAATGCTCGTGAGCGTGTTAAGGCACGGCATGAGCATAAACCCGAAAAACAGATACGCAAAGGCAAGACCGCCGATGATCTTGAGCACCAGCGACGGATCGAGCGGCTTTGGATTCTTTAAGGAATATTTCATGCTTTAGCCTCCGTTTCGGTTGCTTCATAGCTCATTAGGTCTTTAGGACTGATACCGATGGTGACGGTATCACCGGGTTCATAGATGTGTACGCCGTCGTTACGCTCCATTACCTTAAGGAGCTGGCCGCCGGCTTCAACATAATACTTGATATACAGTCCGTAATACTCGCGATCCCTTACCTGACCGGAGATCCTGAAGGTATTTTCGGATTCCGTATCGTTAACATGAACGCGCTCAAGACGGATGTAATGGTGTTTTGCTGGATCGATCGAAGGATCGATGCCGGCGAGTCCTTTTACGATCTCATCGGAAAGCCTGTTGATGTCACCGATGAAATTGCAGACGAACTCGGTCGCGGAATGGTTGTATATCTCATTCGGAGTGCCTATCTGTTCGATAACACCCTTGTTGAAGACCGCGATCCTGTCGGAAAGCGTAAGCGCCTCCTCCTGGTCATGTGTTACATAGATACTCGTGATGCCGAACTCTCTCTGCATCTTCTTCAATTCTTCACGGAGCTGTACGCGCAGTTTCGCGTCAAGGTTTGAAAGAGGCTCGTCAAGGCAGATGATCGCAGGCTCGGTAACAAGGGCGCGGGCGATGGCCACGCGCTGCTGCTGGCCGCCGGACAGCTGTGAAACCGCTTTTGCGAGCTGTTCATCCGTAAGATCAACTTTCCTGGCGATGACGCGTACCTTCTCGTCGATCTCCTGTTTCTTTAATTTCTTTACTTTAAGACCGAAAGCGATATTGTCGTAAACGGTCATGGTCGGGAAAAGCGCGTAGCTCTGGAAAACTATTCCGATGTTACGCTTTTCGATGGGAACATCAGTAATATCTTCACCGCGTACATATACCCTGCCCTCGGCCGGTTCAATAAAGCCCGTAAGGGTTCTTAATGTCGTCGTTTTTCCGCAGCCGCTCGGACCAAGGAATGTAAAGAACTCTCCCTCTTTGACATGTACGTTTATATTGTGAAGTGCGGTAAAATCCTTGAATTTGACCACAATATTTTCGAGACGGATCATATCGTTCCATAAGGGCGGTCGTTTTCGTTTGATGTATCGAAAACCGGTCCCTGTTCCTTTCCTGTATTATGCGGACAAAGAGTCGCAATTTATGCCCTTTCCCGCTTGTTAAAAAGAATCCCGCCCCGTTTCCGGGGCGGGATTAAGAAACGCTGGTTCAGTGTTTCAGGATTCCCGGAAATGCCGTATTGCGGCAGCTCCCGTATTACTTCTTCTGAGTCATTTCTGACCAGTTAACATTGTCCCAGTCGGGTTCGCTCGGAGCTGCTGACTGGTCTGCCCAGTAGAAGCCGAGGTTTGTCATGATGTTTGTCCAGATTGCACTGTGTGCGCCGACATATTCTGCGTATGTCGTATTTCCGTCAACCTTCTGAAGAGCGAAGTTCTTGATCGTGTAGATTGCAGGAGCGCCGTTAGGATAAAGCTTTGCTGATGCATCCTTGTTGCAGGGATAGGAGTCGAATTCTTCGCCCCATTTAGCCTGGATCTCTGCGGATCCAAACCACTCTGCGAACTTCTTAACAGCTTCTGTCTGCTCCGCTGTACGGCCGGCCTTGTCAACGATACCGATATACTCTGCGATATAATAGGTGCCGTCTTTGATATCAACCAGTGCCCAGTTCTCAGGATTTGTTGTACCCTTGAGAGGCTTCGAGCTGCCGTCTGCGGCTGCATCGATCTTGCCGTAAAGTGATGACGAATAGAATGTTCCTACTGCTACATCGCCCTTGTTAAGGGGATCGAAACCGTAGCTGTCGCCTGTGAAGGTACCGTTTGCGCAGTATTTCCAAAGTGTCTTCCAGCCTTCAACGGAGATTCCGCCTGCAGGGGACTTCGGATCAACATAAGGGAAAAGCATAGCGGAGTTGATGTTTGCATTTGTAGTTCCGCCTACCTTGCCCTGACGATACCACTTGTAACCGCAGTTAACGATATCCGACCAGTGCTCGAAGGAAAGCGTCTTGCCGTTGGTACCGAGATCGTCTGTACGGTAAAGCATAAGAACGTTCTGTATAACAAGACCGTAAGCTTTGCCTGTGTAAACATACTCGCCTACTTTGCCGGACCACGAAGGTGTCCAGTCCATGATCTTGATGTTCTCATACTCACCCTTGATGAGCTGGCTCCATCTTGTCTCGTTGAGACCGAAGATGAGGTCGCCGTCCTTCTTCTCGTTTGCTGCCTGGATGGCTGCGGTGTCACCTGAGATAACCGAGTTATCATCGATGCTGATGGTGAAGCCTGCTTTCTTGGCTTCGTTGATGAGCCACGTTGTACGCTCTGTCGAGTTCGAGTTCGAGTAGATGCGGATAGTGTAGCTCATGTCTGCCTTCTGTTCCTTCTTACCGCATGCGCAGATTGAAAGCGCAAGGCAAAGGATCAAAAGTACTGATAAAACTTTCTTCATATTCTCCTCCTGTTAAAAAATTGTTAAAGCTTTCGCTTTTGTTTATTGTAGTACAATGTGTACAAAAAGGCAAGCAGTTTTTTTTATTTCATGTGCATTTTAAACATATAAGACCCTGCCGCCTGATAGCGACAGGGTCCAAAGCACTGTATTATTCTGTCCGGCTGCCTAACAGCCGGTCTTAACACCGCTTATTCTGCGGTCTTTCAGAATTCGTCACCCGAAGGATCGTCATCCTTTTCTTCTGCGGAAGTTTCTGCGTCTTCATCTGCTGCTTCATCGATGATTATCTCGCCGTCGCCCTCTTCTTTGATGCCGAACTCTCTGCGTTTGATCCTTGCTTTTGTTTCTTCGAGTGTCTCGCCTTCTCTTCCGAAGATCTTCTCTACGCAGAAATCACCGGTCTTCTTAGCCACATCAACGATCACGGTGCCGGCCTTCTTTGCGCCTTCAGCTATAGTGCTGCCGACATTCTTTGCACCTTCCGAGATGTTTTTCCCGGTCTCTTTGTATCCGCCGTTTGCGAAATTCTTTACGCTTTCAACACCGTCAAGTACCTTTTCGGCGATCTTATCGCCAATGCTCTGTTTTACTGCCATGATCATTACCTCCTATGTTTCTTCCGGCTGTCTGCTTTAAGTCCGTATACAGACCCGCCGGCTTTCTTTTCAACGGTCGTATGTTCTTTGTCCCTTTGGAACGATTATATAATAGCACCTTTTCTTCCGGTTTGCATTAGAATTACATTAAAATTGCATGAAACTATCAAAAACCGTCGTAAATGTCACTCCGGGATACGCCAGTCGATCTCTCCCGCCCCTGCATTTCTCAGATATTCATTGGCACGGCTGAAGGGCCTGCTCCCGAAAAAGCCTCTGCTTGCCGAAAGCGGGCTCGGATGAGGAGTCTCGATGATGAAGTGCGCCGGATTATGAAGCAGCGCCTTCTTCTCCTGGGCCGGTCGTCCAAATAGCAGGAATACAACAGGCCCGGGCTTTTGGTCCACAGCCGTTATCACAGCGTCGGTAAACTGTTCCCAGCCCTTTTTCGCATGTGACATGGGTTTATGCTCCTCAACGGTCAGGATCGTGTTAAGGAGCAGCACACCCTGTTTTGCCCAGGATTCAAGGCAGCCGTGATGCGGCGGTTCTATCCCGAGATCGCTTTTAAGCTCTTTATAGATATTTACAAGGGATGGCGGTATCGCCGTTCCCTTCTGCACCGAAAAGCACAGCCCGTGGGCCTGTCCCGGCTCATGGTACGGATCCTGCCCGAGTATTACGGCCTTTACGTTCCCGAGAGGTGTGTAATGCAGCGCATTGAATATGTCCTCCGAGCGCGGATACACCGCCACACGGGAATATTCGTTCTTTACGAACTCATACAGTTTTCTGTAATAATCTTTCCTGAACTCGCCCTCAAGCGCCTTTAGCCAGTCTCCTGTGATCGCACCCATAACTAACCTCCGGAAAACCCGAATTCCGTCCGGACATACTTCCAAGCATCCGGTCCGGCGCACAACAAAGCCGGATTCGGTCAGATCCTGACCGGAATTCCTTTATCTTTAAGATATTTCTTTAATTCACCGATCTCAAGTTCCCTGTAGTGGAACAGTGATGCTGCAAGCACGGCATCTGCCTTGCCCTTTGTAAACGCATCATAAAAATGCTCCAACGTACCGGCTCCTCCCGAAGCGATCACCGGTATTCCCACATTTTCCGAGATCCGTGCCGTAAGCTCAAGATCGTAACCGTTCTTTGTTCCGTCACAATCCATACTCGTGACAAGAAGCTCGCCCGCTCCGAGTTCTGCGGCTTTTATCGCCCATTCCACGGCATCAAGCCCCATATCGACTCTTCCGCCGTTTTTATATACCGTCCAGCTCTTGCCGTCCGCGCGCCGTTTTGCATCTATCGCAACAACTACGCACTGGCTTCCGAACTTGAGCGCGGCATCCGAAATAAGCTGCGGATTCATGATCGCGGCACTGTTGACGGCCACCTTGTCGGCACCTGCGCGCAGTATCTTCTTGAAATCATCCGTGGTCCTTATGCCGCCGCCTACAGTAAACGGGATAAAAACGCGCTCTGCAACGCGTCTTACCATATCCACTGTCGTCTCCCTGGCATCGCTTGAAGCTGTTATGTCAAGAAACGTGAGCTCATCGGCACCGTTTTCACTGTAGTAGGCCCCGACATCCACGGGATCTCCGGCATCCTTTAAGTCAAGGAACTGCGTTCCTTTTACAACCCGTCCGTCTTTTACGTCAAGACAGGGAATTATCCTCTTTGTATACATGATCGACCTCTTTTATGTTCAGAGTGCTGCAAAGTTCTCAAGTATCTTTAAGCCGGTCTTTCCGCTTTTTTCGGGGTGGAACTGGCATCCGAAGATATTGCCGTGTTCTACAGACGCATGGATCTTTACGCCATATTCCGTACAGGCCGCGACATCCCCTTCATCCTCAGCCTTAAGATAATACGAATGCACAAAATAGACGAACGGATCACTGCCCGTCCCCTCAAAAAGAGTGGCTTTTCCGCAGGTTTCAAGGGAATTCCATCCCATATGCGGGATCTTTAAGCCTGTTGATGCAGGGATGCGGAGTATCTTTCCTTTAAGGATCGAAAGGCCTTTGACTCCGGGCGTTTCCTCGCTCCCCTCAAATAAAAGCTGCATCCCGAGACATATACCAAGAAACGGCTTTCCTCCGAAAGCCGTTTCCTTAACAACATCCGTCAGTCCAAACCGGTTTAAGTTTTCCATTGCGTCCCCAAACGCCCCGACACCAGGAAGGATAACCTTCTTTGCACTGAGTATCTCGTCTTTGTCGCGTGTTACGACGGTCTTCACACCAAGATGCTCAAAGGCGTTCACAACGCTGCAGAGGTTCCCTGCATCATAATCGATGATCGCTATCATCTTATTCTCCATCAACTCTCGGATTTTTTTCAACAACCTCCCTGACGGCTTTTGCGTAAAGTTCCTGGGATTCGCTGTTGATTATATTATACGCGTCGGTCTCGCTCAGGTTGAACCTTGTCTCAAGTGCCTGAAGTATCTCGCCCTTCAGGAAATTGAAATCCTCGGCAACTTCAAGCTCCGCAGCGTAATAAATGTACTTTTCGTAACGTTTGAGGCCTTTAAGGAGCGAGTCTAAAGCCTCGTTGTCCATATCAAGCCCCGAATATCTCAGGTACGCAAGAAGCTGGGTATTCACATAATTTACGACCATGATCTGGTCATAAAGAGTCTGGTCCTCTTCCTTAACATCAATACCATAGATGTCATTATAGGCTTCTTCGTACTTGTCGTCGTCAAAATCCTTTTGGGCACGCTCGATTGCGATCCTGTAGGTGTAAATGCTGGTACCGATCGCCACGAACGCAAGCGCTGCCGCGAAAACAAGGAATACAAGCGAAGCTCCGACTTTATTGATCTTTCCTTCGTTTTCTTCGATCTCTTCAACGAGAGCTTTTCGAAGGGCAGCCTTTTTATCGGCTTTGAGCTTCTTGTCTTCTTCTTTTTTCTTCTTTGCGGCTTCCGCAGCCTCAGCTTTTGCCTTTTTGGCCTCTGCTGCAGCCTCTGCCTTGGCTTTCTTTGCTTCTTCCTTATCGACCTTGTCCTGTTCTGCTTTTGCCTCGTCACGGTCAAGCTTGTCAAGGGCAGCCTGTTTTTTGGCTTCAAGCTGTTCCTCTGTCAGTTCTTCCTTGACATTTCCAAAGATTTTTGCAAAGAAACCTTTTTTCTTCTTCTTGGGCTTTTCTTCAACAGGCGCTTCAACCTCGCCTACGCCTTCTGTATCAACGCCTTCGTCCACTCCGGGAAGACCCGAGAGCAGAGCCGCAAGCTCATCCTGCTCCGCCTGTTCTTCCGGCGACATGGGCCTCTCCTGAACAACATTTGCGGAAGGTGCTCCATCCGGAGCATCACCGTTGATCTGATTCCAGAATTCAAGAATATCCTCATCTCCGCCCGATGCATCACCGTCATCGACAAGCTTTACCTTGGATCTTCTCTGTGTATTTGCTTCTTCTCCGGGTATCTCGGCAGGTATGAGTTCAGGTTCCTGTTCGGGTTCCTGTTCTTTTGCAAGGCCTGAAACATTGTTTTCATCCACTATCTCGATTCCGAGATCTTCCGCGTCTTCAGGAGTGAGATTAAGGGCATTTGACTCGTCAAGTATGTCAATGCCAAGATCTGCAAGGCTTTCATCCGGACCTTTGCCTTCATCCCGTGAACCGTTTTCGCTTTCAGGCTCCGGAATGTTCTTTGCATTCTCTATTTCTTCCTGAGTAGCGTTAGTGCTGAAGAAATCAATATTTTCGCCCGGATCTTCCGTACTTTCCCCTGCCATCGCAAAGGCTTCGTTAAGAGCTTCGATGGGATCGTCAGCGGGTGCTTCGCGCTCCGTGTCTTCGCCGACTGAATCGAGAAGGTCGGCAAGAAGGCTGTCTTCTTCGGACATTCCGGTGTCCGGCATGTCAAGACTCGCCATCTCAACACCGTTAAAGGCCTCTTCCCCGTTTTCTTCGGCCGCCCCGGCATCTTCTCCCGAATAACCGGCTTCCGGATCATCCTCTGCCTCTGCGGTATTTCTTACGATACCTGCAGCCTGCGTTCCGAGCAGCATTTCCATCTCGTCATCACTGCTGCTGTATCCCGCCCGGGATTCCGGAGACGGAACAAGTTCCTCCTCATCATCCGAACCTTCGCCCTGTGACATTGAGAACTCGGAATCAAAAGCGGCAACATCAACCGGGAAATCCGGGATATCGTCGGAATCAAACAGGTTATCAAGGAATTCGTCATCATCCTTGTCTGAAAGGATGTTGTAATTCTCTGCTTTGATCTTCTTTTTGGCGAGGAACTTAGGCATTACCGGCATCGCTGTGGTCTGCACGCGCGGTTTCTTTACCGCAGGTTCCGTATTGTTGGAAACAGAACTAAGCAGACTGTCAAGATATGACTCGTCTGCTTCTTTCTTTGAGCTGCATTCCATGCAGTAATCTAACCCGTCTTCGATTGTCTTGCCGCATTTCTTACAGGTTGCCATGCTCTCTCCGCACCACATTTATTGGGCTTTCACCCTTAAGAACAGAAAACTTATTCGGCGCTTTCGTTCTCACTCTTTATGATAAGTCTGTCGATGGCATCAACAAGCTGTCCGATCTCGGGCTTTGTAAGCTGGAAGTCTGCGCCTACCGATTCGCCCTTCTTCTGTGACTCCGCATTGATGAGTGACGAGAAGATGATAACGGGAAGCTGCTTCAGTTCGTTATCTGTCTTGATAAGCTTCGTAAGACGGTGGCCGTCCATCTGGGGCATTTCGATATCGGTAACAACAAGACGGACTTTATCAAGGATATTGCCGCTTGCCTTGATCTCGCAAAGGGTATCCCATGCTTCCTGTCCGTTCTCGGTCTTGATGACATTGACATAGCCGGCTTTGTTAAGGGAATCCACGATCATCTTCTCAAGAAGCTGCGAATCCTCGGCAATAAGGATAGGATAATTGATCCTGTCTCTTGCGCCGATGGTCTCGAGCTGCGAGACGCGAAGACCGGTCTCGGGGCTTATGTCGGCGATGATCTTCTCGAAGTCGAGTATTACAAGAAGTCTGTCATCGAACTTAACGATACCTGTTGCAACGCCTTCTCCGCTTCCGCTTATGGTAGCGTCGGGCTTACTGATCTGTGTCCAGAAAAGACGCTGGATACCGAGTACTCTCTGCACATGAAAACCGACGTTCAGCTTGTTGAAGTTCGTTATGATGTACATATCCTGACCTTCAACCGATGGAAGATCCATGCCGAGGCTCTTTGCAAGATTGACTATCGTGATGATCTCGCCGCGGGGCATGAAGATACCTTCAACACAGGGATGCGTGTTAGGCACAGGGGTTGGTAATTTGTACGGAAGGATCTCCCGTACTTTTGCAACGTTGATACCGTAATGGTTGTTGCCTACAGCAAATTCGAGAATCTCCAGCTCGTTGGTTCCGCTCTCAAGCAAAATGTTTGTGTCCATAAGTTCCTCCATCCTGTCACATCAGTATTTTAATTCTGTTACTTGTTTATTTTAACACAACTATTACCGTTTTATCACCCTGGATTATAAAAAGGTTGAGATTCTCAGGGTTCATTGCCCTCTCGACTTCAAAGACCAGCACGGAATCAAAGGTTTTTCCGGCTTCTATGACGGTATCGAGAGTAGTGAAATCATTAAGGAGTACCGACCATTTCGGGACAAGATATTTGTCGCTCCCCGCATCCTCGTAAAGCCTGTATTCAAGGTTTTTGTCCGCAAGCTTAAGGGTAATGGGCGCATCCGTCTTATTGTGGACACCCATCTTTATGATCATCAGGAGTTTGTCGTGGGAAGAAGGCTCTATGCTGACATAATCGTCGGCTTTATAGCTCTCGTATATCTCATAGCCTTCATATGTAAGCTCTATCCCGTCAACGCCTATGACTTCCTTAAGCTCGGCCAGGGCCTTCTCGTTGCCTTTACCGCTTCCTCCCTTTGTAGGCTCCGGCTCTCCCGTCGGACCCGGAGTGGGTGTCGGAGTCGCGGTCGGGCTCGGCGTCGGTGTGGGCGTAGGCGTTGCCTCCGGCGTCGGAGTCGCGGTAACCAGCTTTTCCATATACAGTTTATCGTGTTTTAACAGCACTCCCGCCGCATACTGCGCTATCTGGTCTTCCTGCTCTTCAGTCAGTTCGGGATATTGCAGGCACCCCGACAGCGATACGGCCACAAGCACCAAAACAGCTATCAGTGTTTTTTTCAAGGCTCGCTCCCGTTCACATTATCATACAAATACAGTTTAGTATTATTTCGGCAATTTGTCAAAATATCTTTATATTTTTTGAAAAGTTTTTGCTTTTCAAAGATGATTTTTCAACACGCACCGCCGGAACCGTCAAATTCAGCCCAGAATTCAACGCCGTCCTCGTGGTTTATAACGCCGTAAGGCCTGTGATGGGCATCCATTATGGCCTTTACGATCGAAAGCCCTATGCCCGTCCCGCCGTATTCACGCGTCCTGGCCTTGTCTACCTTAAAGAATTTGACCCAGATATTATCGATATCTTCCTCCGGGATACGTTCTCCGGTATTGAATACACTGAGACGTACGGTATCTCCGTCCTTTTCTGTCGTGATACGGATGACCTTTTCACCGTCAACATGGTTGAGAGCATTGCTCACATAATTGGTGATGACCTCTTCCGTCATGTACTCGTCCGCCCAGACACAGCAGCAGGCGCTTCCGTCAAATTCAAGACGCACATTGTTTTTCTTAAACAGGATATCCGTCGACTCAAGTACCGACCGCACGATGTCGTTGATGTTGAACCGTTCGATCTCAAGCGGCATGCCGCCGGATTCGATCTTAGAAAGAGAAAGCAGGTTCTTTACCATCTTGTTCATCTTCACCGCTTCATCCGTGATGACGTCGCAGTAAAAATCGCGGTTTTCCTGATCGTCGTTGACACAGTCCTTTAAGCCTTCCGCATAACCCTGGATAAGCGCTATCGGGGTCTTGAGCTCATGGGTGACGTTTGAGATGAACTCGGTACGCATCCTGTCGATCTCTTCTTTTCGTTCGATATCAGACAAAAGCTTGATATTTGCGCTCTTAAGCTCGGAGATCGTCTTTTCGAGAGTGCTTGAGAGGCTGTTCATGCTGTTCCCGAGATCCCCTATCTCATCGCAGGACACAACATTGTATTTTACATCAAATTCAAGATTTGACATGCGTTTCGCGATATTCGAAAGCTCTGTTATGGGCTTTGTGATCATGCGGCTTATCAGGGATGTTATGACAATTGCGATGCACACCATGAAAAGTCCCGTGATATACAGGAATCTGTTGGCTATATCCGCCGCTTCGCCGATACTCTCCACCGCAACGCGCACAAGACAGATGTATCCGCAGTCAAGCTCGCCGAAGATATCTATGAAATCAGACTCAAGCATAGTATCATGCTGTGACATGATGCTGTATTCATCTGTGCTTTCAAGGACTTTGACATCCTGTATCTTGCCGTTCTGTCTCGGAAACATGTAATACGCATAGGACTCGACAACACGCATGATATCACGGTTTACGTCCTTTGTATCCATCTCATCCCGTTCACGGTCCGAGATCGAGGCCTTCTGCGGGAACGCAAAGTATGTAAAATACATCGTCCCAAAATCCGTTACCTGCTCTATGTTCCTGAACATATATATCTTTACGTTGCTGCTGAGCTCTGCCTTGTCAAGGAGCTCCTTCTGTTCGTCGGAAAGCGCATTCCCGGTCACTTCCTTGATTTCACGGTCTATCCTGCCGTACATCTCTCGAAGTGTCTTTTTCTTGTTGTCCGTATAGTAGCGCTCGAGAAAAGCAGTGTTTAACAGGACGCAGAGCAGGATCGTGCCTATCACTATAAGCGAGATAAAGATTATTAACTTTTGGCGCAGTGAAGTCTTCAAGCCATAACCTCGTTACTTTTCGGAATCGATCTCGAATTTATATCCCATGCCCCAGATAGTCTTTATGTAATCGCCCTTTTGCCCCATCTTGCTGCGCAGCTTTTTAACATGCGTATCGATGGTCCGGGCATCCCCGAAATAATCGTAGTTCCATACATTGTTGAGGATCTTTTCACGCGAGAGCGCTATCCCCTTGTTCTTGATAAAGTACGACAAAAGCTCAAATTCCTTGAGGCTTAAGTCAACGGGAGTCCCGTCGATGCGTATTTCGTGAGCGGTATTGTCAAGAGTGATCCCGCCGATCTCGATGGTCTCGTCGCTCTGGCCGTTTGTACGCCTTAATATCGCTTCTACCTTTGCCACAAGAACCTTGGGACTGAAGGGTTTTGCAACATAATCGTCAACACCGAGCCCAAATCCCATAAGCTCGTCGCTTTCCTCGCTTTTTGCAGTCAGCATGATGATGGGCACCTTCGAATAAGCCCTTATCTCCTTGCAGACACCCCATCCGTCAAGCTTCGGCATCATAACATCAAGAATGATGAGTGCGATATCCTTTGTTGAAAAGAATATATCAACAGCCTGCTCACCGTTCTCTGCCTCAACGACATCATAATTGCTCTTAACAAGAAAGTCCCGCACCAGTTTTCTCATGCGGCTTTCATCATCTACCACAAGTATCTTCAGCTGATCCATCATACCCTCCAAAAATCTCTTTCAAAATCAGGATACAAATATTCCGTTTTTTTATCCTGTAAAACAGATTTTATAACAACTTTGTGAAAAAACTGAGAACTACTTGTCGTTCAGCTTTTTTTCACGTTCTTTAAGCTCATCTTCCCACTGGACAAGACGCTGTTCTTTTGCATCCAGCTCTTCCTGCCATTCCGCGTACTTGTCGACAAATGCCTGTTCCGCGTTATAAAACGGCGATCTGTCTCCAAGGAAAGTCAGGAGTAAAAGGGCAACGATCATGAAGCCCATAGCTCCGATAACGATAAACAGGTTCCTCGCCTTTGCGTTGTAGTCGCTCTTTATCTTTGCGACCCGTTCTTCCGCCGTTTCCTTAAGATGCTTGGTCCTGCGGCGAACCTCTTCACGCAGTTTTTCCTCTTCCTCCGGGGTAAAGCCCTCGTAATGACCGCCTTCCGCCTCCTGTCCGTCTCCGTTCCTGTTGATGACAGGCTCCTGGATACCGCTTGTAAGATCGAGCGAAGCATCATCGCCGCCATTCACAAAGCGCTCAAGTTTCTCAACAAAATCAAGCCCGAGCCTTGTCTCGAACATGTTGTTGTTCCGTATGGTGTTTATTATCTTTTGTGCGTTCTCGGGCTTGGTAAAGTCCGTGCGGCTCCTGATGTAGCTTATGGTCTCCGCCTCTTTGCGCGCCTTTTCGGCTGTAGCTTCATCATCAAAAGTATAATCGCCAACCGTATATTTCACATTAACCTCCCGAGGCTTAAAAAGGCAGCCTGCATGCCGTAGTTCCTTACTCTTTGCCGTAAACGGTGATCTTTATGGTCTTTATCACCACATCCTTGAGCGGTACATTTTTCGTATTCGTATCCACCCTGCTGATGGCATCTAAGATTTCAAAGCCTTTGTAGAGCTGGCCGAACACCGTATGATGTCCCGAAAGCCAAGGGGCTCCCCCGTAAGTCAGGAACCTGTCTATCTGATCGTCCGAAAGATCCGTATCGTACCCTGTCTTAAAATAATCCTTCAGGGTTTTCCCTTTGTATTCCACGTACTTTTTGATCTCTTCGACCTTTGCGGCACTCTCCTGGACTATAAAGAACTGGCTCCTGTTTGTATTTCTTCCCGCATTAGCCATGCAGAGCGCTCCGCGGAAAGGCTCAAGATCAGGTGAGAATTCGTCCTCGAACGCACCGCCGTAGATACTTTCCCCTCCGGTTCCGGTACCCTTCGGGTCGCCGCCCTGTATCATAAAGTCGGCTATGATACGATGGAATTTGACGCCGTCATAATACCCGTCTTTGGAATGCTTCACAAAATTCTCCACAGCCTTTGGAGCCTTCTCGGGAAAAAGCTTAATAAACATCGAGCCGTAGCCTTCTACGACTATCTCTGCTATCGTATCGCCCTCCCCGGGTGCGGCAAACTGGTAATATTGCTGGGCCTTTGAAGACTGTGTGGGCTCATCCCCGAGAGCCGGCAGGGCCCCGGGCTCCGAAGGATCTTTTTTCAGGATATTGGCGCATCCTGCGAGCATTACAGCAGCAACTAATGTTAAAACAAGCAAATATAACTTTTTCATAAACGTCTCTCTCTTACACTTTCTCATAGTGATTATATATCTTAAGACTTTTTAAGTCAACGGATATCGAGCTGGGTCGGCTTGCCCGATCACACAGTCAGTCACATGACCGTTCACTCAGCCCTCGTCCAGCAAGCAAGCTTGCGTCAAGGGCATTCGCTTATCGCACAAAAAAAGCTCCTGCATAAAGCAGGAGCAACGGGCAAATCCCGAGTGGAGCTGAGGGGAATCGAACCCCTGTCCGGAAGCCCATCCATTGAAGCATCTCCCATCACAGCTTATCTTTTGGAATTCCCGGTCCAAGGCGCCGATAAGCAGGCTCAATGCCCCGGTAGCTTCATAAATCTTTTACGGCCGCAAAGCTTAAGCCGCAAAGTTCTCCGTCTGGTCGATGCCGGTTACTTAAGGGACGGAAACCCTAAGGCCGACAGCTGCCGGTTAGGCAGCGAACGCGTAATTTTCGTCTGCGTTTATATTTAATTCCCGCTTTTTACGTGGTGCAGGGCCACGGATGGCTTCCTCAACTTCAAAACCCCCGTCGAAACCAGTACAACCCCTGGTTTTTTCAGACGAATTGACTTGAACAATGTTTCACTTTGTATACTAAGCGGCTTAATGCTGATTTCTTTACAAAAACCGCGTATACCATAATTTAATTATAAGTTTTTGTTTGAGCTTTGTCAACACATAGCTTTTGAATGATTAATGAGTCACTGGGGTCGTTTCTCGCTGACTCATCAGTGAAGATTCCTGACCTTAAATTCTCTTTCGGTCTCGCGGCGCAGGTCTTTTTTCTGGATATCCTCGCGCTTGTCGTACAGCTTTTTACCGCGTGCAAGACCTATCTCCAGTTTCACGAGACTCCCTTTGAGATATACCTGCAAAGGTGCCAGTGTATAGCCTTTCTCCTTTATCTTCCCTATAAGCTTGTTTATCTCGTACCCGTGCATCAGGAGCTTTCGTGACCTTAACGGATCCTTGTTGAAGATATTGCCCTTTTCATAAGGCGAAATGTGCATACCGTGGATGAACACCTCTCCGTGCTCAATCGCGACATACGCTTCCTTGATGCTGCACTTGCCCTGGCGGATCGATTTTACCTCCGTTCCCGCAAGGCTTATCCCGGCTTCGTATTTTTCCTCGATAAAGTACTCGTGGTACGCCTTTTTGTTATTGGCAATAAGTTTGATGCTGTCTTTTGCCATTTCTTATGTAAACGAGCGGTATCCCGGACGTTTTCCTCCTGTTCCTTTTCCAAATGATCTGTTCATCTTACCGGAGTATGCCCGGCATTTTCTTAAATGATATGTATATTATACAGCCTTTTTCCGCTGTTTTCAATTAACCACTGGTTGAGTAAGCTGGGGCGTTTTCCGGTTACTCATGAGTAAGCTGGGTCGTTTCCCGGTTACTCATTTTCCTGCAAACTGCAAGTGTGCCCCAAGCCGGCTGCATACGGTAAAGACTCACGCCGGCAGGAAATCTATCGTGTGCACTATCTCATCGACTGAGCTCACAAGCACCTTTATCTTTCTTCCGAGCTTGAACTCCTTATGCGTGTGCTCGCCCACGACCCTGAAATTCTCTTCATCATACTCGTAAAAGTCGTCATTCAGATCCATCAGCCTTATCATGCCTTCAATGGTATTCGGCAGTTCCACATATATACCGAAATTCGTCACACCGCTGATGATCCCCTCGAAAGTCTCGCCTATGAAGCCGAACATGTATCTTGCCTTCTTCATTTTCTCAGCTTCCCGCTCGGCTTCGTCTGCCCTGCGTTCAAGCTTTGAAGAGCGCATTGCGATATCCGGCAGTATGGCATTATAATGCTCTATCCGCTTCGGAGTGAGCCCCGCACGGAGGTTTTCCTTGATAATCCTGTGTATCTGAAGATCCGGATATCTGCGGATCGGTGATGTGAAGTGGCAGTAATACTTTGCAGCAAGGCCAAAATGTCCCTTGCATTCTGTTGTATAATTTGCCTGTTTCATGGAGCGGAGCGTAAGGCGGCTGATCAGTGTTTCCTCTTCCGAACCCTCGATCTTTGCAAGGAGCATCTGTATCTCCTTCGGATGTATCTCGTCGCCCGAAATGTGTATATTGTAGCCGTAGTTCTTAAGGAAAGTCACCAGCTTCCTGATCTTGTCATTGTCCGGCTCCTCATGGGAACGATAAACAAACGGCGCCTCAAGCCAGTAATATTCCTCGGCAACGGTCTCGTTTGCGGCAAGCATGAAATCCTCTATGATCATGTGGGCGCGGTTGCGCTCAAAAGGCCCGATCTCCGTAGGATTGCCGTATTCATCAAGTTTTATATAGCTTTCCGGAAAATCGAAATCGAGCGATCCCCTGCGTTTGCGGCGCTCCCTGATGATATCGGACAGTTCGAGCATATCCTTAAACATCTCGATATACTTTTCGCCGTATTCCGCGATCTCTTCCGTGTTCTCAACGCCCTTTTCCACATTGTCAAGGATCTCAAAAACTTTTGTATAGGACATGCGCCTGTCCACGTTTATCACCGATTCACTGATCTTGTGGGCAGTTATAACGCCGGACCCGTCTATATCCATGACACACGAAAGCGTAAGCCTGTCACTGCCTGCATTAAGCGAGCATATGCCGTTGGAGAGCTCATGCGGGAGCATGGGAATAACGCGGTCGATAAGATAAACGCTTGTGCCTCTTGCCTTTGCTTCCTCGTCAAGCACGGAACCCTCGCGGACATAGTTCGAAACATCCGCAATATGCACTCCCAGCCTGAAGCCGTTTTCAAGACGTTCTATTGTCACCGCGTCATCAAGGTCCTTAGCATCCTCGCCGTCTATGGTCACTGTGAGCAGGTTCCTGTAATCGTCACGCCCCGTAAGATCCTCGGGAGTTACCTCACCCGAGATCTTTTCAACAAGCTGCTTTACGGCAGGCGGAAACTCTACCGGAATGCCGTTTCCGCGAATGACGGACATTATATCGACACCCGGATCGTCAACATGGCCGAGTATTTCGGTTACTATTCCCTTTGCGTTATCCACACCGTCACCGTAATCCGTGATCTTCACAACTACTTTGTGCCCCGTGACGGCGCCCTTTGTGCGGGTCCTGCTGATAAGCACCCTGCTCCCGAACTTCCTGTTGTCAGGCTCTATATATCCCGAACCGTCGCCCTTGGCGATAAATACACCCACAAGGGTATCCGCACCGCGTTCGATTATTTTGCGTATCCGCCCTTCGCGGCGTTTTCCGGGCTTTGGTGTCGGATCTCCCGTGATCTCAACTTCTACGGTATCCTTATCTCTCGCGCCGCAGACATAGTCCCCGGGAATAAACACATCATCCTCGCCCGGTATGAGCACAAAACCGAAGCCCTTCAGAGTGCCCTGGAAAGTGCCCTGTTTTATGTTGGCCCCATCCCTCACATAACGTCCGGCGGAATCGGCCTTTACGACCCCTTCTTCAACAAGCGCGTTGACAATAGTCAGAAGCTCGTCCCGTTCAGCTTTCGGAACCTGCAGTATCCCTGCAAGCTCCTTGAACTTCATCGGTACGTATTCCGCGCTCTCAAAGAAGCTTTTTATCATCTCTTTTCTGTCTTCAAAACCCATGACCGAACATTCCCTTTCCTAAACAGGCCCGTAACCCGGGATGACGGCAGGCGTTAACCCGGGCGAGGCAGGTTTGTGCAAATGGTATCCGCTAAGTCCTCGACGCGCAAGCGAGCTTGCTGCCGAGGGCATTCGCTTATCGCACAAAAAAATAACAGCCCTGTCGTCCGACAGAGCTGTAAAAAGCTGTTGTGATCAAGGCCAGAATTTAAGCTGAAGAACGACCGAAAGTACTACAAAAAGCGTTCCAAAAAGAACAGTCAGCTTCTGGAGTGTACCTTCAACCGAACGGCCTTTGTTCTTGCCCCAGTAGGTCTGTGAATTACCACCGGTAAGCGCTCCGGAAAGACCTTCTGCCTTGCTTTCCTGCATAAGAACAACCACAATAAGTGCCAGACAAATCAAAATATAAAGTATCGTTAAAACTGTCTTTAATGCTGCCATTTTCTCAATTCCTCCTAAAATGCGAAGTTCATTATAACATAGTGGTTTAGAGTTTACAACAGTTTTTTTCTGCTTTGAAAAAAAACTTAGTCTGAACCCTGTGCCTTTGTTAAGATCACATTCCAAGATACCCCTTCAGCCTGTCAAGGTTTTCAAGCGCTGCTTTTCTCCCGAGATCATATACTCTTTGCAGCTCATCGGGGTTCTTTTCGGTAGCGCCGATGTTCAGCGGAGCTTCAGGCCTTATAACAAAGACTTTCCCCTCTTTCTCCCGCTTTGCGACATATCTCTTTTCTTTATTGTACATGATGTGTCGCTTTGCAAGGACCTTTGCCATTTTGGGATATTTCATGAGAAGCAGTTTTGTCAGGAGCCGGTGCTTTGCCGGTTCCTTTACATAGTCTGCCTCACGCGTCTCGATAACAAGGATCCTGTCACATTCCTTGCGTTCCATGAATCTTAACGGTATCGAATCCGACATTCCGCCGTCAAGGTACCGCCTGCCTTTTATCTCGACAGGCCGTGATACAAGCGGCATAGATGCCGAAGCCCGGATCCATTTGATATCCTCACCTTCCGGAGTCGAATCTTTGTTGCAACATTTGTGATAAACTGCCTTACCGGTCTTTACATCAGTCGCTACACAGTAAAAATCCATGGGATTATCGTAAAACGCGTCAATATCCCATTTGTCGAGCTCAAACGGCAGTGTGTCATAGCAGAATTTCGCATTGTAGATATCGCCCGTGGTAATGAGCGAGCGGATGCTCGCATAACGCTTGTCGTTACAGTATTTTTTATTGTAACGCAACGGTCTTCCGTGCTGTCTTGAAACATAATTCAGGCCAAAAGTGGCACCTGCGGAAACACCCACGGCACAGTCAAACACGATCTTATTCTCAAGCAGCACATCTATAACACCGCAGGTGAACATGCCGCGCATCGCACCGCCCTCCATAACAAGACCGGCCTTTCTCTTTTGCGCATACTTTTCGATATCTGCAAACACCGCATCGCATCCGCCGTCCTCCCGTATCCTGTTGAAATACAGGCGTTTTCCGTCGCGCGAGAACGAAGGGTTCGCATGTACCTTCTTCTTCCAGACGGTATCCTCGTTCTGCGGCATCTCAAAAGTTGCGACAGGCTTTTTGTCGCCCCGCCTGTACAGATACACATCCGTCGAAAAACCCGGATAACAGCGGTCTCCCGCAAACATGGAGCGGTCGGGGCTTCCGTCCATATGGTTGGCTATCCCGCCAAGGACCTCAAGTTCCTCACCGTCCTTAGTAAAGCGGGCAAGGTAACTTGTCTCCATCTCAATATGTTTATTGCCGTCAGCATAGTTACAGAACTGTCTTGTGGCCATGTAAGTATCGTCGTCAAACCAAAGCTGGTGCACGGGCTTGTCCGGGATAAGGTGTGTTTTCCCCGTATCAAGGTCCACGCAGCCGAGCGCGCCAAACACAGGGCATTCAGGTACGCCTATCCGCATCATGACTGCGGTTGCCGAAGGGTTAAGCTGCACATGGCTGACCGAAGCCGTACGTTCATCAGCCGTGTACCCGGCGTCGGTAACAAGCTTTTCTATCTCCTTTGCTTCAACAACGCACCGTATCGTGCCCTTATGCACGTCAAGAATATAGATACCGGGCCTGTCTATCTCGGGATAGTCGGGATTTAGGCCCATCATGTCAGCTGAAAGCGAAAACGGATACATCCCGTTCTCCGCGCAATGGCTCTCCTTTGCGACGATCTTGTATCTGACCTCACCTGTATCAGTGTCAAGGATGCGAAACACCGGGTGCCCGTTTTCCCCGTCCCTAAACACGATAAGACTGTTGTCGATAAAGGATGCTGAAGGACCGTTGTGGTTCCCGCAATTTACCTTAAAGACCTCCCTGTGGCCGGTGAGGTCACTGTTGCAGAGCATGATGCTCGTCTCCGGTGCCGAAAGATCCGCCTTGTAGGCATAAACAAGCTTCTTACCGTCCGGGCTTTCCGGACAGCCGCCGTTCATGCCAAGCAGTGTATTGCCGGGTTTTTCGTATATTTGGGTTATCTTATCAGCATTCATTTCATATATTCCCCTTTGCAGACCGCATTTATTGTATTTTAGCACGACGGAGGAAATATTACAATACACTGCCTTGACACATCAACAGTAAAAGACCGGGCAGGCATTCCTGTCCGGTCTTCTGTTTTTTTCGCATAAGCCTTGTCCGGTCTTATTCCGGACTTGTTGCGGAAACCAGTTCTGAGTTTTTTAGGATGCAGTACAAGTACTCTCCTTCCTTATAAAGATCAAAGGTCCCGTATACGCATATCTCGCTGCCGTATTCGGGATAAGCGGCTTTCCCGGCAAGCTCGAATTCCATGCCCTGCGAGCAGCATGCGGTCGCATCTGAGATAAGGCATGCATGGATCGTCTTTCCCGTGCTGTCATCGACAGGCGCCACGTAGGTCCCGCACATTTTTATGACCTTCCCCATATAACTTTCGGGAGAGACCATCATGTTATAAACCTCGGAATAGATCATAGTTGCCGACATCACGGTCAGATCTATGTCTATTTTGCCGGATCCGTTTTCTTGCCCGTTATCATTGTTTTTGTCTCCGTGGTCTCCTTCATTGGCAGCGGTGGGAGTTGGTCCGTCCTGCTTTTGTTCGTCGGGTGTTACGGTCGGTGTGGTATTTGCCATCCCCTGTTCGAGTACATCTTTCACACTGCCGGACGGATTTGTTATCTTTTTTGCGCCTGCACCGTTTCCGCAGCCGGCAAAAGCCGATATCACAAGAACGATCAGCAGCGCAAAGGCAGTTTTCTTCATCTTCATCTTGCCGCACCTCCCGTTATCATTCCTGCAGCGCAGCAGATAATGAAGCCCGCAACATCAACCGCAACGATGGTCGAACCCACAGGTGTTCCCGCAAGGATGGAGATCACTATGCCAAGGAATGCGCAGATCACGGAGAAGATCGCCGAAAATACCGTGACCGACTTGAAATTGTTGAAAAGTCTCATTGCAGATAATGCGGGGAAAATCACCAGCGCGGATATCAGGAGCGATCCCACAAGGTTCATGGCAAGGACTATTATCACTGCTATGACTACAGCAAGCATGAGGTTATAGGCATTTGCCCTTGTTCCGGTCGCATTTGAGAAGTCCTCGTCAAAGGTCACCGCAAAGATCTTGTTGTAAAACAATACGAATATCAGCAGCACTGTCACCGAGAGCACGATACACAGCCATACTTCTTCTTTTGTAAGCGTAAGTATCGATGTTGACCCAAACAGTGTGGAGCACACGTCTCCTGTCAGGTTTGAAGATGTGGAGAATATATTCATGAGCAGATAACCGAAGGCCAGCGCCCCCACAGATATCATGGCTATCGCCGCATCTCCCTTTATCTTTGCATTCTTCCCGGTCCTGAGAAGCAGCACGGCACACAGCACGGTTATTGGCAGGATCAGCACCATCTCATTGGTGAAATTAAGCACGGATGCTATCGCCATCGCGCCAAAAGCCACATGTGAAAGACCGTCGCCGATATAGGAAAACCGCTTTAAGACAAGCGTAACGCCCAAAAGTGACGAACAGAGCGCGATCAGCACTCCCACGATAAGCGCATATCTCACAAAGGGAAACTGCAGGTATAAAAACAGCTTATCCATTGTTTCTTTCACCGCCTTCCCGTTTATTTGCGAAGAGCCTTCCCATCTCGCCTTCAAGGTACTCTTTCCTTGTACCGAAGAATATCTTGTCACCTATATGCAGGATATGGCTTGCGTATTTTGCGGCTGCCTCGATATCATGAGAGATCATTATGATCGTGATCCCCTCTCTGTTAAGCTCTTCTATCAGATCATACATCTGCATAGTAACGACCGGATCAAGCCCCGCAACGGGTTCGTCAAGCAGCAATACCTTTCTTGTAGCGCAGAGCGCTCTTGCAAGCAGGACTCTCTGCTGCTGACCGCCCGAAAGCGTCCTGTACGAACGCTTTTCGAGGCCGGCTATGCCCATTCGTTCCATGTTTTCGCGGGCAAGCTTCTTTTCTTCGCTGCTGTAAAAAGGACGCAGGCCCAAACGTCCCTGACATCCCGAAAGCACTATCTCATATACGGATGCCGGGAAGTCCTTCTGTACCTCGGTCTGCTGAGGCAGATAGCCGATCTCGTTTCTTTTAAGCCCATCACCGGTCACGATCTGCCCGCTCATGGGTTCGCGCAGATGCAGCAGTGTTTTCATAAGTGTGGTCTTTCCTGAGCCGTTCTCGCCCACGATGCAGAGATAATCGCCTTTATTCACCGAAAAATCAAGATTTTTGACGATCACATGCGACTCGTACCCAAGGGACAGATCCGTTACCGTGATGTAAGCCATTTTACTTCCTCCAACTCTCTTATTGACTCGCCGGGCTTATCAATAAGCATCGTTTCAAACTCATTTCGTAAGTGCTTTTTCAAGAACGCCGAGGTTCTTTTCCATGACCGCAAGATATGTGGTCCCGTTTTTAATATCCTCTGCTGTTACAGACTGCAGGGAATCCATGACAAGTATCTGCTGATCCTTGTTCTTTGTATTCTTTACTACCGTTTCCGCGATCCTGTGATCTTTTCCTTCAATGGTAAGCACAACGCGCAGTGAAAGCTCGTCTGCCTTTCCCGCAAGGAACGCAACCGTCTCGAAGCTTGCCTCGGTCTCCGCCGAACATCCCAAAAATGCCGCATAATACGACAATCCGTAATCATCCGTAAGATATCTGAAAGGGAAACGGTCTGCAAACAGAACTGTCTTCAGTGCTGATCTTGAAACAACTTCGGCATATTTTCCGTCAAGTTCTTCAAGCTTTGCAACATATGCCAAAGCATTCTTCTTATAAACCTCGGCATTGGCGGAATCTATACGGGAAAGCGCTTCGGATATCTTCTTTGTAAGCGCAGCGGCGTTGCCAAGCGACAGCCAAACATGCTCGTCGTACTCCTTTTCTTCCTCCCCGTGCTCATGTTCATGTTCGTCATGATCATGGTCATCCTCATGTGCATGCTCATGTTCATGCTCTCCGGCCTGCATTCCCTCCACTGCTTCTTCTTCCTTGACGGCATCACCAAGTACTTCAAGCAGGTTGATGACGACCATATCCTTGTTTGTTGCCTCCTTTAAGGCATCGTCCACCCATCCGTCGGATTCTCCGCCCACATAGATGAAAAGATCGCATACGGATATCTTTAAGATATCCTCCGCAGAAGGCTGATAGCTGTGAAGGTCAACTCCCCTGTCAAGGAGCATTGTGACCTCGGCATTTTCTTTTTTGTCGCCAAGTACATTCATCACCCAGTCGTATTCCGGGAAGATCGTAGTTACAATACGAAGCCTGCCGTCGTCTTTCGGTTTTCCGTTTGCGCATCCGGCAAAACAGCCCGCCGTTAAAACAGCAAGCATAAAGAACATAATTATTTTTTTCATGATAATAACCTCCGATAATCTGATCTCTTATTAAAACAGGGATATCCACTCCCTCCCGGGCATGATCCGCCCATTATCGGAGATCTTCAATCGTCAAGCCTTACTTTTCTGGAAACAAGCGAATCGGAGCGGGCCATGCTCACATACACGTTTACCGCAAGGAACACGGCAACAGGTATCATGAAGCTTACCTGCTTTCCCCCTGTTTTTGCCGCCATACGCAGGATGGCCCTGCATTGTTCAATACACGCGCATATCGGACAGTCTTCGCCTTCGCAGTCATGATGAGCCTCAAAAGCGACAAAAGCAGAAACAAGCAGCACAAAGGAAAGCATCATCACAGCGATAATGCCCGAAACGAAACGCACAGTCCCGCGCCTGCCCTTATTTGCTTTTGCACTCGTCACATTTGCACATAATGACTGTCTTTCCATAATCTATCTCTATTCCGTAATCTTCTTTCATCTTCTTTGCGGCTTCGTCAAGTATCTCATTGTCAAGATGAAATATCTTTCCGCAGTCCGAGCACTGCGCGTGCGTATGTTCATGACAGGAACCGTGCTCCTCGGAGTACTGGTAACAGGTTGCATTTATGTCGTTTTCCCTGTATCTGACCAGTTTTCCTTCGTTACACAGCCGTTCGATATTGCGATATACGGTCGACCTGTCAAGATCCTCACCGCGGGCATTCAAAGCCTTCAGGATATCACGCGCGGTAAAGCGGGTGTCGGCATTTTCACGCAGATACTCTATGATGGCATTCCTCGGCCTTGTGTTATATTCCGTTTTCATCTTTAACCTCCATGCTGCGAGTGCAGCGAGCAGCTAATGGTTGCATTTGTGCGAGGATTACGCAGCACAAATGCGCTGTTTGAAAGTTTACTTTCAAACTTCTATTACCCTCATAAAAGTTTTGCAACACAATCGCAAATCATTATAATCCGATGAGTATTACCTGTCAACAGGAAAATAATAATTCCGCGAAATTATGCGGAACAGCGCGGAATGACGAGAAAAGACAATTGCACAGGGCATAATGTACGACACGGCAAAAAAATCTCCCGCATGTTTCTGCGGGAGACTAAAAAACAATATGGATTTTTTTACTTTTGACACAGGACTTCAGGATGCCTGCAGCGATACCATATGCGCATACATTCCGTTCTGTTCCATAAGCGATGAGTGATCCCCGCGCTCCGTTATCTTTCCGTCAGAAACAACAAGTATCTGATCCGCATCCTTTATGGTCTTTAATCTGTGTGCGATAACAAGAAGCGTCTTATCCCTGCAAAGCTCCGAGATAGCTTCCTGGATCGCCCTTTCATTATCCGCATCAACACTTGCAGTTGCTTCGTCAAGTACGACAATGGGCGCGTCCTTCAGGATACATCTTGCAATGGAGATCCTCTGCTGCTCACCGCCCGAAAGCGATGCGCCTCCTTCTCCTATCACAGTATCAAACCCGTTTGGAAGCTGCATGATAAAATCGTAGCATCGCGCCTTTTTTGCTGCATTTTCAACCTCTGCCCTTGTTGCATCCGGGCGTCCGATCGCAATATTGTTATACACCGTGTCCTGAAACAGATAGATTCTCTGGAACACCATGCTGATCTGATCCATAAGACTTCCAAGCGGTACTTCCTTTATGTTTTTGCCTTTTATGAGGATACGCCCGTTCTTAATATCCCAGAACCGTGCAAGAAGTGATGCTATCGTGGATTTTCCGCCTCCGGAAGGCCCCACCAGTGCGGTCATCTCCCCCTGTTTTACTTCAAAGGACACATTTTTCAGTACCTCTTTATCCGTATAAGCAAAGCTTACATTGTCATAAACTATCTCTGCCGTGCCGGATCCGCTGCCGGCCGTATCAAACTTCTGCTGTCCGTCATCCTTAAGCTCCTCTGCGTTAAACACCTCTTCTATCCTGTTAAGGCTGGCATCCGTTACCGTAAGTCTGGCCATCTGTCCGTAATAGCTCTTGATCGAAACAAACATGTCGAAAAGGAACAGTGCCATACCTACCATGTATTCGTCGGATATCCGGCCCGTCTTAAAGAGAAATGCGCACAGCGCCAGCATAAGCGCGGTGCCTATGCCGAAAGTCAGATAAAGCGCTCTTGCCCACGGTCCGTAAGCCACTTCGAAATCGATGCTTTCCCTGCAGCTCTTTTCGAATTCATCCCTCAGTTTCCCGGATCTTTCCCCGAGCATGTTGTAGGACTTGATTATTCCGATGCCTTCAGCAAAATCAAGCACTTCTTCCGTAAGCGACTCACAGTCCTCCTGTTTTATCACAGAGTGTTTAAGTGTGGTCTTCAGCATCAGATTTCCGATCAGTATAAAAACCGATACGATAAGCAGTGAAAGAAGGCCGAGCCTTATATCCATGACAAACATCATGCCAGTCATGAGCGCCTGCGAAATGATGAAAGTAACGAGCTCCGACATGACGCCCATACAGTTTTCTTCAATAAAGATCATGTCTGTGGCAAGCACCGAGCTTACTTTTCCTATATTCCCTTCGGTAAAATACCCCATCGGAAGCTTTCTGAGATGATCTCCGAGCCTTAATCTCATGTCTGCAAACACCATGTAACCGGTTGCTGACTGCAGTACATTTGAAATATGCTCAAACACCGCTTCGAGCAAAACGGAGGCAAGGGCGATAACGCCAAAGACGATACATCCTGTCGTGTCCATCTTCCCCCGCATAAACCGGCTTATACAGAGAAAGCACAGTACAAGCGGTATCTTCATCATAACTCCCTTCAGGAAGGCTGTTATATACGAGGACCTGATGCGCCACTTATACTTTCCCGTCATCTCTATGATCCTGTGCATTATCTTCAGCATAACCTTAAGCCTCCTTGATCTTCCATGTGCTTGCGGAAACCGATGCATCCCACAGCTTCCTGTATTCGTCACATTCTTTAAGCAGTTTTTCGTGAGTTCCGGAAGCGATACAGCCGCCTTCCTTCATCACACAGATCTTATCCGCATTCTTTATCGTCGAAAGCCTGTGTGCAATGACAAGCACCGTCTTATCTTTAATGATCTCGTCTATGGCAGCGTTCATCTTTTCCTCATTTTCCGGATCCATAAATGCAGTTGCCTCATCGAGCACGATTATGGGGGCATTTTTAAGGATCGCTCTTGCAAGCGATATCCTCTGCCGTTCCCCTCCCGAAAGCTGTTTGCCGCCGTCTCCGGCCTGTGTTTCGATACCTTCCGGGAATCTTTCAAGGAATTCGCTGCACTGGGCTCTGTTTGCTGCGTCAAGTACCTCTTCACGGGTCGCGCCTGGTTTTCCGATAAGGATATTATCATAAAGCGTTGTATTGAACAGGAACTGTTCCTGGGAAACATATGCCACCTGCTCATTTAAGGCTTCAAGCGACATATCTGTTATATCCTGTCCCCCGATAGTTATATTGCCTTCGGAAATGTCGTAATAATGTACCAGGAGCCTTGCAAGAGTCGACTTTCCGCTTCCGGATTCGCCCACCAGGGCTGTCGTTGTCCCCTGCTTAAGCGACAGATCCACTCCGTGCAGCACTTCTTTATCCTCATACGCAAAATGAACATTTTTAAATTCGACATTCCGGTCACTGCCCTTAAAGCCCGAGGTTCCCTCTTTAAGCGGCGGGTGATCCATAAGCTTTTCAAGCTCTGATATCTTATAGTCAAGCTGCGGAAACTTGCCGGCAAAGTTTAATGCCTTAAGCACAGAAGGCCCCACTGCGAAGGACATGCAGAATACCAGCACCATCTTCTCGAGCGCTATCGTGCCGTCAAGCACCATCATGGAGCCAAAAGGCAGCATCAGGAGCACAAGACACGGGAGAACGCTCGTATAGATCGCCATCCACGGCCAGCAAACCTTGTACCAGGCTATCGTAAAATCGCGATAACTCCTCACCACCTTACCGAAACGCTTGTAGGAATCTCCGTCTTTGTTGAATACTTTAACGACCTCCATGCCGTTTACATACTCGATGATGGTGTTGTTCATCTTTGCTGCCGACTCATAATAGGCGTTCATTTTCTCGAATCCCGCTTTCATCATCATGCTCATTGCGAACATTCCGATAACGAGGGGAACAAGTGACAACAGCCCGAGACGCCAGTCTGTGATGAACATGAGCACTATTATGACAGCCGGGATCGCGGTATTTGCTATTCCCTCCGGTATTGCGTGGGCAAGGAGCAGCTCTATCTGATCGATGTCATCCGAGAATATCTTTTTTATACGGCCCGTGCCAAGCTCCCTGATATTCCCGAGCGGCTGTTTTTCCAGTTTCCCCTGCAGCGATACTCTCAGGTTTTTCAGTGTGTTATACGCGCTTATATGGGAAAACGTAAGTCCCTGCACATAGCTGAAAGAATAAATAACTTCACACACGGCCACACCCAGTACACGCACCAGGATAAAGGATGCATCCAAAGCCTCTTTGCGTATCAGCGGAGCAATGATCTGATACACAAAATAATACGGTACAACACTCGCTATGATGCCAAGAGACATCATAACGGCGGCCCATACGGTATATTTTTTATACCCGCCTATATATGGAGCCACTTTTTTAAACATTTTCATTCCCTCCATCGTTTATATTCATGAAATCAAGCAGCTTCCCGACTGTTTTTTCGTTCAGGTCGTACTCATCCCCGATCATCCCTTTATCCACACGGATTATACGGTCACAGCATCTTAGAATGAATTCATAATCGTGTGTTACGATAAAGACCGTCTTTCCGGTCTCCTTAAGTCTTTTCATCTGATCGGCGACCAGCTTCATATGATGCAGGTCCAGCCCGCTTGTCGGTTCATCAAAGATGATAATCTCTTTTTCGGAAGCAAGCCCCGAGGCTATTGCAGTTCTCTGCTTCTGCCCGCCGGAAAGTGCCATCGGATGCATTTCCGCTACTGCATCAAGTCCCAGTTCAATGAGAATGTCCATAGCCTTTTTAGCCTTTTCATCTTCGCCAAGGCTCTTATCCGTCATGCTCAGCATCACCTCATCAAGTACACTCTCGGTAAAAAGCTGGTGGTTTACATCCTGCATGATCATATAACAGTTATGCAGCCTTCCCTTAGGTTTCAGGCTTTTGCCCCTGAACCTCATGATCCCTTTGCATCTTTTCTCTAGCCCGCAGATGTTCCGAACAAGCGTGCTTTTTCCCGCCCCGTTGTTTCCTATGACGGCTGTGATGCTTCCCTCGGGTATCTCCAGCTCCGGTATGCTGATCGAATGCATTTTGTCTTTATACGTGAAATTAAAATCCTTAAGTTCAATACTCCCGCAAACCTTTTTTTCATCCTTACGCATAAAAGGGATCTCTTTGAGCACAAAAGGTCTTAACCCCAGCTCTTCGCATCTTTCATAAGACAGCTCCGGGATCTTATCGGCGCCAAACTCCGCTGTGACTCTCCCGCCTTCCATGACAAGCATCCGGTCTGCAAGATCCTTAAGATAAAAAAGCCTGTGTTCTGCTATGATGATCGTTTTGCCCTGTTCCTTCCAGCTCCTTAATATCCCGGCAAGTTTTTTTATAGCCTGATGATCCAGGTTGGAAGATGGCTCGTCAAGAACTATGATCTCCGGTGACAGCACATTTATTCCGGCGCATGCAACCATCTGTTTTTCGCCGCCCGAAAGTTCAAAGATGTTCCGGTCAAGCAGATCTTCGATCCTCATGGAAACAGCGGTGCTTTTTATCGTTCTTTTTATCTCATCCGGATCCAGACACCGGTTTTCCGCGGCAAATGCCATCTCATCCGTTGTATTAACGTTAAAAAACTGGGATCTCGGGTTTTGGAACACACTTCCCACCTGACCGGATATGTCATAAATGGACATGTCTCTTATATTTCTGCCGCCAAGAGTAACGGTTCCGGTCATTTCGCCGTTATAGTAGGCCGGGATCAGCCCGTTGATAAGCCGTATCACTGTTGTTTTTCCGCAGCCCGAGCCTCCCGTGAGCACAAGGAACTCTCCGTCTTTCACAGTGATGTTCAGGTCCTTTACACCTGCTGCTTCCTCATTTTCCCCGTCCCGGCGCACCGCTTCATAACTAAATGTCACATTGGAAAACTCTATCATGTACATACCTCAGAAAACAAAGAATATGACAAGCATGGCTGCCATCGCAGCTATCAGGATATAATCGATACAAGTCATGCCGATGCTGCATATATGCGTTCTTTTCCTGCCCGCTCCAAGCCCCTTTGTTAATGATGCCGCGGAGAGATCATTTGCTATCTGGGATGTTGACATCATGATCGGAACGAGAATGTACTCGATATATGTAAAGGGATTTTTAATGCTCTGCCCTATCTCGCGCATCTTCATGGCATCACGGATAGAGAGGTATTCCTCTTTAAGTGTGGGGAAATATCTGAACATAACAGACATCGGGATCGTTATGATATTCGGAAAATGCATCCTCTCCATTACCGTAACGAACTCGCTGACCGAAGTCGATCTCACTACATACCAGCCGCAAATGTAACCCGGACCAAATCTCGATATAACACCGCAGATGATCATTATCATAAGATTCAGTATACCTTTCGTGTTCGGTATAACGAAACCTTCGCACAGGACCGTTGCGAACAGGATAAGCGCAGATATTACAGCCGTTTTGTAAAGTTTTACGGAAATCAGGAGAAGAAAAGGCACGCACGTGCAGATCAGACGCAGGATATATTCGATACCCGTAAGCTTGCCGCTCATCATGATGATACCGACTGTGATAAGGATCGCCAGCTTGGTCCTCGGATCGAGCTTTAGCATTTCCTTTCCGGCAGCTGTCCGTGATCCGGTCTCCATCAGATCATACCTGCTTTTTTGAAGTGTTTTTTAAGGACTCTCGCACCGAGAAGGCCTCCTATCGTTCCGCCGACAAGGCACATGAGGATCATTGCAAAGAACATCCAGGTGGGAGTATAGGACTGCATCTTATCAACATATTCCTGTCCGTATCCATCTACAAGACTTGCAAAATAAGCCTCCCTGAAGCCGAAGAAAAAGGCGATGACCATACCGAGCAGCCATAAGCTGAAGGTTGCGGAGCCGATGACACAGTGCTTTATACTCGAATACTTTCCCGCGCGCAAAACAAATTCCGTGATAAGAGCAGCCCCTATGCAGAAAATAAAGATCGGATAAGGATGTCCGGTAATGAACATAAGTATCGCGATAATAATGCCGGTGACAGTCACCATGCCGAAATGCTTGACCTTTGAGAAATACAGCATGAGCGGTATACCGGCAAAGATCGGTCCGATGAGCGGCATAAATGCCATAAAGATCGGTATGAATCCGATGCAGGCAACAATAAACGTGACAACAAAGTAAAGCGCAGTAAATATGCCTACGGTGATAAGATCCTTGATCTCAAATTTGGTTTTCATATATTCCTCCCCTTTGGTTAGTTTTTACTAACCTATGTATTTATTTTTACGCCTTACACGTTTTTTATTCCTTCAAAAGATCTGTCATGCTCAAAAGGCCCAGCGTAACGGTCGAACCGTTATGCAGCATGGCCAAAGGTGCCGGTGGCAGCAGGCCGGCAACCCCCAAAGCTATCAGTGCCGTGTTGAACATTACGATGGTCCTGTAATTGAAGCGTATCCGTTTCATGAGCAGTGTGCTGATCCTACGGAGCGTAACGAGACTTCGAAGGTCAGACGAGCTGATAGTGATATCCGCTATCTGTCTTGCGATCTCGGCTCCTTCGCTTATCGCTATGCCTGCGTCCGAAGCCGACAGTGCCGGTGAATCGTTTATACCGTCACCGACCATTATCACTTTGTGGCCCTCTGCTTTGGCTCTCTCGATATATCCCGCCTTTTCTTCGGGAAGCACTTCTGCATGATATTCCGTTATGCCGGCCTGTGCAGCCGTCTTTTTTGCCGTTCGTTCGCTGTCACCGGTCATCATCACGATATGTTCAAGACCGAGCTTTTTCAGTTCTTCCACAACCGTCCGGGCCTCTTCCCGCATGGGGTCTTCGATAAGGATGACGGCCGCAAGCTTTCCGTTCTTTGCGAAATACAGGTGTGAATACTCATCCGGCAGCGTTTTGAACAGCTCTTCCTTTCCTTCCGGTATAACGGCACATTCATCTTCAAACACAAAATGATAGCTGCCGATGACGGCCCTTTCTCCTTCTATACCGGATACTATGCCGTGCGCAACTATATATTCCACGCTTGTATGGAGCTCCTCGTGCAGCAGCCCCTTGGAAAAAGCCGCATCAACAACCGCCCTTGCAACTGAATGCGGAAAATGTTCTTCAAGACATGCAGCCTGGCGGAGCAGTTCATCTTCCGTCTCATCACAGAAAGAGACTGTCTTCACCACGGTAGGACAGGCTTTTGTAAGCGTTCCTGTCTTGTCAAGGACTATCGTATCCGCCCCCGCAACAGCCTCAAGGAATTTCCCGCCCTTTACGGTTATGTCGTAACCCGAAGCTTCTTTGATCGCCGAAAGGACAGAGATAGGCATTGCCATCTTCAATGCGCAGGAATAATCCACCATGAGCACCGATACGGCTTTGGTAATGTTCCTGCTGAAGGCCCATGTCAGTCCCGAAGCGAGCAGCGTATATGGCACAAGCCTGTCTGCAAGGCGCTCCGCCTTGCTTTCGAGGGACGATTTGAGCTTTTCCGTTTCCTCGATCATCTTCACGATCTTGTCAAAACGGCCGCAGCCACCGGTCTGTGTAACCCTGACCGTAAGCTCGCCTTCCTCTACAACGGTACCGGCAAATACACTTGAGCCGGCGCACTTCCTTACCGCTGCCGACTCCCCCGTCATAGACGCCTGGTTTACCATGGCTTCACCACCGGCCACCTCACCGTCAAACGGGATCATATTGCCCATCCGTACAACAACACTGTCACCGCATTCTACCGCCGATGATTCTTTAAGGATTTCTCCGTCATCCGTTACTACCCAGACTTTATCGATGTTCAGGGACATCCGTCTTGCAAGGTCATCCACCGAGCGCTTATGAGTCCATTTCTCGAGGATATCGCCTATCTTGAGCAGGAACATCACCGATGATGCGGTATTATAGTCCTTAGTGCAGACTGCTGCGGTTATTGCAGCCGCATCAAGCAGTTCGACCTGTAGCTGCCTGTTTTTAAGCGTCTTTAATCCGCGCCACACATACTTTACCGTTTTAAGCAGCACCCATATCCTGCGCAGGTCAAAAGGTATTATGAGCCTCTTGCCGTAGTGCAGGATCACCGACGTCACGAGCTTGTCGTAATACTGTGCCGACAGTTCCCTGCCCGAGCATTCAAAGACTCTCTCCGGCACCTGCACGGCATCAAAGGAAAAACTCCTTAACGCCCCGATCACATGTGCCCTGTCGCACTCAAACGCAACCACTGCATCAGCAGTGCGCTCATATACCTTTACCCCGGTGATCCCATCTATTCCCTTCAGGTAATAGTCGAGTGTATCCGCCTCCCGAAAGCTCATCCGCTTCATCGGAAGATGGATCCTCATGCGGTTCTTTATCTCGTGTTTAATAGTAAATTTCATTTTTACCGGCTTCTTTCACTGTTTTTCGGACGCGTATTCAGTCCTCACCAATCTCTGCTTCTTCCGCTTTCTTCGCTCTCTCTTCGTTTATACTCTTTGCCTCTTCGTAAATATCACCGCAGTTTTCACGCAGTGCGGTCACCTGGTCGAGTATGCAGTCTTTGGCCCTGAGCACGCCTGCCGTACAATGAGAATAAAGCTTCTTTGCATCCTTTGACGAAAGCAGCTTGATGCCTTCAAGTCCGAACAGTGTTCCGAGTGCGAATAATCCGATCCCTTTAAATTTCATGTTGATATCTCCTTTCTAAAACAAGCCGAAAAGCTTTTTACTGTAGGTTGCCGTTTTTACGGATGTAACGGTATATCCTGTCTTATCTATTGTCTCCTTCAGATACGAACCGTCAGGTTCCGTTTCCGAAAGAAAACTGCTCTCGCCTTTTGTGTGCGAGCTTGAAACCTTCTTTGCATCAGGGAAGGCTTTTCTTATGGCATCATTAACGTGTGCTTCGCACATCCCGCACATCATGCCGTCGATCTTTATTACCGTTTTGTACATCTTTGTCCTCTCCTTTACAAAAGCAAAAAGAGCCTTACGGCCCTTTCCGCCTGTCCGCGCTGCCCTGCATTATCGAATCCGGGCAATGTACTCACGCGAGGGACGCTCCGAGATTTTTGCAGGCTTCAAGTTCCTCGTCGCCCGGCGTGTCATTTGCTATAACGCTTTCGCAGACGAGCTGCGCACCCGCAACCTCACATCTTGCTTCCCAGTCACGCATCCACTGTCCGTCTCCCCAGCCGTAGGATCCGAAAAGAGCGATCCTTTTGCCGGAAAGCGAGCTTTCAAGCCCTGCGAACATCGGCTCGAACTCCGATTCTTCAAGGACCTCCGCACCCATTGCAGGACATCCGAATGCGATCCCATCAAATTCCCCGACCATTGATTCCGAGAAATTGCCGGGTCCGAAAACAGACACCTCTAAACCTTTTTCTTTTGCTCCTGCTTCAACCGCAGCAGCCATTGCTTCCGTATTCCCGGTTCCGCTCCAGAATACTATTGCAACTTTACTCATGCCAGTACCTCCTGTTTATTCATCCGGCTCCGCTTTTTGCCGGTAGTGACCGCGAGCTGAGCCAGTGTTTTCCCTTGTTTATTCATTTTGCTGAACATTTCCGTACACTTTTTATATCTTACAAACCTTGCGGCAGCCTCTTCCGGATCCGAATAAGCTTTCCAGCAGCCGCAGCATTTGACTCCGTTACACGGATCTTTCATAAAGCATTCGACATCTGACGGCGGAGCATGCTGTTTCCTCACGATAAATACTCCGCAGTGAGTTAGTAAATACTAACTATCTGTCCGGGATAAGCAGTCGCAAACCATAGCAGTTAGCGACTGCTAACTAATATATTATCATATAATCGTTCTTTGTCAACAACTTTTTTATCCCTACCGGAACTGTTTCAGGTACTCTTTATGTTCTTCAGAGACCCTGAAGCTCTCGCAGGCCTTTTGTATCGTTTTTTTGTGTGTCCAAGGATCGAGTCTCCGTTCCTCTATATAGCAGACGCACGCATCATACTGTTTTGCAAGTGCTGTCGCAAAATACCAGGCAACCATCATTTTGATGTAATAATCCTCCCCGGTAACTTTTGCCACCCATTCAGGGTATTCCGGCAGAAAATCACTTCCGAGAAATTCGCTCATCAGCATGCGGATCCCGAATCTTGCAGTATAAACGTGCTCCGAGCCTATCCATTTCTTTATGTACGGGAGGAGTTTGCCGTGATTTTTTGTAAAGACGCGCGGAGTTGCCTGATCACTTACCGGCCAGCAGTCCACAAAAGGCAGGAAAGCCTCGACTGCCTTCACGCACTCGTCAAAATCCTTTATCATGGATATCAGAAAGAAATGGAGCAGGTTTTCTTCGTAATACACGTGCGGCAGGTGCTTCAGGAACTCTTCCGCTTCAGCGGTACCATTGAGTTCCTTTGCGATCCTTCTCATATCCGGAGTCTTTACGCCAAGGATAGTGTCTTTGGGGATGTTCGGAACGAGCTTGCTCTGAAACTCCACAAAATCAGGGTTCCCGCAGGCTGCAAGTCTGTCTGTTGCTGTCATCTTACCCTCTTTTCTGATCTGTTATATCAACGAACATACCGACATAGGACAGCGGTACACCGTTTTCACGCCTGAGCAGCCTTCCTATTGCGTGGAACCACCGCCATTCGCCGCTCTTTGTCTTCAGCCTGTAGTCGACATCATAGTTTTTACGGCCCGAGTAATCGGAGAGTGTAAGATTTACAATGCTCATGCGATTTCTCCCTTTACCGCTCAAAGTACTTTCCGGACAGAAAGCCGCTTAAAAATCGTATCCGTTATACATGTTCAGATGTTTCAGGATGACATAAGGATCGGAAAGCTGTATCCGGTATTCTTTTTGGCCTGTAAGATCCTCCCATAAAGCCTTCGGAAGCGATTCCTTAAGCTCTGTAAGACTGTCGGTATACAAAACAGAAGGTCTGCCCGGTGCAGCTTTCACTCCCGTTTTCCAGCGGAACAGCCAGTTATCCCAGTGCCACTCCCCGTCCGTAACATTGTCGTCACCGGGCTCATAAAGAAATCCGGCAACATAAGGGCTGAGCGCCTTTGCAGCCTTTTCGGCTTCCTCTTTCGTAAGGATATCCTGTCCGATCTTAAGCCCCGTGAACATTTCGGCAAACAGTTTTTCATATGAAACATCAAATATTTCTTCCGTTGAAAGCGGTTTTCCGTTGTGAACAAAAGTCGGAACTTTCATATTCCAATCCTGTATGCGATATTCGGAACCGTTATACCAGCCGTATGCCGACCATGTTATGACAAAGTGTTCTTCCGGATACAGGGTGGCAACACAGCAATACAGATCGATTTTCTTATACGGGAGCGAACCGTTTTCCCATGTTTTGGCCCATTGCTTTGCATATTCAAGGATCTTCCCGTCGCTCATGTTCTTTTCCCAAAAAGCAGCCTGTTCGCCTTTTTCCTGTGGCTCTCCGCTGTAAACATTAACGGTAACTTCATCGGAACCATACGGAGTGAAACCGAAGCTTCCGATTTTCACCGGATCGCTCTCCATTGGAAAATATCCTAAAATGTACTCCTGATCAAGCCAGGTAACGAAGTATTTTGTATCAGCAGACAGCTCATGCCCGGGATCCCTGTCCGGTACAATATATGCAGCATCAAATCGATTAATGCCATATATCTTGATGCCTGTGTCAAATACCGTAAACTGTTCGTTTCCGGTCAGCTTTTGAAGCCTGCCGCCGTCATACTCCAGCGTCTCATCATATTTATCACCTATAGAATAGGGATTTCCTTCATAATCAATTTTATACCAGTAATAGTAGTTATGGTCATATTTCCCTTCCAGATACCCGATATAATCAAAGCCTTTCGGGAAAATGTCAGACAATGCCAGTTCCTCTCCTGTCACAAGATCAAAATTCAGGCAGACATTTTCCTCAAGTATCCTCTCGCCCTGTTCCCATCTCAATATCCAATGGCCGGATATTATAACAGATAATATTCCATGAGAAACATAGGTTTCGTAAAACAGGCAGTCAAATACCGGGAGACCTTTTTCCTTCACTTCCAAAAGTATTCCCGGTGCGTTCGGGATGAACCCGCGATCTGACATTATCCGTGCGGTATCCTTCAGCCTGTTATTGATCTTTTCACAGACTGTCTCATCCTTCAGTCCCGAAATGATCAGGTATACATACGATCCGTTGCCTGCTTCGGATACTTTAAGCACCTCTTTACGGAATAGTCCGTATTTTTGCTCTGTAATATCCGTCTTGGAATAATCGGGCCCGGTCCCTTCGGACGCTGCAGCTGTTTTTGGTCTTATGGCTTCATGAAGTTCTCTGCTGTTTTCAAAGATCTCTGACAGAGCAAGGGTTGGTGTAGGCGTAGAAGTCGGCGTGGGTGTCGGGCTCGGTGTAGGTGTAGGTGTTGATGTTGAAGTCGGTGTTGGTGTTGAAGTCGGGGTCGGTGTAGGTGTTTCTGTCGCTCCTGCCGTTGGCGACAGGGTTACAGTTTCGCCTGGTGTGCCGGATATGTCACCTGTCCCGTGTCCGTTTGCGCAGGCTGTAATCAGTATACAGAAAACGACCGGCAATATGATCGCTGTTGTCCTGAATTTCATTGTTTAACCTCCTATTTCTCCTTCTGTCATATTCCGGTTTCGTCTTGCCTAAACAAGCTGCTTTTCCATAAACAGCTCGGTCATAAAGATCTTATATCCGAGCTTTTTGTACCAATCCGAGACTCCCGTGAAAAATATGAACGAAATATCCATTCCGCTGTCCTTCAGATACTGAGTTGCTCTTGCGACCATTTCCAGAGCTATCCCGCGATTCCTGAATTTAGGCACGGTCCCGACGCATCCCGGCATTCCCACACGCCCGAATGCATCCGTAAGATAATTGGAAACATCGGTGTTTACAAGACAAAAGCTTGCGATCTCACCGCCGACAGTCGCAGCATATATCGGGCTGCTGCCGTCAAAATACTGTATCCAGCTTTCGTCAACTTCTGCAACGGCTTTTTTGATCTTTTCGGCATCGCCGTCATACCAGCCGTAATCTGCGTAGACATGTCCGCGGAACATGCTTTCATCAAAGCAGAACTTATCAAGCTCAAGAAGCATTTCGTCACATCCTCCGACAGCCAGATACCCGTTCTTTTCGAAAAAAACCGCGGTATCCTTATCCGCACCTATAAGAAATCCTGAGGATACACCGCCGGTATATGCCTTTTCAAACCCCCGGCCTGCTATCGTCTTCTCTGCCTCTGCCAAAAGATGTGTTCCAATCCCCTGATGCCTTTGTGCCGGGTCAACACATATCAAGCTTACGGCCGGGCCTTCGGTTATGGCAAACCCTGCCGGATCCCGGTCATCAGGAAAAGTGATGATATGAGCGTCCGGATGTATCATAAGTTTTTCAAAAGTTTCTGCGCTCATTCCAAACTGCGGATAACAGCGACGGAATATCGCACATATTTTATCGATCACAGGCTTCATGTTACTCCCCCATTATTTCAACCGTTTTCCTAAATTACCAATGTTCACGATCTTTGTTTATCATACCACATCATCATACAAAACTCTATCAAAAGATAAGAACTTGATACTGTTCTTGCCATGATCCCCTGTGCAGGTTTTGTTTGCCGTGCGCCTTACGCAAAAGCGAGGCGGTATGCTCCGCCTCGCTTAACATAGATCCGGTTATCGGGAATAACCTACATACTTAATCCTATGAAAATCCAGCAAAATAATATTTACAAACACTATTAAACCTACTATTTAGTGTTTGTAAACATCATTTCTATGTATGCGTTTCTGATTCCCTTTTCACCACCGGCAGATGAACGGTCACTTCGGTTCCCTTACCCGGCTCGGACTCTATATCTATTCCGTATTTATCACCGCACTCTGTCTTTATTCTTCTTTCGATATTCTGAAGAGAAATATGGCGAAGTTCTTTGGGTTCATTGATCTCTATGTTATCCGCATCGAAAATTGTTCTTTTGACCTCTGAGAGTTCCTCCTTGCTCATACCTTTCCCGTTATCCGAGATCTTTATGAAAAGGTCCTCCCCGGTGGCCCGTGCAGATATGCATATTTTACCTTTTCTGCCGGCAAGACCGTGATTAACCGCATTCTCTACAATAGGCTGCAAAAGCATCCTTGGAACATGGATCTCCTCATAGAATTCATCATCGTCCATTTCGATATCAATCATTCCCTGATATCTGGTGCACATAATCTTCAGATACTGTTCCAAAGTATAGAATTCCTCGGATAACCGGATCATATCCTCCCCTGCATTAGCATAGCGAAGCAGCCTCGCAAGCTCATCGCAGGTATCGGAAGCTTCCTGCTTGTCGCCTTTGTAGACCAATGCTCTGATCACATTCAGTGTATTCACGGTAAAGTGAGCATTTATCTGCTTTTTTAGCAGATACTTTTCCGTTCTTTCTCTGACCAGCTCAATAGGCTCCACCATTCTGTTTTTTACATACAATGCAAAAAAAATGATTGCGAATACCAGAATAAGGATCGTGGCCGGAAGTGCGACCCTGAAATAGGAAGTCACACCTGCAAGTCCTGTTCCGTGTGAATAGAGAAGTAATCCGAATCCTGAAAGTCCCACTTCCTTTTCATAGACTAATGAGGCTTTCTCCCTGATCATGTCCAAAGAAGCATGATCAAGAATCTTATCAGAACATAATATCCTGTCACCGGAATAAAGTATCACACCTATATCCTCCGACTGGTTATAGGTCTTAAGCATCTTTTCGATCTTTACCTCTTCTGATAACAGCACTGTATACCCCAGGGATTTCTGCTCCTCTTTTACAGCCTCATAGGTACCTATGTAATTCTGATCGCCTGCACTGATGCCTATGACTCCGCCGGTTTTCCCGTTAATCAAATGAAACGCCCTGTTTAAGGCCGTATTATCTACACTTCCGCGAAGTCTGAAGAAGCGTCCGTTTTCATCAAACACGACCACATTTTCACTTCCCTGAATATATCCCGAAATACTGCTCTTTTCTTCAGAGAGGCCTGCACCTGTCCTGTAAAAGGAGTAAGTATCCATACTTTTCAGCATATGGATGATATCTTCATTGCAGGCAAGCTCAAATGCACTGTTTTCCATCATGAGAAGTTCTTCCTCTATACCGTACAGGATCGCTTCGGAAGATGACCTTGTCTGTTCTGCCAGATTCCTGTCTATCACAGATCTGGTCAGTACATAAAAGAAAACCCAGATAAGTACGAGGATGATCCCTAATGCGCTTATGGCCATTATGAAGTTTTTGAGTATCTGCCCTTTCTTCATCAGTTACCTTTCAAAATATCCGTCCAGAACGCAACGCTCTTTTCTTTGTCATCAATCAGTTTCTGCTGATCGGGAGCGATCAGATCGATGGCGGAAAGCGGAACATCATTGCCATCCGGGACATCTCCTCTGACAGACCATGTTCCCGCTGTGCAAAACGGCTTTAGCCCTGCTCCCTGGCCGTCCTTTTCTCCTAATAGGAATCGAATGAACAGCTTCGCGGAATTCACATTTTTACACTCCTTTGTCATCATCACCGCATAGGATGTGCGGCACCCGGAAAAGGGCGTAAGCTTATAAACCGGAGCAAGACTGTATCCAACACCTGCAAGACGAAGTTTGCTTGAAACACACCATCCAAAATCAGCTTTGCCATCATTCAAAGCCTCTGTGACCTCATCCGAACTGTTGGTAAATATGATATTTTTCGATACTTTTTTCCAAAAATACTCAGCTGCGTTCTCTGTTCCTTCGATTTCAAGTTTATCCCCTGCGTATACTTCGTATGCATCTTCAAATTCACCTATGTGATCAAGGGATGATGCGCAAAACGCATACGTAGAGAAGCTTCTTAGGGGATTTGGCAAATAAATCCTGCCTTTGTACTTCTCCTCTGTTAACTCCCAGATGTTTTCTATCGGACACTCCGAATACACTTTTGTGCTGTAAAAAAGGATCTCTGCTTCATTCAGGAAAGATACCATTCCGTCCGCAGCATCCTCTTTCATCCGACTCCCGATATCCTCCGGCAGAAAAGGTATCACAATCCCCGTATCAATAAGGCGTGTCTTAAATTCTCCACTGTTGTCATTACAGAGCACAACATCACAGACAGGTGTACCTCTCCCGCTTCCTTTTTCCACCTCTTCGATCAGATTGGGACTTCTAAGATCCCTCACTTCGACAAAAAGACCGGGATACGTCTTTTCAAAGGCTTCCTTGGTATCAACTACTCTGGTTGATACGGTATAGACTACCAAAGTATCTTCTTTTAGCGCTCTCTCATATAATTCTTCCGGTGTGCTGTTATCTATTATGACTGTTTTCTTTTCTGTCTCGTTGCCACTTGGATTTGCGCATCCGCTCAAGGCAAAAACCATAATGAATATCAACGCGGCAATCCTTCCAGATATCTTGCCCATTCCTTATCACTCCCTATATCCTTTTTACCGCGGATAAATTCTTCCAGCGCGGCATCCATGTAATCAGACAGTTTATCATCATACAGATGAACCTCTCGGACTTTGGGCAGATCGTCCTCATAACTCATATATGCCCGTCCATTAATATATTCAAAGTCTGAATTTACACCATTCCAGGTGACTCCCTCAAGGTATTCCTCCGGCACGTTCATTGGGCCTATCCCGTTCAAGTGCTTATTTTGAGAGGTGTCCCAAATATAATTGACGGTAGTGATGGTTGAAACACCACCATATACGCTGACATCGCTTCCGTCGGAATAAGTCCAGTCAACCCCTTCTTCTCCATATCTTGCGATCAGAGATGCTTCCGGAGTCAGCATAAGAGAAAGCAATCTTTCCGCCTGCTCTTTTTTATTGCTTCTTTTTGTTATGAATGCTCCTATTTCAGGTTCTTTCTGCACGTATAGTGTGTTCTTTTCTCCACATGGGCCTTCTATCGGCGGAACGTGGATATATCTTGCCAGGATCTCGGGATTGCCCTGGTAGATTACATCGGATATGGATGAGGTCGTAAAGGCACCTACGATATCCTGATTGCTGTTGCACATTTCCATTAGTTGTTTGAGATTTCCATCCCATATGCTATCATCCAAGAGACCTTCTTCATATAATTCGTGACAATAATCTATCCCGGCTCTGAATTCGTCCGTAGTCGCATAAAGAATGTTTACATCTTCATTGATTCCGTATCTTGAATGATACGGATCATTATAAATAAAGGAGTTTAAAAGGAATTCCGCAGGTGAAAGCGAGTATTCCTCATAAGAACCTGCCATGGGAATCTCATCTTTTATCCCGTTTCCGTTTGGATCCATCTCCTTAAATGCCGTGAGAACCGCTTTAAGCTCTTCTGTATTTTCGGGAATGGGCAAAGAAAGGGCTTTCAACCAGTTGTAATTGATCCATAATATTTGGCCGGGGCCTGAGTTTTTTGAACTGCCGGTATTTTCGTAATATGACCTTTCGCCACTTACGTAAATGTCACCGGAGGATACATATTCCGAGAGTTCCTCCTGCGTGATCTTAAAGTCCTCTCCGAACATTACTATGTCGATATCGGCATCGGACGAAAAGAGAGCATCAAGGATCCCTGTGCCGCTACTCTGTCTGATGATCATAATATCAAGATCGTAACCCGTTTGCTCCTGAAGCCAATTAATATAGTAATTATTCCCGAGGTCCTGAATATGTGCGGACTCCGGAATGGCAACTGAGAGTTTTTCTCTGCCTTCTTTCGGGGTGCAGCCGTTTAGGCATAAACCAAACAGACACAATATGCTTATGATCCATGTTAAAGTCGGTATTTGTTTTCTTTTTCTCATATCCTGTCTATCGAGTTTCCTTCGGGGAGTATCCATAATAGTTTTTGAAGGTCCTGTAGAAATGATGGTAATCAGCATAACCTAAGTCGTATGCAATCTCTTTTACGGATAATGTCTTATCCGTTAACATTTCCTTAGCCCGGATCATTCTTTTTTTCGTGATATAGATACTGAATGTGGTGTCAAAGTGGTTCTTAAACAACTGGCAGATATAGTTTTTACTGAAACCAAACTTATCCGCGATCTGTTCCAAACAAAGTCTTTCTGTAAAATGCTCATTTATATAGGCCACGAGATCATTAAAAGTCGAATTCTGCGTAACAATTTGCAAACCCTCCTCCGGAAGTCTTGCACTGACCTTCACATAGAGTTTTTCAAGGAGCATTCGGATCTCTTCATCATTAATAGGCTTTAAAATATAGTCATATCCGGACTGCTTAAAAAATGTCCGCACATCGTCATATTCATCATATGCGGAAAGCATAACAAATTCACAGACGAGTCCCTTTTCTTTGATCCTCCTGATCATCTCATTGCCGTCCATCTCCGGCATTCTGAGGTCACAGATACAGACATCAGGAATGAGGCTATCCACTTCCTCTATCGCTTTCACCGGATCGGTGCAGCGTCCTATGACCTCGAACCCGTTTTCCATCCATGGAACACGGCTTTCTAACTCCTCCAATATGATATTGTCATCATCCACAAGATATACTTTATACATTTCTGCCACCGTCTTCAGCATCATAATCAATGCGGAATTTAAATCTGATTCGCCGGAATATGCGGTCATAATGCTAATACTTTATACTTCCTCCAGAATTCTCGACCCCTCTTTGTAATCTTGTCCGAGGATCTCCTGGGTTTTCTGAAAATCATACTTTTCATGCAGTCTGTCATGCATCTTTAGGAATTCCTTTTTTCCATGCTTCCTGATATACAGAGCCTGTGCTTTGGCTGCATTCGCACCGTCATTTGAAGGAATATAGATCCCTTTTTCACAGGTTTCCAAATCATCACATGCATAACAACCGTCTATGCCCTTCCCCTTACAGCACTTCACAGTCGGACATATTCTGTTCTCAGAACAGGGAGCAAAAGAGCAAGTATTATACTCTGTTCTGCATGA
>JAEEGL014547296.1_pt1 | contig 93968 bp, 81 predicted proteins | sample 9134231 | NCBI WGS metagenome assembly JAEEGL01 (sample SAMN16246548, study PRJNA631951) | gut metagenome | biome: gut microbiome; feature: rumen; material: fiber-attached | host: Bos | place: Iran: Karaj | collected 2018-10 | reverse complement strand
GAGAGGTATTTTGGAGAGCAACAGGTCTAAAATAAGTGATTATCTGACAGTGTTTGAACAGTACTTTGGATTAACCTTGACCAGTTTCTCAAAGAACTGTTTCATCCATTCTTCCACATTGTCTTTATAAAGGCCACTACCCTTAATAGTGTAATACTCTAATTCATCAGCATGGTCTAACCAACAAAAGAAATCATAGAAAGGCTCCTTGTAGTTGGTTTCTATTGTTGCTTGGTATAGAAGTTCAAAACCAGTTCTTGCTGTTCTTTCCCCATGAAGGACTTCCTGGGCAATACCCATAACATATGCACAGTGGAAAACCTCTTGATTAACCTCAATGCCAAGTTCCTGAAACACTGTTTCAAGAAGGTTTGAAAAGGACCAATAGTCCATATCCAAATCCTCTCCTGCCAACTGAATGACACTTGGTGTTCCCAGTCCATTCTCCATCAAATCCATGGCCCAGAACTTCCACTCTTTGGAGATGTTGCTGTGTTTGGTGTATTGATATAGTAAATAACCTGTGCCTGGTACTATATCCAGTATCTTCTGCAACACCTCTTGGGGCTCTGGATACTGCTTGATATACTCATCAGGCACCACAGTCTCCTTTGGTGTTGTTTTTGAATGGAAAAGTTTATTAAACAGTCTCATATATGGTGGATCCAGACAATACAAAGATAACCAATTATTCTTTACTATTCCCCCTTATACAGAAAAAGGGAAACAGTTTAGAACCATTTCCCTTCCAACTCGTCTGTTTCATATCATCAGACGTTTGTCTCTTCCCTTGGTTCGCACAGTTATTCGGTGACGGGACGAACGGAGAACCCGAAGCAACGGTAACCGCCGAAGGAATAGATGGTCCCATAGTCGGAGTCGGATTCTAATAACAAGTGTTGCGCCTCTCTTGGCTCGGACGTATCGAGAGACGAAGACCAGTAGCGGCCTTGAGAAACCGCATCAGAGGGATTGGAATAGCGCCAGCGGCCAGCGGCGGGAAGGAAGATACTGTTGCCGTTAGATCCGGAAACCTTGTCTCCGCTTACTCCATTCTGTTTTGTCCAAGTCCAAGTGCACTTGGTACTTAGCTCGCACCACTCTTCCTTTGTCGGCATACGCCAATTTCCACCTAGCTTGACGTGAGCAACATCGTCCTCCTGATCGAGAACGTTCTTGTTGTCCACCTCTCCATAAGATTCCTTTGTGTTGTACTTTGAGAACTTACCGCTTATCCTAAATTTGTAGGTCTCCCAACTGTAATTCTCCTTTGCCTCTGTTTCGCCCCATGCATAATAATCGCCATAATCCTCAGGATTAGCTGCGCCAAGATTGGTTGTTGCCCAATACACGGACAAGCCAAGATCAACTGCGCCCGCAGGGCATGGGTTCTTTACGACGACTATGCAGGAAGCAGATACTCCGCTGCCGTCATTCGCCTCGGCCTTGATAGTGGCTGTACCTTTGGAAGCGGCTGTCACTTTACCATTCTCTTCTACGGTCGCGACTGATTCATCGGAAGAGGTCCATTTTACAGTTTTGATGGTAGCGGTTGATGGATTAACTGTGGGGATGAGCGTCACTTCCTCCCCCACATACAGGGTGATGGATGTTTTATCGAGCGAGATACCTGTAGCCAATTGTGGATCGGTAATAACGGTAATTACACAGTTGGCTGTCTTTCCTTGGTTCTTTGTTGTGACCGTAATGGTCGCCGTCCCGTTACCTTTCGCAGTCACTATACCACTGGCACTGACAGTTGCGACATCCTCATTGTCAGAAGTCCATTCGATACTCTTGTCAGTGGCATCGGCAGGAGACACAATGGCATTCAGCATCAGGGTGTTGCCAATTGTAATGAAGGTATATTCTGTCTTATCCAGAGCCACACTCTCAACTGAAACAATACCGGTTGTAAATGTCTTGACTTCACCATGGAAGGTTTGGTTGTCAAGTGTGACGAAGGCTTTGTACCAGTATTGAGTCTTATGGGAAAGACTTGTCAAAGAAGCAGAGATGGCGTTGTCCTCTATGTCCGTGCATTTGCTCTCAATGTTCAAGGATGATTCGGTGTTCTCCCACAGAAATCCGAATGCCACGTTCTTATATTGAACATCTGTTAGATCGAGTTTAGCGTTCAGCGTAGCCTTGCTCGCCTCAATATCTGTTGCTTCCTGTGTCTCCAGCATAGAGACTAAATTTTGGGTCGTGAACTCCTTGGTGTCGCCATAGGTGTATTGACCGTTTTGGCGGACATAACTGCGGAAATAATATCGTGTATCTGGAGAAAGACCGGTTATACCCGCAATGTAATTGTAATCCGCATCGGCATCCTGTGCGTCGACGGTGTTTGAATTCGTTGGCAGGATGCCGGGAGAAGTGGAATATTGAAAACCCACCTTCAAGTCTTCCGCAGAGGAATTGCCAAGATTAGCTTTCCCCTTTAGGACGGCAGAGACAGCAGATATATTGGTCGCAGATCCGGTTATGGACACCTCATTCTTTTTATCACCACTCCCGGAATTATCATAAGTTGTCTTGTCCTCTGAAGAGCAACTGCTTAAAACGGCAAGCGTCAGCAGAAATCCAGTTATCTTTCTCATCAGTTGCCAGCACTTTAGATTTGTCTCCACTTCCTGTCATTGCGCGGATTATTTATCCGCAGTAAAATATGGGCCTTTACTTTTCCCAGCAAATACCAACGGGCTATCCAAAAATGAAGGCGCCTGAAATCACCGGCCTCCCTGACACCCGCCGCGTATGAATCGGGGCAGATACGGTGATAAGCCTCAATAAACTCCTGGGAGGAGAAATCTTTGTGGATGCTAGACAAGATCGTCTGCAGGTTTTCGTCCAAATTCTGCCTTTGAGTTGCGTACTTCATAACCTTTTTCAACTGCTCGCAGAGCTCCTGCTGCATAGTTATACTACTTATACAAAAGTGTGGAGCCGTTTTCGTAACTTCTTCTGGACGTTCTGGACAAACGCTGCAAGGAAGGAACAATCGTACTCCACACCCGCTTGATATGGAGTACTGATGGACAGAGGCCCACCTACAGCATAATCTTAGAAACGGGCGGAGTGATTTTCTGCCTGCCCTTGCATTTGAAAATTGTCCAGATTTCCAGAAGGAGGCGCGAAAAACACTTTCGCTGTATGTATGCCGGGTTACCCGGCAGGACAAAGTTAGAAAATTTTGTGGATATAAAAAAAAACTCTATATTTGCAGTAACAGTACTCGCCACGCTTCCCGTAGAACAGCGTACCAGGGCGGGTCTTTTGCTTTATTAGACCATGTTGAAGTACACGAAAACGCCAATGGATCTGCCTGACCAGATCGCTGTGCTCAAGAGCCGGGGGCTCATTGTAGAAGATGACACCTTCGCCCTTCATAAGCTCGATTACATTAGTTATTATCGGCTTGCCAACTACTGGCGGCCGATGGAAGCTGATAAAACAGCCCATCAATTCAAACCCGGCAGTCGATTCGAAGACATCATCCGCCTCTACGACTTTGATATGGCGCTCCGAAGCTTGATATTCAGTTCCATCCAACATGTAGAGATTGCCTTTAGGAGTCAGATTATCCATTGCTTTTCTCTCCCCTATGGGGCCTTTTGGTTCATGGACCCGGCGCTTTTCAAGAATCCATCTATCTATGCCCGATGCATACATAGCCTTGGCGACGAAATCAACCGGACAAAGGAAGATTTTATTGTGGAACATTTCACCAAATACGATGTCCCTGCATATCCTCCGGCATGGAAGAGTCTGGAAGTGGCTTCTTTCGGTACATTGTCAAAAATATACAGCAACTTTTCAGATAATGCCGTAAAAAAGAATGTGGCACGGGCCCTTGGACTTCCCCAGCATATCTTCCTTGAGAGCTGGATGACATCAATAGCAGTTCTGCGTAACTGCTGCGCACATCATGCCAGAACCTGGAACCGGGTCTTCTCTATCAAACCCCAGTTACCATCAAAACTTCCCAATGCGTGGATTACAGGAAGCGTAGGTTCACCTTCAAAACTCTATCCGCAATTGTGTTGCCTCCAATACCTTCTTAATTCAATAGGAGTTGGGGTAGAGTTCAGGAAGGGCCTTAAAGCGTTGCTTGCCATGTATTCCAATGTAGATACTGATGCTATGGGATTCCCTAAAAATTGGATGTCGGATCCTTTATGGTCGAATTAACTTGATATATCCAAAACAGTATCCCATATTTGCAAAGGCGTTCTTTGACAAGGTTGCAAGTGATTGATACAGAGATGGGATAATAAAAGTGTCTACAAAATGACTACTCAAAACGGGTTTTAGTAGATATCGCAGAGTATGCAAATACATTACAATATCCTAACTGCGGACATTTGATGCGCCCTATCCAAGGAGTTCAAAATACCTGGTACTGTTATTAAATAGTTTATGGCAGATAAAAAAATATCCATCTTTTATGCTTCAAGCGGAAGCATAATTGGAGCAAATAATGATACACCAACCCCCAACCATGGAGGATTAGACATGAGTAAAGGATGCCCACTTTCAGGAGACCCGGAAGCTTGTCTTAGCATACTGGATATTGAAGTTCCCAAGGAGAAAAGGGCTGAGCTGGCGCGCCGACTACGGATAGATTTGGAGAAAGACCCACGGGGATGGGCAAAGGATTGCTTTATTCGGGTAGATGAAAAACTGAGGGTGTTCATTCGTGATGATCAAGGAGAAGAAGAACTGACATTCCAAAACCATATCAAAGGGAAAGCTCTTTTTATTCTCCTGTTAAAACACAGCGAAGGACTAAGCAAACAAGAGATTAAAAAGTATAGAAATGAACTACTAGAGATTTACAAACCCCTCACTCACTGGTGGGATAAGGACGCGATAGAAGACGTGATTACGAATTTACTAGATAGATATATCAGCGATACTATAAAAAATATTAATAGATGCCTTAATGGTTATCCGAATGTGAATGTAAAAAAGAGCGATGATAAACGGTTCTTTATCACTATTCCTCGTGAAAACATAAAATTTTTTGAATCCTAATTTAGGATAGCAGAATCGCTTTAATATACTTATTATCTTTGCCCCAAGAAGCAAGTGCTTCGGTGTTTGATAATAGTGTCAAGCACATTTTAAAAAAAAAATTAACTTATGTTATCAGTATTATCTACTTGGAATTCGGACGCGGAGCACTCGCAGTCCGATTACGACAACCACTCGGATCAATTGAATCCGAACAATGATGAGTATTACCACAGTAGAGGGCTTTAAAACTCATCCAAGTAGAATTGTTGTGAAAGTCGACGAGGTAAGGATTACTCACTTACCTCGTTACTGTTATATCTCGTTCTAACGCACCTTCACCGGGAGGTTGTAATGTTGAGATGAACAATCCTCCCGAAACCTCTCTTGGCCCCGGGATGAAATAACAGCACAGAATTATAGTTTTGTTTGATTGCATCTGTGTGGATACGATAATTAATCTTTGAAAGCTCTCGCATCGCAGTCCACCTAAGCAGTTGCTGCTCAGCGGTCTTCAAACGCTGGAATTCCTTGACCAAATAAAGCCGGAATTCAACTGATATCCATGAAGCAAACTCAAAAGCGATATCGGTTTGTGCATATGTTCCACCATATCTTCCAGACTGTGAAATGATACCGATGGCTTTTGTCGATTCAATCCAGCGGGACGGAGATAAAGTAAAAGCATTTAACCCGGCTTGCTGCCTACCCCCCTCGAATTCGAGGGGGTTAAAATCCGGATTATAGAGAGTCTCCCATATACCGAGGAATTCGATTGTATTGCGATTGCGCATCCAATTGGCTATCACGCCATTCGGGTCCATCCAATTTTTCTGGCGGGCTATATCGGTGATGCAAATATAGTCAATACCCCCCCTTGGACATAGTCCTGATGGCAACGTCCTTGACAATAATCTCATTCTTCTTATCCATAGACTTCTCATTTCTTGCAAAAGTAAACAAAAAACAGTATGCCGGTGAGTCCTGCCGAAGAACGATTGGGGCCATTTTCGTACTTCCGCAGGTCCGGACGCCCCCGGGCATTTTCAAAGACGGAATCAAACTGCTATATTTGTATCCGATTAGGAATTCAGGTATATGTTATTGACAAAAACACTTTCCCTCATAGCCGTCATGGCAGTCATGGCAGCTCCCCAGGAACAGCCTCCGCGGGTGCCGGAAAGCATCGTCTTTGCCGGAGAAACGTACCGCTTCGACCGGCCGGACCTCTACGAACGGATGGACAGGGAACTTATCGCCTTTACCTACAGCCATACCCTCTCCACACTCATGCTCAAGCGTGCCGACCGCATCTTTTCGCAGGTCGTGCCCATACTGAAGAGAAACGGAGTCCCGGAAGATCTGAAATACCTGATGGCCATAGAGAGCAATCTCAGTCCTACGGCCATCTCTCCGTCGGGAGCCGGCGGACTGTGGCAATTCATGAAGACCACCGCCCGAGGATACGGGCTCGAAGTCAATGACGAGGTGGACGAGCGTTTCCACATTGTCAAAGCCACGGAAGCGGCCTGCAAGTACCTGAAGCAGTCTTATGCAAAATACCGCGACTGGATGACCGTCGCCGCCAGCTACAATGCCGGTCAGGGCGGGATTTCAGGCAGGATCGAAGCGCAGGGCCAGGACTTAGCGATGGACCTGCTTCTTCCCGAAGAGACTTCGCGCTACATGTTCCGCATCCTGGCGGCCAAACTCTTCTTCGAGCATCCGGAAAGCTTTGGCTACCTGATAGAGCCGGACCGCTGCTACCCATACAAGGCTCCCAAAAAGACCGTAGAAGTAAACGAGCCCGTTCCAAGCCTCGCCGATTTCGCCAAAAAGCACGGAACCAGTTTCTTCCTGCTTCGCCTTTCCAACCCCTGGCTCCGTTCGGAGTCCCTTACCAACAAAAACAGAAAAACGTATAGAATCGACATTCCTTCAGAATAAAGCATGCGCAAAGTAGGACTTTTCATAGACACGTGGTATCCCATGGTGGACGGTGTCATCAAGGTGGTGGACAATTACGCCCGCCGCCTGACAAAGTATTGTGACGTGGTAGTCTTCTGCCCGGAGACAAAGGGGTATTCCAAGGAAGGAGACGCTGCCATGCCCTATCCGGTCATTCGTTGCAACTCCCTGCCTGTCATCCATTTTGACTACGACGTCCCGACGCCGGCCCTGGACCCGGTATTCGAAATGAAACTTCTGCGAAGCGGAATTGACCTGGTCCATATCCACTCCCCTTTTTCAGTGGGGATGACAGGCGTGCTGTATGCAAAGCTTCACAAGCTTCCGGTTGTGGCGACCCTGCATTCCCAGTACAAGCAGGATTTTGAGAAGCCCCTGAAGTTCAAGCCTGCCCTCGATGTGGCCATGGACGGTATTATGCGGGTATTCAATGCCTGCGACCAGTGCTGGGCCGTAAACGCAGGCATCAAGGAGCTCTATCAGTCAGAATATGGGCTTACGGCGCCCTGCAAAGTCCGCCTCAACGCCACCGACCATCTTCCCGTAGCCGATCCGGACGAAGCCGCCCGCGCTGTCAACGAGGCGTTCGGCATACCTGCGGACGCCACCGTCTTTCTCTTTGTGGGACGAATCAATTTTATCAAGAACATCGACTTTACCGTACGCTCCCTGGCAAAGGCCAAGGAAATGGGGCTGAAGAACTTCCGTATGCTGTTTGTGGGCAAGGGGCAGGACGAGAAGAAGCTGGCGGCGCTGGTCAAAGAACTGGGCCTGCAGGAAGAAGTCGTGATGTGCGGCCTGGTTTCAGCGCGTCAGATGCTGGAAAACCTGTATTCCAGGGCGAAACTGTTCCTGTTTCCCTCCCTGTATGACGCCAACTCCCTCGTACAGATTGAAGCGGCCTGCCAGGGAACGCCCACCGTTTTTCTGGAAGGCGCCAGAACGGCGGCAAGCGTCACGCCCGGCGTAAACGCTTATATATCAGCTCCGGGAGAAGAGCAGTATGCCCGGATGATCCTGGACATACTGAATGACCCGGAAGGCTACCGGCGCATCGCATCCGCCGCGAAGAAAGAGCTATATCTGAACTGGGACGACGTCGTGCGGGACGTCTATCAGGACTACTGCGCAATCAGCGGGAGCTAGGCAGGGCACAACTCTCGTCCGTGCAGAGTTCTCCGGGAGCGGTTCCGCGGCCGTCAAGTCCGAGCGCCTTTGCTATCTTGGCGGCGACCACCGTCCCGAGGACGACCTTTCCTTTTTCATCAAGAAGATAGAGCGACGGAATCCATTTCACGACATAGGCGGCCCCTACGGCAGATTCTTTCTTTCCGGCGGGGTCGAAGAGCTGGACCCCGGGAAGGGCATTGTCCTTCGCAAAGGCTTTCAGGGCATCCAGCCCACGGTCAAAAGAAACAGACACGAATGCGACCTTGTCCTTCTGGGCGGCATCATGCATAGCCTTCAGTTCAGGAAGCTCTGCGCGACAATCCGGACACCAGGAGGCCCAGAAGACCAGGACCACCTTCCTGCCGGCAAGCGAAGAAAGGCTGAAAGGCCTTCCGTCCATAGTGCCCAGAGTGAAATCCGGAGCCTTGCTTCCGGGAGCGAGAAGTGTGGAAGCATACTGGATATCCGGGTCCTCCTGTGCAGGAGCCTGGGCTCCTAGCCCAAGTGGCAGAAGGCTCGCCAAGAGTATAAACAGGGCTTTGCGCATAAAAAATCACAAATAAATCATCCTTGCAAACCTAAGTATTTTCAAGGACAAATGCAAACTGCTATTTTTTGTATCCGATTAGGTACTGATGCTAAGGCACGCCGAGCGCTACCCCTGGCTGCGCTCGGAGAGCCTCACGGATGCGGAAGCCATAGTAGTTGTCGTCATAGATGGGCGGAACCTTGAAGACGGAGTCCAGCATTTCGGTAAAGGACTCTTCGCCCCCCATTGCCTCCATCAGAGCGGGAACGTCGTGGAAAACCTTACTTCGTAAGCAATCTCTCTGCCAGGGCCAGGCTGTCGAGTTTCCCGACATCCACCAGCTGGAGCCCCGGGACAGCCACGCCGTAGATGGGATAACGCGCGCAGACAGACAGATAAAAGTCCATGATCGGGAAGCGTCCGGAAAGGCCCATTTCATCGAAGACCGCAAAAATCGACGGAGAAATCAGATGGATTCCGGAAAAAGCGTACCGAAGGCAGCGTGAGGGGTCCAAATCCTTGTAAGGACTCTTCACCTCCCCCGTTGAGATGTTTGTCCACCCCACAAGACGCATATCCTCCGGGCGGAAAAGCAGATAGCGCCGGGTCTCGCGCTCGCTGACCAGAAGGGTCGCCAGGGCGCCGGGGCGCATCTGCGTGCAGAACCACGGAATATCGAGGTTGGACAGGATGTCCACGTTATGGACCAGGAAGGGCTCCTCGGAAGGAAGAAGCAGGTCCCGGGCATGCGCAATCCCGCCGCCGGTTTCCAGCAGCTGGGAAGATTCGTCGGAAATCTTTATATCAAGGCCGAAGTCGTTCTCCGACAGATACTTCTGGATTTTTGACGCGAAATGATGGACATTCACAACGACCTCATCATAGCCGGCGGCCTTGAGTTTCTTGAGGACATGCGAAAGCAGGGGCTCGCCGCAGACCGGGACAAGCGCCTTCGGAAGGGAATCCGTAATCGGACGCAGGCGGGTGCCGAGACCGGCCGCAAAAACCATGGCTTTCATAGCATCTTCTCCATATTCATTTCCCGATGCGTCAGTTTCAACTTGATATTGAACTTGTCCATCAGGTGCCGGGCCAGATGCTCAGCGCAGTAGACGGAACGGTGCTGGCCGCCGGTACAGCCGAAACTTACCTGGAGATGGGTGAACTTGCGCTCGATAAAGCGCTGGACATGGGCATCCACCAGGGCATAGACACTGTCCAGGAAGGTAATGATTTCGCCGTCATCCTCCAGGAATTTGATTACCTCGGGGTCGGTTCCGTTGAACTGGCGGTAATACTCGTATTTGCCGGGATTGTTGACGCTGCGACAGTCGAAAACATAACCGCCGCCATTGCCGCTGGTGTCCGCAGGAATTCCTTTTTTGAAGGCGAAACTGTAGATCTGGACCTCCAGCCGGTGGTCGTCCTGCATGAGGTTGAGTTCCGGTTTCACGGAGAGTTCTTCCAGAATCCCGTTCAGGTAGGGATACTGGCTGAACGGGGTCTGGAGCAGCGTCCGCAGGTTCTGCAGGGCATAAGGGACACTGGAGATGAAATGCGGTTTCTTTTCGAAATAACCGCGGAATCCATAAGCGCCCAGTACCTGCAGCGTCCGGAAAAGGACGAACAGGCGGAGACGCTCCCGGAACTGTTTTTCATCCACCGGACGGAACTGACGGAGCGCATCCAGATACGTACGGATGAGTTCCTGTTTGAGGGCCTCCGGATAGCGGGAACGGGCCTGCCAGATAAACGACGCCACGTCATAATAGACCGGCCCCCTCCGTCCGCCCTGATAATCGATGAACCAGGGCTCCCCGTCCCGGATCATGACGTTCCTGGCCTGGAAATCCCGATAGAGGAAGGTGTCCTCATCCTCCAGCAGCAGGTCTGCCTTGAAGCGCTCAAAATCGTCCTGAAGCCGGATTTCATTGAATTCCACGCCTGTAGCCTTGAGGAAACAGTACTTGAAGTAGTTCAGGTCGAAATCAATCATACGGCCATCGAAACGCTCCTGCGGGAAACAGACGCTCCAGTCAAGACCCTCGCCGCCGAGAAGCTGCAGACGCGGAAGCTGGGCCATCGTACACTTGAGCAGCCGGACTTCCTCCTCGGAATACAAACCGCTCTCCCGGCCCTTCGACACCAGGTTGAAGAGGATGTCATTCCCGAGGTCCTCCTGCAGATAGCACAGGCCGTCCTCGCTCTCGGCAAGAATCAGGGGAACATGCAGCCCCTTGCTGCGGAAATGCCGGGAAAGGGTGATAAACGCACGGTTTTCCTCCAGGGAAGTGCCGACGACACCGATTAGTGACGTCCCTTCTCCGAAAAGACGGTAATAGCGCCGATGGCTACCACTCGCGGGCAGTTCCTCCACCTGAGAGGGCAGCGCTCCGCTGTACTGTTGAAATAGAGAAGCAAGTATTTCCATCGTTTCCAAAAAACTAAAGCCAGCCCTTTTGCGGACTGGCTTTTGGTAGGGACGATCGGGATCGAACCGATGACCTCTTGAATGTGACTCAAGCGCTCTGAACCAGCTGAGCTACGCCCCTGTATGTCAGATGACGGCCCCGCGGAAGGTGAGGGATTCGAACCCCCGGGACGTTGCCGCCCAACAGTTTTCAAGACTGCCGCCATCGACCACTCGGCCAACCTTCCATTAATCTGGCTGATCAGATGGGTTGCAAAGATAGTCAGATTTTCAGTATTTACCAAAAATAATTACAGAAATTACGATTCCTTGGAAAAGAATTTCCATTGGAACAGAATCAGGTACAGCGCCCCGACCGTCACGCAACTGTCTGCAAAATTAAACACAGGCTCGAAGAAAATATCTCCGCCCACGAGCGGCATCCACTCCGGCCACCGCCACAGCGGGAAATACAGCATGTCCACCACCTTCCCCTGCATGAAGGGAGCGTAGTGCCCGAAGGTAGAGATGGTCAGCGGCGTGGATTCCGTAAAAACAAGTCCATAGAAAAGGCAGTCGATGATGTTCCCGAACGCCCCCGCGGTGATCAGCGTCAGGCCGACGAGCACCCCGGTCGGAACCGCCTCCTTGCGGGCGATAAGCTTGGAAATCCACCAGCAGAGCGCCGCAAAAAGAAGGATGCGGAATACGGTCAGGACATACTTTCCGGCCACGCCGCCGAAGGACATGCCGAAAGCCATGCCCTTGTTCTCGATGAAGAGGATCTGGAACCAGTCTCCCAGGACGGAGAAATGTTCACCGAGGGTCATGTTCGTCTTGACCAGGACTTTGATGACCTGGTCAATGACGACGAGAAGGATCCCCAGAAGGAGCAGCTTCTTTCCCTTTGTGAACTTCATACTACTTGCGGCCGGTCTTTTCGAGAATGGCCTTGCCCTCGACAGTCGTCGTGGCATGCGGGACCAGGCGCAGGCGCTCCTTCGGAATCAGCTTGCCGGTCACGCGGCAGATGCCATAGGTTTTGTTCTCGATCCGGACCAGGGCGGCCTCCAGGTTCTGGATAAACTTGTACTGGCGCTGGGCCAGGGTGCCGGCTTCCTCCTTGGACAGCTGGAACGCACCGTCGTCCTCGACCGTCTTGAAGGTCGGGGCCGTGTCCAGGATATCATTGCCGCCGGCGTGCATCATCACATTGCGAAGGGTCGCATATTCAGCACGGGCTTTGTCCAGCATCTCGTTGATGATCACCCGGAACTCTTCGAGTTCCTCGTCGGAATACCTTGTTTTGGTGTTCTCTTCCATGATATTAACGTTTTACAGTTATCTTGATATTGCCTTCTGTCCATTCCACCTCGGCCGCGGTGGCAGGAGCCTCGGCGGCGGGAGCGAGACGGAGCGTACGGGACAGGGTCTGGGCTTTGACATAGTCGGAATAAGCGGAGAGCGCATCCTCGAGGGAGGGATCGTCGGCAAACACGAGGGTGTCAATCCGGTCGGTCACCTCGAAACCGGCGCTCTTACGCAGGTTCTGGATGCGGTTCACGAGTTCGCGGGAAAGACCTTCGCGGCGGAGCTGGGGCGTCACCTCGATGTCCAGGGCAATGGTCAGCGATCCCTCGGATGCCACCAGCCATCCGGGCATATCCTCGGAGGAAATCTGGTAGTCACCGGGGTTGAGGACCACATCGCCGCCCGGAAGGGCCAGGGTATAGGCGCTGGAGGAGGTCTCGGCGGCCTTCATGGCGGAAATCACTTCCTGGGAAAGGGAGCCGAACGCGGCGGCTATCTCCTTCATGCGGGCGCCATAGGCCTTGCCGATGGTCCGGAAATTCGGCTTCACCTTCAGGGCCATGATGCCGGTCGTATCCGCAATGAATTCCATTTCCTTTACGTTGACTTCGCCGAGGACCAGGTCGCGGCCCGCGGCGAGCTGCCCCCGCACCTTCTCGGAAATCACAGGGATGACCAGCTTCTGGAGCGGCTGACGGACCGGAATGTTGCACTTCTTGCGCAGCGCCAGCACCATGGAGGTGGCTTTCTGGGCCAGGGACATCCACTCCTCGACCGCCGAATCGATCCTTTCCTCGTCCGAGGCCGGCATCAGGGTGAAATGGACAGAATCGCTGCCGGTCAGGTCCCTGTACAGCTGGTCCATGAAGAAGGGGGCGATCGGCGCCGCAAGCATGGCCACATCCACCAACACTTCATAGAGGGTCTGGTAGGCAGCCGCCTTGTCTGCGGTCATCTCGCCTGCCCAGTAGCGGGCGCGGTTCAGGCGGACATACCAGTTGGACACATCGTCACAGACGAAGTCCTCCAGGATACGGCCCGCCGTCTTGACATCGTAGTCCTCATAGGCGGAGCGCACGTCGCGGATTACCGAATTGAGTTTGGAAATGACCCAGCGGTCGATTTCCGGCCGGTCGGCATAAGGGATGGACGGGGCGAGGGGATCGAATCCGTCGATATTGGCATAGCGTGCGAAGAACGCATAGGTATTGAACAGGGTGCCGAAGAATTTGCGGCGCACCTCTTCCACGCCTTTCTCGTCGAATTTCAGGTTATCCCAGGGCTCGGCATTCGTCAGCATGTACCAGCGGAGTGCATCGGCGCCATAGGTGTCCAGCGCCTGGAAAGGATCGACGGCATTGCCGAGCCGCTTGGACATCTTGTTGCCGCTGCGGTCCAGGACGAGTCCATTCGAAATCACCCGCTTGAAAGCCGGCGTCCCGCTGATCATCGTATGGATGGCATGGAGGGTGTAGAACCACCCGCGGGTCTGGTCCACGCCTTCGGCAATAAAGTCTGCCGTGGCGCCGAACTTGCCGCCGGAGAGGCCCTGAAGGCCTTCCTGGGCATAGGGCATGGCACCGGAATCGAACCAGACGTCGATGAGGTCGCTCTCGCGCACCATCTTCCGTCCGCTCGGCGAAACGAGGTAGATCTCATCCACATAAGGGCGGTGGAGGTCGATCTGGTCGTAGTCCTTGCCCTTGAGCGGATTATTCTCCATCACGCCGGCCTCGACTGCCTTGTCAATCTCCGCACGGAGTTCAGCGACCGATCCGATGCACTTTTCTTCCCGGCCGTCCTCGGTCCGCCAGATCGGCAGCGGCGTGCCCCAGTAGCGGCTCCGGCTGAGGTTCCAGTCCTGGATATTCTCCAGCCACTGGCCGAAACGGCCGGTCCCGGTGGAAGCGGGTTTCCAGACGATTTCCTTGTTCAGGGCCACCATCTCATCCTTGACGGCCGAAGCCTTGATGAACCAGCTGTCCAGCGGATAGTAGAGCACCGGAAGGTCGGTCCGCCAGCTATGGGGGTAACTATGGACATGTTTTTGGACCTTGAACGCGCGGCCGTCGGCCTTCATCATCACGCAAAGGTCGATATCGAGGGTCCCTTCTTCGTCCACATGTTCGAAATACTGCTTGTAGCCGGCCTTGACATAGCGGCCGGCAAATTCCTTGTAGGAGGGGTCCACCGTGGCGGCATAGGCCGGATCCAGGTCTTCCAGACGGCAGAAACGTCCCTGACGGTCCACCTGGGCCTGGGGATTGCCGTCCTTGTCGATGGGCATGATCCCGGCGATGCCGGCAGCCGCGGCCACGCGCTTGTCGTCCGCGCCGAAGGTCGGGGCGATATGGACAATGCCCGTACCGTCTTCGGTCGTCACATAGTCTCCCGCAATCACACGGAAGGCATCGCCGTCCGGGCGGAACCAGGGAATCAGCTGGTGATAGCGGATTCCGACGAGGTCTTTCCCCTTGAAGCTGCCCTCCAGCACCTTGTAAGGAACGACCTTGTCGCCTTTCTGATAGCTTTCCAGCGGCACGTTCTCCCCCTTCGGATGGAACCATGCGCCGACCAGCGCCTTGGCGACGACATACACGCCCGGCTCTCCGCTGTAAGGATTCAGCGACAGGACCCGCACATACTCGATCTCCGCTCCCACGCAGAGCGCGGTGTTGGAAGGAAGGGTCCAGGGTGTCGTCGTCCAGGCCAGGAAATAGACCGGGAAGGCCTGCGTACCGTACAGGGGCTGGGACCGTCCGTCCTTGATCACCTCGAACTGGACCGTCGCCGTGGTGTCCGTGACATCCTTGTAGCAGCCCGGCTGGTTCAGCTCATGCGAACTCAGGCCGGTGCCGTCCGTCGGGGAATAGGGCTGGATGGTAAATCCCTTGTACAGGAGGCCCTTTTCGTATAGCTTCTTCAACAGGTACCACAATGTCTCGATATAGCGGTTGTCGTAGGTGATGTAGGGATGGTCCATATCCACCCAGTAACCGACCCGGCGGGTCATATTGACCCATTCTTTCGTATATTTCATCACCTCCTTGCGGCAGGTGGCATTGTAATCCGCCACGGAAATCTTCGTCCCGATGTCCGCCTTGGTGATGCCGAGTTTCTTTTCAACCCCCAGTTCCACAGGCAGGCCGTGGGTATCCCAGCCGGCACGCCGTTCGACATGGTATCCGGTCTGTGTCTTGTAGCGGCAGATGGCATCCTTGATGGAGCGGGCCATGACGTGGTGGATGCCCGGCATGCCATTGGCGGAAGGCGGTCCCTCGAAGAAGACGAACTCGGGAGCTCCCTCCCGGAGTTCCAGCGATTTCTCGAACGCCTTCTCCTTCAGCCACCTGTCCAGCATCTCATTGCCGGTCGCCACCAAGTCCAAAGCCTTATACTCTTTGAATGTCATATTTTTTTCCTAAATTTGCGTATTATCTTACAAAGATAAACATTTTTATCGAACTATGAACATTCTCGATATTATCATCCTGGTCTGCTTCCTTCCCGGCATCATCAAAGGCCTGTCCAAGGGCTTCCTGGAGCAGGCGCTTACGTTTCTCGGAATGTTCGCGGCCGTCTTCTGCGCTTTCCGCCTCAGGGAGACGGTCTGCACCTGGCTCATGCCCCGGCTGGACATGTCGGAGACCCTGCTGAACGTCGTCTCCTTCGCCCTGATCCTGATCGGGGTCAGCGTCCTGGCGCTCCTTCTGGCCAAACTGCTGACCAAAGTCATCGAGATGATGATGCTGGGCTGGCTGAACCGCCTGCTCGGGGCCCTCATGGCCTGCCTGACCACCCTCATCGTGCTGGGCGTCGTGATTGTCCTTTTCGATACCATCAATCTGAAATTCGACCTGGTCCATTCTCCCATCCTGGACGATTCCCTGCTCTACGGAAAGATCAAGGACCTGGCCTATATCGCCTTCCCTTATCTGAAACAGCTGCTACTGAAGCAATCCTGACCATGGCCCGTATTCTCCTGATTGAAACCTCCACTTCCCTGCTGTCGGCAGCCGTCGCCGAAGACGGTCTCGTGACCGGACAGATTGAAAGCGACGAGCCGCGCATGCACGCCGCCCTGACCGCCGTATTCGTGGACCGCCTCCTCAAAGACAAGGGTCTCAAGATGAAGGATTTTGACGCCGTAGCCGTCAGCAAGGGGCCGGGGTCCTACACGGGTCTCCGCGTCGGCGTTTCGACCGCCAAAGGACTCTGCTTCGGCGCAGGGATCCCGCTCATCGGCATCGGCACCCTGGACATTCTCGTCTCCCAGGCCGCCCTCCAAGGGCAGCATCCCGGGGACTTCCGCTATATCGTCCCGATGATTGACGCCCGCCGCCTGGAAGTCTACAGCGCCGTCTTCTCCCCGGAAGGTAAGCAGCTGACCGAGACGGCTTCCGTCATCATCACGCCCGACTCCTATGCGGACATCCTCTCCGAAGGTCCGGTGCTGGTAATCGGTGACGGCGCCGAGAAATGCCGGGAGATGCTTCCCGGAGGGGTCTTCGTCCCCTGTTGTCCCCGGGCCGCAGCCATGGCCCCCCTTGCCGAAGCAGCCTTCCACGAAAAAAGGTTCGAAGACCTTGCGTACTTCGAACCCTTTTACCTGAAAGATTTCGTGGCCACCGTCAGCCGGAAAAAACTGTTCTAAAGTTTTGAGGACAAATACTTCCGTATGGAAGCGGCGTCCGAGACGCTGGCTTCGGTATCCAATGCCCCGTCCACGATGAACCAGGCCATCGGGAGCGAACGCACCTGATAGGTGGCAAGCAGCGGGGAATCCGCCCCACGCGTGTCGCAGACATTGATCCAGGGAAGACCCTGACGGCGGACCACACCCGCCCAGTCGGTCTTGTCCACATCGAAAGAGACGGCATAGATCTCAAATCCGCGCGGATGGAACTCTTCATAAAGCGGGGTCAGCGCATCCAGATTGAACATCTTCTGCGCATCGGTCGCCGCCCAAAAATACAGCATCACGACCTTCCCCTGCGTTTCGGAGAGTTTCTTCTTGCTCCCGTCCATCGAAGGCAGTTCCATGTCGATAAAACCCACCTCTCCGGCCGAGCGCAGGCGAAGATCCAACTCCAGCAGCGTACTGCGCCGCTCCGCCTCTTTGTCCAGCGCCTTCACGTAGGCCGACTCCGGATACACGCTGCGGAGCGAGTCCGCGAGGTTCCGGAACAGGATGGCATCCGTGGGTTCGTTGAAAATCGGAAGCGTTTCATTCACCTGCTGGAACAGCACCGGCACGATGGTCAGCGAATGGCTGTTTTCCATGACATAGGAAAGACGGCTGCGCCGGTAGGCGATGTACGAGCGGCTGAGATCCCGCTCCACATCGTCCGAGGTCTCGACAATCCCGGTCATCTCCGCCAGGAACGCTGCGAAATCCGCCTCCACCTGCCGGAGCCGCTCCGACTCTCCGGATCCCCGGACCGAGTAGTGGCCGAGCGTATCGGACACCAGTTTGATCCGCTCTCCGGGAGAGACCAGGAGCGAAGCGACCTTTTGCTCTCCGTAGAACGCATAGAGGAACTGCGGATGTCCTTGCTCCACTTTCAGGGAGTAGGACCACGCTCCCGAGGACGAGGTCGTCAGGGTATCCAGCACTTTGTAATGGCTGACATCCAGACGCTTGAGAATGAGCTGTTTTCCCCCGGCTCCTTCCAGGGTCCCGGAGACCGACGCCTTGTCGGAGCAGGAAACGGCCAAGGCCGAAAGGGCGATGGCCACAAGCAATCTACAAGTTTTCATAAGCGGCAAGAATAGCGTCGGCAATGCGCTGCATTTCGGCAGGCTCCAGGGTGAGTTTCGGCTTACGGAAATCCATATCCGCCTCCGTCTGGACCGGAACCAGGTGGATGTGGGTATGGGGAACCTCCATGCCGAGGACCGCGACACAGACCCGCGCACAGGGAACGGCCTTCCCGATGGCAAGCGCCACCTTCCGGGCAAAAGCCGTCAAGCCGGCATAGGTCTTCTCGTCCAGATGGAAAATATAGTCATCCTCTACATGCTTCGGGATCACCAGGGTATGACCGGGGGTCATCGGAGCGATATCGAGGAAGGCATAAAAGTCTTCGTTCTCCGCACACTTGTAAGAAGGAATCTCGCCGGCGGCGATACGGGTAAAAATCGTTGCCATCAGAGAGAAATGTCGAGAATCTTGAACTTCATGGTGCCGCCCGGAGCCTGCGCTTCGACGACATCCCCTTTCTTATGGCCGATGAGGGCCTTTCCGATGGGCGTGGAAGACGATAGGAGCCCCTTGGAGAAATCCGCCTCGCTCTCCCCGACAATCTGGAATTTCATCTTCATCTTGGCCGCGATGTTTTCCACTTCCACCTTGGACAGCAGCTGGACCGTGTCCGCTGACAGCTTGGACTCGTCGATGACACGCGCATTCGCAAGTTTATCCTTCAGGCGGGCGATCTTCACTTCCAGGAGTCCCTGGGCGTCACGTGCCGCATCATATTCCGCATTTTCGGAAAGGTCACCCTTCTCCCTCGCTTCCGCGATGGCCGCGGAAATCACCGGCCGCTGGGCCAGCGCATCGGCAAGCTCTTTTTTGAGCTTGTCGTAACCCGACTGGGTCATGTACTCAATTGCCATTATCTCTTGTTTTGTTTATTTTCAACAAAGTAAAAAGGAAGTACTGCCGTCTTTCGTGGCAGTACCCTTCTTCTGGGCACAAAAATAACAATTATTTTCTGGAAATCAAAGGCGACACGCCTGCTCATCCTGAACCAATTGGTCCCGAAGCGCTTCCAGAGAGGAAAATTTCCGCTCGTCACGGATACGCCGCCGAAGACAAATCCGCAGCGGAAGGCCATAAATATCCTCGTCAAAGCCGAAGATATGGGTCTCGATGGTCCGCACAGAGCCGCCGACCGTCGGCCGCAGGCCGATGTTGCACATGCCCTGGAGCAAGCGCCCCTCCAGCTCGACATCCACCGCATAGACCCCGTTCGCCGGCACCAGCTTCAGGGGCTCGTAAAGCTGGATATTGGCCGTCGGGAAGCCGATGGTCCGTCCCATGCGGTTCCCCGCCACCACCACACCGTACAACTCATAGGGGTAGCCCAGCATGGCATTGGCCCATGCCAGATCGCCGGATAACAGCGCAGAACGGATTGTGGTGGAAGAAATCGATTTTTCGCCTTGCCCGGTCTGACATTCATCTACCTGGAGCAAAAAGGAAGCCCCTATCTCCGCTGCCGTAAGCCGGTCGCAGCCGATGCGGTTGTCATACCCCATCACCACGACCGACGCCCCGTAACGGTCCCGGAGCATCGCCAGATACTCCTGCGCGGTCATGCGTGCGAACTCCCGCGTGAACGGGAGCACCTCCACCCGGTCAATTCCGGCTGCGGATAGCCGCGAGCGCTTCTCCGGGAGCGTCGTCAGCAGACGCAACTCCCGGGCATCCTGCTGGAGGACCGTCCGCGGATGGGGCCAGAAACTGACGACGACAGCCTCCTCTCCCCGCTGCCGGGAGAGCGAGACCACCGTCTCAAGCAGATGACGGTGCCCGAGATGGACACCGTCAAAAAAACCGGTCGTTACTACAGCCACTTGACGCACTCGAAATCCTGCCGGTGCGGCAAATGCGCATTCTTCGCAAACACGCGGGCGCCCACCTGGTAGGCTCCTGTCTTTTCAGGCAGGACATTGACTTCGTACTTGGCCACGCCGTCACTGAACTCCACCACCTCGAACTCCTTGACATCGACGATGTGCAGTTTTCCGTGGACATCCGTCTGGGCGAAAATCGCCTCGACCCCCACGTCCTCCGGCGTCAGGTCCCCGAGCTGAAGCACCACCTCGGTATGGAACTGATTCGCCAGCGTCAAGTCATAGGAAGTCTGTCCTTCCGTGCGGGAAAGCACCTGGACATTCTCCCATTCCCGGCGGACATGCTTCTTCCAGGCAGCCGTCTTCCGGGCCAGGGCAAAGCCATCCGCAACCAGGAGGGCGGCACGCTCCGCCTGCGGCGCATAATACTGGTTGATGTAGTCCGTCAGCATGCGGTTCGTCGTGAAATTGCAGGCCACGTGGGCAATGGTGTTCTTGATATAGCCCACCCATTCGGCGCTGCGTCCCGTCGTACGGTCCGTATTGTAATAGGCCGGAGCGATGTCGTTTTCGAGGATCTGGTAGATCGTCGCGGCATCCAGTTCGTTCTGGTAATTGTTGTCCTCGTAAGCCTGTTCCAGCGGAAGGGCCCAGCCGGCACCCTTGCGGTAACCTTCCACCCACCAGCCGTCCAGCACGGAGAAGTGCATGGTGCCGTTCATCGCGGCTTTCTCGCCGGAGGTGCCGGACGCCTCCTGGGGACGTGTCGGGTTGTTCATCCAGACATCGACCCCCTGGACCATGCGCTTCGCCAGCGTAATGTCATATCCGGGGACAAAGACAATCTTGCCGATGAAACGCGGATCCTTGGAGATGTCCACAATCTGCTTGATGAGGTCCTGGCCGGCCTTGTCGGCAGGATGGGCCTTGCCGGCAAAGAAGAATTGGACCGGCTGCTGGGGGTTGTTGACAATGCTGTCCAGGCGGTCCAGGTCCCGGAACAGCAGCGTCGCCCGCTTATACGTGGCGAAACGGCGGGCAAAACCGATGGTCAGCACGTCGTCGCGGAGCGTATCCAGAATCGTCACCAGCTCGGAAGGGCTGTAATGATTCGAAATCCGCTTGTCCTGCAGGCGCTCCCGCACGAAAGCGATCAGTTTGCGTTTCAGGGTCTTCTTGGTGTTCCAGACATCGGCATCGGAGACGGAATAGATCCCCTCGAAGCACTTCTTGTCGTAGTGGTGCGTCGCAAACTCTTCGCCAAAGACAGCGCTGTGAAGCGGTTTCCATTCGGGAGCCGTCCAGGTCGGGTAGTGGACACCGTTCGTCACATAACTGACATAGAGTTCCTCCGGCAGGTAACCCGGATACATGTGGGCGAAAATCTCCTGACTGACCTTGCCGTGGAGCATCGAAACGCCGTTGACATTCTGCGAGAGGTTCGCCGCCAGGTTGGACATGGAGAATTTCTCATGCGGATCGAGCGGATGGTCCTTTCCGAGGGACATCAGCGTCTCCCAGTCGATTTTCAGGCGCTCGGGATAATGGCCGATATACTGGCGGAGCATTCCTTCCTCAAAGGCATCATGGCCGGCAGGAACCGGCGTATGGGTCGTGTACAGCGAGCTGGCACGGACCACTTCCACCGCCTCGGTGAAGTCCAGGTTCTTCTTCTCGATGTATTCACGGAGACGCTCCAGGCCGATGAAAGCGGCATGGCCTTCGTTGCAATGATACACCTCGGTGTCGATGCCCAGACGGCGCAGGGCGCGGATACCGCCGACACCCAGCAGGAGTTCCTGCTTCAGCCGGTTCTCCCAGCTGCCGCCGTACAGGTGGTAGGTCACCTCACGGTCTTCCGGGGTATTGGCTTCGTAGTCCGTGTCCAGCAGGTACAGGTCGGTACGGCCGACCTCCACCTTCCAGATCCGGGCGGTCAGGTTGCGGCCCGGGAAGGCGACCGACGTCGTCATCCAGTTGCCGTCCTGGTCGAGGACCGGGGTGGCAGGAATCTTCATGAAGTCCTGCGCATCGTAGTTCGCAACCTGGTAGCCCTGGCCGGAAATCACCTGCGTGAAATAGCCGAAGCGATACAAAAGGCCCACGGCGACCAGGTTTACATTCATATCGGAAGTCTCCTTCAGGTAGTCGCCGGCAAGGATACCCAGGCCACCGGAGTAAATCTTCAGCGAGGTATCCAGGCCATATTCCATACAGAAATAGGCGACCGAAGGGGAGGTCCGCCGGGCCTTGAGGGCCATGTAGGCATCAAATTCATCCAGGACTTTCTTCATCTTGGCGAGGAAGGCTTCGTCCTCGGAGAGTTGCTGGAAGCGCTTGATACTGACCGTATCCAGCACGACGAGCGGATTGTGGCCGCTTTCGTGCCAGACATCCGGATCGATGGTCCGGAACAGGTCCTTGGCGCTTTCGTTCCAGCACCACCACAAGTTCTTGGACAGCTTCTCCAGGCGGGAGAGTTTTTCCGGCAGGTGCCGGGTCACCAAAATCGTCCGCCAACTCGGATTGATGATGTCGGATTGATAATACTGCATCTTCTTGTCATTCAATTTGTAGGAGTCCATCCGGGCCGCCACCTTGCCGAGGGCCTCGGAATATGCCTCCTGGTAATACACTATCTGATTCTGCCATAAGGCAATGCTGGCGACATCCCGGGCGTTTTCCCGGTACTGTTTCCTCAGCTGCTTCTCCAGCGAGGCCATCTCGCGGATCCGGTCCACTACGCCATCCACGACATCGAAATAGTTCGAGTCGCTCCTCTCCAGCACGGTGATGCCCGGATGGGCCGACGGGTAGTGGGAACGCACCCAGAGGCCGAAGCCGGCCAGGGAGGTCGTGAGGGTGGGGACGCGGAAGGCCAGCGCTTCCAGCGGGGTATAGCCCCACGGCTCATAATAAGACGGGAACAGGGCCAGGTCCATGCCGCAAAGGAGGTCGTAGTACGGCATGTCAAAGACACCGTCGTTTCCGTTCAGGTAAGAAGGGATGAAATAGACTTTGACTTTGTCACCCAGTTTGTTCACGAGGCCCACCTCCCGGAGGCGGCGGGTAATGATGTCATATTCCGGATGCTGCAGCACATGCGACGTCTGGGAGGGGAACTCCGGAACGGGTCCCAGATGGCCGGAAGGAATCATGATGAACGCCTGGATGGAGCGTCCCTCGAAATTGGACTGGTTGACCCGGTCCAGGGCATCGATGAACACATCGATTCCCTTGTTGCGGTACTCGTAACGGCCGCCGATACAGATAAACAGGGCATTGGACGGAACCTCTTCCCCGCTCAGGCGGGTCGCCACCTCCACCAGACGATCCCGGGCGCTGTCATGGAGCCGGGAATAATCCTCGTCCGTCGCCGGGGTGAAACTGTTCTCGAAGCCGTTCGGCGTCACCACATCCACCTTCCGCTGGAGGAACTGGGCGCACTCGCGGGCCGTAATCTCCGAAACGGTCGTGAAGACATCCGCCCGCTGGGCGGCCGTCTTCTCCAGGGAATGGAGGGCGACCACATTGAAGCGACGGGCCATCTCATCCCCGTCATAGGAGGTCATGGCATCATACAGGGGCAGATTGTTGCCGGCCAGGCAGCGGCCCACCACGGTCGCATGGGTCGTAAAGACGGTCGCAATCGGGACCTGGGCCCGCTTGAGCTGCAGCACGCCCGCCCCGGTCTGCCACTCATGGAACTGGGCGACGACCCGGTCAGCGGAAGACAGGTTGTAGCGGTAGAAACTCTCGATGACCTTTCCCGCCGCATAACCGAACAGGGCGCACTCCTTGTAATCCCAGTTACCCGAAATCGAGTCCACGCCGAAATCCGTCCAGAATCCGGACAGGATGTCGTCGCTTTCCGTCAGGTAGTGCTTGTAGTCCACCAGGATGGCCAGCGGTTTCCCGGGAATATTCCATTTGCCGATCCTGACACGGAGCCCTTCGGAGGCAATCTGCTGTTTCCAACTGCGATACAGCATCGCATCTTCCAGAAAATCAGGATTTTCGCTGCGATGCATCCACACATCCGGACCGATGAGGATATGGTGGCGTCCCAACTGGGACTTCAGGTGGAGGGCTTTCGTGGCGATGACCGTATAGATTCCGCCGACTTTGTTACAGACCTCCCAACTGACCTCAAACAGGTAGTCCGGATTCAAAATCTCACTTTTCATTTACTTCTTTTTCACACTTTTTCTCCGATCCTCCACGGCCGCTTCCTTGACATCCAGGGCGGCACGTTTTTCATCCAGCCGTATCTGGAAGTCCGAGATGACGTTCATGTAGTTGATGAACGCCTCGTAGGGCGTATCGTAGGGGTTGAAGTATTTGTGGACCTCTCCGTCGGAGAAGAATTTGGTACACATATAATAGAAATGGTCGCTCTCCTGGAGGTGGCCGAAATCTTCCCAGAGTTCGGGATCGCCGACGATGGAGAGTTTTTCCGTCATGGCATAGACCTTCTGGTAGGCCTCCTGCTGGAGTTCGTTGCCGAGCCAGGCCGTCAGGTCGCGTTCCTCATCCGCCCATGAAATCGCATCCTCGACGTCGAGCGGGGCGACGGCCTTGTGCTTCTTGACCGCCTCGGAAGGGGTCACGAAGCTGAAGGTACCGTCGGCGAGGACGGCGCCCGGAAGCGCCTTCATGAAGTCGAAAATGCCGCTCGATGCACTCTGGTGCTCCCCGAAGGTCTCATAGTCCATGAACAGGTTGATGATGTCGTCGTTCTGGGCGGAAGATTTCATCCATGCGACGTACTTTTCGGCTGTCAGCGGCCACATCTCCCAGCTTCGGTTGGAGAAGCGGAAGGCGATGTCGTCCGAAAGGCCGTAATTGCGGAGCAGCAGCTTGAGCCGCGGCTGGGTTGCGCCGGTGTAGATGAAGTTCGGGCTCTTCCAGCCCATGATGTGGCGGGCGCCTTCGGTCAGCATCGTCTTGAAGCCCAGTTTGTACACCTGCTCGCCGATGGCGTTGGAATAAATCAGTTCGGTGTTGCGGAAGGCCGTGGTCTTCACGCCGAAAAGTTCTTCGATCTTGCGCTGGTGCTTGACCACCTGATGGAGAAATTCCGACTCGGAAGCGAGCGAGGCGAGCGAATGGTAGTAAGTCTCGCTCAGGAACTCGACGCATCCCGTGGCGGCCAGGGCCCGGAAGGAATCGATCACCTCGGGAGCGAAGCGCTGGAACTGGTCCAGGGCGCTGCCGGAGATGGAGTAGGCAATCTTGAACTTGCCCTTGGTCGAACGGATCAATTCCAGCATCAGAGCATTCATCGGGAGGTAGCACTTCTGTGCCACCCGCCGCAGGATGGTCCTGTTGGCGAAATCGTCATAATAGTGGGAGTCCTTGCCGATATCGAAGAAACGGTACAGGCGGAGACGGGTGGGCTGATGGACCTGGAAATACAGGCAGATACTTTTCGGTGCCATAGGTATGTTACTTTACTACGGATTCGTAAATTTTCTTCATTTTTGCGGTCGCGCCGTTCCATTTCAAGGCGTTGACCTCGTCATAACCCTGACGGGCGGAGAAAGCCGCCAGCGCCGGGTATTTCAGCAGGGCATAGATATCGTCCGCCATCGCATCCACATCCCAGAAGTCGACCTTGAAGGCGTAACGCAGCACCTCGGCGGCGCCGGACTGCTTGGAGATGATGGAAGGGACACCGGTACGCATCGCCTCCAGCGGGGAAATACCGAAGGGCTCGGAGATGGAGGGCATGATGTAGACATCCGACAGGGCGAACATCTCCTGCACCGCCGCTCCGCGCAGGAATCCCGTGAAGTGGAAGCGGTCGGAGATGCCCAGCCGGGCGGCATGGCGGATGCAGCGGTTCATCATATCACCGCTGCCGGCCATCACGAAGCGGACGTCCTTGGTGCGTTTGAGCACCTTGGCAGCCGCCTCGATAAAATACTCGGGACCTTTCTGGTAGGTGATACGGCCGAGGAAGGTCACGACCTTTTCCTTGACGCCACGCTCCACCTGAAGGTTCTCCCGGCCGGAGAAGTCCACGGCGTTGTGGACCGTGACGACCTTCTGGGGATCGATGCCATACTTGTTGATGACAATCCCTCGGGTCAGGTCGCTTACCGTGATGACCCGGTCGGCCATCAGCATGCCCCGCTTTTCAATCTCGAACACGCGCGTGTCGATATGGTCCACGCTGCCGCGGTCGAAGGACGTGGCATGGACATGGATGACAAGGGGCTTTCCGGTGAGTTCCTTGGCGGCGATGCCGGCATAGTAGGTCAGCCAGTCATGGGCATGGATGACATCGAATTCATCCTTGCGCTGGAGGGCGATCGTGCCGCCGACCATCGCATAGCGGGCCACTTCTTCCATCAGGTTCGCCCCGTACTTGCCGGAGAACTTATACTTCTGGCCGTAACTGATCGAGAAGTCCTTCACCTGCCGGCGACGGTCTTCCTCCACGAGGCGGGAAAACTCTTCCGGATCGGCATAAGGGACCATGTTGGTGCCGATGTGGATGAACTTGACTTTTTCCAGATACTCTTCGACCGACTCGGAGACGGTATCGACCGCCACATCCGACGCATTGATGATGGTCGTGGCGCTCTGGTCCTCGTCACCCGAGGCCGAAGGCATCACAAAGAGGGTTTCGACGCCATTGGCCGCCAGGCCCTTGACAATGCCTTCACAGGCTGTTCCGAGGCCACCGGCGATATGGGGCGGGAATTCCCATCCGAACATTAATACACGCATGATGATTCCTCCCTGTATTTGTTGATGAGCCAGTTGATATTCAGCAGAGCCGCCACCGTCAGCGCCGAGGAGATGGCCCCGTGGGCCTCGTGAGGCGGGTCGCCGTCATAGAGTTCGGAGAAGGAGCCGACCCCGTGTTTGGACAGGTCTTCGTAGAAGCCCTCAGTCAACCATTCCGCCCGTTTGATGAAACCTTCGCCCATCATATTGAAACTCGCATAGCAGTACTGGGAAAGCAGATACGGGAAAGCGCAGCCATTGTAATAGGCTTCGTCCCGCTCCAGCTGCGTTCCCTCATAGACACCCTTATAGCGGACATCACGCGGAGAGAGCGAACGGACGCCGCGGCGGGTAACCAGTTCGGCGTTCACGACCCGCATCACCTCGCTGATCACCTCGTCGGAAACCGGTTTGAAGTCCAGCGACACCGGCCAAAGCTGGTTCGGGCGCAGTTCCATGTGCTGTCCATAGCCGTCCACATAGTCGGCAAGGAAGCCCAGGTCCTGGTTCCAGAACGTCGGCTGGTAATTCTTCTCGATCAGTTCCTTGACCGGGGTCCATTTCCGGGCGAATTCCTTGCCTTTCTCCAGCGAGAGCGCCAGGCAGATGGCATTGTACCACAGGGCATTGGTCTCGACCTGGTAACCGGCCCGCTCGGTGATGGCCCGGCCATAAGCGTAGGTGTTCATCCAGCTCAGGGCGACCCCGTCCATCTGGGCCCAGAGGAGGCCGTTCGGATGCATCGTCACCTCCTGGCGGCGTCCCGGCAGATAACTGTCGAGCACATCCGAGAGGACTTTCCCGTACTTGGCCCAGACCTTCTTTGCCGAAGCGCCGAAAGCGATATACTGCTGGAGGACGACAGCGAGCATCAGCGGCGCCTCCACCTGGGTTGTCCGGTGGTAGAAGCGTTCCGCATTGTCCTCAATCAGGTTGTCCAGAATTTCCTCGAATTCCTTCGGATCGTTCTTCCCGTAGAGGGTCAGTCCCGGCAGCGAGCAGAGCGTCTCGCGGAGCAGGCCTGTCAGAAGCCAGGAATAACCGGCGACAATCTGTTTGCGTCCATGGGAGTTGCGGATCAGGGAATCCGCCGAACGGACCAGCTGGTCATGGAAAGACGTGATCGGGCCGATCCGATCCAGCAGGGCGGCGAAACGGCGCTTGAGCCCGGCAGGAGCCACAGGGGCATCCGCGCTGGCGGAAAAGACGACACTTTCTCCCGCAGAGAGGTCTATCTCAAAACTACCCGGAACGAAGAGGTCTTCCCGACAGTCGAAGCCGCGGCGCATCTCGTCCGAGTAAGTGATATTCTTGTACCAGCAGGGGCTGTACCCGAATTCCGCCTTACGGCTCATCTGGAGGTTCAGGTCCGGGAAGCCCTCATAAAGATTGAAGGCGACCCCGCCCGGAATCTCCTGATAGCCGGTGCGGGCAGCGGAATTCTCATGGGTCAGGTCATGGACCCGGCGGAAAGCCAGGAAAGGCTTCAGGCTGAGGCGGACCTTGGCCGGTGCACTGACCAGGGTGTACTGCAGGAGCAGCTGGTTCTGGTCCGGAGCCATCACCAGTTCCTTGGTGAAGACGATCTCTCCGATTTTATAGGTCACTTTCGGCACCGGATCCGCGTCGAAATCGACGATGTACTTGTGCCCGCGGGGTTCATAGACATCCCCATAGCAGTGGATGCCGAGGTTGAAGCGCTTGCTTCTGAGCGTCAGGCTCTCATCCAGGGAGCTCAGCAGAACATAACGGAAGGAGCCGAACGCGTCGATGGGAACGGACAGAAGTCCGTGGTAACGCCGCGTATTGCAGGTCACGATGGACGTGTTGCAATACGCTCCTGTCTTCGACGGGAGGATGATTTCCCGTCGGAGCGAATAGCCAAGATTGACCAGTTCGGACTTATTGAATTTCAAAAAAGCCATGGCTTTCTGTTTTAAATTTTCTTCAAGACCAGAGCCGTGCGGGCAGGCAGATACAACTTCAGCGTATCTCCATACCGCTGGTCTCCGTTCGGGGACCGCTCGGGCAACGTCAGGTGATGTTCCCCGGACACGATACGACAGAAGCCGTCAAAACGGGCTTCGTCTGTGTCGAGAACCGTCTCCCATTCTCCGGCGGGGGCCGCAAAGCCGTAATCGGCAAAGGAACCCGACGGGGAGAAATTCAGCGCAAAGATACAGTTTCTTCGCCTGAAAATCAAGATTTTCTTTTCTTCGTCTGCAACGAGGAGCTCCGGTTTGGAGAAAAGAATGCGTTCTGAGCGGATCAGGTGGACCATTTCTTCGTCAAACTGCCGGAGATACCGGTAACGGAGCACCTCCGATTCCGACAGGGACCACATCCGGCGCGCATGGGAGAAGGACCAGCCGTTTCCCTCCCGGGGGAAGTCGATCCATTCGGGATGACCGAATTCATTGCCCATAAAATTCAGGTAGCCGTCCCCCGAGGTCGCCGCCGTCACCAGGCGGATCATCTTGTGCAGGGCGACGCCCCGGTCCACAATCAGGTTTCCGGAATCCGTCCGCATGGAGAAATACATCTCCTTGTCCATCAGGCGGAAAATCAGCGTCTTGTCGCCGACCAGCGCCTGGTCGTGGCACTCGGCATAGGAGATGGTCTTCTCGTCGGCGCGCTTGTTCGTGAGTTCCCACCAGATTTCCCCGACCGACCACTGCTCGTCGCTCCGCTCCTTGATCCATTTGATCCAGTGGTCCGCCACGCCCATGGACATGCGGAAATCGAAGCCCACGCCGCCCGCCTCGAAGGGGGCCGCCAGGCCGGCCATACCGGAGACATCCTCGGCAATGGTAAAGGCATTGGGATTTATTTCCCGCACCAGCATGTTGGCCAGCGCAAGATACGTCACGGCATTTTCGTCCACCCCTTCGTTGAAATACAGGCTGTAGTCCCCGAAGTCCTTGCCGAGTCCGTGGTCCCAGTACAGCATGGACGTCACGCCGTCGAAACGGAATCCGTCGAGGTGATATTCTTCCATCCAGTATTTGACGTTCGACAGGAGGAAATACTTGGTCTCGTCCTTGCCGTAGTCGAAGCAGCGGGAGCCCCAGGCCGGATGCCGGCCCTGCGGCCCGCTGTAGAAATAGAGATGGTCCGTCCCGTCAAAGTTGGAAAGGCCCTCGGCTTCATTGTCCACGGAGTGGCTGTGGACAATGTCCATCACCACGGCGATTCCCTTTCCATGGGCATCGTCCACCAGGCGCTTGAACTCTTCCGGCGTTCCGAAACGCGACGACAGAGCGAAGAAATTCGACACCTGGTAGCCAAATGAGCCATAGTAAGGATGTTCCTGGAGGGCCATGATCTGGATGGTGTCGTACCCCAGGCGCTTGACGCGCGGCAGGACGTCGCGGCGGAACTCCTCGAAGGAGGCCACTTTTTCCTGCTCGGAGGACATGCCGATGTGGCATTCATAGATCATCGGATGGACCCGCTTCCCGGCATGGGGATGTTTCCATACATAGGGCTTGCCGGGGTCCCAGACCTGGGCGGAGAAGACCTTTGTCACCGGGTCCTGGACCACACGCGTCACATAGGAAGGAAGCCGCTCCCCGCCTCCGCCCGGCCATTCGATCCAAAACTTATACAGCTGGCCGTGGCGAAGGAACATCTCCGGCAGGTACAGTTCCCAGTTGCCGCCGCCGATCGGTTTCAGGGCATAGGGCTCCGTCCGTTTCCAGTTGTTAAACTCCCCTATGAGATAGATACGGCTTGCATTGGGGGCCCATTCCCGCAGCACCCAGGAGCCGTCGTCCGAGCGGTGCAGGCCGTAATAGAGGTGGTTGTTGACGGCATCTTTCAGCGTTCCGTCCCCGGCAATGTGCCGTTTCATGTCCAGGATCCGCTGATGCCGTGCTTCGATGGCTCCCTGGTAAGGTGCAAGCCAGGGGTCTGTCTTGTAAATGGGTTTCATAGGCTGTCGATTTTTTCCTGTATGCCGCGAAGGTAGTCACGGCAGGCCTTGATGAGGACCTTGCTGCGGGAGATGAGGCTGTCGAGCTGCTCGAGTTTCGTCTCGGGGTTCTCTACGGTCCTAGCAATCTCCTCCAGTTCAGCCATGGCCTTGGCATAGTCAAACGTGTTTTCCATTATTATGTGGTTTTTACTATTTCATCCACTATCGCGGTCAGGGAACCGTCGCGGAGGCGAACTCCGATGCGGTCACCGGGAGATATCTTTTTCACGCTCTTGAGGATCTTGTCATCCGGGCCGGTTACCAGTACATAGCCGAGGGACAGGATGTTGCGGGGGTCGGAGCTCCGGATTCCCGCTTCCGCGAGCGAGAGGGTGGACAGGGCATCGCCCAGCCTGGCGGAAAAGGCGAAACGTAGACGGTGAACCAGCTCTGTCAGAGGACGTTCCAGCGCCGCAAGTTTTTCCTGGCGGCGCCTGAGGACGGCTGTCTGGATGCGCTGTTCAATGGCGTCTATGCGGGCGTCTTCCGCGGCAAAAGCGTCGATAAAGAGGTCGGCCAGGGCGGTCGGGGTCTTGACGGAGCGGTTGGCAACCAGGTCCGCGATATGGACATCGCGTTCATGGCCGATGGCGGTCACCACCGGCAGCGGGCAGGTGGAGATAGCGACGGCGAGGTCGAAATCGTCGAAACACGCCAGGTCCAGCTCGCTGCCGCCGCCCCGGAGGATCAGGATGGCGTCGAAGGGCTGCTCCTGGGCTTCCGTCAGGGCGTCCATGATGGAGGCAGGAGCGGCGTCGCCCTGCATCAGGGCTTCGAACAAGGTGACACCGATGGCATAACCCGATTCGGCGATGTGCCGCTGGAAGTCGCCCCATCCGGCGGCCGTTGCGGAGGTGATCACGGCCAGGCGGCCCGGCAGGCGCGGCAGGCCGAGTTCCTGCTGCATTTCCAAATAGCCTTCCGCCGTCAGCTTCTCTAGATTGCGTTTGCGCTCCAGGGCAGCTTCGCCGAGGGTAAAGGCCGGATCGATGTCATCAATGAACAGACTGACCCCGTAGAGTTCGCTGAAACTGACCTGGACCCGTACCAGGACGGTGATACCGGCCTTCAGCGACTGGGAAGTCTCCTGCTCGAAAAAAGCCTTCAGCTGGGGATACTGCCATTTCCAGATCATGGCCCGGCTCTCCGCGACAACTTTTCCGCCGCAGGACTGGGTCAGCGAGAGGTAGCAGTGCCCGTTGGCACGCGGAGAGAGCGATGCAATCTCCGCCCTCACCCACAGCCGCTCCGGAAAAGCTTCTTCGATGCTTTCCTTGATTCGCTCCTGGAGGTCCAGCAGGTCCAGATAGTCCTTTCCCATGCCGCGCGTCCGTTATTTCCCGAAGTTACGCGAGGCGAAAGGCAGGGCCGTTCGGAGGCTGTAGTGCCAGTATTCCCAGTTATGGACTCCGTTCCTCACACGCAGTTCGCAGGGGATCCCCTTCTGCTGCATCTTCTGGTAGAAATCCAATGTCAGCGGAAGGAGTCTGTCGTCATCCCCGCAATCCGCGAACCACTTGATCGTCTTTAACTTCCGAACCGTTTCTTCGGAAGCGGCATCCAGGAAGTCCAGCGCGGAATGATCGATGACGGACTGGCAGACGATCCGGAGTTTGTCGCTCCGTTCCAGGGCGGGACGGACCATGTCATGCTTGTTGTCCAGCCAGGCGCTCATCGCAAAGCAGGAAGAGAAGAGTTCAGGATGCCGCTGGCAATAGACGACGGATCCGCCGCCTCCCATCGACAGGCCCATGATGGCGCGGTGGGCCTTGTCCCGGATACAGCGGTATTTCAGTTCCAGCTGCGGCATCAGTTCCGTAAAGAAGAACTCCTCATAGGGCCAGTTCTCCACGTTGAAGTAGCCGTTCTGGGTATGATGGACATCCGGTCCGCCGGCGTTCGGCATTATGATGACCGAAGGGACACATTCGCCGGAGGCGATCAGTTCATCCGCGACCATTTTCATCAGGCCTTTTTTCTGCCAGGCCCGGTAATCATCCGAAAGCCCATGGAGGAGATAAATCACCGGATAACGGTCCCTTCCCTCGTCAAAACCGTCCGGCAGATAGACATTGTACCGGATGGTGGCGCCGAGCACCTCGCTCCGGAGGCTGTCCGTGACCATTTTCCCAGCCCGGGACGGAAGGACCGACATCAGAGCAAAGAGCAGTACAAACAGGATTCTTTTCATATCAAGGGTTATTAGTATGGACAATCTTCAGTTTCACGTGCTAAAAATACGCATTTTTTCTTACATTTCTCTTTTTGGCATCACCGCCTTTGCCGGTGAACTCTATTTCTGCACCAAGGCCGGCTGCAAGCTTTACTACGAGCGCTACAAGTTCAAGACCATGAAAATGATTTCGAGGTAGATTCCCTGGTATCGGCCAACGCAAGAAAGAGGAAGCCCCGATGCACCACCTGGACCAATATCTGGAGAACTGGTATGTGCCCAATCTGGGCTATGTACGCCACGACGTATTCAGCCTCAATATGGAGCATCTGCAGACAGAAATCCTGCAGAAGATTGAATAGGTATTTTCCGATTGCTTATTTCCCGCGGGCATAGACTTGGATGGGACAACCCTCGAAGTCGAAGTGCTCGCGGAGTTTGTTTTCCAAGAAACGCTTGTAAGGATCCTTTACCCACTGGGGCAGGTTACAGAAGAAAGCAAACTGCGGGGTACGGGTAGGAAGCTGGGTCACATATTTGATCTTGATGTATTTTCCCTTCCAGGCAGGCGGCGGATAGTTCTCGATCTCCGGCAGCATGGCATCGTTGAGTTCGGAGGTCGGGATACGCCGCTTCATGTTCTCCGCCACATGGGCCGCAGCGTCCAGCACGTCCAGGATACGCTGCTTACCCACGACCGACGTAAAGAGAATCGGAATGTCATTGAACGGGGCCAGGCGGGCGCGCAGGCCCTCGGTATAATCCCGCATCGTATTGACATCCTTCTCAAAGAGGTCCCATTTGTTCACGACGATCACACAGCCCTTGCGGTTTTTCTGGATGATGTTGAAGATGTTCATGTCCTGGGCCTCCATGCCGAGGGTCGCATCGATCATCAGGATGCATACGTCCGAATGCTCGATGGTCCGCATGGCCCTCAGGACCGAGTAAAATTCCAGGTCCTCATTGACCTTGCCCCGTTTGCGCATACCGGCCGTATCGACAATCATGAACTCGTGGCCGAACTTGTTGTAATAGGTCGAGATCGAATCCCGGGTCGTTCCCGCCACGGGCGTCACGATGTTCCGTTCCTCACCGAGGAGGGCGTTCGTCAGCGAAGACTTGCCCACGTTCGGACGCCCCACGATGGCGATGTGCGGCACTTCGGCATGGTCCTCTTCCGGAGCGTCTTCTTCTGGCAGGACCTTGACAATCTCGTCCAGCAGGTCGCCCGTCCCGCTTCCGTTGGCGGCCGAGATGGACCAGACTTCCCCCAGGCCCAGGGCGTAGAAATCATAGGCATCATACATCTTTTCGCCCGAATCCACCTTGTTGACACACAGGACCACCGGCTTTTTCGAGCGCCGCAGCAGATCGGCGATCTCCGCGTCATAATCCGTGATGCCGGTCGCCGCCTCGCACAGGAACAGGACCACATCCGCCTCCTCGATGGCGATCACTACCTGACGGCGGATGGCATCCTCAAAGACATCGTCCGAATTGGAGGTGTAACCGCCGGTATCCACGACGGAGAATTCCCGGCCGCACCATTCACATTTGCCGTAATGCCGGTCGCGGGTGACGCCGGCGGTTTCGTCCACGATGGCCTGGCGCATCCCGACCAGGCGGTTGAAAAGGGTGGATTTGCCGACATTCGGCCTTCCCACAATCGCTACAAGTGCCATATTATTTCTTTTTACATTCTTTCGAAAGCGCACAGGCGCGGCATGCTTCCAGTTCCAGTTCCTCCTCCTTGGCGCATTTGATTCCCCGCTTTTTCATCTCCGGATTCGTCGAGATCTCCCCGTCCGGGAAGGGACGGTGGAAAAAGAAAATATTGACCCCCAGTAGCAGCACGGCGGCCCCGACGAAAAGGATGGCGGCGAGGAAGGTTTTCATACTAAAGCGGGAATTCGGAAGAGATCGGTTCGTAGTTATACACCCTGAGGATCATCCGGGCGAAGGTGTCGGCGAGCGACACGATGCGAATCTTTCCCTGGAGGTCCTTCTTCGCCGGGTCCAGCGGAATCGTATCGGTCACGTAGACCTCCGTCAGGGCAGAAGCGTCAATGCGTTCGTACGCCGGGCCGGAAAGCACGGCATGGGTAGCGAAGGCCCGTACGCTGCGGGCACCCCGCTTCATGAGCTCGTTCGCCGCCTCGGTCAGGGTACCGGCCGTATCGATGATGTCGTCGATAATGACGATGTCCCGGCCTTCCACCTCGCCGATGGGCTGGATCCTTTCGATCACATTGGCCCGCGCGCGGGTCTTGTGGCAGATTACCACGGGACAGTGGAGGTTCTTGGCGTAGGCATGGGCCCGTTTGGCGCCGCCCATGTCCGGTGCAGCGATGGTGAAGGTATCTTTGTTGGCCCGCTGGAGTTTCTTCAGGATGTCCAGGAAGTCATAGGAGGCATACAGGTGGTTCACCGGCAGGTCGAAAAAGCCCTGGATCTGGTCGGCATGGAGGTCGCAGGTCATCACGGCATCCGTCCCCGCCGCCTTGAGCATGTTCGCCACCAGTTTGGCGCCGATCGAGACGCGCGGCTTGTCCTTGCGGTCCTGACGGGCCCATCCGAAATACGGCATGACGGCGATGACTTTGTTGGCGGAAGCCCGCTTCGCGGCATCGATCGAGAGCAGCAGTTCCATCAGGTTGTCGGAAGGCGGGAAGGTGGACTGCAGGATAAAACAGGTCGCCCCGCGGACACTTTCAGCATAGGAAGGCTGGAACTCCCCGTCGCTGAAATGAGAGATGTCCAGCTGGCCGAGCACGACATCCGGCTCGTCCGGCTGTTTCAGCTTATTCATGGCCACGACCACCTTGTCGGCGAAATACCGGGTGGCTTCACAGGAAAAGAGCACCATGCGGTGCTTGTGCACATCGTTGATCATAATGAAGCAAGAACAGTTCCGATATATTGGATAATTTCTTCTTTTCCAAGGCCCGTCCGCGAGGACGTCACAAAAACCGGAGGAAGCTCCTCCCAGTCCTCCAGCAGGCGCTGCCGGTTCTTTTCCACCTGGGCGGAGAGGACGGTCGTCCCCTGCTTGTCCCCTTTGGTGAAGACCAGGGCGAAGGGAATCCCCTTCTCGCCCAGTTCCGCGATGAAACGGAGGTCCACTTCCTGCATGTCGTGCCGGCTGTCCAGGAGGACAAAGAGCAGCACCAGTTCCTCGCTGCGGTTGATATAGTCCCAGATGATATGGCGGAGTTTCGCCCGTTCCCGGTCCGGCAGCTTGGCATAGCCGTAGCCCGGCAGGTCCACGAGGTACCAGCTATCGTTGATCAGGAAGTGATTGACCAGCTGTGTCTTACCGGGTGTCTGGGAAGTCTTGGCCAGGTGGCCGTTGCCGGTCAGAGAGTTGATCAGCGAACTCTTCCCCACATTCGAACGGCCGATGAAGGCGAACTCTGGCAGTCTCCGGGCAGGCTTCTGCTCCACCTTCGTACTGCTACCTGAAAATATGGCGTTCGTGATCTTCATGATGCCTCCATCGGTACAAAGATAACCAATTTATTTCAATTTCGGATAGCGGACCGTGAAACAGGCGCCTCCCAGAGAGAAGGATTTCGAATAAAAGATTTCTCCGCCGCAGTGCTCCACGATTTTCTGGCAGATGGCAAGTCCCAGGCCGCTTCCGCTGGACTTGGTCGTAAAGTCCGGCGTAAAAATCCGTTCCCGGAGTTCCTCGCTGACCCCGGGGCCATTGTCCTCCACGACGATATCGTAGAAGCCGTCCACGACGGAATTGCGCAGGGACAGTTCCACCCGGCGGGGGCCGCTGCGTTCATCCACGGCCTGCATCGCATTGGTCAGCAGGTTGACAATCACCCGGATCAGCTGCGGCTTCGGTCCGGACACCAGCGCACCGCTCAGCCCATAATACTCCATTGCCACATCCTCCCGCGTGTCGTAGAGGGCCACTTCCTGACGGATGAGTTCATCCAGGTCCAGGACCTCGGTCTGCTGGTCATAAAGTTTGGCAAAAGTCGAGAACTGGTCCGCCGAGTCGGAGAGCATCTCCACATGCTCCAGGACCGTCGCCGACACATCGTCAAACTTTTCCTGCCACCTGGGATTGCCCGAGGCCTTCATGCGGGCGAGCATCTGGAGTTGGAGTTTGATCGGGGTCAGCGGATTCTTGATGTCATGGGCCACACGGCGCGCCATGTCGTTCCAGGCCTTGTCGCGCTCCACCTGGGCCAGGCGCCGGGTGGACTCGGAAAGGTCCTCCACCATCCGGTTGTACGCCGCCACCAGCGGCGAAATCTCGTCCTCCTGGGTGTATTCAATGGGCTCCAGATGGTCCACGTCAGTCACTTTCATCTTCTCCCGCATCTCGGAAATGGGCCGGAACAGGCGGGCGATGACCGCCATGGTCACGATTCGGGCCAGAATCAGCAGGAGGATGAATGCGACGAGGATGGTCACGATGTGCATCACCGTATCCGTCTCCAAGGTGACCGTATTGCCGGTATAAGGGGAGGAAACGATGACCACGAGATTGCCCGCCCCGTCAAAAACCGGCGCATGGAGGTCATAGAAAGGCCGGCGGCCCACCCGTTCGCGCAAAATGCTGAACCGCTGGTGGCCATACACGATGTCGCGGTAGGCCCGGCCGTCCAGCCGGCGGCCCAGCACCATCCGCTCGTACACTTCCGGCGTCGTCGAGCAGAGCAGCGCCCCCGAAGGATCGAAGAGGGAGATATCGCAGTGGAGACTGTTCCCAACCCGTTCGACAGCGTCCCGGCCCTCCTGCAGCTGGACCGTCCCGCCTGCAGAGAGTTCCCGGAGCCGGTCCTGGGTCATGGACTGGATGATATTCAGGCGCGAAACCATGATGCTGCGCATGTCGGAAGCATTGCGCCGGTAGACGAACCAGACGCTGAACGCCGCCATGCCCACCAGGGTAAAAATCAGCGAGAGATACAACACCAGGGAAATCCGGGTCTGGAAATACCGCGGGAGCCGCTGCCTGCGGCTGCGCCGGAGGGTCAGCAACGACACCAGCGCATAGGCAATCAGGGCGAAGAGCACCCCTTCAACCAGATAATAGACCCAGACCGTCTCGGGCCGGGAGATGGCCACCACCTCATCCTCCGAGAGTTCCCGCACGAAATGGACATAGCCGTCCCGCTGCGGCAGGGAGCCGGTCACCAGGGTCGGATAGGCATATTCGCCCTTGTAGGAAACCAGTTTTCCTCCCACGTATTTGGCGTAGGAATAACGGGGAGGAATGGAAATGCGGCCCGGCTCGGACACTCCCATCAGGGACAGGTAGCCCCGGTCCTCCCGGTTGTGCTTCGATTCGACCAGCAGCAGGAGGGAAACCGGCCCGTTCTGCGGATCGAAATAGGTAAAGAATCCCGTGTACCGGGCTCTGCCGCCGGAAGAGGAACTGTAAAAGAAATGAGAACCTTCGCTCAGGCGGACCCCGCCCCGGATCCGGTCATTGAGCAAGCCGTCCGAATCGGCATCCCGCCCGATGATATGGGCGGAAATATCATAGTCCTGGGAAAGGCGGCTCATGTAAGCGTTGACGAGCCGTCCCCGGATCAGGCCGCCCCCACCCTCCAGCTGGGCCAAGGCTCCCATGACCGGGTCCGCCGCGATCTGCTGCTCCGCTCCCCGGAGCTGGATTTCCAGGGAAATGTCCCGGTCCATGGCTAGGCGGGCCGCCCAGGCCTCGACACTGCTCCGCTCCTTGCGCAGTCCCAGCACCGCGGCGGCAATCACGAAGTAGGTAGCCGCCAGGGAGGAGAAAACCAGCCGGCCACGGGAGGAAAAACTGTCGTAACGAAGACCTGTCAGACGCCTCACAAGCGGCGAGACCATCTGGGCAAGAAGCGGCAGGGTGACGACCAGTAGCAGGAACGACAGGTACACAACCGCCGTATAGCCGGTCAGAAGCGGCACCTTATACAGTTCCAGGCAAATTCCCGAATTGATGAGGATGCTGCGGAAGGCCATGTGGGTATAGGCTGAAATGCAGATGGCCACAAACACGGCCACAAGCAGGGCGAGCGCACTCGTCCAGTCGCCACGGGGCCTTCGGATTTCCTTCAACAGGGTGAAGCGCATCAGGAACAGACTCAGGGTCAAGACCGTCACGGCCAGGTTGACCACCACCACCGCCCCCAGCGAATACAGGAACGGCCCGTCGGCATACAGGAGCGGCGAAAACAGCTGCGAAGCCCGGCTCAGGTGCTGTCCATAGAAATAAATCCAGGTCAGGAAGGCCCCCTGGCAAAGCAGGACCACACTAAAACGAGACCACACCGGCCGGCCCGACAGGAAAAGCAGCGAGCCGACCAGTCCCAGCAGGACTGACAGCCAGAACAGGAAACCGTTGTACCGCTCCGGGTCGGAAAGCTGTTCAGAGGTCACTTTCAGCAGCGGAGCGCCCCGGACATGGACCGGAACCCCCACCCCGGAAGAAAGCGGCTGGAGACTGTAGCCGTCCGCCAGGGAAAAACGGCGGTTGACGCCGTTCATGGACCCGGCCCTCAGTTCATTCATCATTTCCAGGCCCGCAATCAGTTGGAATCCCTCTCCTTTCACCGAGCGGACCAGGAACCATTTCGGTCCATAGTTGACAAAAGAGAGCCGGTCCGTCACCTGCGTCAGCGGGGACGAGAGCGCGCTGCGGGCATCCCCGAGCCGCTGGATGACCGTCCGCGGCCGAAGATCGTCCGAAAGCAGCGGAAACTGGTGGGCCCAGCTCTGGAGCGTATCCTCCACATAGCGGTACACGACCATGTCCTCCGGCAGTCCGTCCAGCGGCAGCCAGTCGGACGGATCCGCCTCGAGGGCCGTCTGGACGTACGTGTCCAGGATGTCCAGCCGGACTTCGATCCGCCGGCCGAGGTCCCGGGCGGCCGACTCCGCATCCGGATGGCCCCGGTTCACCAGCAGGGCCACCCCCATCAGGAGAGCGGCCACGCCGGAGAGGATGGCACCGGCAAGCGAACGGGTATGGAGACGGATGCTACTCATGGTGATAAGGTTCGCCTTTGAGGATCGTGAAGGCCCGGTAGAGCTGTTCGGCAAAGATGGCGCGGACCATCTGGTGCGAAAAAGTCATTTTCGACAGGGAAATGCGTCCCTGGCTCCGCTGATAGACCGCCTCGGAGAAGCCGTAAGCCCCGCCGATGACAAAGCACAGGCCCTTGCCGCCGCCCGCGAGCGCCGCTCCCAGATAGTCGGCAAATTCCAGGGAACGGAATTCCCGCCCATGCTCGTCCAGCAGGATCAGCCGCACTCCGGGGGCGACCCGGTCCAGGATCAACGCTCCCTCTTTCTGCTTGATCTGCTCCCGGGTCAGGCTTCCCGCATTCTTAAGCTGAGGAATCTCTTCTACCCGGAAGGGTGCATAATGGGTGAGCCGGGCCGTATAGAGGTCCAGTCCTTCCTTCACCCATTTCACGTCGGTCTTTCCGACTGTCAAGAGCGTCAATTCCATAATCCGAACAAAGATACGGTTTCGGCGCGGTATTTGCAAGAATCGGAAGGACCAGATGAAAAAGTTTTTGACCATCATCGGAGCCTTGCTGCTCCTGTCGGCACCGCTTCAGGCACAGGACGGAGAATACGCCGTCTTTGCGCCCATTTCGAAGTATATCGCTTCGGGAGACGCCTCTTCCCTTTCCCGCTGGTTCGCCGACCACCTGGATGTCACCATCATCTCTTCTTCCCGCAACTGTTCGCAGGCCCAGGCGCGCCAGATTCTGAAAACCTTCTTCGATTCTTACACCCCGCGCTCCTTCGACATCACCCACAAAGCCTCTGAAGCCAACAAGAAATACGTCATCGGTAATCTCAACGCCGGCGGAGAGATCTTTCTCGTGACCATCTACGCGACCGCCACTTCCGGCGAGACGTATAAGATCCAGCAATTGGCGATTTCCCGCCAGACGGGTTATTTTTAACCGAAGGCCATGCCCTATCCGGTCCGCATCCAGCGCGATGTCGTCTACAGGACGGCCGAAGGCTACTGGTGCCAGGCGCCTTCTTCCTGGCCGGTACCGCTCCTCAGGCAACTCCAGCAATCCCGGAAGCGCCGCCCCCTCGACCTAAAGATGGACATCTACCTGCCGGAAGGAGACCCGCCGGGAAACCGTCCCTTGCTCCTGATGCTCCACGGCGGAGCCTACTGGATCGGGAACAAGGAGGAGAAGGGCCAAGCCGGATGGTGCCGCCACTTCGCCTCCCTCGGCTATGTCGCGGTCTCGGCCGATTACCGGCTGGGCTTTTCCCCCTCCGGGAAGGGCCTTCGGAAAGCCGAGGCAGATGCCCTTTCCGACTGCGCCGAAGCGCTCCGCGTCCTCCTGTCCCGGGAAGCGCTCCGGATCGACCCCGGGCGGGTCTTTCTCGCCGGGACCAGCGCCGGGGGCGCCATCGCCCTCTCCCTCGCCTACGCCCCGCCGGCGAACATGCCCTCCTGCCGGATCCGCGCCATCGGGAACCTCTGGGGCTATGTCCGGAATCTGGACATCCTGCGCAGCACCCGCGTGCCGATCCTGTCCTTCCAGAGCGTCCTCGACCCCGCCGTTCCCTATGAGGAGGGCTACCTGCTGGGGCTTCGCATCGCCGGCCATGCCTATGGAACGAAGGCTGTCCATCAGCGCGCCGTCTCCCTCGGGATTCCCGCCGTACACCACCCCGTCCCCCGGAAAGGCCACCGCCTCCACCTCGACGCTCAGGACCATCTCACTCCCCTCTTCTATGAAATCCAGGATGCGCTTACGGACTTCTTTGGCCGGGAGCTGTAGGTCGCCCCGCCGGCCCTGCGTGTGATAAAATTTGGAGAAAAAAGCGTAAATGCTTATTTTTGTGGGTTCAAACGAATTGGATTTAACTAAATAACCTATTTATGGCAACTACCGCTGATCTTAAAAACGGAATGTACATCATGTTCAACGGCAAACCTTGCGTCGTGGTGTATTTCCAACACGTGAAACCCGGCAAGGGTCCCGCCTTTGTCAAAACCAAACTCCGCAACCTCGAAAACGGACGTATTCTCGAAAACACCTTCACCGCCGGTGTCAAACTGGACACCATCAGCGTCGAGCGCCGTCCCTACCAGTACCTGTACGATGACGGCGAGGCATTCAACTTCATGCACGAAGAGACCTACGAGCAGATTACCCTGCCCCACGATGTCGTGGAAAACGCCGACCTGATGAAGGAAGGCCAGCGGGTGGAGATGATGTTCCTCACCGAACCCGAGGAGCGCTGCCTGACCTGCGAACTTCCGACCTATGTCACCCTCGAAGTAACCTATTCCGAGCCGGCCGTAAAGGGTAACACCGCCTCCACCTCAGCCTTGAAGGAAGTAACCCTCGAGACGGGCGCCAAGATCATGGTCCCGCTCTTCATCGAAACGGGCGAGGTCATCACCGTGAACACCACCGACCGTAGCTACGGTCAGCGCGTGAAATAAGAAGCGACTGCTTCCAGCAGCCATTTCGGCGTGGAAGTCGCGCCGCACACTCCGACCCGGTCCTGGTCCCGAATCCAGGCCGGGTCGATTTCGTCCGCTCCGGCGATCCGGTAGGTACGCGGATTGACCCTCCGGCACAAATCCGACAGGACTTTCCCATTGGAACTTTCCGCCCCGGCGACGAAGAGGATCACGTCGTGGTCGCGGGCGAAGTCGGCGAGGCGCTCATGGCGGGTGGCCACCTGGGCGCAGATGCTGTGATGGACCGTCAGGCGCGGGCAACACGCCGCAACCCTTTGACAGACGGCAGCATATTCAGAAGGGCTTTTTGTCGTCTGGGAAAAGATTTCGACCGGCTCCGTGGGGTCCAGGCAGGGCAAGAGCTTTTCCAGCATGGCCAGGTCTTCCACGACGGCGGCGTCCCCGCCGGTCTGGCCGACGAGTCCCAGCACCTCGGCATGGCCGATCTTTCCGAAAATCAGGACCTTCCCTTTCGCGCCATCCGCATGGACCCGCTGATACGCCTCCCGGATATCCTGCTGGAGACGGAGAACAACCGGGCAGGTGCAGTCGATGACATGGAGTTTCCGCCGCCCGGCGGCCTGGTACGTAGCAGGAGGTTCTCCATGGGCCCGGATCAGGACGGTCTCCCCTTCTGGCACGTCCACAGGCGAAGCGACGGGGCGGAGGCCGCAGGAGGAGAGCCGCACCAGTTCTGCTTCGTTGTGGACAATGGCACCGAGGGAGTAGAGATGGTCATGGTCCCTGAGGAAAGCTTCGGCATGGCCGATGGCACGGATGACACCGCCGCAAAAGCCGGAACCCGGGTCGATTTCGACACTTACCATGTGAGGGCGGGCGCTTCGAGAATGCCGAACTTGCCCTGGATCACGCCCAGCACCCACACCAGTTCCTCATGAAAGGACATGTGGGTATTGTCCATCACATAGGCGTCTTCCGCCTGACGGAGCGGCGAGGTCTCGCGGTGGGAATCGATGTAATCCCGCTCCAGGAGATTCTTCCGGACGTCCTCCAGCGTGGGCATTTCGCCCTTGGCGACCATTTCGTCATAGCGGCGCTGAGCGCGGACATCAACGTCCGCGACCATGAAGATCTTGAGTTCGGCGTTCGGAAAGACCGTCGTCCCGATATCGCGGCCGTCCATGATGACGCGTCCACCCTCGGAAAAGCGATGGAGCCGCTCGTCCACCCAGCGGCGGACAAAGGCGATAGCGGAGACCGGGCTGACATGGGAGGAGACCTCCAGGGTGCGGATTTCCTCTTCGATGCAGCGGGAGCCCGCGTAGAGTTTCGTCTTCTCATCGTCCCGCTGGAAATGAAGTTCCAGCGAAGGAAGGGCCGCTTCGAGGGACTTTTCGTCGATACTTCCGTCTGCGGCTATCCAGCCCTGCTCCATGGCGAACAGGGTCACGCCGCGGTACATGGCACCGCTGTCCAGATACAGGAAGGAAAACTCCTTCGCAACCATCTTGGCGAAGGAACTCTTGCCGGTGGAAGAAAAACCATCAACGGCGATAATGATATCAGGAATGTTCATATGCAAAAACGTCCAGATGACAAATGTAGAAAATTTTTGCGATATTTGCAGTATGAGAATTCTGATTATTGACGACGAGCGGGCCATCCGCTACTCCCTCAAGGAAATCCTGGAGATGGAAGAGTACCAGGTCGAGACCGCCGAGAACGGCGCCGAAGGCATTGAAAAAGCCGAAAAGGAAAAATTCGATGCCATTTTCTGCGACATCAAAATGCCCGGCATGGACGGCATCGAAGTCCTGGAAACCCTGCTGCGGGACGGAGTGGAAAGCCCGATGATCATGATTTCCGGCCATGCGGACATCGATATTGCCGTTTCCTGCATCAAGAAAGGGGCCTTCGACTTCATCCAGAAACCGCTGGATCTGAACCGGATTCTCATCACCCTGAAAAATGCGACGGACAAAGCCTCGCTGGTCAGCCAGACCAAGATCCTGAAAAAGAAAGTCTATGGACAGGAAATGGTCGGCGAATCCGAAGGCATCCAGCATGTGAGGGAAATGGTTGAAAAAGTCGCGCCGACCGATGCCAGCGTCCTCATTACCGGCGCCAACGGTTCGGGCAAGGAACTGGTGGCGCGGAGCCTTCACCAGCAGTCGCAGCGCTCAATGATGCCTTATATCGAAGTCAACTGCGCGGCCATTCCCTCGGAACTGATCGAAAGCGAACTCTTCGGCCACGAAAAAGGCTCCTTCACCTCGGCCATCAAGCAGCACAAGGGTAAGTTCGAGCAGGCAGACGGCGGCACGCTCTTCCTGGATGAGATCGGGGACATGTCCCCTTCCGCCCAGGCGAAGGTGCTCCGCGTCCTGCAGGAGCGGAAGATTTCCCGCGTCGGGTCGGACAAGGACATTACCGTCAACGTGCGGGTCATTTCCGCCACCAACAAGAACCTCCAGGATGAAATCGCCAAGGGCAATTTCCGGGAAGACCTCTACCACCGGCTCAGCGTCATCGTCATCCGGGTTCCGAACCTGGACGAGCGGAAAGACGACATTCCCCTGCTGGTCAATCACTTCCTGGACCAGATTTCCTCAGAGACAGCCATGCCGCGGAAGGAATTCTCCCCCGAAGCCCTGCAGATGCTGGTGGAAAAATCATGGAGCGGGAATATCCGTGAACTCCGCAATGTAGTTGAGCGCCTGATGATTCTCGGCGGCAACCCCGTCAGCGCACAGGACGTGCGCGACTATGTCATCTGATCAGCCGGCTGACGGCACGTTTTCTTTCTGTGCCTCGGCGCGGGCCCGTTCGACGGACTTGGAACGTTTCAGGACGAAGCCCTGGCCGAGATACTTGGTCCGCACATCATCATCGGAAGCCAGCTGCTCGGGCGTTCCCTGCTGGAGGATGGACCCTTCGTACAACAAATAAGCCCGGTCCGTAATGGCAAGGGTTTCACCCACATTGTGGTCCGTAATGATAACGCCGATGTTGCGGTATTTCAGTTTGGCGATGATGTACTGGATATCCTCCACGGCAATCGGGTCCACCCCGGCGAACGGTTCGTCCAGGAGAATGAATTTCGGGTCCACGGCCAGCGCGCGGGCAATCTCACAGCGCCGGCGTTCACCGCCGGAGAGCTGGATGCCGAGGGATTTACGGACCTTGGAGAGATTGAACTCCGCAATCAGGCTTTCCAGCCGCTCCTGGCGCTGGGCACGGGTCATCTCGCGGGTCGACAGGGACACTTCCATCACGGAGAGGATGTTGTCCTCCACCGACATTTTCCGGAAGACCGATGCCTCCTGGGGAAGATAGCCGATCCCCAGCTGGGCCCGTTTGTACATGGGCAGTTTGGTGATCTCCGTATCGTCCAGGAAAATATGCCCGCCATTCGGGACGATCTGGCCGGTAATCATGTAGAAGCTGGTCGTCTTGCCGGCTCCGTTCGGGCCGAGGAAGCCGACAATCTCTCCTTGTTCCACTTCCATCGAGACGCCCTTCACCACCGTTCGGACGCCATATTTCTTCACGAGTTTTTCTGCTCTGAGTTTCATCTTATTTCGTATCCAGGCCGAGGTCAGCGACAAATGCACGGACTTCGGGATTCTTTTCCATCAGGTCTTTCGCCTTCTCTTCGGGCATGTAGGGAACCTTCTCACGGGCCTCCGTATCCGGGACGACGGTCACCAGGATGTTGATGCGGGGGCAGCCCAGGCCACTGCGAAGGGCCGTTTCCAGATCGCGGAGCATCTTTTCTTCAATCCACTGTTTCTGGGCTTCGTTGAGAACGAAGAAGTCCACGATCTTCGTTCCGTTCTCCTCCCGGACATCCACCTTCGCGTTCTGGAGGGTGGAAGCAAGGCGGGGACGGGAGGCATAGGCGGCAGGAAGCGCCTTCCAGGCTCCCCGGACAGCTTCGTCCGTAGGAAGGGCGGAGGGGAGCGCCGAAGCGGGAGTTTCCTCCTGCGGCTGTTCCGGTTCGTCGATGATGGCGTTCATCGACAAGGCGGAGCCGGTCTTGGGGGCGCGGCGCCGGGGCGCCGGGGCCACCGGAGCGGGAGTAGAAGGGGCGGGAGTTGCCGGTGCAGCAGCGGGAGCGGCTACCGGAGCAGGCGCAGGGGCGGCAGCGGGCACTGCCGGGGCGGGCGGCGTAGCGGAAGGAGCCGCGGCGGGGGCAGCTGCCGGTGTAGGACCGGCAGCGGGGGCGAAGGCATTGCCGCCGAGAGCGCTCAGCCGCATCAGGGCGTATTCGACATGGAGACGGGGATTGACCGCCGCCTTGTAGGCCGATTCACAGGCGGTCGTGACGGCGAGGGCGTCGAACAGGAAACGGGGCGTACAGCGTCCCGCCTGTTCGCCATAGCGCTTTTTCAGCGAATCGGGCAGTTCCAGCAGCGACTCCAGCCCCGCCGTCTTCGCCACGACGAGGTCCCTCAGGTGTGCGGACAGGGAGGCCACGAAGTGCAGGGCGTTGAAGCCTTTGCGAAGAACTTCGTCAAGAATCAGGAAAGCCTTCCCGTAATCACCCGACAGGAAATCGTCCACCAGCGAGAAACTGTATTCGTAGTCCAGGACATTGAGATTCCGGATGACCTCTTCGTAATGGACCTCGCTGCCGCAGAAAGCCACGGTCTGGTCGAAAATGGTCAGCGCATCGCGCATGGCCCCGTCCGCCTTCGAGGCGATGACATGGAGGGACTCGTCATCGATCTGAACCCCTTCCTTGGCGGCGATGTCCCTCAGGTTCCGCACGATATCCGGAATGCTGATCCGGTTGAAGTCGTAGGTCTGGCAGCGGCTCAGGATCGTCGGCAGAATTTTGTGCTTCTCGGTGGTCGCCAGGATGAAGATGGCGTGTGCGGGCGGTTCCTCCAGCGTCTTGAGGAAGGCGTTGAACGCCGAGAGCGAGAGCATATGGACCTCATCGATGATATACACGCTGTAACGGCCGACCTGCGGGGGAACCTGGACCTGCTCCATCAGCGCCTTGATATCGTCGACGGAATTGTTCGACGCGGCATCGAGTTCATGGATGCAATAAGAGCGGCCCTCCTGGAAAGAAACGCAGGACTCACACTCCCCGCATGGTTCCATGTCCGGCCCGGGATGGGCACAGTTGATCATTTTCGCGAAAATCCGCGCGGTCGTGGTCTTGCCGACACCGCGGGGGCCGCAGAAAAGGTAGGCATGGGCGAGCTGTCCTCTCTGGATGGAATTGGACAGGGTCCGCGCAATATTGTCCTGGCCGATCAGGGTTCCGAAGGAGTCCGGCCGATACTTCCTCGCCGATACGATGTACTGACTCATAATCTACAAAGATAAACCATTTCCGTGAAATCCGCAAGCCCCGCTTTGTATCAGCACTTTACGAAAAGTCCCTTCCCCGAAAACAGGGAAGGGACATCGGATAAGTGCCTGAAACTGAGGAACTATTTCAGCGCTTCGAGGTTGCGCTCGTTGTGAAGGAGCTTGCCTTCGGCGGTGTACAGGTACTCCAGCAGGGAGGCATAGTGCTCTTCCACCTTGCGGCGGACAATCTTGGAGGTGGAGTTCATCATCTTGTTGGCCACGGTGAATTCCTCGTCGCAGATACCGATGGCGCTCGGGAGCCAGCGCTCCGGGAACATGCCTTCGTGACGGCCGCCCTTCTTGTAAGAGTCGACCTCGCCCTGGAGGATATCCAGCATGGCCTTCCGGCCGGCCTCGCTCTTGGGATCCAGCCCCTTCTTTGCAACGGCCTCTGCCAGATTGGTCTTGTCCGGGAGGATCAGGGCCACGCAATAAGGATTCTGGTTGTTGTGGAGGACGCAGGCGCTCACATACTTGGAGCCGTCCGTGAGAGAGTCCTCAAATCCTTCCGGAGAATACTTTTCACCGTCGGAAGAGATCAGCAGGCTCTTGAAACGACCCACGACATAGAGGAAACGGGTGTCGAAGGGGCAGATGTAGCCCATGTCACCGGTGTGGAGCCAGCCGTCCACAACGGTCTCGGCCGTGGCCTTCGGGTTCTTCCAGTAACCGGCCATGACATTCTCGCCGCGGACGACGATTTCGCCCCGCTGCCCGATGGGAACTTCCTTGCCCTCGGAGTCGCAGATGATGCAGTCCATCGGACGGACAATCCGGCCGGAAGAGCCGAAAATGCCGGCTTCCGGCGAATTGGCGCAGATGATCGGGGTCGCCTCGGTCAGGCCGTATCCCTGGAACATCGGCATGCCGACGGCGCAGAAGAAGCGCTGGAGTTCGATGTCCAGCAGGGCGCCGCCGCCGATGAAGAACTTCATCCGGCCGCCGAAACTCTCACGCACATTCTTGAAAATCAGTTTGTCGAAAAGCTTCACGAGCGGTTTCCGCCAGAACGTGCCGCCGGTACCGCGGTTGTAATACTCCTTGTTGTACTTGATGGCATTGTCCAGGGCGAAGTTGAAGAGTTTCTCCACCTTCGGGCCTTTCTTCTTGATGCCCGCCTCGATGTTCTTCTTGAAATTACGGGCCAGGGCGGGAACGGACAGCATCACGTGGGGACGGACCTCGCTGATGGCCGTCGGGACATTGCGCAAGGTTGCCAGGGCATTCTTTCCGATGGGGACGAAAGCGATGGAACCGCCATAATACATCATGGTGTACATACCTGCGACATGGGCGAAACAGTGGTCCAGCGGAAGGATGATCAGCATCACCGAATACTCGTCGATCGAAATGGAGGAATGGCCCTGGGCCACGTTCGCGGTGTAGTTGCGGTGAGTTAGCAGGATCCCCTTCGGATCGGCGGTCGTACCGGAAGTATAGGAGATATTGGCATAGTCGTCCGGGCCGATGCTCTGGTAGCGGGCCACAAAGGCGTCACGATGCCCGGCCAGGAAGTCGTCACCCATCTTCATGATCTCGGAAATGCGGATTTCCTTCTCTTCCAGTTCCTGATAGTCGAAAGCCGTATCGTCGAAGACAATCACTTTCTCCACCTGCGGGCATTCGCCGAGGATGGCGCGGATTTTCGGAAGGTGGTTCCCGGAGACGAGAATCCACTTGGACTCGGAGTGGTTGATGCGGAAAATCAGGTCCTGTCCTTCGCCGAGGTTCACGGAAAGGGGAACATCCGTCATGCCGGCATACATGGCACCGAGTTCGGCCAGCACCCACATGGCGCGGCTCTCGCTCAGCAGGGCGATCTTGTCCCCTTTCTCACAGCCGAGGGCCATCAGGCCGGCGGCGATCCGGTAAGCCGTTTCACGGGTCTGCTCCTGGGTGATGACTTTCCATTCACCATTCACTTTTTCGCGGAGGTACGGATGGTCGGCAAACTGCCGGGTGTACTTCTCTACGAAGTCGATAATCGTAGTTCTTTTTTCAGACATATTGAGATAATTACTAAGTTGTTTCCGATTTATTCGGCCGGGAACAGGCCGTAGAGTTCTGCGTCGATGCGGTCGGTGATGTGCTGGAAATCTTCCGGATGGTTCTCGAACTTGATATGGTCCACATCCACAATCAGCAGCCGTCCCTTGTAGTCCTTGATCCAGTCCTCATAGCGCTGGTTCAGGCCGGTGATGTAGTCGATCCGGATGGAACGTTCATACTCGCGGCCCCGCTTCTGGATCTGGGCGATGAGGTTGGGAATGCTGGAGCGCAGGTAAATCATCAGATCCGGCGGATTCACCAGCGACATCATCAGGTCGAACAAGTCGCTGTAGTTCTCGAAATCGCGCGTGGACATCAAGCCCATCCCGTGGAGGTTCGGGGCGAAGATGCGGGCGTCTTCATAGATGGTCCGGTCCTGGATAATCACATCCTTGTGCTTGGAAATTTCCACTACATCCTGGAAACGCTTGTTCAGGAAATAGATCTGCAGATTGAAGGACCAGCGTTCCATATCCTCGTAGAAATCCGCGAGGTAGGGATTGAAATCCACGGATTCGAATTTCGGCGTCCATCCGTAATGGGCGGCGAGCATCTTGGTCAGGGTGGTCTTGCCACTGCCGATATTTCCAGCGATCGCGATATGCATAATTACAACGTATTAGCCTGCAAAATTAATCATTTATTTAGAATAAACCATAGAGTTCGGCATCAATCCGGTCGGTAATGGACGCAAAATCTTCCGGATTGTTCAGAAAATCCAGGTGGTCCGCATCGATGACGATGAGCCGGCCGCTGTAGTGGGCGATCCACTGCTCATAGCGCTCGTTCAGTCCGGAAAGGTAGTCGATGGAGATGGTCTGCTCGTAGTCACGGCCCCGTTTCTGGATCTGGGACACGAGGTGCTCGATGGAACTTTTCAGGTAGATCAGCAGGTCGGGCTGCTTCACCACGGACATCATCACGTTGTAGGAATCCATGAAGGTGTTGTAGTCCCGCTCGGAAAGATTGCCCTGCGCATAGTTGTTCGCCACGAAGATATGGACCCCTTCGAAAAGGGTGCGGTCCTGGATAATCACATCGTTGGACTTGCCGATCTCGATCACATCCCGCAGACGCTGCGACAGGAAATACATCTCCAGGGCAAAAGACCAGCGCTTGATATCCGCGTAATAATCAGCCAGATAGGGATTGTAGGTCACCGATTCGAATTTCGGGGTCCATCCATAATGACGGGCCAGAAGCGTAGTCAGCGTGGTTTTCCCGCTGCCGATGTTGCCTGCAATTCCAATATGCATAAACTTCGTGTGTTGAACATACAAATATAAGAAAAAAGCGTTTCATCTTCCAACTTTTTCGTATCTTCGCATCCATGATCCAGATTAAATCGTTTACATTCAATATACTGGGGACGAACTGCTATGTCCTCTGGGAGGATGGCGGAAAACGCTGCGTCATCGTCGATCCCGGGATGTACCGGGACTTTGAGGAGCAGGAAATGCTGGGGTTTTTGGACGAGAACGCCCTCACCCCGGACGGCATCCTGCTGACCCACGGACATTTCGACCATACCTGGGGTGTCGCCCTGCTGCTGCGCCGCTACGGCTGCCCGGTCTACATGTCCCCCCTGGACACGGAAACGGCCCATATGGGCGCTGACTTTTTCCAGCAACTCTCCTTCAAAAAACAAGTGGAACAATTTGATTTCCTTCCGCTTAAGGACGGAGACAAACTCCATCTCGGCGGGGTGGACTGGAAGGTTGTCGCCTGCCCCGGGCATTCCCCCGGCGGTGTCTGCTACTACGCGAGCGAGGCGGGAATCCTCCTCAGCGGCGACTCTCTCTTTGCCGGGGCCATCGGCCGGACCGACCTTCCCGGCAGCGACTATGACGCCCTCATGCGAAGCCTCCTGGAAAGGATCATGCTCCTCCCCGGAGACACCGACGTCCTTCCCGGCCATGGCGCCCGGACAAGCATTGCCGCCGAAGCCGCCACCAATCCCTTCCTCCTCCCCTTCAACGAACCCGAGGGCACGTGGTGGGAGCAGGACGGTCTTTCCCTTCACCGAACTTAACTCCTTAAACTATTTATTTATGAAACACATCCTTCCCCTCATCGCCGCGGTCGCCCTTCTGGCTTCCTGTGCCATCCAGCAGCAGAAAAACACGGTCCGCCTCTCGGAAATCGAGACCTCGATCGTCGCCCCCGTCGTCGCCGACCTGGATATCAGCGATGTCCGGCTGAGTTTTACCTACTATCCTTCCAAGGCCGAACTCCGCCTGAAGGACGACTCCATCATCATCCGCAACGCCATCGCCCAGGCCCTCGAAGAAAACGGTCAGGCCGACGTGCTGGTCAATGCGAACTACCGCTACAACTACAAGGGCAATGTGATGAAGAGCGTCATCATCACCGGCTACCCGGCCAAGGTGAAAGGCTTCTCCAAACCGAACCAGCCCTTCGACTACTATTACTACCACACCACCCCTTACATCGCCCGATAGACGGGGCGATTACCGGCTCGACAGGATGCCGTGGAAGCCGTCGTTGGCCCGGTAGTGCGGAGCATAGAGGGATTCGATCGTGACGACCGGCGCCGTGAAGCTGCCGTCCTGCGTCACGAAGAACTCCTCCGACAGAGTCGTATTCTCTTCCGGATAGGAATCGAAGAAGTACTCGCTGACCGCCGCCTTGACATTGCGGTATCCCTGCGGTGAGAAGGACCAGCGGCCGTAGTACAGCGGCCGGAAGCCCCAGCCGATGGGACCGGACAGCTGGTCGACGGGACGCAGCGCCGCCTCACGGTAAGCGCTCAGCCGGACGAAGCTGCGGTTCTCCGCATTCCAGATAACATACTTCACCGTGATCTTGTCCCCCAGCTTCACCGGATCGCCGGGCTTGAGCAGCGTCCCGTCGCGGTAGAATTCCCGTGCGATGGAGAAGCCGTTCCCGGCCGCCTTGATTTTGGCAAACGCCTGGGAATAAGTGGCTTCCAGCGCAACCACCTCGGTTGACAGGACCTTCTCGCTGCCATCCAGGATGGAGGTGAGGGCATCCACGAACGAGGGTTCCTCATCCCATTTCTGCGTCTCTTTCTGGAGCATCAGCCAGAGGCGGATGCCGTCGGCTATACCCGAGGGCCGGACTCCGTTGTTCTCCGCCTTGGCGGCGTCGCCACTGAGCGAGGACAGCAGGTCACAGAGCAGGGAATGGGCATAGGCCTCGGATTCCAGCAGACCGCGCCAAGGCATCACGGCATTCGGATAATACCAGCCGCCGTCCTTGTGCTCGACCGCATATTCCACCAGCGAGAGGATGTCCGCCTCCAGGGATTTTTCCATCTTCGACCGGACCGCCACGCTCACGCCCCACTGCCTGGCCAGGTCGATACCCTCGGAAGAGGCGGAAAGGGCCAGCAAAGTCTTGATCCGACGCGCCTTCGACAGAATCTGTCCCTGCAGGCCCCGCTCCCTGGACGGGACCAGATAGTCCTTGGCGTACTTCTTGAAGGCGGCCAGGCGCTCCTTCTGCTCCTTGGTCTCCGCCTTTACTTCAAAGGGAACGGACGCATAGAGCGAACGGATGTACATATACTGGGCATCCGTGACCCAGCCGCACCAGAGCGGTTTCTCGATGCCGAACTGATGCTGATCCAGCCAGGCAACCGTTTCCGCCATCGCAGGGGTAGCCACGCCGCGGTCCCGGAGTTTCGCGAAACGCTCCAGCATCACCGCCGTGATCATGGCCGAGGAATGCATGCCCTCGAACCAGGCAAATCCCCCGTCCGCGTTGCGGCAGGCGAGAATCTTCGGCAACAGGTCCTCCTTTTCCTCATCCAGCCGTCCGATCCGCTCCGCCATCCGGCGGACATACCAGGCTTCGGAGAGTGACAGGACATCCTTGCCCTGGGGCTCCACCTTGGACGGGATGGCCTCGCGGACCATATCGATAATGCTGATCTCCCGTAGCTTGGCCCCGGATCCAGGGACATTGACAAACTCTTTGCGGAGCCGAGCAATCAGGGCCTTCTTGTCCATGCCCTCCCGCCAGACGGCGGAATGGGCCTCCGTCAGACGCTGGCGGGCGGGAAGCACCGGGATGGGCACAAAGACCGCATCGGAAAAGCCATCCGCCACGAAGACCGCTTTCAGACCGACGGCCTCGCCCTCGGCCTTGACAGCGAAGGAAGCTTTCACGACGCCGCCAGGGGCGAGTGTCACCGCCTTCCGCTGGACCTTGACGGGCTCCACGCCCTCCCAGGAAGCCTTCGGATAGGTATAGAGGTAGAGCTGGCCCTTCTGCGGAGTCGAAGCATTGCTGGACACCGTGACAGCCGCATTGTACAGGTCGCCTTCATAGAGGAACTGCGGCTGGACCAGGGAAACTTTCACCGGCACCGACACGACCATTTCCTCCCGGAGGAAGGCATTCCGCATCTGCCTGTCATGAGCATAAACCGATACATAATAGGTAGAGAGCTTGTCCGATGTGCGGAACTGCATCGACAGAATGCCGTTCTTGTCGGAGCGCAGATGGGGCTCGAAGGCGAGCGCCGTCTCGAATTTCTCACGGACGGGGACCGCCTCGGCGGCCTCCTCGCTATCGGCCGAATCAGCTTGTTTTGCCACGGCCTCATCCGTCATGACAAAGGCTTTGGATTCCATCATCATGGGCGCCGCCGCTGCATTCATCCGGGCCCCGGCCGCTTTCTCCACATAGAACCGCTCCCGGTACACCGGCCCCACATGCCCTGTCACGCTGCTCACCCCGACATAGGGCACGGAGAAGTCGCGAAGGGTGACGATGGGCCAGGGATTCGGGCAGATGGCATCGATGCTCTTGTCATAGATGGCCACGACGGCCTCCACCTCCGCCTCGGTCTTCCAGCTGAAGCTGTACTTCGTCCCCGGGAAGGCGGCATCCTGGAAGGAATGGACGGAAAGCGGCAGATTCAGCCGTGTCCGGATCCGCGAGAACTCGCGCTCGAAACAGACGGCGTCCCCGTCGCGGAAGTAGAAGAGTTCGAGGCGGACGGCATCCGGATAACTGTCTTCATAGGTAAAGGAAATCCGCTCGAAGCTGTGCGCACTTCCATCCAGCGAGACAATCTTCTCCGCCAGCGGCACCCGGCCCTTTCCATAGAGGGTCGCCACCGCCCAGAGCGGACCGTCCGAGGCACCGACTCCCATCTGGATTTCTCCGCCCGCAGGCACTTCCTTCTCGAGGGCGAACTGGACCCGGGAGAATGTGCCGGGAAGCGCCGCGTCCTCCAGGGAAAGGCGGAGCAGCGACAGGGACTGCTTGTTCTCGATGGTCGTTCCGTCCACCTGGGCCCATGCCTTCAGGGTATAGAGTCCCGGCGACGGCAGGTCCACGTCCACCCGCGTTCCGCTATCCACCTTGCCTTCCGAGACCATCGCGCCGGAGCGGTCCACGAGGGACCAGGACACCTGCAGCGGAACCTTCTGGGAATCACTGTTATAGACGGTCATCAGTACCTGTGCCCGGGAATCCGTCACCAGGACATTGCGGCTGCCCCATTCCCGTTCCCGCTCCCGGCAGATGAATTCACCGTCCTGCTCGTTCTGGACCTCCAGGGCGACGCGGATGGAATTGGCCACATAGATGCCGGTACTGAACTCCTGGGTCTCACCGGTGGCATCCTGGACCCGGACGGTCAGCCGGTGATAGCCGGCGTTCTCCGCCTTGAAATGGACTTCGAACCGGCCGTCTTTTTCCGGCTTGACCTCTCCGCCCCATACGGGCGTGCCATAACGGAGCACTTCTCCCGTCAGGACGGCTTCCGTCAGCGGATGGCCGCTGTAACTGGAAAGTTGGCCGCGGAGAGTGACCTCCTCCCCGACCAGACAGAGTTTCTCCACTTTCTCAAACGAAAGCGAGAAGGTCGGCAGCACGAATTCATCCACGGGGAAGGTATCGGCCGCGAGCGAACGTCCGTCCGCAAGAATCCGGAGGGTGAACTGGCCGTTCCGCTGGTCGCGGGGCAGGGTAAAACGGCCGCTGACGGAGCCGAACTCATTGGTCGTCAGTTTCTCCCGTCCGATCTCCTTGTTCTCGCTGTTGACGAGGACGGCTTCCAGTTCCTTCCCGGGGACCACACCGATCCGGTCCACCAGGTTGCCCTGGTAAAGGACAGCCTTGTAAGAGATCACATCGCCGGGATTGTAGGCGCCGCGATCGCGGTAGAGATGGCAGTAGGTACCGTCCCGGTAGGTATTGTCGTCCTTCCAGGTCTCGCGGTACAGGGACACTTCCTTGCTCCGGCGGTTCCCCTGGGAAATATACAGGTCAAAGTAGGAATGCTTCTGGAAAGCCTTTTGGAAAGCCTCCGGCAAAAGGTTGAAGTTGGGCGAGAGTTTCATATCCGTCGCCGCCACTTCCTTGCCGGAGTGTTTCAAGACGATATGGGCCTGGGACAGGGGCTCGCCGCTGCGGTAGTCGGCGACATAGACGCTCAGTCCCCGGCTGTCCTGCCGTGTAGCGACGGAAAGGGTGTACTGCTCGTAGTCCGCTATGTCTTCCAGCTTTCCGTTGACGGCCCGGAAAAGATACTCCCCGTCCGGCACCGCCGGAATACCGACGGACACCGTATCCGTCAGGTAAAAACGCTTCTTCGGATTGTCAAGGGTCCATTTCTGCAGGACATTCTTCCCCTTGAACATCAAAACCGTCACCTTGTCCAGGTTCTGCAGGCGGCAAACGACCCGGCCCCCGTCCACGCTGACGGAGAGATCTTTCCCGGTCAGGGTCTCGATATAGCCGGCCGCCTTCTCGCAGCCCTTGGCAATCTTTGCCTCCTTGCCCCGGAGCGCCTTGCGCTCCTTTTCCGAAGCCTTGCACTTGGCATAGAAAGCTTCGTAATCCGCACTGGTGGCTTCCTTATTCCGCTGCAGCTGATCGAATTCCCAGCCCAGAAGGACGTCCCGGCCCCAGAAAGCGATGGCGCGGCCCTTGTATTTCTCCACGAAGCCCTCCATCAGCGGACGGGGAGCGCCGTAGCGCCGGCGGACCAGGGAGAAGTACTCCAGGTAGGGGGCATTCGGGTAGCGGTCGCCGAGTTCGGCTGAAAGGGCCTTGTACACCGGTTCCCCTGTGAGGTCACTGTAGGAATACTTATCACTGAGAAGATCCCAGAGGACGTATTCCCGGTCGTCCCGGATGAAGTCGTTCAGCGCACCGCCCATCAGGGCCGCGGTTCCGTCATGGAACGCGCGGTGGACGCCCTTGAAATCACTGAGCCGCTCCAGCACGTATGCCTCCCGGCCATACCGGTTCTCCTCCTTCATCCAGGCATAGGTCACGATGGGCTCGTCGTATTCCTTGACCCAGGCGGCCCAGGTATCATGGGCCTTGCTGCGCTCTTTCCAGTTGCGGCGTTCCACGGCCTCGACATATTTCTCTCCGGCATCGAAGAAATCCAGATGAAGGCGTTTTTTTTGCGCTTCCTCCCGGATTTGCTGCAGAATTTCCACCTCCTTCTGGGGGCGGTCGGCGGCATGGGCCTCGTCATATTGTTTCCATAAGGATTTCAGCGCATGGCCTTCTCCGGCATGGGCAAAGAGGGAAATACTCATAAGAAAAGTCGCTAAGGTGAAAAGTCGTCTCATAACTCAGAATTTCGGATGAAATAGCGGGACCGCTTCCGCGACGACAAAGGTCGATCCGCCAATAAACACCAGGGGCGGGACCAGTTCCTCCGCCGACGCGCTGCGGCTGGTTTGTTCTGACAAGTTCTGTGCCAGCGAAAGGGCCATCTGGACCCCCTGCCGGACACTGCCTCCGAAAAAGGCGCGCGGTTTTCCCGCCCGGCGGAGGATTTCCCCGGCCGGAAGGGCGCGGGGCGTATCGGGCGTCACGAAAATATAGGTCGCGTCGGATGGCATGAGGGGGATAATGGCATCCAGGTCCTTGTCCGCCATGACGCCGTACACGACAATCAGGCTGCTATAGCGCCCCTCCTCCAGGTAGCGCCGCAGCTGGGCGAAATTGTGGGAAAGCGCCTGGGCATTGTGCCCGATGTCGCACAGGACATACGGACTCTCGGACAGACGTTCCCAGCGGCCGTGGAAGCCCATGAAAGCGGCCGTATGGACAAGCCCCCGGACGACGGCGTCGCTGTTGGAAATACCCTGGAAACCCGGCATTCCCTGCAGCACATCCAGGGCCGAAAGCACCGTCCTGAGATTTTCCGACTGGATATCTGCCCTGAGGTCCATTTCCTTGAGGATTTCCCGGTGACGGAACCACAGGGAGGGGCGGATCTGGTCCGCGTAAGTGAGCGGCGCGTTCATCCAGCACAGCTCCTCGAAAACCGGGATCGTCTCCCGCTGTGCCTTGCCGACGACCACCGGAACCCCCGGCTTGATGATGCCGGCCTTCTCCCTCGCAATCTGGGGCAGCGTATCACCCAGCAGCTGGCAATGGTCCAGTCCGATGGTCGTAATGATGGACAAGACCGGCGTCAGGATATTGGTCGCATCCAGCCTCCCGCCGAGGCCGGTTTCGATGACGGCGGCATCCACGCCCTCGTCGGCGAACCACTTGAAGGCGAGCCCCGTCGTAATCTCAAAGAAGGACAGCTGGTGTTCTTTGAAAAAGGTCTCCCATTCAGCGAGAAAACCGAATACGTATTCCTGCGGGACGAGCGTCAGCACTCCTCCGGAGCGGATGCGCATCCTTTCCCGGAAGTCCAGGATGTGCGGGGAAGTATACAGGCCTGTCTTCAGGCCGCATTCCGACAGGGCGGCAGCGAGCAGGCTGGCCGTCGAACCCTTCCCGTTGGTCCCCGCGATATGGATGGAGCGGAAGGCGCGGGAGGGGCGGCCCAGAGCCTCGTCAAAGGCTTCCATCCGCTCCAGTCCGGGCTTGTACGCATCGGAAAAGCCCTGCTGCTGGACAGAGGGAAAGCGGAGAAACAGCCGCTGGATGGCATCCTGATATGCCTGAGGGGAAAACTTTGCTTCCATACCGCAAATGTACAAAGAAAAATGCTTATATTTGAGCCGACAATGGAAAGAATTCTGCATAGCACCTTTCTGATTGACGGCGTCCCCCAGGAACTGACTCCGGCGGACATCCTGCAGGAGTGTTCCCTTCCGGGAGTCGTTCCCCCCGGGGAAGACGGCGGACAGATTGCTGACGAGACGCTGGATGTCACGGCCGACAGCGGCCGTTTCTACCAGATGGATCCGGACGACATCGCCGACGCGGTCCTCGCCCTCCCCCGCCGGCCGCTTCCCCTCCCCTATGCCGCATCCTATACCGCCGCCCGCATGGCCCGTGCCCTGGTCGACGCCATCTGGATGGGCGGCCATTTCCGCCTCGGCGACCTGGAACTCAAGGGAGAATGGAAATGGAACGATCGGGAAATCGGCAACATGGCCGCCTTCTACGCTTCGGTGGAGAAAGCCGGCGAATACATGGATGCCCTGGGCCTGCGCTTCAAGGAACTGCAGTTTTCCACAGGCACCCCTTCCGTCCATTTCAAAGCCGTTACGACGCCCGGGGAAGAAGCATCCCCCGAGGAAGAAGAGTCGCTGTTCCGGGAACTTCCTTTCCGGACGGCCCATCCGCGCATTTCCGCCCGGCGCCGCTGCCCCGCATCCATCCTTCCGGAGACCTCCGACTGGCTGATTTACATCCCCTTCGACTCCTGCGACTTCCGCCTCGGCGGCAGTGCGGCAGCCACCGTCACCGCAGCCCAGGCACCCACCGCCCCGGAAATCGGGGATGCCGACTACTTCATCGACTGCTATGAAGTGGTGCGGGAACTGGTCGAAGACGGGATTGTCAAGGCCGGAGCGACCGTCGGAGAAGGCGGCCTGCTCACGACCCTGAGGACCATGGCTTCGTCCACGGGCGCAGACATCTCCGTCGGAGATATCTGCCGCGCCTACAGCGAATTGCCGCTCCGGGTCCTGTTCAGCGAAGTCCCCGGGGTCATCCTCCAGATCGCGGATCTGGACTACGACTATATCGATGCGGAACTCCTGCTCCAGGACGTCGCCTATTTCCCGCTCGGGCATCCCGTGCCCGGCTCTACCGCCGTGACCGTCCTCTCTTCGGAAGACTCCGGCATCCACGGCATCCTCAAATCCCTGCTGAACACCCTTGAAGGAGAAGACTGACATGTCTAAAATTTTCATCCTCGACACCAACATCATCCTCCACGACTACCGGTCCATCCGCCAGTTCCAGGACAACGACCTCGTCATTCCGATCGCTGTCATCGAGGAACTGGACAAGTTCAAAAAAGGCAACGACGCCCTGTCCTACAATGCGCGGGCCTTCATGCGGGAGATCAATCTCCTGACCGAAAAGTGCGATTTCACCCCGGAAGGCATTCCGCTTGGCAAGAAACTCGGCCGGCTGAGAATCGAGCCGAACCATCCGTTCGAGCCGGCGATGCAGGACCTGTTCAAGGACGATATCCAGGACCATCGGATCCTGGCGACGGCCCTTTGGGTCCGGAAGCAGCATCCCAAGCGTTTCGTCGCCCTTGTGACGAAGGACATCAACCTCCGGCTGAAGGCCAAGGCCGTCGGCATGCCGGCCCAGGACTATCTGACGGACCGGGTGGATGACGAGGCCATGGAGCATATCGAGCATCATGTCATTGAGGTGACCATCGCCTCCGATGCCGTCCAGCAGCTTGCCTATGGACAGCAGAACGCCATTCCCTGGGAAGCGGTCCAGGACAAGAAGCCCCTTCCCAACCAGCTCTACCAGTTCGGTTTCGGCGACACGACCGTCTGCGGGCGATACGATGACAAGCGGGGAGAGATCGTCCTGGTGCGGACCCGGGAAGCCAGCGGCATCCGGCCCCGCAACGATGGACAGAAATTCGCGCTGGACGCCTGCCTCAACCCCGCCATTCCCCTGGTATCGCTGACCGGCGGGGCGGGAACGGGCAAGACGCTCATCGCCCTGGCTGCCGCCCTGGAGCAGGCCGCCGACTACGACCAGATCATCCTGTCCCGGCCCACCGTCGTCCTCGGCGGCCAGGATATCGGCTTCCTGCCGGGCGACCAGAAATCCAAGATGAGCCCCTATGTCCAGCCGCTCATGGACAATTTCGGCGTCATCCGCCGCTGCTTCAAACCGGGCTCCAAACAGGTCCAGCGCCTGGATGCCATGCTCAAGGAAGAGAAACTCCTCATCTCTCCGCTCGCCTACATCCGCGGCCGCTCCCTCGGAAAGGTCTATTTCATCATCGACGAGGCCCAGAACCTGACTCCGCATGAGGTCAAAACCATCATCACCCGTGCCGGAGAAGGCACGAAGATGGTCTTTACCGGAGACATCTTCCAGATTGACCAGCCCTACCTGGACCAGTGGTCCAACGGCTTGACCCATCTGGGGGAGAAAATGGCCGGACAAGCCCTGTTCGAGCACGTATTCCTCAGCAAGGGCGAACGCTCCGCCCTCTCCGACGTCGCCGCGAAGCTGCTCTAGCCGTTTTTCTTTCTCCGACACCGCCGTCCGGCTCTTTCATATATGGGAAAAAAGTGTTAAATTTGCACGATTATAGTGCAATTTAATTACTAATCTCAACTTATATGGAAGAAATCAAGAAAAGAGTCTATCGCTTTGGCGCAAAGAAAGCCGAAGGTGACGGAACGATGAGGGAACTCCTCGGCGGCAAGGGTGCGAACCTGGCCGAAATGAACCTGCTGGGCATGCCTGTGCCGGCGGGCTTTACCATTACGACCGAATGCTGCACCGAGTATTACCGTCTCGGCGGCGGTTATACGCCCCAGCTGAAAAAGGATGTGGCCGAAGCCCTGGAGGCTACCGAAAAGATCATGGGCAAGAAATTCGGGGATGAGAACGACCCGCTGCTCGTGAGCTGCCGTTCCGGTGCCCGCTCCTCCATGCCGGGCATGATGGACACGATCCTCAATATCGGCCTGTGCTCGAAGACGATCCCTGGGCTCATCAAGAAAACCGGCAATCCGCGTTTTGTCTACGATGCATACCGCCGCCTCATCATGATGTATTCCGACGTCGTGATGGAAAAGGCAGAAGGCATCGAGCCGGCCGACGGACAGGGTATCCGCCAGCAGCTCGACCGGATGATGCAAGACGTGAAGGATGCGCGCGGTTACAAGAGCGACACCGAACTGACTGCCGACGAACTGAAAGACCTCGCCGAGGCCTTCAAGGTCCGGATCAAGGAAGTCCTGGGTGTTGAATTCCCGGACGATGCGAAGGCCCAGCTCTGGGGTTCCATCGGCGGCGTGTTCAAGTCCTGGAACGGCAAGCGGGCCATCCGCTACCGCCAGATCGAGCACATTCCGGATGACTGGGGCACGGCTGTGAATGTCCAGTCAATGGTCTTCGGAAACATGGGCGACACCTCCGCCACCGGCGTGGCCTTCTCCCGCAACCCGGCCAACGGTGACAACAAGTTCTACGGCGAATGGCTGATCAACGCCCAGGGCGAGGACGTCGTCGCGGGTATCCGCACCCCGAACCCGCTCAACGAAGCGACCAAGAGCGAGAAGAACAAGAATCTCGCTTCCCTCGAGACCGCCATGCCGGAAGTCTACAAAGAACTCGACGACATCCGCAAACGCCTCGAAGACCACTTTCAGGATATGCAGGACATCGAATTCACCATCCAGGAAGGCAAGCTTTGGATGCTACAGTGCCGCATCGGCAAGCGTACCGGCCTGGCCGCCCTGCAGATGGCCGTCGACATGGTCGAAGAAGGCCTGATTGACGAAAAGACAGCCGTGATGAGGGTCGCTCCCGCCCAGCTGGACGAGGTGCTCCATCCGATTCTCGATCCTGCGTCCGAGAAGAAGGCCGAAGTGCTGGCCCAGGGTCTCCCGGCTTCTCCGGGCGGCGCCGTCGGCCAGATTGTCTTCACCTCCGAAGACGCCATCGAATATGCCAAGGAAGGGAAGAAGTGCATCCTGGTCCGTGAAGAGACCTCTCCGGAGGACATCGACGGCATGCACGCTTCCGTCGGTATCCTGACCGAACGCGGTGGCATGACCTCCCACGCCGCCCTCGTGGCCCGTGGCTGGGGCAAGTGCTGCATCGTCGGCTGCGACGCCCTGAAGATCAACTTCAAGGACAAGACCGTCCGTTTCGCCGGTGTCGACAAGACCTTCAAGGAAGGCGAATGGCTGAGCCTCAACGGTGCCAAGGGTCTGGTGTATGCCGGTGCCATTGACACGATGGACGCTTCCGAGAACCCGCTCTTCGCGAAGTTCATGGCCCTGTGCGACAAGTTCCGCAAACTCGGTGTCCGCACCAATGCCGCCACCCCCGAGGATGCCGCCCGCGCCCTCAAGTTCGGCGCCCAGGGTATCGGCCTCTTCCGTATCGAGCACATGTTCTATGGCCGCAACTCGGAAATTCCTCTCGGCAAGCTCCGCAAGATGATTCTCTGCGACACCGACGCCGAGCGTCAGAGCGCGCTCGCCGAACTCGAGCCGTTCATGAAGGCCGCCGTCAAGGAAACCCTCCGCGTGATGGACGGCAAGCCCGTCGTGTTCCGCCTCCTGGACCCGCCGCTCCACGAATTCGTGCCGAAGGGCGAAGACAAGAAGAAGGAACTCGCCGCTGAACTCGGTGTTTCTGTCAAGGAAATCGAAAAGCGGGGTGAGAGCCTCCACGAGGTCAACCCGATGATGGGTCACCGCGGCGTGCGTCTCCACGTGAGCTTCCCGCTCATCGCCGAGACCCAGTACCGCGCCATCTTCACCGCCACGGCCGAACTCCAGAAGGAAGGGCTCAACCCGAAGCCGGAGATCATGATTCCTGTGACCATCTCCGCCCGCGAACTCAGCTTCCAGAAGGCCATCTGCGACCGGGTTAAGGCCCAGGTGGAGGCGCACAGCGGCCAGCTGATCGACTACCTGTTCGGTACCATGATCGAGGTTCCGCGTGCTGCCCTGGCGGCCGAGCGCATGTCGCGCGCCGCCGGATTGTTCAGCTTCGGGACCAACGACCTGACCCAGATGACCTTCGGCTTCAGCCGGGACGACATCGGCACCTTCATGGGTGACTACCTCGGGAACAAGATTCTCGACAGCGATCCGTTCCAGACGATTGATGTCAAGGCCGTCGGCCAGCTGGTAAAACTCGGCGTGGACAAGGGCCGCAGCCGCCGCGAAAACCTCACCTGCGGAATCTGCGGTGAGCATGGCGGTGACCCGAAGTCCATCGAGTTCTTCAACACCATCGGCATCAACTACGTATCCTGCTCTCCTTTCCGTGTCCCGATCGCCCGCCTCGCCGCAGCCCAGGCCGAAATCAAACAGAGCAAGTAATTTCAAGTTTTCCATGCCCGGCCCCTTGTGAGCCGGGCTTATTTTATCCCTATGAAACGATTCTTTCTTCTAGTCGGCCTGCTTTTCTCCCTCCCGGCCCTGGCGCTGGAGCGGGAAAGCGTATGGCCCTCCCTGAAAGTCATGCCCTCGGCGCAGGAGCATCAGATCGCGGCCATGACGAGCGAAACCGCTAACCCCAAGTTCAACCCCAAGAAGCACCGGACTGCCTACCTGGAATGGTTCGATGCCCCTTCGGTGCCGAATGGCGCCTGCATGATCCTGATCTCCGGCGGCGGCTACAACAACTGCTGCGACGTGGGCCTGATCGAGATGTGGAGCCGGGAGCTGACGGCACTGGGATTCCAGTGTGTCAATTTCGTGTACCGCACCCCCCGTCCGGTCGGACTGCCGGTCTGGCAGACGGCCTGGGAGGACGGACAGCGGGCGGTGCGCCTCGTGCGCAGCGAGGCGGCCCGGCGCGGTTTTGATCCGGAGCGGATCGGAACGATTTCCATGTCGGCGGGATCACATCTCGCCCTCCTCCTGGCGACCAGTTCCCAGACCCGCGCCTATGCCCCTGTGGACAAACTGGACTCCACGGCCTGCCACATCAACTGGGCCATCGTGAACGCCCCGGCCTATGTCACGACCGACGCTTCCGGCGGGACCCGCGCCCGTCGGGAAGGCTATGGGCCGGACGTCGAGATTGACAGCATCTTCCATTTTGACGGAAAGACCTGTCCGATGTCACTCCATCACGGCGGACGTGACCCCTATTCCCCGAACGGTTCCACCCTGATCTACCGCCGGCTCCATGCGATGGGGATTCCCGCCGAACTCCACCTGTATCCCGAAAAGGGCCACGGGGCCTTCGGCTTTGAGCGGGCCGTCGAGTTCATGCGGCAGATGGGTTTCCTGGGAGAGGTCCCGGAAGAGGTCGCCCTGATGGACCGCTTCCCCTCCGATGAGGCGCGGGGAACGTACCGGAAGGAGGCCCTATGGCCCGAAGGAAAGATGCCGGATGCCCAGGAGCAGCAGTGTGAGCCGTATCTGGAATGGCATTTCCCGAAGGAGCGGAAGACCGCGGCCATCCAGATTGTCTATTCCGGTGGCGGATACCAAGGGAACAACCCGGACGGCTTCGAGGTGGCCCCGATCCGCCGTTTCCTCAACGAAAAAGGAATGACGGTCGTGACGCTGAAATACCGCTCGCCGCGTCCCCAGGGCCTTTCCAAGCACACGACGGCCTGGCAGGACGTGCAGCGCGCCGTCCGGATGGTCCGCAGCGAAGCGGCCGGCTACGGACTCGACCCCGACCGTATCGGAATCATGGGATCCTCCGCCGGCGGTCACCTGACCCTCATGGGAACCACTTCCTCCGTCCATCAGTCCTACCTCCCCGTCGATGAGCGGGACCGCATCTCGCCGAAAGTCCAGTGGGGCATCGCCATCTATCCCGCCTACGGGATGACGGACAACCTGGACAGCCAAAACCGCTTTGCAGGCGTGGAGGACACGGTCCGCCTGGCCCCGGAATTCGCGTTCGACCTGAATACCGCACCGCTACTCCTGCTCCATGGAGACGCAGACGTCTGGTCATCGATGACCTCGGTCAAAGTATGGGAGAAACACCGTTCCATGGGAATCCAGAGCGAACTGCACACCCTGGCCCTCCGCGGCCACTGCTTCCAGCGCAAAGCCTCCCCCGGCACCGGCAGTTACACCTGGATGGACCGCATCTGGGAATTTCTCACCGCCAAAGGCTTCAACCGGTAAAGGATTCAGAAAAATTAATTATATTTGAAAGATTTTAGGCGACTACGATTATTACTAACAAATAAAACACAAAACAATGGCTAAAAAAAACAGTAATGTCCTGGCGATCGGGATCATGTTCTTCCTCTTTTTCATGATCTCCTTCGTGACCGGTCTCCAGAATCCGATGGGTGTCATCGCGAAGGCGCAGTTCAATGCGACCAACGCCATGTCCCAGATGGGTAACTTCATGAACTTCTTCGCCTACCTGGTCCTCGGCATTCCCGCGGGTCTGGTCCTGAAGAAGAAAGGGTACAAGTTCACGGCCCTGACCGCCGTGGCCATCGGCTTCACCGGCGTACTGGTGAGCTATCTCTCCGGCGTGTTCGGAAACTACTGGGTGTACCTGCTCGGCGCCCTGATTTCCGGCTTCTCCATGTGCATGCTGAACACGGTGGTCAACCCGATGCTCAACACCCTCGGCGGTGGCGGCAACCGGGGCAACCAGCTCATCCAGATGGGCGGCAGCTGCAACTCCATCGGTGCCACCCTCGTTCCGATCCTGGCCGGTTACATGATCGGTGAAGTGACCGAAAAGACCCAGGTGGCGGATGTCAACGGCGCCCTTTTCCTGGCCATGGGCATCTTCGCCGTCGCCTTCCTCGTCATCCTGTTCTCCGCCATTCCTGAACCCGAGCTGGAGGCTGCCAAGGCGGCCCCTGCCCAGAAGGAAGAAGGTGTCATCGAGTCGGTCAAGGGAGCCGTCAAGTTCCGTCATTTCGTGCTCGGTATCGTGGCCATCTTCCTATACATCGGTGTCGAGGTCGGCATTCCGAACATCGCCAACCTGTTCATGACTTCCAGCGCTGCGGAAGGCGGTCTGGGCATCGCAGCCGGTATCGCCGGCACTTTCGTGGGCGCTTACTGGTTCATGATGCTGGTCGGACGTCTGACCGGCAGCGCCATCGGCGGAAAGGTTTCCAGCCGCACGATGATGATTGCGACGAGCTGCGCCGGCATCGTCTTCCTCCTGCTGGCCATGTTCCTCCCGAAGAGCTGGGTCATCACCATTTCCGGCAATACGGTTCCCTTCGCCATCATCCTCATGGTCGCCTGCGGCCTGTGCACCTCCATCATGTGGGGTTCCATCTTCAACCTCGCTGTCGAGGGCCTCGGCAAATACACGTCCATCGCTTCCGGTATCTTCATGACGATGGTCGTCGGCGGCGGTATCCTTCCGATTGTCCAGGGCTTCGCGGCTGACAAGCTCAGCTTCCTCAACAGCTACTGGCTCATCATCCTCTACCTCGTGTACCTGCTCTGGTACGCCCTCCGCGGTTCCAAACCTGTTAACAAATAAGGAATATGGAAAAAGATCTCGTTATTGGAATTGATGTAGGCGGACAGACCACCAAATGCGGCATCGTGGATGCCCGTGGTACGGTCCTTACCCGGACCGTCATCCGCACGGACGATACGACGGATGCCAAAGAGTTCATCGCCCATCTCGCCGAGGCGCTCAAGCGCATCATCGACGAAGCCGAGGCGGAAGGAAGAATCCGCGGCATCGGTGTCGGCGCTCCGAACGGCAACTACTACACCGGTCACATCGAGTTCGCCCCGAACCTGAAGTGGACCATGGATGGAAGCAAGGTGATTCCGTTCGCCCAGTTATTGACGGAAGCCATGGACGGCATTCCCGTGTCCCTGACCAACGATGCCAACGCAGCGGCGGTCGGTGAAATGACCTATGGTGCGGCGCGCGGTATGAAGAACTTCATCATGATCACCCTCGGGACCGGTGTCGGCAGCGGCATCGTCATCAATGGGGAGGTGGTCTATGGCCATGACGGCTTTGCCGGTGAACTCGGCCACACCTGTGCGGTCCGCTACAACGGCCGTTCCTGCGGCTGCGGCAAGTCCGGCTGCCTGGAGGCCTACGCATCCGCCATCGGCGTCGCCCGCACGGCCCGCGAATGGCTGGAAATGACGGATGAACCGTCCTTGCTTCGTTCCCTGGAGGAAATCTCCTCCAAGGATGTTTACGAGGCCGCCAAGGAAGGCGACGCCCTCGCCCAGCGCGTCTTTGCCTTTACCGGCAAGATCCTCGGCGAGAAGTTTGCCGACTTCATTGAGTTCTCCGCTCCGGAAGCCATCGTCCTCTTCGGCGGGCTGGCCCATGCCAAGGAGTTCCTGACCGAACCGATCCAGCAGGCGATGGACGCGAATGTCCTGCCCCTGTGGAGAGGCAAAGTGAAACTCGTCTATTCCCAGCTCAAGGAATCGGATGCCGCCATTCTCGGCGCTTCCGCCCTCGCTTGGGAACTGTAATTCTCTCCTATCCGGCGATAATCCGGCGGTCTTCTTCGCGGTCGATGCCACGGCGCTCGTCCAGCCGGTCGCGAACCCGCCGGAGGGCGTCCCGGTGCTCGATTACCTTGTTCTCGGCAAAGACGGCCAGGAAGGAAAGGAAGTAATAAATCACGGTCTGTAGGGTCATCGCACGGATTTCCGGGGCGATGGTTTCGAGTGTCCCGCCCGCCGTGTTCAGGTTGATGAAGGCCCGGCAGCCGAAGGTGGAGGGAAACAGGAGCGCGACTTTCTGCCAGAAGGGAGGAATCGCCGTCATCGGCCAGGAGAAACCGGTCAGGAACAGGCACATCGGTGAAACGGACAGGAACAGGACGAAGACCGTTTCCCGGCGGGTGATCAGCGTGGACCAGGTAAAACAGAAGAAGATACAGTCCACGATGTAGAAGAGCAGCAGGACCTCCACCTCCCACCATTCGCTCCGCTGCGGGAAATGGAAGAGCCAGGGAATCAGGAGGGCGATCAGCGTCCCGATGACGAGATAGATGGAGAAGTAAGCCGCTCCCCTGCCCAGCAGGACACGTCCGATGCCCAGCCCCTGCAGCTGGTCCGGCAAGGAGGCGAAACTGCGGTTGCGCTCCCGGAGGGTTCCCGACAGCAGGGACGAGCCGTAGAACATCGTCTGCTGGATGACCAGCAGCAGCGCCGCCGAGATGAAGAAAATCGTGTACGAGAAGGGGCGGTTGTAGGGCATGCTCTCATCGGAGAGTACCGGCTGGACCGCCTGATAGGCCTGTTGGGCATCCATCCCGGAGGCGGCACATCTTTCCACCTGGATCTCGTGCATCTCATCCAGCATCACGAGGCTCGTTCCCATGGTCAGACACTTGTAATACAGGAAACTGGACATGTCGGCATAGGTGGAGACATGGCCTTGCTCTCCCCGCACCAGCGAGGCGTCGAAATCCGACGGAATGTAGATGATGCCATGGACCTTCTGCTGCTGCATCAGGCGCTGCGCTTCGGACATGGAGGCGCAGTAGATGAGGATTTCGCATTCCCGGGTGGCGTCCACCTTCTCCAGGTAGCGGCGGCTGTAGGCCCCGCCGGAGTTGTCCACGACCGCCACGGGCATGTCGTCCACGGTCCCGTGGCTGTAAATCAGGTTGTACAGGACCGGATACAGCAGGCCGCCGACAAAGAAGATGACCATGACGCCGGCATCCGAAAAGATGAGGCGCATCTCATGGAAGAAAATCCTGTAGGCATCCCTGATCCAGGCCCCGATATTTTTAGTCCCTTTCATAATCTTGACGGATATATGCCCGTTCCAGACGTCCCGTCACCAGCGGAGGGAGGAAGAGGAACAAGAGCAGGTGCACCACTTCTTTCCACCAGCCTGCCATGCCGCTGCCGAAGATGGTCTCCTGGACATGGAACAGGTAATAATGGCGGAGCGGGAAGATGGCCGAAAAGCCCTGGACGTATGGCGGCATCGCCTCCACCGGCAGGGAGAAACCCGCCAGCGAAAAGCCCAGGACGCTGATGATGGCTCCGACGGAGATGGCCAGCCGGAGCACGGGGAAGAGCCCGATGATGAACAGGCCCATCGCCTCGGAGGCGGCCACCAGCAGCAGAACATCCAGGAACATCCACCAGAGCGAGCCGTGGATGGGATATTGAAGCCAATGGAACAGAAGCAGTTCCATGAAAATCCCCATCAGGGTGAACAGCAAGGTACAGGGCAGCAGCTTTCCCAGCATCGCCTTGTCCATGGAGCCGCCTGCGGTCCGGAGCAGGTGACGGGAGGTGCCGTATTTCAGCTCCGCCCCGACGGAATAGATGGTAATCAGGATGACAATCATTTCCAGCACGCCCGGCAGCAGGACCCCGTTGAGGTAAACCCCATAGTTGGTCGCGGGATTTCCGATCTGGTGCTGGTCCAGGACGATGGGCTGGATGCGTGCGCGGATCTCCCGTTCATTCATGCCGCGGGCCCGGTAGAACTGCCGCTGGACAGCACCGTTGGTCAGGTTCACCATCGTGAGGATGTCCTTGTAGGCCAGGGCGCCGCCGACGAAATACAGGGAATTGACATAGTAGCCGATATGCGGCTGACGGCTCGCCTGGATGTCGGCATTGAAATGCTCCGGAATGACCAGGAAGGATGTCAGACGGCCGGTCTCCATGTCCCGGCGGGCCAGGTGGAGGTCGTCATAGTAGATGACCTGTCCGAGCTGCGTGGCATCCAGCTGCTGGCAGAAGGAACGCGAGGTGGAGGACTGGTCCAGGTCCACCACGCCGATGGGCAGGTCCTTCGGCAGCCCGTCCCGCATCAGCGTCAGATAGAACACGGCATTGAACAGCAGCACGCCGACCGACGCGATGATGTACAGGGGCCGCTCCCGCCAGATACGGATTTCCCGCCGGATGATATTCCAGATATCCCTCATTGCTCCATCAGTACGCTCATACCCGGACGCAGGCCCTCCACGGGACCGTCCGGCCGTGCCCGGACTTCGAAGGTACGGGTGTCGAACTCGCCGATTTCGCGGGTCGCCTTCCAGGTGGCATAGGATTCCCGGACCGAGAGATAATAGACCGTCGCCGTGACAGGGGCGTTCCGCAGCGCAGGGACCCGCAGGGTGATCTTGTCGCCGCTGCGCATGCCGTCCAGGCGGTCCTCCCGGATGTTGAAGGTGAACCACATGTCGCTCAGGTCCTGGATGGTCATGATCGGCGCCCCCTGGCCGACCAGTTCACCGACCTTGGGATAGATGTCCGACACGACCCCGTCGGAAGGGGCTGTCAGGCGTATCTCGTCCCGGTAGGAATTGACCAGCTGGACCGCCGCTTCCGCCCTTTCAACGAGGGCCACGGCCGCATCCTTGTCTTCCTGACGGGCGCCTTTGACCGCCATGTCGTACTGGGAGCGGGCGGCCCGGGTCGTCGCGAGGGCGGCCCGGTACTGGGCCTCCACCTCGTCGAATTTCTGGTCCGAGACGACCTTCTGCTCGTGCAGGGCCTTCATCCGCTGGTAGGATTTGCGCATGACGGCCTCCCCCGCCCGGGCCTTCTGCCAAAGCTCATAGGCTCCGGTGATCTGCTCCTTCTGGGCGCCGTTCATGGCCTTGTTCTTCTGGGCCTCGGCGGCGGCATGGGCCGCATTGGCCTCGGCAATCTTGGAACGGATTTCCGGCGAGTCGATGATGACCAGCGTATCGCCCTTGCGGACCATCTGGCCTTCCATGGCCCGGAATTCCTCGATACGGCCGGGAACTTTGCCGGAGACCCGGTACTCCGTGGCTTCCGCCTCGCCCTGAATGACGACCGGCCGGGGCCGGGAAACCAGGTATCCTACGACGGATACCGTCACAAGGATGGCGACCAGGGCGGCAACCCCGATCAACAAATTGTAATTCTTTTTCATATCGTTACTGTGAGTCTAAATCGCTTTTGTAATTGCCCTCGGCCTTCTGGAGCGCCGTCCAAGCCATCTGGAGTTCGATTCCGGCGTCGATGTAGTCGCTGTGGGCGGAGAGCCAGGCCGTCTGGGCGCCGAGGACGGTGTGGGTCGGAATGACGCCCGCTTCGAAGCCGGCCGTCGCCGTCCGGAGGTTCTCTTCGGCGCTGTCCAGATTGGCAAGCGCCGCCTCTACCTTCTGCAGCGCCTCGTCCATCAGATGCCGCTGCTGGGTCACCTGGAGGTTGATCAGCTGCTTGGCGTCTTCATACTGGTCGCTGTACAGACGGGCTTCCGCCTGGGCCTTCTTGTATTTGTTGAGGGCTTCGAAGCCATGGAAAATCGGCACTTTCACCATGACGCCGGCACTCAGCATCCCCCCTTGCCAGGTATGCTGGAAACCGTTGTAGGAGTTCGGGTTCGTCACGGCGAAGTTGCCCAGCAGGGCGACTGTCGGCATCATGTCCGCCCGGACGACCTTGGCCTTGCGGTCGAAAATCTTTCCCGCCAGCTCCAGCGAACGGGTTTCCGGCCGGTCGGCGAAAATGTCTTCCAGGGATTTCCCGGAGGCCGCCGCCGGCTGCGGAATGACATCCAGGTTCTCGTCCGCGAGGGTGATGGCCGTGTCCAGGGGCAGGCCCACCCGCTTGCAGAGCAGCATCTTCGCCAGTTGAAGGCCGTTGGTCGCCTTGGTGCGGGACATCTGCGCCTCGTTGGACTTCACCTTGATTTGAAGGGCGTCCGAGGCCGTCATCACGCCCGCCGCCACGGAGGCGTTCACATCTTCCTCCAGGGCATGAACCAAGTCCGCGTAGGACTCCGCCAGGCGTTTTTTGCCTGCGATAGACACGATTTGCCAGTAGGCCTGGTCCACATCCGCGATGACATCGGCGTAGGCCATGTCGTATTTCGATGCGGCCAGGTCGGCGGCATAGGCGGCCATCTGGTTGGAATAGATGATTTTACCGCCCACGAAGACCGGCTGCTTGACGGTGATGGTCCCGCCGAGGAGATTGTGGATGTCCGGATGGAGCGAGGCGTCGATTTCCTCGCCGATGGCGTTGACCGGGCCGGCGATTTCCGGCAGGCGGCCGCTGGCGCGGAGTTCTTCCAGGAAGGCCTGGCCAATGACCCCGACCGACTCTTCCGCCGTCTGCCAGATGGCATCCTGCAGGAGGGTTCCCATGCCCCTCAGACGCGCCGAGCCATCCTCGCTGATCAGCGCGATGTCACGGTTGTTATAGAGATAGGCGCCGGTCGCCGTAATTTCCGGGAAATAATTCGCCAGGGCGATTTTGCGGTCATAAGAGGCCATCTCGACCTGCGTACGGGCCTGGTCCAAGGTCTTGGACGAGGCTACGGCCATCTCCCGGCAATCCTCCAAGGTCAGTGTCCGGCTTTGGGCCTTTACGGGCGCCACGCCGGATACCAGCAGCACAGCCATCATGATTACGATTCTGTTCATATTTCTACCTTTTGACAGATTGACAAAGTAACAAAAGCGCAGACATGTCAACAAATAATTTGCCATTATTACCCATAACGAAGATACAAATGGCCGCAATATTTTTATTTTGGTCGAATAATGCGAAATAAAGAATAATTTTCGACGAAGATTCTTATCTTTGCAAAAAAAACGACAATATGGAAGAATTGCAGACCATCGATATCCAGCGCATCCTTGCCCTGAGTCCTTTCATAAATGAATCCTCCATCGGGGATGACGTCATTCTCGGGGAAGTCAGCGGCAAGCGGATCGAAGCGAGCCAGACCATCCTGAACATGCTCAAATATCCCGTCCGCTTCGACGGCTACATCCTTTTCTTTCTGAAGAAGGGCCACCTCAAAGTGGACCTCAACCTCAATTCCTATGAGGTACGCGAGAATTCCCTGCTGATCAACGTACCGGGGAACATCATCCGGCTGTCCGACTACGACGAGTCCCATATCGGCGATGTGGAGATGGTGTTCGTCCTGGTTTCGAAAGAATTCATGAGCGGCATCCGCTTCGATTTCGCCAAGGTCTTCCAGGAATCCATCCGCCTGCTGGACAATCCCTGCATCACCCTGTCCCCCGAACACCTGTCCATCGCGGAAGACTACTTCAACTTGGCCCGGAAAATCCTCCGCTCCCCCCAACGGAACAAGCGGGAGATCATCGGCAGCCTGCTGACATCGCTGACTTACGTTTCCGCGGACGTCTGGGAGGAGCAGCTGGACCAGGCCAAACAGCACGCCGGCGGGTCCTCCGCCCGCACGAAACAAATCTTCGACCGCTTCATCTCCCTGGTCAGCGAGCACCACAATTCCCAGCGCAACATGGCCTTCTACGCCGACGAGCTCTGCCTGACGCCGAAATACCTTTCAAAACTGATCAAGCAGGCCTCCGGCCGCAGCGCACCGGAATGGATCGACGCCTTCGTCATCCTGGAAGCGAAGAACATGCTCAAGTATTCGGACATGGCCATCAAGGAAATCGTCTATAAGCTCCACTTCGCCAACCAGTCTGTCTTCTACAAGTTTTTCAAGGCCCATACAGGCCTGACGCCGTCGGAGTACAGGAAGGGGTGATAGCTAGCCGATTAGGATTATAATCTAAAAGTAAAAAATTTTATTTAGATAAATAATCGTAAGAAATTTGGATTATCCGGTTTTAATTTATATCTTTGTTCCCGGACAACGAAGTTACTTCGTGTCTATTTGTTAAGTTCGTTTTATATACCGGCCGGCGCTCTTGGGGAGGAGCGCCGGCAATTCATTTAGAAGCTGTTTTGAAATAATTCCTCTCGTTTCTTACGGCGTCTTGCCGGTCATTTTTGCCCTCCTCATCAGTCACGTAGCTATAAGCTACGCTCCTTCTTCGGATGTCAAAACTGCCACGACAAACCACCATAATAAACTTCGGGAACCATTCCAAAACAGCTTCTTATGAGCGCTGACGGACGGCCTCGAAAAGGAGGATGGCGGCGGAGACGGAGACGTTGAGACTGTCCAGGCGGCCGAGCATCGGAATGCGGATGTGCGCCGAAGCCGCCTGTCGCCACCGGTCGGTCAGCCCGGTGGATTCGGTTCCCATGACAAGGGCGGTCCCCCGCCGCATGTCACAGTCGTAATACAGGGAGGAATCCTGCAACTGGGCTGTCAGGATTTGGATATGGCGCGCCTGCAGCCAGGGTATGACCTCCTCGGTGGAGGCTGCGACAGTAGGGACGGTGAAGACCGCTCCGATGGAGGCGCGGATGAGATTGGGATTGTAGAGGTCGGTCAGCGGGTCGCAGATGATGACGGCATCGGCGCGGGCCGCATCGGCGCTGCGGAGGATGGCACCGAGGTTCCCCGGCTTCTCCACCGATTCCAGGACGACGATGAGAGGATTCTCCGGAAGATCAAGGTCTTCCAGCCGCCGCTCCTTCGCTTCCACTTCGGCGATGACTCCTTCCGTACTGCCCCGGACCGCGATTTTCTCGTAGAGAGCGGGTGACACCTCGACGGCCTTCAGACCGGGATAGCTGTCCTGACCGAAATACTCAGGACATAGGAAAAGGGTATGGACCGTGTAACCCGCTTCCAGGCAGTGTTCCAGCTCCCGACGCCCCTCGACGACAAAAAGACCTTGCTCCCGACGCGCCTTGGATTTTTCCTGCAGCAGGACGAGATTCTTGATCTTGGGATTCTGCGCCGAGGTGATGCGCTCCATTATTGGTCCGGAGCGATGGCCCAAACGATGATGTAAGCCCAGAAGCCGAACGAGCCGCAGAGCAGGGCGATGAGGAAGAGGATGCGGACCACGGTCACATCGACTTCAAGGTAGTTGGCGATGCCGGCGCAGACTCCGGCAATCTTCTTGTTCTGCTTGTCTAATACCAGTCGTTTCATGATAGCTGTTATTTATGCATGAAGGTATTTGTTCTCAAACCGTCGCTTCGCGACCCCTCCCACTTCGTGGGCCCCTCCCTCTTATGCGGCCGAGGGTGGCCACAGGTTTGAGAACAAATACCTCCATGCGTTTTAGAATTTCTCCGGACGCATGGTCGGGAAGAAGAGGACATCCTGGATGGTTTCCGCGCCCGTCATGAACATGGTCAGACGGTCGATGCCGATGCCGATGCCGGAAGTCGGCGGCATGCCGTATTCCAGCGCCCGCACGAAGTCATAATCGACATACATCGCCTCGTCGTCCCCCTTGGACTTGAGGGCGGCCTGCTCCTCGAAACGCTCCAGCTGGTCCACAGGGTCGTTCAGCTCGCTGTAGGCATTGGCCAGTTCCTTCCCACCTACAAAGAGCTCGAAGCGCTCGGTCAGGGTGTCATCGTAACGGCAGCGTTTCGTCAGCGGCGACATCTCGACCGGATAGTCGATGATGAACGTCGGCTGAATCAGGTTCTTCTCGCAGTATTCCCCGAAAATGGCATCGATCAGCTTGCCGACACCCATCTCCGGAGACACCTCCACATTGAGTTTCTTGCAGACTTCGCGGAGCGCCGCCTCGTCCATTCCCTTCACATCCACACCGGCGTACTCCTGGATGGCGTCGAGAATCCTGAGACGACGGAAAGGTCCCTGGAAGGAAATCTCGTTGCTACCGATGGTCTTCACCAGAGAGCCGGTCGCCTCGGCCACCCGCTGAAGCATCTTTTCGGTGAATTCCATCATCCAGAGATAGTCCTTGTAGGCGATGTACATCTCCACGCAGGTGAACTCCGGATTGTGGGTCTTGTCCATGCCCTCGTTACGGAAGTTCTTCGCAAATTCATACACCCCTGCGAAGCCGCCGACAATCAGGCGCTTGAGATAGAGTTCATTGGCGATACGCAGGTACATGTCCACGTCCAGGGCATTGTGGTGCGTGATGAACGGCCGTGCCGTTGCACCGCCCGGAATGGGCTGGAGGATCGGCGTTTCTACCTCCAGGCAGCCCGCCTCGTTGAAGCACTGGCGCATCGTGTTGATGATGAGCGCCCGCTGGACGAAGGTTTCTTTGACGGAAGGGTTCACCACCAGGTCCACGTAACGCTGACGGTAGCGCAGCTCCGGATCTTCGAAACTGTCATGGACCGTTCCGTCCGCATCGGTTTTTACGATGGGAAGCACCCGGAGGGACTTCGACAGGACGGTCAGCTGCTTGGCATGGACACTGAGCTGGCCGGTCTGGGTAAAGAAAGCAAAGCCCTTGATGCCGATGATGTCGCCGATGTCCAGGAGCTTCTTGAAAACGGTGTTGTACATCGTCTTGTCCTCGCCGGGACAGATCTCGTCACGTTTGACATAGACCTGGATACGGCCGGCGGCATCCTGAAGTTCCATGAAGGAGGCTGCGCCCATGACGCGGCGGCTCATGATGCGGCCGGCGATGCAGACGTCCGAAAAATTTCCTTTCTCGGGGTCGAAGCCGGCGGCGATTTCCGCCGTGGTCGTATTGATGGGGTAAAGCGGTGCCGGGTACGGATTGATACCCAATTCACGCAATTTTGAAAGGGATTCCCTTCTGCCGATTTCCTGTTCGTTCAGCTGATAATATGCCATAATCGTCCTTTATTTACAGATAAAGGACAAAGATAAGAAAAAAATGGGATAATCCCCACGGTTTATCAGAAGGGAAGGTCATCATCCGGAGCGGAAGTCACCGCAGCGGCGACCTGGGCAGTCTGGGTGACCTGGGGCTGCGGAGAGGACACCTGCGGTACCGCCGCCTGCGGGGCAGAAGGCTGCTCTCCACTGGGCTGGGCGCCGTCCTGACGGCGGCTGAGCAGTTGGATATTGTCCGCGACGACTTCCGTCACATAACGGGTACCGCCGTTCTGGTCCGTCCACTGGCGGCTGCGAAGCTTTCCTTCGATGAAAAGCTGGCTGCCCTTGCGGACATACTTTTCGCACAAGTCGGCCGAATTGCGCCATGCGACAATATTATGCCACTCCGTATTCTCACGAAGTTCTCCGTTGCGGTCACGGAAACGTTCGGAGGTAGCAAGACGGAAGGTAGCCACCTTCGGGGCCGCAGTGGGATTCGCGGGATTGGGTTCCAGGTAACGGACTTTCGGGTCGTCTCCAACGTTACCGATCAGCATCACTTTATTGAGAGCCATAACGATTTGTGTTTTATGCAATTGCAACTTGCAAAAAGCGGTGCAAGATACGCAAAAAAAACGGAATTTTACAAAACTTTTTCCATTTCTTCCACTTGCGGTATTTCGCCGGTGAAAAGCGAATAGCCGGCGACCGCCTGATAAAGCAGCCAGCGTCTGCCGGAGAGGTATCTCAGGCAGGGAGCGTGGGAGAGTTGCGGGCTTCGGTATTCCGCTTCCAGGACCACTTTCCCTTCCAGGGAGAGGAGCCCCGAAGGAATGGGCACGGATCCCGGAAGCGTGTAAATGACCACATCCGCCCAAGCCACGGCTTCCGGAAGCGACGGGGCCGTCTCGACGCCGAGGGCACAAGCAAGCGAAGACGCTTTTTCCGCGGTTCGATTCCAAAGACGCACCCCGCAGCCCAGTTCCAGGGCGCCGGCGGCCGCCGCCCGCCCGGCACCGCCGCAGCCGATGACAAGGGCCCGGGACAGTGCCCGATCGGCTTCCCGGAGGGAACGGATTACGCCTTCCACATCCGTATTGTATCCGGCGATGCCCGACGCTGTCTTCACGGCGAGATTCACCGCTCCGGTCAGGCGCGAGCGCTCCGAGGGGTGGTCCACGCTACGGAAAGCGTCCAGTTTGTATGGAGCCGTGATATTGATTCCGTCCAGACGGTCCAGGAAAGTCTGCCAGAGCGGTCCGAACGACGCTCCGTCCAGCAGTTCATAACTGTGACGGCCGCCATAGGCCGCGGCGAAAAGCCGCGGACTGCCGGACTGGGCCACTGGATGGCCGATAAGGGCAAAGTGTCCCATAGCTATTTGTGAAGCGTTTCGTAGGCGTAGGAGACCGCCCCGCAGAGGGCGTCCGTCACAACCTGGGACTCATGCGAAAGGGTGGCAAAAATCAGTCCGACCGGGAAAGGAATCCCATAGATGGACAGGAGCGCCCCCGCCACGACGGTATGGAAAGCGCCGAAGCCGCCCGGAACGGGGACGATGGAACTGAGCGCACCGGCAAACATCAGGAAAAGGGCGTCGGACATGCCCAGGGCATTGATTTTTTCCAACGACGCGGCCATTTCCGGGCTCAGACCCTCCGGGCTGATTCCCTGCAGGGACCACATCACCGTCGCACACATCAGCCAGTACAGCCCCCAGATGACAACCGTATAGGCAATGAAGAGCCAACCCTGTTTCATGCGGAGGCAGGACGAAAGTCCGTCTCCGACCCCTTTGATCAGGCTCCAGATCCGTCCCCAAAGCCGTCCCCTGTTCCGGAAACGCCAGCTCAGATAAACCCCGAGCGCGGCCAGCAGCGCCCCTCCGGCCACGATCCAGGCCAGTCCGGCCTTGCCGGAGAGCCCCGAAAAAATATTCTCCTCAAAGAAAGCGCCGAAGCGGCTCCACATCAGCGAAAGCAGCAGCGCCAGTACGATGAGGAGCGACAGCGCGTCCCAGATCCGGTCCATCACCACCGTACCGAACACCTTGTCCAGGGTAGCGAGCCGGTTCCCCCGCTCGCCACGCGCCGAATGCGAGGTCACATAGCCGCAGCGGACCACCTCGCCGGCACGGGGCAGGACCAGGTTGACCATCATGCAGATATTGTAGGCATTCCAGCAGGTCAGCGCCCGCGTGGACGGGTCGATGGGCAGCAGTTGCATCCGCCAGCGCAGGCCCCGGACGTAGAGCACCAGGGCACCCAGCAGCATGGATACGATCACCCACCCCCAACGGCAGGCGGCGAGTGCGGCCGCGAAATCCGACCACTGTACGCTCCGGAAAGAGAAGTACAGAAGGACGATGGCGACCCCTCCCCAAAGGATGTATTTCAGGATATTGACGACTTTCTTGTCCATAACAGACACAAAGGTAATGGAAAATTCCCGAATAATGCATAAATTTGTAAGCTACTAGCAAAATGACACCGCATATGAAATCCATCCTTGGCATCGGAAACGCCCTTACCGACATCCTCGCCGTCCTTCCCGACGACAGCCTCCTCAAGCAGTGGCATCTTCCCCTGGGAAGCATGCAGCACGTGGATATGGAGACCGGCGACCGCATCTGGGAAGCCCTGAAGGAGTATGGCGTCAAGTATGTTCCGGGCGGCAGCGCGGCGAACACGATTACCTGCACCGCCATCTTCGGCATGGAATCCGCCTTCCTCGGAAAAATCGGGAACGACGACCTGGGAAACCTGTTCAAAAGCACGATGGAGCAGTACGGGGTCAAGGCCCAGATGCTCTACAGCCGGAAATCCTCCGGCCGCTGCATGGTCTTCATCACCGGTGCCAATGCCGAGCGCACTTTTGCCGACTACATGGGCGCGACCCTCGAACTGTCCCCGGATGACCTGTCTCCCGAGCAGTTCGAAGGATACGACTATTTCCATATCGAAGGCTACCTGGTCCAAAACCAGGAACTGATCTCGAAGGCCGCGCGTCTCGCCAAGGCCGCCGGCTGCATCATCTCCATCGACATGGCCTCCTACAACGTCGTCGAATCCAACGACGCTTTCTTCCACAACCTGGTGGAAAACTATGTAGACATCGTCTTCGCCAACGAAAGCGAGGCGAAAGCCTTCACGAAGATGGAACCGCGCAGCGCCATCGACGAACTCGCCCGCCACTGCCAGATTGCCGTCGTCAAGGTCGGCAAAGAAGGCTCCATGGTCAAGAGCGGGGACGAGTACCATTTCATCGAGCCCTGGCCGGCCGTTCCGGTGGACGCGACCGGAGCCGGGGACACCTACGCCGCCGGTTTCCTCTATGCCCATTCGCTGGGCATGCCGCTGAAAGTCTGCGGAGAGGTCGGATCCATCATCGCCGCCAAGGTCGTGGAAGTCATCGGGACCAAGATTGACATTCCGCGCTGGCGGGATGCCAAGCAGGAAATCCGGGAACTGATCGCCGCCAATACCAAGTAAGCATGCTGGAAGGAGTCAAAGGTTTTTTCCGCTCGCGCGCCCTCGCGAAATACGCGTCCACGGAGCCGACCCGCATCACTCCGATCGGGAAGATCCGCTCCGCCGTGGCATTCATTGATGTCGAGGACACTTCCTTCAACGAATGTAAAGTAGCCCTCATGAACTTTTTCCGGGAAAGGGACATCAAGGGAGACATCTTTTTCTTCGATTTCCGGAAGCTGACCGAGGGAGAACGGCTGATCACTTCGATTACGACCACCGTCCTCCGCAAGGACCTCAACTGGTACGGCCGCCCGACCCGGGAAAAAGTGGACCTGATGCTCGAGGGAGAACCCGACATGTTCATTTCCCTGCTGAGAAAAAGCGATTTCCCGATCCATTTCATGGCGGCTGCGTCCAAGGCGCATTTCAAGGTGGGCCGTGTCCAGCTGCCCGGCAACATCTTTGACGTTGTCGTCTCCGATCCCGAGGATGCGCCGATTTCGGAGTTCGGCATCTTCCGGGAAATGTGTAAACTTTTCGAAAAAATCCAATGACGACCTTCCGGCACTATCTCATCGTCTTTCTGATTTCCATGGTCCCGCTGATTGAACTGCGCGGGGCCATCCCCTATGCTGTCGGATTCGGCCTGCCGATTGTGCCCTCCCTCATCATTTCCGTCATCGGGAATATGATCCCGGTCCCCTTCATCTTCCTTTTCGCACGCCGGATCCTGGACTGGGGAAAGGATAAGAAAGTCATCGGCGGCTTCTGCCGCTGGTGCCTGGAAAAGGGGCACAAGGGCGGGGAGAAACTCCAGGCGAAAGCTGGCGCCGGCCTGTACATCGCCCTGCTGCTGTTTGTCGGCATTCCCCTGCCCGGGACCGGCGCCTGGACCGGAACCCTGGCCGCCAGCCTGCTGGACATGGACTTCAAAAAAAGCGTCCTCTACGTCCTCGGCGGCCTGCTGCTGGCCGGAGCCATCATGCTCCTGGCCTCGCTCGGGGTCTTCGGAGCCATCCATATCCTGAACTGACTAAATTTTATCAATAATGACACTGAAACGATTTTTACTGTTTGCCGCAGCGGCCGTCATCGGCCTCAACTGCCTCACCGGCTGCCTCGCCGGCAAGTACATGTGCAACTATGCGCTCTTACCCAATCCGCATGGTGTGGATGACATCGAGCGTACCCGCCACAAGGCCGACTCCCTGCTGCCCGGCAGCACCAAATGGTACGACGACCTCAAGGCCGCGGGCGTGCTGAAAGACACGACCATCACCGGATACCGTGGCTTCAAGGTCCATGCCTGCTATGTACCGGCCGCCAACCCCGCCAAAGCCCAGGGAACGGCCATCGTTGTTCACGGCTACACCGACAACCACTTCGTCTTCCTGTATCTCGTCCGCATGTACCGGGACCAGTTCAACTACAACGTCCTCTTCCCGGATCTCCAGTACCATGGCCTCTCGGAAGGCGACCATGCCCAGATGGGCTGGTATGACCGGCTGGATGTGGAGAAATGGGCAGAAGTGGCCCACAATATCTTCAAGGATGATTTCATGGTAGTCCATGGCGTATCCATGGGCGCAGCGACGACGATGATGATGTCCGGTGACGAGTTGCCGGCCTATATCCGTGCCTTCGTTGAGGACTGCGGCTACGCCTCTGTCTGGGACCAGTTCAAGGCGAACCTCAAACAGACCTTCCACCTCCCTCCTTTCCCGATCCTGACCTCCGCCAACATCGTCTGCAAGAATCGCTATGGCTGGTCCTTTAAGGAGGCGTCCAGCATGGCCCAGCTTGCCAAGTGTGAGCGTCCGATGCTCTTTATCCACGGCGACGCCGACGATTTCGTGCCGTTCAGCCACCTGCAGATGAACTACGATGCGAAAGTCAAGGGATACAAGGAAATGTGGGTTGCCCCAGGTGCCGTCCACGCCAATTCCTACGCCAAACACCCCGAGGAGTACACCCGCCGGGTCAAAAACTTCCTGGAGAAGGTAAAAGCTATGTAAGAACCAGTTCCACCGGACAGTGGTCCGAGCCGTAGATGTCGGTGAGGATGTCCGTGGAAACGATCCGCTGCCGGATGGCGTCTGAGACGATAAAGTAGTCGATGCGCCATCCGGCATTTCTTGCGCGGGCATTCATCCGGTAGGACCACCAGGAATACTTTACCTCCCCGGGATGCTGATAGCGCCAGCTGTCGGTGAAACCCGCTGCGAGAAGTTCGCTGAGCTTTCCCCTCTCTTCGTCGGTAAAACCGGCGTTGAGATGGTTCGTAGAGGGATTTTTCAGATCTATCTCCTCGTGGGCCACATTCAGGTCGCCGCAGAAGACGACAGGTTTGGGAAGCGAGCAAAGATAGGAGCGCATCGCATCCTCCCACTGCATCCTGTATTCCAGGCGCCTGAGGCCGTCCTGGCTGTTCGGGACATAAGCGCAGACAAGGAAGAAGTCCTCATATTCGAGCGTGATGACCCGCCCTTCCTGGTCATGTTCCGGGACGCCGAGTCCATAACGGACTGACACGGGCGTATGGCGGGTATAGACAGCCGTTCCGGAATAGCCCGGCTTCTCGGCATAGTTCCAATAGGACTGGTAGCCGGGAAATTCCAGATCGATCTGCCCCGCCTGCAGTTTGGTTTCCTGCAGGCAGACGAAATCTGCGTCCAGGCTCACAAAGATATCGGCGAAGCCCTTCCCCGCCACGGCCCTGAGGCCATTTACGTTCCAGGAGATGAATTTCATACGCTATAGCCAAAGGATGGGACGGATATAGACATCTGTGGAAGTCTTGGAAACGGAAGTAAGCGAGCCGTCGATACTACTCACCTTATAGGCATTGCTCTTGCCATCCTGGATACAGGTCCAGAAAGATTTCTGAGAATCCTCCAGACTGAAAAGGACCTTTATTCCGAGATAGACGATATCACTGGCCGCCTGATAGGACGGCAGCATCCAGCCGCTGTGGCCCAGGGAGGAATAAGCGGAAGAGAGGGTCGACCAGCTCGGTGTGCCGCTCCAGGAAAAAGCCGTCACGCCAAAGGTCACGTTGTCGAAATAATTCACCACATAAGCGGGACGGATATCATAACTGGAACCTCTTTGTATATTGTACCAGAACAGGGCGAGTTTGTACGAATAATCCTTCTCTTTCTCACTGGTATTACTCTGGCTCGGCGCTGTCGCACCATTGATTGTCCAGTTGGAGCTTCCGCCCACATCTCCTGGATCGCTCGTCCATTTCCAGGTTTCCGCACTTTCTCCGCTCTCGTATGCCAACTTGGCGGAAACCACCCGGGCATGGGCACCATTCTTATTGGCAAAGCCCGGTTTTGTCAATTTGTTATACTCCGCGTCCCCGGTAGGAGCCGTCGCGTCGTACACCTGCCCGATATAGGTTCCAAGGCTTGTGTTCTTTTGGACGGGCCGTATCAGCGAATTATGGAAATACGTGCTTAGGCTACTGGTCTGCTTACGGATCCTCACCCCGCCGTCCGACCAGTAAAAACGCTTGTCCGAACTATTATAGTAAACAAAATCTCCGGGCTTGACTTCTGTGGCCAGATACTCCACGACAGAGAAGGACACGGTCTGGACACTGGTCGGCTTCTTCAAGTAATTGAGCGGGTAGAGCTTAACACTCATCGGCATATGGTAGACGTGGTCGGCAGAGATGGTCGTCAGAATCTTTCCTCCGCTGAGGGAGGAACTTGCCGATACATAATCCGTCCTTCCGTTCTGGGCATCGACTGAAACGTGGTCAACGCCCTGCTTGGCCGTCGTTGGAAGCACAGACCAAGTAATGACCGCCTTCGAGTCAAGCTTGATATCCGGAGTCGAGAGGGAATTGTCGACCGCACTGCCGGAGATGGTATAGGAAACGCCCGTCGGCTGATCATAGATGAGGAAAGAGCGTTTCGCTGAATACTCCCCATATTTCGCCGTGACGACTTTTATCATAGCGGCACCGGCGCCTTTTAAAAACGTTACGGACAAATTGTCGGAGTTTAGCGAGAAATAAGTCTTGTCGTAATCATACTGCATCGCGGGAGTCGTGCGGAGGGTTCCAGTCGTCTTATAGGAAAAGCCAAGGGCCTCACTATCTCCGGTCACACCTTCCACGACAGCTGTTGTCGAAACATTCAGGCCTGTAATATGTCCATATACCGTTACCGGAACCGTCACGGTCGATCCCGATCCCTTGATCGGTCGGAGGGAAATGGTCGCCGAACCGGCACTGACAGCCGTCAGTTTCAATTTCTTCGTACCCCTGACCTGTTCCACCGTGACGACATTGTTATTGCTGGAACTTACCCGGAGGTCTTCGGAATTGGCAGCCGAAGGATCCAGTGTCAGCGTCAGTTCACCGCTGGCGAGGGAGCCCTGGTCATCCAGTTCCACCTTGGCCGGAGAGACTTTGATACTTGAAATATCGTAATCAGAATACTCCGCCTGTTCCAGCACCCGGACGTTCACCTTCTTGCTTGCGGCAGGGCCTGATTTCGCTGCAATCGTCACCACCGTTTCTCCTTTTTTCACAGGCTTGAAGCGGATACCGCCCGTCACCAGTTGCCACTCGGCGATGCCAGTGGGCGCCGCACTGATTTTCAGCATGTCCAGACTGGCTTCTTTCGGATCCAGCGTCACGCCAATGGTCTTTCCCGCCTCATCCGCCAGATTCAGGGACAGTTCGTTGCCGCTTTCCACGCCCGTCAACGCAATGGTCTGGATCTCCACATCGGCGTAATCCTCGGGAGAAACCACCTGAACCGTCGCCTTGACGGAAGCGGCCGGACCGGATTTGGCTCCGATGGTCACCTGGGTCGAGCCGATTTTCTTCGGCTTGAACAGGATCCCCTCCGCCACGGTACTCCAGGACACGACACTGTCGTCCTTGAGCGTGACTTTCAGCAGCTGGGTTGACGCATCTGCCGGATCGAGGCTCACCAGAAGGATCTTCCCGTCCGTATGGTCCGTAGACAGGATCAGTTTGGGGACCGGCAGGGATATTTCATTGATTTCCACATTCTCAAGCGGCGAATGGCCGCCGTTGTCCGTAGAATCATTCCCCTTTTCTTCCTTGCCACAGGCAAAAGCGAGCAGCGACACGGCGATGACAGTAAACAGCTTTTTCATTGTCAAAGATGATTTATTCCAATGTCCATGTAGCGCCCTCCTTGGTATCCTTGACGGTGATGCCAAAGGATGCGAGCAGATCCCGGATCCGGTCGCTCTCGGCCCAGTTCTTCTCGGCACGGGCTTTCCGCCGGTCCTCCAGGACGATATCCATAACCCCTTCCAGCGCCTTCTCCGCCTTGCCGGAGCTGCCCTCCACCTCCTCGTCGCGAAGACCCAGGACGCCGAAGACCACCTCGTCAAAGAGCTGCTTCAAGCCGGCGCGGTCTGTATCGGAGAGTCCTCCGGCATTTACCATCTTCACCGCCTCAAAGAGATGGGCGATGGCAACCGGGGTATTCATGTCGTCGCATAGGGCATCCCAGACCGCTTCCGAGAGCGCGGTTACAGCGGCAGAAGCCTCTCCCCCGGCCTCAACCGTTCCAAGAGCACGGGCCGCGGCCATCAGCCGCTTGTAACCTTTCTCGGCCGCCTGGAGTGCCTCGTTGGAGAAATCCAGGGTGGAACGGTAATGGGCCTGAAGGATGAAGAAACGCACCGTCATCGGGCTGTAGGCACGCTCCAGTTTCGGATGATTCCCGGAAAAGAGTTCCGGCAGCGTGATGAAATTCCCGAGGGATTTCCCCATCTTCTGGCCGTTGATCGTGATCATGTTGTTATGGACCCAGTAATGGACGCCTTCCGTTCCGCGCGAAGCCACATTCTGGGCAATCTCGCACTCATGGTGCGGAAACATCAGGTCCATGCCGCCGCCGTGGATGTCAAACTCGCCGCCGAGGTATTTCTCGCCCATGACGGAGCACTCCAGATGCCAGCCCGGGAAACCATCTCCCCAGGGTGAGGGCCAGCGCATGATATGCTCCGGCTCCGCCTTTTTCCAGATGGCGAAATCATAGGGAGCCTTCTTGTCCCCCTGGCCGTCCAGCGCACGCGTCCCTTCCAGGGTCTCGTCCAGGTTCCGGCCCGAAAGGATGCCGTACTTGTGGTCCCGGTTGTATTTCTCTACATCGAAATAGACCGACCCGTTGGATTCGTAGGCATAGCCCGCCTCGAGGATTTTCTTGACGGTCTGGATCTGCTCGATGATGTGGCCCGAGGCACGGGGTTCGATGGAAGGAGACTGGACATTCAGCGCCCGCATGGCCTCATGGTAGCGTTCCGTATAGGTCTGGACCACCTCCATGGGCTCCAGTTCTTCCAGCCGGGCCTTCTTGGCAATTTTGTCTTCTCCTTCGTCCGCGTCGTGCTCCAGATGCCCCACGTCGGTGATGTTGCGGACATAGCGGACCTTGTATCCGAGGGCCTTCAGCAGGCGGAACAGCACGTCATAGGTCACACCCGGACGGGCATGCCCCAGATGGGCGTCCCCATAGACGGTCGGGCCGCAGACATACATGCCCACATGGCCTTCATGCAGGGGCTTGAACAGTTCCTTCGTCCGGGTCCGGGTATTGGTCAGATAGAGGGGTCTCATTTCTTGCGGCGTTTACTGATCAGTTTTACTTCCGGCGCTCTCTTGTGCTGGGGAGCGACTTTCACAGGACCGATACACAGCACGGAGAGCAGCACCATTCTAAATCTGTTTTTCATCTTCATCATCGTCATCTTAATTATACAAATATCGTATTTTTTCGTCTGTATCGCAAATTTTAAGTAACTTCGCGCCATGATTATCGATGGAAAACAGATCTCAGCCGAGTTGAAGGCGGAGGTAGCGCAGCGGGTCGCCGAAGCGGCCGCGCAATATGGACGGGTGCCGCATCTCGTCGTTATCCGCGTAGGGGAAGACCCGGCAAGCGTCGTCTATGTCCGGAACAAAGCCAAGGCCTGTGAGGCCTGCGGCATCCGGAACACAACCCTTGTGATGGACGAGAATACACCGGAAGAAGTTCTGCTTCAAAAGATTGCCGCGTTGAACGTCGACCCCGGTGTCGACGGCATCCTCGTTCAACTGCCCCTCCCCCGGCAGATCAGCGAGGCGAAGGTCATCGCCGCCATCGACCGGGCGAAAGACGTGGACGGATTCCATCCGCTGAATGTCGCCGGGCTCTGGCAAAAGACCCCGCACATGGCTCCCTGCACGCCGAAAGGCATCCTGAAACTGCTCTCGGCCGCGGGCGTGGACCCCAAGGGAAAACGGGCCGTCGTCATCGGCCGGTCCAACATCGTGGGCTTGCCTGTCGCGAAGATGCTGCTGGACGCCAACGCCACCGTCACCCTGTGCCATACCCGGACCGTGGACCTTTCCTCCGTTACCCGCGAAGCCGAGATCCTGGTCGTCGCCGCCGGACGGCCCCGGATGATCACCGGCGACATGGTCTCGGAAGGTGTCGTCATTATCGATGTGGGCATGGACCGGGACCCCGATACCGGCAAACTCTGCGGCGACGTAGACTTTGACAGCTGCGCCCCGAAAGCCTCCGCCATCACGCCGGTCCCCGGCGGCGTCGGCCCCATGACCATCGCCTGCCTAATGGAAAACACGCTGGAGTGTTTCCTCCAGCGTGTCAGCAATTAATCTTCTTTTACCGGACGTCTCTTGGCCGTTCCATGGACCCGCGGCTGAGCGCGGCGTCCCGACAGGGTCGGCGTTCCGTGGAAGGACCCCGCCGCCTTCGTTACCGGCGTCACCTTCAGCGGGAAGACCATCTGGTTGTGCGTGTCATAATCATACAGCCAGGGAACGGATGCGTTGTAGTGGTACCAGAGGTTGTCTTTGTAACTCCAGCTTGAAAAGCGCATGGTCTTGTAGGTCAGGAGGGCACCGTTGTCGAACTTGACCGACTCCGGATGGAGGTACCAGCCGTCCGCCCCGTCGTCTTCCAGATAGGAGAGCGCAGCCCCTTCCTTGTCGTCCACCTTCTCACCGTCCGATTCCGCCCAGGTTCCGACGAACACCTTGTCAAAACGGCTGCCGTCCGCCTCATTGTCCTCGCCAATGGTCTGGACATAGAAGACCGGGACCTTCCTGACCGGGTCATAGCGGGCAAAGAGCCAGTCTTCGCCCATGTCCTGGTTCATCGCGGCACGGCCGGATTCCCAGCCCCAGACATAGTAAAGCAGGTTGTTCTCCGCATGGCCGATCTCGATGTCATAGCCGATTTCGCCGTCCGAAAAGCGGTAGTTCCCGATCCAGTCCAGATATGCCTGGGAGGCATCGTCTTCCACGATCGTTATCCGGGCGCCTGCATAATTGCCGGTCAGTTTGCGCGCTTTCGTCACCTCGATCATGTACATCGTATAGTCACCATGGATCATCAGATCGAAAGCAACGCTCTGGCTCTTGTCAAAGACATTGCCCGTATCCTCATAGAAATGATCCGTCAGGGCATCCACCTGCTCCTTGAAGAAGGTCTTCAGGTCGGAGGGTTCTTCCTCACGGGCAGTCCATCGGACGATGAAGTAATTCGTTCCGGTATAGGTGAAGTTGAAATTCTCGACCGTGTCGTTGCTGCCGTCGGCCGTATAGATACCGCGGCCTTTGTACACCACCTTCCAGTCCGAGCGTTCGGTCAGGGTTACGGTCCCGGACGGCGTCGTTCCGCCGCCGTTGTTGCCGCCGTTCCCCCCATTTCCGCCGTTGTTTCCGCCGCTGTAATGGCTACCGCGGCCGGTATCCTCCCAGGGATCGAATTTCGTGCAGCCCACAAGGGCCATGAGGGCGAGCATACTCGCCAACATTATCCTGCAAGTTCTCATAGTCTTTCAGAGATTGGTTCTGCAAAGATAATACAAAAAACCGGCCAAAACCAATATCGCCCTCAGAACTGCAAGGTCAGGCCCATACCCGCGACGGGGCGGATACCTGTCGGCGATGGAACCGCCTGAACAAGCGGGGCCATGGACAAAGACATGCCCGTCATACGCTTATGGTACAAGTCCTCCGAGTAGAGACTCTTTACATGGGCGACATGGTATCCGTCTATGATTGAGGCAATCTCCGCACCCAAGGTTATCAACAAACCACTCCAAAAAAGGACCTGGCCATTTGTGTACAAATCTTGAGATTCGTAATAAGCCCCCGAACTGGACGATACTGCGCCAATACCATACGCAAAATATCCGGTCAATCCCGTCAAAAGAAAAAACGTTCCCCTTCCAGGTTCGCCCATGACATATTGTCCCACGCCCGGCAAAAGGAGATTCAGCCAAGCCAGGCCAGTGCGATAACGAGGATCAATCAAACTATCAAAGTCATCCTCGTTGTATAGTGATTTCAACTTCTTGTATCTCATCCCCCTGACCACCGCATCCGGATCCGAAGCATAAAAACTGTATGCCTCCGGCATAGTCCGGGGCAACGTTTCCTTTACCTGTGCCATCGCTCCCAGCGGAAGCAGCAAAAGCAATAACAGTGAGAGTTCCTTTTTCATAATCACTTCATTATAAGAGCCTGGTTAAACTAATAATTTCCGGATGTGTCTCTGCAAATGTAAATCATTATCTGCTAATTTACAAGAGACTGTCCGATTTACTGTCGGTCCAGCTTTACGGGCACGTTTTCCGGCGATTTCCTGCCCGACGGCGTGATTTTGACTCGCCGGGGCAGGTTTTGGAGCGTTTTCCTGCCCGGACGATGCCATGGGCGGGGAAGGTCCTGGCAACGTTTGGGGAAGGTCGACTTTCACGGACAGGACCGTCCCCACCGAAATGCCACCACAGTGACCTCTGATGCAGAATCGCCGGGGAAGGTCCCCACACTCAAATTCGACCTTCCCCAAATAAGTCCACCACCTTCCCCATTCACACCCGGGACCTTTCCCGAACGCCCCTGACACCTTCCCCGGAAAGATTCGTTCCCCCTGTCCGCAGGCGACAACCAACAGGCGGAAAGCCGCGCGGGATTAAGGGGCAGAGCCCCTGGCATTAAGGGCGGAAGGGATGCGGGCGAGCGATAGGAGGGCGGAGAAGAAGCGGAGCCGAGGGAAGCGGCGTGCCCGAAGGACGAGGCGGGCGGAGCCGGGCAACGCCCCGGCGGAGAACGGCGAGGACGGAGGGACGACGGCGTGTGTCTGAAGGACGTTACGAGTGCGGAACGGACGGCTCGAGCTCCGCTCGATGCCGGAAGTGAAGCGCTCGTAAAAGGACTGAGTTAGCCGTCGAGGCGCTCCCCGACGGCGGAGCCCCCGCCCGACGTGCGAGAACGCGCCCTTCCGGCCCCTGACCGGCGCGGCGGAAAGCACGGCCCTCGGGCAACAGCCAGCCGCAGCAACCTGCGGAAGAACGAAAACGCGGAAAATCGTTCTTCGGCAGGTCACAAGGGCGATTCTGGAGGGCCGAAAGCAAAAAACCGCCCCTCGCAGCAGGTGCGGGGGGCGGCATGAATCAGAGAGAACGACTAGAGGTCGTTCATCTGCTCGGCGTAGTCGGCCTTGGAGGCCACCTCGATGGAGGCGTACTCGCTCAGACCGGTACCGGCGGGGATGAGGTGACCGCAGATGACGTTCTCCTTCAGACCCTCGAGATGGTCCACGCGGGCACGGATCGCAGCCTCGCTGAGGACCTTCGTCGTCTCCTGGAAGGAAGCGGCGCTGATGAAGGAACCGGTCTTCAGGGCGGCGCGGGTGATACCCTGCAGCACCTGGGAGGCGGTCGCCGGCTTCGCCGGACGCGTCACCATCATCTTCAGGCCCTGACGCTCGAGGGAGGCGTTCTCCCCGCGAAGGTCACGGGCACCGATGATCTGGCCCTGTTCATACTTGACGCTGTCTCCGGCATCCTCGATGTAGAACTTGCCGTAGATATCGTCGTTGCGGTCCATGAACTCCCACTTGTCCACCAGTTCCTCCGGCAGGAATTCGGTGTCGCCCGGATCGCCGATCTGGACTTTCCGCATCATCTGACGGACGATGATTTCGAAGTGTTTGTCGTTGATGGTCACACCCTGGAGGCGGTACACAGCCTGTATCTCGTTGACGATGTACTCCTGCGCCTTCACCGGGCCAAGGACATTGAGGATGTCAGTCGGCGAGGTACCACCGTCGGACAGACGGGTACCGGCCTTGACATAGTCGTTCTCCTGGACGAGGATCTGCTTGGTCATCGGAACATCGTAACGTTTCTCGACACCGCTGCGGTTCTTGATGATGATCTCACGTTTGCCACGCTTGACCTTGCCCATGATGACCTCACCGTTGATCTCGGAAATGATCGCCGGGTTCGACGGTGTACGGGCCTCGAAGAGTTCGGTCACCCGCGGCAGACCGCCGGTGATATCGCCGGCCTTGCCGATGGCGCGCGGAATCTTGATGATCACGTCACCGACCTTCACCTTGTCACCGTCACCGACCATGACATGGGCACCGACCGGCAGGTTGTACTGACGGAGCGTGTTGCCCGCGTCGTCGAGGATGACGATGGACGGGTTCTTGGTCTTGTCGCGGCCTTCGATGATGACCTTGTCCTTGTTGGAAGAGTACTCGTCGGCACTCTCCTCGCGGTAGGTCACGCCCTCGATCATGTGCTCGAAGCGCAGGGTACCGGCGCTCTCGACGATCGTCGTGGCGTTGTAGGCATCCCATTCGCAGATGAGGTCCCCCTTCTTGACGGATGCTCCGTCCTTGAAGTACAGCACCGAGCCGTAAGGGATGTCATACTGGGAATAGGTCATGCCGGTCACCTCGTCCACGATCCTCAGTTCGGTCATCCGGCTGACGACCACATCGCGCTTCGTACCATCTTCCTCCACCCGCTCGATCGTACGCAGCTCCTCGAACTGGAGGCGGCCGTTGTACTTGGATTCGATGGAGTTGTCGGCCACGGCACCGGAAGCGGTACCACCGACGTGGAAGGTACGGAGGGTCAGCTGGGTACCCGGCTCACCGATGGACTGCGCGGCAATGACACCGACCACCTCGCCCTTCTCGACCATGCGGGAAGTGGCCAGGTTGCGGCCATAGCACTTGGCGCAGACACCGTGACGGGACTCGCAGGTCAGCACGCTGCGGATCTCGACCTGCTCGATCGGCAGGCTGTCGATCAGCGCAGCCGTGTCTTCGCGGATTTCCTCGCCGGCCGCGATAATCAGCTCACCGGTCAGCGGGTTGTAGATGTCATGGACGGAAGTACGTCCCAGGATGCGCTCGCCGAGCGATTCGACAACCTCATCCTTGTTCTTGATGGCGGTCGCCACCAGACCGCGGAGCGTACCGCAGTCCTCTTCCGTGATGATGACATCGTGGGAGACGTCCACCAGACGGCGGGTCAGGTAACCGGCATCCGCCGTCTTCAGGGCGGTATCGGCCAGACCCTTACGGGCACCGTGGGTCGAGATGAAGTACTCCAACACGGTCATGCCTTCCTTCAGGTTCGACACGATCGGGTTTTCGATAATCTCGGCACCGGCGCCGCCGCTCTTCTGCGGCTTTGCCATCAGGCCTCGCATACCGCAAAGCTGGGTGATCTGTTCCACGGAACCACGGGCACCGGAATCCAGCATCATGAACACCGGATTGAAGCCCTGCTGGTCAGCGGAAATCTCCTGCTTGACGATGGCCTTCAGCTGGTTGTTGACCGAGGTCCAGAGGTCAATGACCTTGTTGTAGCGCTCGTTGTTGGTGATAAAGCCCATCGCATAGTTCATCTTGATGGACTCCACCTCCTTATAGCCCTTCTCGATGAGCGTGTACTTCTCCTCAGGGATCAGCACATCGCCCAGGTTGAAGGAGATACCGGCCCGGAAGGCCTGGTAGTAGCCCAGGTTCTTGATGTCATCGAGGAACTGGGCGGTACGGGTCACACCCGTGGACTTGATGACCGTCGTAATGACCGTGCGGAGGGCTTTCTTGCCCAGCAGCTCGTTCACATACGGGACCTCGTCCGGAACGTACTGGTTGACAATGATACGGCCGGGCGTGGTCTTGACCATCTCGGTGCCCTTCGACGGGTCCTGCTTGTCCTTGGGCAGGCGGACCAGGATCGGGGCGTGCATCTCGACCACTTTCTCATCATAGGCGATAATCACCTCTTCCGGACCGTAGAACCGCATGCCGGATCCCTTGGCGCCCGGACGTTCCTTGGTGATGTAGTACAGACCGAGGACCATATCCTGGGACGGGACCGTGATCGGGGAACCGTTGGCCGGATTGAGGATGTTGTGGCTGCCGAGCATCAGGAGTTGGGCCTCCATGATGGCGGCGTTGCCCAGCGGCAGATGGACAGCCATCTGGTCACCGTCGAAGTCGGCGTTGAAGGCCGTACAGGCGAGCGGATGGAGCTGGATGGCCTTTCCTTCGATCATGCGCGGCTGGAACGCCTGGATACCGAGACGGTGGAGGGTCGGAGCACGGTTCAGGAGGACCGGATGGCCCTTCATCACGTTCTCGAGGAT
>JAEEGL016143257.1_pt1 | contig 93972 bp, 84 predicted proteins | sample 9134231 | NCBI WGS metagenome assembly JAEEGL01 (sample SAMN16246548, study PRJNA631951) | gut metagenome | biome: gut microbiome; feature: rumen; material: fiber-attached | host: Bos | place: Iran: Karaj | collected 2018-10 | reverse complement strand
TCATGCGGACGGGGAGAGAGCTCGGATAAGATCACCTCGCCCTTCTGCGGCAGGAAGAACTCCACGCCCCAGATACCGGCACCTGTCAAGGCCTTCGTCACCTTATCAGCCATGCTCTGCGCCTGTTTCAAGGCCTCATCGGAGATCTTATATGGCTGCCATGACTCACGGTAGTCACCAGCCTTCTGCACATGACCGATCGGCGGGCAGAACAGTGTAGGCCAACCGTTCTTCTGGGTGACGGTCAACAAGGTAAACTCAGAATCGAAGTCGATAAACTCCTCGATGATCACCTCCTTCACATCACCACGAGAGCCTTCCATCGCATCCTTGAAAGCCTGCTCCAGCTCACCATCATTATGCACGTAGCTCTGACCATGGCCAGATGACGACATCAGAGGTTTCACCACACAGGGGAAGCCAATCTCGTCGGCTGCCGCCTTGAACTCCTCGAAGGTCTTGGCATAGAAGTACTTGGCCGTACGCAGACCGAGTTCCTTAGAGGCCAGATCACGGATGGCACGACGGTTCATCGTGAAGTTCACGGCACGGGCAGAAGGAGTGACCTGGATGCCCTGCTCCTCGAACTTAAAGAGGCGCTCCGTACGGATGGCCTCGATCTCAGGCACGATGATGTCGGGCTTGTGTTTGTTGACGACCGCCTCGAGGGCATCGCCATCAAGCATTGAAAACACCTCACGCTCGTCGGCCACCTGCATGGCCGGTGCATTGTCATAACGGTCACAAGCTATCACGTACTGACCAGCACGCATAGCGGCTATCACGAACTCCTTACCGAGTTCACCAGAGCCTAAAAGTAGTATCTTCTTCATATCTTTTGTATTTGTTTAATCATTTGCCATTCGGGAGTGACAGCGAGTCGGCGGACACACTGGTCGAGACGAGCCATCGTATCCTCCTGAGAGAGGCCCAAGTCTGAGGCGATCTCCTGAAGTGACTTACGCTCGGAGCCGAAGAGACCATAATAATGGGTTACGGCTTCTTCTTCCTCAGGAGGGAGCAGATAGAGCAGATGCTCCAGATAGTGTTCCATCTGAGGGGTGATGCTCATAGGGTTCAGACCTATGTGCACCAGGAATGAGTGGAGGGAGCGGGTTAATGCATCCATATGACAGATTTGCCGTGAAACGGCACCACATTTATATTATTTATTTATGAGACAGCAACGCACCTCACCTAGCGGTTGGCATACATGCTGTCGTAGTATTTCTGATAGTCGCCGGAAGTGACATTGTCGAGCCACTCCTGATGGTCGAGATACCAACGGACGGTCTTCTCTATACCCTCCTCGAACTGGAGGCTCGGCTCCCAACCAAGTTCTTTCTGGAGTTTCGTCGAGTCGATGGCATAGCGCAGATCATGACCAGCTCGGTCGGTGACGAAGGTGATCAGATCCATATCCTCGCCCTCCTTGCGCCCCAACAAACGGTCGACGGTCTTGATCAACACCTTGATGATATCGATGTTCTTCCACTCGTTGAAGCCGCCGATGTTATAGGTCTCTCCCACCTTTCCCTGATGGAAGATAAGATCGATGGCACGGGCATGATCCTCAACATAGAGCCAGTCGCGCACGTTCTCACCCTTACCATAGACGGGCAGCGGCTTACGGTGGCGGATATTATTGATAAAGAGCGGGATCAACTTCTCTGGGAACTGATACGGACCGTAGTTGTTCGAGCAGTTGGTCACAACCACAGGCACACCATAGGTGTCGTGGAAGGCACGCACGAAATGATCACTCGACGCCTTGGCGGCAGAATACGGCGAGTGCGGATTGTACTTCGTGGTCTCCAGGAAGAACTGCTCACCATATGCCAGATGATGCTCCGATGAAGAGGCGGTTGTGGTGAACGGCGGTTCTATGCCCTCGGGATGAGTCAACTCAAGGGCGCCGTATACCTCATCGGTCGAGATATGGTAGAAACGTTTGCCCTCGAACTTCTCCGGCAGCGACTCCCAATAGAGCTTCGCCGCCTGCAGCAGTGAGAGCGTCCCCATCACGTTTGTCCTGGCGAAGGTAAAGGGATCCTTGATGCTACGGTCCACGTGACTCTCGGCAGCAAGGTGAATGATGCCGTCGACCTTCTTATCCTGCATCAGCTTGTAGAAAGCATCGAAATCGCAGATATCCATCTTCACAAACTCATAATTGGGCTTGTCCTCGATATCCTTGAGATTGGCCAGGTTTCCGGCGTAAGTCAACTTATCGAGGTTGATGATGCGATAATCCGGATATTTGTTCACAAAGAGGCGTACCACATGACTTCCTATAAAGCCCGCACCCCCTGTAATAACGATCGTCCTCATATCTTATTGATAGTATTCTTTATTTATCTCCTAAAGAGATGACTTCCAGATCCTTGAATGTCTTTCCGTCAATGGTGAGACGAACAAGTGTACGGTCCTTCTGCCATCCCTGTTGTCCTGCCGCTCCGGGATTGATATGTAACAGTCCCAGGGTCTTGTCGTATTTCACTCTCAGGATATGCGAGTGACCAGTGATGAACAACTGCGGAGGATTGGCAAAGAGCGTTGAGCGTATGCTGGGATCATAATTACCGGGATAGCCGCCGATATGTTTGATGAGCACATCCACATCCTCGCACTTGAAACGGTTCACTTCACGATACATCAGACGCAGGTCGCCGCCGTCGCAGTTGCCGCAGACCGCCCGGAGAGGGCGGAAAGCAGCCAGTCGTTCGGCCACCTCAACGCTACCGATATCGCCGGCATGCCATATCTCATCACACGACTCAAAATAATGCTCGAACTTGTCGTCCCAATAGGCATGTGTGTCGCTTATGATTCCTATCCTCTTCATCCCTTATCCCTGACAGAACGACATTATACCTTAAGGCGTTTCCGGATAAACTCTGCGATGAGCTTCTCCGTCTCCATGATACCTAACACGCTGGAGTCGACACACAGATCATAACTGGCCGCATAGCCCCATTTCTTACCCGTATAGTAGTTGTAATACTCCGCACGCTGGTTCTCACGTTTCTCGATATAGTTCCGCGCAGCCTCCTCGTCAAGATGTTGCTTGTTCATGATCTGCCGGATGCGATAATCCATGGAGGCGGTCACGAAAATATTCACCACATTAGGAAAATCGCGAAGCACGTAATCGGCACAACGCCCAACAAACACGCAGGAACCCTCAGCGGCAGCCTTCCTGATGGCATCGCTCTGAAACTGGAACAGGCTCTCCTGTGAGAAGTTCGATTTGTAGAGACTGCTTCCACTGAAATGCGATGTCTGTACATTGAACAGTCCTTTGAGGAATCCCTTCCGTTCGTCGTTCTCCTCGAAGAATTTCTCTGAGAATCCGCTCTCCTTCGCGGCCAGGTTCAACAACTCACGGTCGTAATACTTTGCTCCGAAGTCGAGGGCAAGCATCCTGCCGATATCATGACCACCACTTCCGAGTTGTCGACCTACATTAATGATTATCTTGCCCATAAGTCTTTAGTTTTTTCATATACCATATCAGCATCGGTATCGTCATCGAGAACGAGCCGAAGTCGCTCACCGGCATTGCATACCACACGCCATCCAGTCCCCAGAACATCGGGAAGACATATGCCATCGGCAGTAACAGGATCAGTTGGCGTGACAACGAGAGAAAGATGCTCACCTTAACTTTCCCGATGCACTGGAAGAAATTGGTGATCACAGCCTGAGAACCCACCACAAAGAACACGAGCATATCAAGTTTAATGCCTCGTGCCGACATCTCCAGCAGGGTCGGATCGGCCGTAAAGATACGGGCGATCTGTCGAGGGAAGAGCATCGAGAGCGCCCATCCTACCAACAAGATCGTCGTAGCACAAGCGATGGCCAGCCACAGGCAGCGAAACATACGGTCGAATTTCTCGGCTCCGTAGTTATAACCCACGATAGGTTGCATGCCCTGAGTGATGCCGATGACGAACATGAAGAACACCATCACCATCGAGTTAGCTATCGAATAGGCGCCTACAGCCATGTCGCCGCCATAGCGCACAAACTGATTATTCATGAAAATCACGATGACACATGCCGTGGCATTCATCAGGAACGGTGACACACCGATACTGATGATATTCCGCACCAGATCCTTCTTCAACTTATAGATGCCACGCTTCAGATGAAGCAATTCTTTCCTGTTCGAGAAGATCCACATCTGCCAGCATAAAGCCATCGACTGCGAAGTGACCGTTGCCAAGGCCGCTCCACGGATGCCCCAGCGGAACCACCACACGAAGGCCACCACCAACAGGATATTCATGCCCACGGTGAACAGCGTGGCATACATGGCGTGACGCGGCTTACCAGCAGCACGGAGCACAGCGTTCATACCGAAATACATATGTGTCACCATGTTACCCAACAAGATCACCGTCATGAACTCACGGGCATATGGCAGTGTTGCGTCCGAAGCACCAAAGAACCGGAGGATCGGATTCAAGAACACAAGACAGACCACCATAAACAAGAAGCCGATGATCAGGTTCAAAGTCACGGTATTACCCAACAGGTTTTCTGCCGTCTTATAGTCTCTCTGTCCGAGTTTGACGCTGATACATGTCGAGGAGCCCACGCCCACAGCGGCACCGAATGCCGCACTCAGGTTCATAAAAGGAAACGTGATGCCCAGACCAGCGATGGCTTCCGGTCCCACAATCTGACCAATCATGGCACGGTCAATGATGTTATAGAGGCTTGAAGCCGTCATGGCCACAATGGCAGGCAGAGCATATTGCCACAGCAAAGCGCCCACGGGTTTTTGCCCCAATTCAAGCGCTGCCTTCCTATTATCTGTCACACTTTTTTCTTTCTCCATATATTACGGTTGCAAAGATACGAATAAATAAGCGAAAAGCCAAATTAATTTAGGCTTTTCGCTCGATTTTTCCTTATCATATTTTTATTTCTTAATTAATATTAGTACCTTTGCATCCGTTATGCTTTTCCGCCGTCTGTCAAAGTCCATCGTTTTCCTGTTGCTTGCGCTTCTATGCCACACGACAGCAAACGCAGGAAACAATCCTAAGATGAGATATCCTGGGGGAAAGTTCTATATCTACAGGTATACGCTCAAAGACAAACAAGGTTCACCCTATTCGCTTGAGCATCCCAGCAGATGGCTGTCTCACAAGGCGATAGAGCGCCGCCGCAGACAAGGACTGGCAGTCGATTCGACCGACCTGCCCGTGAGTAGTACCTATCTAAAGCTTTTTGAAAAGACATCCGACGAAACGGTCAAGAACGATTCGAAACGATCATCGGAATGGACCATTATCGGTACCAGCCGATGGAACAATACGATTCTCGTCCGTTCCAATGACACGATCCTTCTGGATAAACTTGCGACACTCAGTTGTGTGGCCGAAGCCAAGAAGGTATGGACATCACCCGACTCTATCCTGAGGAAGATTCATAAGGTTACGGCGCGCGAGACGTTCTGTACTTGGGACAGCATCAAAGGCGAGAGCTATGGCAACGGGCGTGAGCAGATAGAGATGTTGGCAGGCCATCGTCTGCACAGCATCGGTCTGAGAGGAAAAGGCATGACCATCGCTGTGCTTGACGGCGGTTTTCAGAACGTTAATGCGATTCCTGCCCTGCAGCATTCGGGTATTATCGGAACAAAGGATTTCGTCTATCCCAACAGCACACATTTCTTCCAAGAGACCGATCACGGCACGAAGGTTCTATCGGCCATGGCAGTCAACGAGCCCGAGGTGCTCATCGGTACGGCTCCAGACGCCCGTTACTGGCTTTTGCGCTGCGAGGATCAACAGACAGAACAGCCTGTCGAAGAAGACTACTGGGCCATGGCGGCAGAGTTTGCCGACTCTGTCGGCGTAGACATCATCAGCTCTAGTCTTGGTTACAACGAGTATGATGGCTATCCCGGCTATTACCACCAGCACGACCTGGACGGGCAGACAGCGCTCATCAGTCGGTCTGCCTCTATGTTGGCCAAGAAAGGCATCATTCTCGTCAACTCGGCCGGCAACTCAGGCATGGGCCCCTGGAAGAAGATCGTCTTCCCTGCCGATGCCCATGACATTCTGACCGTCGGAGCCTTGAACACAGAAAAGGAAAATGCACCGTTCAGCGGTGTCGGTCCGACACAAGACGGTCGTGTCAAACCAGACGTAATGGCTTTAGGGAGTCCTGCAGCACTGATCTCCGGAAGAGGAACGGTGGCCAGAGACATGGGAACGTCATTCTCCACGCCCACCATAGCGGGACTGGCGGCTTGTCTGTGGCAGGCTTTCCCCGAGAAGACAGCCCTTGAGATTATCCAACTTATCAGGGAGAACAGCAGTAACTACCAGAAGCCCGACAATATCTGTGGCTACGGCATACCGAATTTCTGGCGAGCATATATGGTAGGAAAAATGACAGAGAGATGAAGAACAATCCTATAACCCTATACGAACTCAACCGACTGGTCAAGGAGGTCATCGAGAGTGAGATGCCCAACGAATATTGGGTAGAGGCCGAACTGTCGGAATGCCGAGAATCGAGAGGGCATTGTTATATGGAACTGATCCAATACGACGAAAACGGCGACTCCCTTGGGACAGCCAAAAATTCGGGGTTGTTCGGCACGCCGACCAGATCTGGGCCTATCGCCAAGGCTTCTGCCAAATGCTGGGCCTCGAAATGGATGGTCATACGACCATATTTCGAGCGTACCACAGGACAACAACTCCATGCCGGCATGAAAGTGCTACTGAAGGTCTATCCGCAGTTCCACGAGGCCTACGGTTTCTCATGGATCGTCACAGACATCGACCCCACCTACACGATGGGCGACATGGCACGGAAGCGGCAGGAGATTATCCGTCAGTTGAAGGAAGCCGGCATCTTCGACCTACAGAAAGAACTTCGGCTTCCCCTATTCTGTCAGCACATTGCCGTCATCTCCAGTGAGACAGCTGCCGGCTATGGCGATTTCTGCAACCAGTTAGCCGACAATCCCTACGGTTTCCAGTTCCAGACACAACTCTTCCCTGCCATCATGCAGGGTGAGGGTACGGCACAGAGTATTATCACAGCCTTGGAAAAAATCTATGATCACGTAGACTTCGACTGTGTGGTTATCATCAGAGGTGGTGGTGCCACCAGCGACCTATCGGGCTTTGACGCCTTAGAACTTGCAGAGAACGTAGCCAATTTCCCCTTACCGATTATCACTGGCATCGGGCATGATCGCGACGAGTCGGTCGTCGACATGGTCAGTCATATCAGAGTCAAGACCCCGACAGCGGCAGCAGCCCTGCTTATCTCACATCTGAAAGAGATACTTGACACCATCAATGACACCCAGGAACATCTGACCCGTTATGCACAACAGAAATTGTCTACAGCCAACTACCAACTGTCGGCCATCGCCATCGCTCTCCCCCGCATCTTCTCTACGGTAAAAATCCATCAGGAGGCCCGCATCGACAGTCTATACAGTCGGCTCATACATTGCTGCAGTGACAAGGCATCATCGCTCAGCTCCAGACTCACAGCATTTGAGGATCGTCTCCCAATGCTCATCGAACGCCGTCTGCTCGCTGAACGTCACCGCGTGCAACTCATCGAGGAGAAGACCAAAGGACTCGACCCGAAGCAACTCTTAAAACGAGGCTATAGCATCACGCTCCATCAGGGGAAGGTGATACGCTCTTCGGAGCATCTACACCACGGCGACGAGATTGAGACGCTACTGGAAAAAGGAACCATCAAATCTATCATCAAATGAAAAAAGAGACCAAATACGAAGAGGCCATGGCCGAACTGCAGGACATCGTCCGCAAGATGGAGAATGACGAGTTGGACATTGATCAGATGACAGCACAACTCAAGCGTGCACAGGAGCTCATTAAGCTCTGCAAGGACAAACTGACTAAGACCGACGAGGAAATCAAGAAAATCCTATCGGAAAAAGACTGAGCCAACAAGAAAAAGTAACAATTTAAAAAGTTTTTAACCAAAAAAGTTGCGGATGTGCAGTAAAATGTGTACTTTTGCACCTAATTTGAAACTTTAAAGGACTAAAGAAATGAAGAATCTGGACTGGGCAAACCTGTCTTTCGGTTACATGAAGACCGACTACAATGTACGTTGCTACTATCGCGACGGTAAATGGGGCGAGATTGAAGTATGCTCCGACGAGTATCTGAAACTGCACATGGCTGCTACCTGCCTGCACTACGGCCAGGAGGCATTTGAAGGGCTGAAGGCCTACCGTTGCAAAGACGGTAAAGTACGCGTATTCCGTGTAGAGGAGAACGCAGCCCGTCTGCAGAGCACCTGTCGTGGTATTATGATGCCGGAACTGCCGACAGAGATATTTGTCGAAATGGTCAAGAAGGTGGTCCGCCTGAATCAGGAATGGATTCCCACTTATGAGAGTGGTGCCACCCTGTATATCCGTCCATTACTGATCGGTACCTCAGCACAGGTAGGCGTACATCCAGCCAGTGAATACTGCTTCCTGATCTTTGTAACCCCAGTGGGCCCGTATTTCAAGGGTGGCTTTGCCTCAAACCCATATGTCATCGTCAGAGATCACGACCGTTCCGCTCCCCTCGGAACAGGTATCTATAAGGTGGGTGGCAACTATGCCGCTTCGCTCTTCGCTAATAACCTGGCACACGAGAAAGGTTATGCCTGCGAGTTCTACCTTGACGCAAAAGAGAAGAAATATATTGACGAGTGTGGTGCTGCGAACTTCTTTGGTATCAAGAACAACACCTATATCACTCCGAAATCGACCTCGATCCTGCCCTCTATCACGAACAAGAGTCTGATGCAGGTGGCAGAGGATCTGGGAATGAAGGTAGAACGTCGTCCGATTCCTGAGGAAGAACTCGACACCTTCGAGGAGGCAGGTGCATGCGGAACAGCAGCCGTTATCTCGCCGATATCATACATCGATGATCTCGAAACAGGCAAGCGATATGACTTCGGAGAAAAGCCCGGTCCTGTATCGAAGAAGTTGTTCGACACGCTTCGCGGCATCCAGTATGGAGAGATTGAAGACAAGCACGGTTGGACAACCGTCGTCATCGATTAAGCGGGCAGATATTACACGAAACCAATCAACACAGAAATATTGAGAAATATTTAAACAGAAGAAGAGGCTCAGTAGAGCCTCTTCTCTTTTTCTCTTATGTCCCTCTCCTTTACGATTCCGCTAAAACATATTTCGGAGACTCACCATATTTGTTTGGTTCGGGCTTTCCGTCAATCAGGACCATGAAGAACACAACCAGACAAGATAGCAGCCAAGCAATTCCTAAAAGAACAATCATAAAGAAAGAACCTGCATTATCCTCGATAAAAGCCATAAGTTTATCCACATTTCCAGACATAGCTATCTCTATATAGCCATTCATAACACTTGACGTGCCAGTCACAATCTGTCCTGTCGCACCCAGCGCATAACTGATATAAACCCACGCACCGCTTCTACCCGTATCATGCAGACGGCGCACTGTTACCGACAGCGCAGCAAACATCACCACGATAGAAACCAGACCGCTAACCAATATATCTGTCACGAAAGCCGAAAGAATGAAGTTACATACCAGGACAACCAACAGCCACCACCAGAACTCCGAACGACGACTACGTCCATTAAAAACCGACAGACGACTGGAAGCCAGTCTGACTGCCTCACTAAACCCCAACTGAGGAAGAATCTTGTAATTTGCCATAATCTTTATTGATAGTTGATATTGATATTTGCTGCAAATATAAACTTTTTTTTGCTTTTACCCAAGAATTTCCAAGTTTTTTCGTACCTTTGCGACAAAGTCGCGAGGGTATATTGATACCATGGCGAGACAGACTAAGAATATGGGAAAAGGAAAATTAGCAAAGTTCGCGGATATGGAGAATTACGAGAACGTATTCCAGTATCCATACTCGGTTATTGACAATGTGCCGTTTGAGATGAGAGGCAGGTGGCGCGACGACTATTTTCACAATCAGAATCCTATCGTACTTGAGCTCGGATGCGGCAAAGGAGAATATACCGTAGAGCTAGCCAAGCTTTATCCCGACATGAACTTCATTGGTGTAGACATCAAAGGTGCAAGGATGTGGACTGGTGCCACACAGGCATTGAACGAAGGACTGAAGAATGTGGCTTTTCTACGCACGAATATCGAAATCATTGAGCGTTTCTTTGCCGAAGACGAGGTACAGGAGATCTGGCTCACTTTCTCTGATCCGCAGATGAAGAACCCACGGAAGCGCCTTACCTCTACGTATTTTCTGAATCGTTACCGCAAGTTCCTAACTGACGGTGGCATCGTACACCTCAAGACCGATTCCAACTTCCTCTTCACTTACACGACATACATGGTGGAGAAGAACCTGTTGCCCGTTGTCTTCCGCACAGAAGACCTGTACCATGATGAGCGCATAGACGATGCCACGAAGAAGATTCTCTCTATTCAGACCTACTACGAATCGATGTGGATCACGCGTGGACTGAACATCAAGTATATGAAATGGCATCTGCCAAGAACTGGAAAACTCGAAGAGCCCGATGTCGAGATCGAGCTTGACGACTATCGTTCATACCATCGTTCTAAGAGAAGTTCACTTGACAAAGCGAAATAAAAGAAAGATATTATGAAAAGACTGATGACCATCCTCGTGGCAGCATTCCCTCTGCTGGCCATGGCACAGAAATCACTTGAGGTGTCCGTCGACAGTGTCGGCAAGTTATCTACCAAGATTGAAGAGGCTCAGCGCTTTAAGATCGCAGAATTGAAGATCAGCGGACCACTCAATGGTGCCGACATCAAGTTGCTCCAACAGATTGTGAACCGCACCAAGACCAACAAAAAGAATCCTGGAGAGTGCCTTGTCACGGCCATCGACCTCTCTGACGCAAGGATCATGGGAGGCAAGGAGGGCATCAAGACTAAGAACGACGAATTACCCGGTGGCCTCTTCTCTGGAGCCAAGATGCTCACAAAAGTTCTCATACCAAATACGACAGCTGTTATCGGCAAGAACTGTTTCGAGAAATGTGTGAATCTGACGGAGATACCTATCCCTGAGACGGTAACAACCATTGAAAGCGAAGCCTTTGAGGATTGTGAGAAACTCTCGTCAATCAGCCTGCCCGCCCATCTAAAGACACTGGGCAACGGTGTCTTTGAGGGTTGCAAGACACTTACAGCCATTTCGATACCAGAAGATGTGAAGGAATTGGGGACAGATATCTTCCGCGGTTGCGAGAATCTGACAGCCGTCACCCTGCCTGATCGCTTGAAGTCTGTTGGCAGCAATGCCTTCCGCGACTGTAAGAATCTGACAGGTATCACCCTCCCGAAGTCTGTCAATGAGCTTGGCAGTTCCGCCTTTGAAAACTGTACAAGTCTGTCGACCATCGAAATGGCCTCCGTCAACAATGTGGGCAGCAGTGCCTTCGAGGGTTGCAAGGCTTTAGGATCTGTCACCTTCGACAAGATATCCAAATTAGGTAGCAGTGCCTTCAAGAACTGCAGTTCACTGGCTACTGTCATCCTGCAGGGCCACCTTAACGAGATTGGCGCCAGCGCTTTTCGTGGCTGTTCGACCTTAAGTGACATCACCATCCCTGCCAATGTAAAAATCATCGGCAGTCGTGCTTTCGACGACTGTAAAAGTCTGTCGCAGATCACACTTCCCACCGCCCTCACGAAAATTGGCGACCATGCTTTTGAAAACTGTGCCTCCTTGAGAGAGGTCAGCATACCAAACATGGTAAAGAGTATCGGTTCGAGTGCTTTCGAGAACTGTACCAGTCTTGACAGCGTCGCAGTTAACGGTTTTATCACAGAGGTGGAAAGCGACGTGTTCAGAAAGTGCCAGAATTTACGCGTAATCAATCTGCCAACCTCTGTCAAGAAGATTGGCAGCAAGGCTTTCCAAGGCTGTTCAGCTCTGAGCGGTATCACCCTGCCCGTCGCCCTTCTGTCGATTGGTGACAATGCCTTTGAAAACTGTGCGTCACTGACTAGCATCAAGGTGCCCGTGGCAGTCACCACAATCGGCAGTTCCGCTTTTGCGGGATGTATCATGCTCACCACAGCCGAGCTATCAACAGCACTGAAAAAGATCGGCGGGTCGGCCTTTGCGAAATGTACCTCCCTGCGCGAGGTTATCCTCAACACCCCGGCACCACCTACCATTACCACCAGCACCTTTAAAGGCTCCTCGCCCACCTATCTGATACCCAAGGGGAGTCTGCCCATATACGTGGCCAACAAGAACTGGCAAAAGATTACAGGTTTCAAAGAGAAATAGACACACACAATAAAGAATGACATTATATCCCAAACTAATTATGGATGCGCTGGCAACAGTGACGTATGCCGGCACGAAAAAGAATCTTGTTGATAGTGAAATGGTGGCTGATACCCCATCCGTAGCAGCGCCCTCACAAGAAGGAGAGCCGTGGAAGGTGAAAGTGGTACTGGTATTCCCACGTGATACCGATCCCTTTCTGAAGTCGACCATCAAGGCAGCAGAGGCTGCCATCAAATACCACTGTCGGCAGCATGCAACTGACAACCAAGAACCGGCGACCGACATCGATGTAGAGATCGCCACCGAGTTTAAGTCAGCACCCCGCCCAGAAGTAGAGAAGCTATTGCCAGGTGTGAAAAACATCATCGCCGTAAGCAGTGGTAAGGGCGGTGTCGGCAAGAGCACCGTCTCAGCCAACCTCGCCATTGCCTTGGCACGTCTCGGCTACAAAGTTGGCCTCTTAGACACAGACATATTCGGTCCTTCGATGCCCAAGATGTTCCATGTCGAAGATGAACGCCCTTATGCCGTCCATGTCGACGGCCGCGACCTCATCTGCCCAATTGAGAAATACGGTGTTAAGCTACTCTCCATCGGCTTCTTCGTTTCCCCGACCACTGCCACACTCTGGCGCGGTGGTATGGCCACGAGTGCATTAAAGCAGCTCATCGCTGATGCCGATTGGGGCGAACTCGACTATTTCATCCTCGACACCCCTCCTGGCACCTCAGATATCCATCTGACACTATTGCAGACCCTTTCAATCACTGGTGCCGTCATTGTGTCGACACCGCAGGCCGTTGCCCTGGCCGATGCACGTAAAGGCATAGACATGTATCGCAACGAGAAGGTCAACGTCCCTATCCTCGGCCTCATCGAGAACATGGCATGGTTCACTCCTGCAGAATTGCCCGAGAACCGCTATTACATCTTCGGAAAAGAAGGCTGCAAGAATCTGGCACAAGAGATGGGTGTACCCCTGTTGGCCCAGATCCCTATCGTACAGAGTATCTGTGAGAGCGGCGATGCTGGTGAGCCCGCAGCCCTGAAGGTCGACACTATGACGGGACAGGCTTTCATCAATCTGGCACAGGCCGTCGTCACTGTCGTCAATCGTCGTAATAAAGAACAGCCCAAGACAAAGATTGTCGGAGTCAAATAACACGACAGCCTCAGGTCTCTCCTTGATGCATCAGGAAAATGGTCATCAAAGAGAGACCGGCTGCACATCTGGACTATTTACACGCCCTTTCAGAGGACAGGGTGACCCTAAGATTTTGCATGAACTCATCTGAGAACAGACTAGAAAGCAATTACCAGAGTGGCAACAAGCGGATTGCCAAGAACACGTTGGTGGTCTATGGACAGTTGGCGATCAGGGTGCTTCTAGGACTGTACACCTCACGACTGGCCCTTGAAGCCTTGGGTGTATCCGACTTCGGTCTGTACAGCGTGGTTGGCGGTATCGTTGCTCTCTTCACGGTTATCTCCAGTTCACTAGGAGGCACAACCGTTCGTTATATCAACGTGGAGAGGGGCAAGCCAGACGGCGACCTCAACCGTGTCTTCAATGTATGCCATGTGTTGCATATCGCGATGGCGGTCTTCCTGTTCCTCCTGTTGGAAGTAGGCGGTATCTACTATATCCATCATTACCTGAATGCGGAAGCAGGCAAGGAGGGGACAGCAATGTTCGCCTTTCAAGTGGCAACAATAGTCTGTTGCCTAGGCATCTTCAACGTACCCTTCTCCAGTCTTTTCAATGCAGCTGAGAAGTTTCTCTTTACGGCCGTAGTAGCCATCTCGGTAAAGGCAGTGCAGCTCATCCTCCTGTATTGGCTACTCACCTACGACGGCAATCGCATCGGAGCCTTTGCCATCATCGAGGGACTTACCACCCTGGCATCATTTGTCATCTACCACTATTACTGTTATCGTCGATGGCCTGATATTGTCAGATGGCGTTTCATCAGGGAATGGGGCATCTATAAAGAGATACTCATCTTCAGCTATTACAATCTTTTGACCTCCATCGCCTATATGGGTAGGAATCAGGGAAGTATGCTTCTGATCAATTTCTTCTTCGGCACCGTGGTGAACGGAGCCTTTGCCGTTGGCAAGACTATTGAGCGCAACATCTCACCTTTTGCGAGAAATATCCAGAATGCGGCAGCGCCCCAGATGACTCAGAGTTACAGTGGCGGCGACATGGAACGAGTATACTATCTCACCAATCGTATTTGCAAGTACTGTATCCTCATGATGATGCTAGCCTTTTTCCCCTTGTGGGCAGAGTTAGACTTCATCCTTCACCTATGGCTGATCAAGGTGCCCGAAGGTGCCTTGGTGTTCTGCCAGATCATCCTGCTGATGGTCTTTGTCTCCGTCACCGATGGCGGGCTCACTCATGTAGCTAACGCCTCCGGCAAGATCAGCAAGTTCAAGATGACATATAGCATCGTGACACTAGCATGCATCCCTGTCGGCTTCATCATCCTTAAAGCTGGCTATCCAGCCTATTCATTATTGATAGTCTTCCTGATTGCCGATATTTTCTGGCGCATCTCGCAGATCTATCTGATGCATCGCATCCTCCATTTCCCTGTGCTGCGTTTCTGCCGTGAGAGCTATCTCCCGCCCCTCATCGCCAGCATCCCTATCATCCTTTGCATGATTCTTACCTCTCAGATACAGACCGATTCGAGGCTATGGCATCTCTGCCATCTGGCCTTCATCCTGTTGCTGACCGTTTTTTCAATCTATTACCTTGGGCTTCAGAAAAATGAGCGTAAGAAAGTCACTAACCATATCAAAACAAAAATCCTAAAACAATCATGATATGCCTACTATTTCACAAAAAGAGAATGATGTACCACTGAGCATCATCATTCCTGTCTATCAAGTCGAGAGATACATACGTCCTTGCATAGAGAGCGTATTCCGTCAAGGACTAAAAGACAAAGACTTCGAACTGATCATCGTCAACGACGGTACAAAGGATCAGAGCATGGAAATGATTACCGACATCATCGACCAGCATTCTAACATCACTGTTATCAACCAAACGAATCAAGGACTGTCTGTCGCCCGCAACAACGGCATAGTCAGGGCCAGAGGAGAGTACATTCTCATGCCCGACTCCGACGACATGCTGGTAACCAACAGTCTGCCGTTCCTTCTTGAGAAAGCGCTCTCATCGAAAGCCGATATAGTGGTAGCAGACTTCCTGAGGATTGACGACAAGGAGATGGATCAGTACCCGTTTGACTCGATTGTGCAGAAAGACGGGACGTCCATAGAGAAGACTGGCGAAGAACTATTCCTGCAGGATCTGAATCCACGCGAGTGCTATGTCTGGCGAACCCTGTACAGAAGAGAGTTCCTTCTGAAGAATCACCTAACATTTGTCCCAGGCATTCGTTGTCAGGACGTACCATTCACCCATGAGTGCTGTCTGAAAGCCGGTAGATGCCTAAGGGTGTCATGGCTGCTGAACATTTACAGGGTCAATCGGCCTTCAGCCGCCTCCAATACCCACGATGCCAAGAGAGGAAAAGAGATCGCCATAGCCATTGCCAAGACATGGGAGTTGACATCGTTGGATCTCCCACCAGCATTGGAACGAAAGCTGAAAGACAACCTATATTCTTTCTTCTGCCATAACCTGTGGAAGACAACAAGCCTACAATCATCAAAAGAACGATATGAGGTCATGGACTATATGCGAGAAGTAGCACCAGATCTGTCGTTCACCTATGGCATCAAACAGATACTCTACACGTTTCTATACCATCATGCGCCGCACGTTCTCATCAATTTGCGGATCATCTATGGAAAGATCGTGAAAAACGAATAACACAACATCATATGATAGCCCCCCTAATATCAATTATCGTTCCTATCTATCAAGTTGAGCTATACCTAGAGAAGTGTATTGACTCAATCATCAACCAGACATACAAGAATCTTGAAATCATACTTATCGATGACGGAAGTACTGACCGATGTGGAGCCATCTGTGATGAGTATGCAGGCAAAGACTCACGAATAAGGGTTATTCATCAAAAGAACGGAGGGCTGTCTGCCGCCAGGAATGCAGGACTTGACATCGCGAAAGGCGACTATATCCAGTTTGTCGACAGCGACGACTGGATAGAGCCTGAAGCTTGCGAGACCGTTCTCACGATTGCAGAAGAACAACATGCCGACATCGTATGCTTCGGCTTCTGTTGGCTGCTTCCTACTGGTGAAACCACCCTCGTATCAGTCAATTCCTCCTCAGAGATAGAGGAAGCAGCAGTCATCAAACAACTAATATGTAAAAAGAGTGTTATCCGCAATTTTGCCTGGAACAAATTATTCGTAAGAGAACTTTTCGATGGAGTGAGATTTCCTGTAGGAAGAACCTATGAGGATATCTGTGTGACATATCAACTGGTCCACAAAGCAGATAAGATATATGCCACAAAAGCGATCTTATACCATTACGTGACACGTGAGAACAGCATCACGTCGAAACGATTCAACGCAAAGACCATCAAAGACCTGATTGCGGCCTACAAACAGCCCATAGAATTCCTGCAGTCAGAATACCCAGAGTATGCAGACATGCAGATAGCCCATGCCCTTAGAGAGATGCTTAACGGATGGGCATTATTAGAAAATGATCCCGACTACCCCCGTATCATGGGGGATCTTAAAGAATTCAAAAGAAAGCATCATTCAAAGATGCACACGCTTACGAAATACAATAAGACCATCTGGCTATATTACTATTGCCGTCCATTGGCATACCTGATGATAAAATACCGATATGGGAAAAAGTAAGTCACACGAGAAGAGAAGTGTCTTCTTCCTGATGTCAATAGCGGGAATTGGAGGAACAGGCAAAGCATTCGTGAATCTCCTGAGTGTGTTCCCTTTTGACCGCTATGAGGTACATCTTGGCCTCTTTGAGGGACAAGGCGCTTTAATGAAGTATATCCCACAAGACATACAGATACACACATTACCAGCATTGTCGAACATTGAGACAGTTCGCTCCATGCTAAGATCATTCCGTTGGTTTGATGCTTTTCTGTTTCTTCTATCATGGGCATACGGCAAAATCACTCATGACAACTACTGGTTTTGCCGAAACAAGTACTGTCATACACCAAGGCTCGACGAGTGTTATGACCTCGCCATTGCCTTTAGGAGTATTCCGAGTGAGTTTGTTTGGTATCTATGTCACAGGATTCAAGCCAAGAAGAAATGCATCTGGATCCATGAAGATCTGTCTTTGCCCCGAGAGCGCCTTAAATATAAGATCGTGGAGAGATTGCATCAGGACATCGACCATGCCGTTGCCGTATCAGAAGAAGCCAAGATCCGTTTTGACGAAGCTTTCCCGCAGATGAAGCAGAAGACGCTCGTAATCCGTAATGTCATACCTGTTGGAGAAATCTTGGAAAAAGCGAATGCGGGCAGCACTTTCTGCGATGCCTATCAAGGCCGTCGATTGCTAACAGTTGGGCGCCTCCAACCACAAAAAGGAATATTATTAGCCATACGTGCCTTGAGGATACTATTGGACAAGCACCATGATGTGAAATGGTATATCATCGGCGGAGAAGTCGGTAATAAGTATTATAGGCAATGCATGAAGCTAGCCCAACAAGAGAAAGTAACAAATCATCTTGTTTTTCTTGGTGAGCAGGAGAATCCTTATCGTTTTATGAAAGATTGCGATATCTATGTCCAGCCATCCCTTTATGAGAGCTTCTGTATCACACTCGGTGAGGCCTTATGCTTTGGCAACCCAATCGTATGTACTGACTTCTGCGGCGTTGAACAGATGAGTGGAAGAACAAATGGATATATAACAGACTTCACACCTGAAGCTATCGCGGAAGGGATAGAGCAAGCATTAAAAGCAGAGATGGTACAGGTGAGTCCCAACCAGCAAGTAGTAGATATCAGCAGATTATATGATGAGCCAAGAGAATAAGGCTCACGAAACCTTGAGCATTGCTGAAGAGATGTACTTTGTCTTCTAGCTATGCTATATGTGGAAACACGTTATATCACGAAATGGAGAGTATGAACAAAAACATAGACTTTGTGATCACCTGGGTCGATGGAAACGACCCTGTATGGAGGAAAGAGCGCGACCACTATGCCGCATTAGAGCATAAGAAAATCGACGACTCCAGATTCAGAGATTGGGAGACACTCAGATACTGGTTCCGTGGTGTGGAGACGTTCGCCCCATGGGTGAATCACATCTTCTTCGTCACCTGCGGGCACCTGCCCGAATGGTTGAACACCGCACATCCGAAACTGAGGATTGTCAAGCACGCCGACTTTATACCAGCCGAGTATCTTCCAACATTCAGTAGTTCAACGTTAGAGTATTGGTTATATAAGATAGAAGAACTATCTGACCATTTCGTCTATTTCAACGACGACATGTTCCTGATTGACCACGTAACACCAGAAAGATTCTTTAAGGATGGACTTCCCTGTGATTTGGGGGGCATGACTGTGAACATCCACAGTGGGATGTACGGAGCATCAGTATTACTGGCCAAGACGCTCATCAACGAGCACTTCAATAAATGGGAGGTAGTGAAAAACAGCCCGTTCAAGTGGTTTAACGCTACCTATCTGCGTCAGTCACTGTTAAACCTACTTTGCACGATTATCAGAAAGGATGAGTTCGTGGGATTCGTCAACCCACACCTGCCATATAGCTATCTGAAACGAACCTTCGAGGAGGTGTGGGCAAATTGCGAGGAAGACCTGACACGGACGAGTAAGAACAAGTTTCGGAACTATGGCAATGTCGCCCCGTGGGTCCTCAGATACTGGCAGCTGGCCTCCAACACCTTTTCACCTTATCCTGTGCAGAAAAGTGGTCAATACTATCTGATAAACGATAGCAATATCTCGGAGGTCACGACCAGCATCCTACAGCAGAAAAAGAAGATTATCTGTATCAACGACAGTGATGAGATTACAGATTTCGAAGAAGCCAAGAACAGAATTCGTTCAGCCTTTGAAAAGATTCATCCGAAGAAATCAAGCTTTGAGAATTGACGATACTATAAACAAAGGCAGAATTCACAGATGAGAATAATTACATACCTCCTTGGAAAAAATTTCATTCGGACGAGTATTGGCTATATAAAAAGAGGTCAGATTAGTGATTTCCTGCGCTATCTAAAAGAGTATCTATATGGAATCACGCACTATTCTACAGATGGGAATCTCGATATAGAAATCCCTTCGTCTCGTTTAGACACAACAAAACTGAAGATCGCAGTATACACATGTATCACAGGGCATTATGAAAGTTTAGCAGAGCCGCTTTTCCTAGATACAGGTATTGACTATTATGCGTTTACAGATGGGGAATGTCCGAGCCATTCTAAATGGAAAAAAGTTGATATCACTCAATTCAAGGAGTATAAGGAACTCTCCCCCACTCAATTAAATCGAGAAATCAAGATGCTACCCTTTAAGTTCCTGTCAGGCTATGATTATACGATATATATTGACGGCAATATCGAGATTGCTGATTCCCTGCTGCCACTGATTGAAGAAATGGGCGATCAGGCTTTGGGGATTCACTATCATCGCACAAGAGATTGTATTTACGATGAGCTCGTCCGTGTGATCCATCTTAGGAAAGCAGATAAGGCAACGGCCAAGCGACAGATTGCGACATATAAGAAAGAAGGGTTCCCACGCCATTATGGTTTGTATGAGAACTCCATCCTCATCAGAAACCATCATGATGAGCCAACTCGTCGTCTGATGGAGGAATGGTGGGTTGAGTACCAGAAGTATTCAACAAGAGACCAGCTAAGTCTGCCTTATCTCATCTGGAAACTAGGATATGACAGGAAGAAAATCCACATCATAGGTCACAATTTACACAACAACCCCAGATTCAACAGAGTACACTCGCATGACAGGCAATGAGAATATGGGACATGACGACATGAACATATCAGTCACAGTGATTGTCCCTGTTTATAAGGTTGAGCCATATCTTAAGCGCTGCCTTGACAGTCTGTGCCGACAGAGCCTGTCTGGCGTAGAGTTCATATTAATCGATGATGCTTCTCCAGACAGATGTGGTGATATCTGTGAGAGGTATGCGACGATAGATAAACGGTTTAAGGTGTTTCATCATGCCGAGAACAAAGGTCTCTCCGCAGCAAGAAATCTTGGCATCAGGAATGCCTCTGGCGATTACCTCATGTTTGTAGATAGCGATGACTGGGTACACGATGACTTTTGCAGAGATGCGTATGAGTGTGCAGAACGCTATCAGGCAGATTTAGTGATGTTCAATCATATCAAGGTACGAGGACTCAATCCGGAGAAAGAAGAGACAAAAGTCCTGAAAGGGTTTAAAGAAGGGTATAAGACCACTCAAGAAGCCCTTGACATCATACTTGAGAACGAAGGGAATGCCGCATGGAATAAGATCTATCGGAAGAGTTTGTTTGACGATATCTCCTACCCTGAAGGATTCGTATATGAAGATACTGGGACAACATACAAACTGGTCTGCAAATCGTCATGTACATATTTCCTTGACCATGCCTTGTATCACTACTGTGTCCGTCCTGATAGCATCACGACCTTCGTATCACCCAAAGTACTGAATGACAGAGCAAGATTGAACTCACAACGATATCGTGACCTTGGGACATGGGGATATCATTCTGAGATCCTAGATTATCGGATTAAGCATTTCGCCCTGTGGTATCTTATCAGGAAAAAGAGAGATTTCTCTGATGCGAACTATACATTCTTGTATCGCACTCTCCGATGCGGTTTTCATGTTCCCAAAAGATTCTCAAAAAAACAGGCGGCACAATGGTTACTATTCAGGTTGTCTCCATTGCTGTTCGACCTGTATTACACTTTAAAAGGTAAAAAGATATGAAACACGTTTTCCTGGATCATAATTACGATCAAGGCCATATCCTGATGAAAGATCTGGAAAATCAGCAGGATTGCATAGTCATATACAGGGATCGCATGCACAAAAGCAAACTGATCAGCAGCCAGTATTGCCACTTACTGTTTGGTAAACTCAAGAACAGGACGAAGGCCCTTGAAAAACTCATCTGGAAGACGTTCCTGCGCCAGCACATAGACTCAGACACACAGACAATCGCTATGGTCACCAGTTGGTATACTAACACCTTGCTGGGGCTTATCAAGGAGATGTTTCCTCAGGCGAAGCTGATACTGCTGATGCGCGACACCGTCATGAGTAACACTCAAAGAAACAAAGAATTCAAAATAGAAGAGGCAAAACGGATCTTTGATCTTATCCTGAGCTATGACAACATATACGACGTACCAACATATGGCCTGACCTATGCGCCTGTGTATATGTCAAAGTCAGATGATATTCCTGCTGTAAAATGCAAGTATGACATTTCTTTTATCGCAGAAGCAAAAGACAGAGCAGGCATGGTAAATGGTTTATATCGGAAATTTGCAGCTAACGATATCAACAGCTATTTGTATCTTTGTCATGTAAGGAAATCAGACCGTCTGAATCCGTCTACAATTATATATGCGGATAAGTTCTTGAAAAGAAATGAGATGCTGCGAAGGGAACTTGAGGCTAATTGCATCTTAGAGGTACTGAAGGGCGATGCTCATTCCTGCACATTACGATTCTGGGAGGCTGTTATGTATAACAAGAAGTTTTATACCAACTGGAAGGGTGTCGTAAACTCTCCATATTATAACCCCAAATACATTAAAGTTTTTGAAAAGCCAGACGATATCGATCTTGATTTTATCAGAGAGCGTCTCGATGTGGATTACAATTACCAAGGAGAATTGTCTCCGATTCATCTGCTGAATCGTATCAGACAGTTGTAAAAAACTGATAGGTTAAGAAGAGATGGCTATAATATATATGTAATAGATGGAATATCTTAAACTGGCACATATCTTAGCTGCGATTGTAGTTTTGTATGGAGGGTTCTGCATCCTTTCTAGCAAGTACGAGAATAAGCCCTTGAAACTATTATCATTTTTCCTTGTTGCTTACATGCTAAGTTACATTGAGGACTCACTTTATGTATGGCCAGTTGAGATGTTTCTGATTTTTTCCCTTATCAAACTCAAGAAGACTGTTATAAAGGATTGTAGATGGTATCTAATGTTCTATATATTTGCATGCGTCTCTCTCTCATATTCTAAGCATCCAATAAGAGGAATCCCAGGACTGTTTATGTATGTCATGCCTCTTTTCTATTATGCCTTAGCCACCACTGCCATCAGGACAAAATCCGATGTTACAAAGCTTTTCACTTACATATCGAATGCCACACTGGTCCTGTTAGTACTTGGATTACCTTTTTATCCTCATAGAATTGCTTATCCCTATTATGGCATGGCGATGTGTTCTATTCCTGCAATCCTATATCTCACCACTAAGAAAAAGATATATATCATACATTTTATCATATGCATGTTACCTGCTATATTCTGGGTAAAAAGAACGCCTCTTTTAGGTATCACTGTTGGTATGATAGCATTCTCTCTTCTACTCTATCGATGGAAAGCTGTCATACCGACTTTCATGGCCATCATCGCTAGCATTGCCCTAATTATCAGTATCCCGTCATTCAAAGAGAAAATGACAGGTGGTGACAGCCAGGGAAGCGAGTATATTGATTCTGAGAATGCAGCAAGCAATATCAACACAAATGGACGTATTGCCTTCTGGATGCTTATGATAGACAAATACTATGGAAAAGCTCCATATATAGGCGCAGGACAGGGATCTGTAAAGGCCTTTCTGCAATCAGATCAGAACGAGTTTAAGCGAGCATTCCCCCTCATGCATAATGACTGGCTGTTACTTTTATGTGAGATAGGAATCATAGGAACATCCTTTTTGCTTATTTTCTTTGGTGGCATAATCAGAAAATGTATCAGATATTCTTCCAAAAGATATCCTAAAGACCTGCGGCTAATGGCTGTGGCCTGTGCTGCCTCCGTCTTTAGCACAATGACTCATATGTTCTTTGAAAACTGTATGAATTCATTCACACTATCAACGTGCCTCGTATTTTGCGCCATCTTTAATTATTATATTCGTTCTTATCAATCCTTCAAACAAGAAAAAGAACTGCCTGTCTCTTATGCCAAGGATAGTATCGATATAGTTTTAAGGAAATGAAGAATAATGCACTCAGAGCCACCATCTTTCGTATCAGGAACCTGATGCTACCCAAGACCAGAGGACAGGAGAGCTGGGATTATATCGGAAGGAGTATCGAGTCGGACAGGCCCTTCATGGCAGCCAGGTTTGATTCCGCAAGGTGCAGAACATGTAGAGAACGGATGTTATTGGTAATCTTACCAAACTAGGACTTTGCTCCGAGGAAAGTCCCACTTTGCTCCGAGGAAAGTCCCACTTTGCTCCGAGGTAAATGAGCGATAGGTATATATTAACGACAGATTATAATAAGAAATGGATATCGTAATATGCTTTGATCATGGATTCGTCATGCCATCTGGTGTGATGATGTATTCTGTATGCGCCAATAACCAGGAAATGGATATCACTTTCCACGTCGTGACAGACGACAGCGTTACACAGAAAGACAAAGATGATCTGACAGACAATATAAAAGTCTTTGAGAGACACGTGAACATAATGTTCTACACAGTCAAAAAGAAGAACGACAAACTGCCTTCCACAGGCAACAGGCATGGATTAACTTATGCAACCTATTATCGTCTGTTCTTGACAGACATACTTCCAAAGGACATTGATAAGATACTCTATCTGGATGGTGACATGATTGTCAGGCACTCACTCTTATCACTATGGAATACGGACCTTACAGGTTATGCAGTCGCAGCGGTAAACGACTCCCTTCATACGGACATTCATTATGACGCCCGATTAGGGTATCCATCGGATAAAGGATACTTTAATGCAGGAGTGCTATTAATCAATCTGGGATACTGGCGGGAGCATAACATCTCCCAGCAGCTGACAGATTTCATGGAGAGCCACCATGACGTGTTGACCTTCCATGATCAGGATATCTTGAATGGTGTGTTCTGGAATCAGAAAGTATCACTACCTATCAAGTACAATCTGGTCAGCGGATATTTGTATAAACAGTTCTCTTTGGAGAAGAGAAAAGACCAACAGGAGATTATAGACGCCAGAAAGGATCCTGTTATCGTACATTTCGCTGCTAACTTCAAGCCCTGGGAATCATATATTCGCTTTCCTCATCCATTCAATAGCACTTTTTATTATTATCAGGATTTGACGAAATGGAAGAATCACAGAGTGGATAACAGGTCATTAATACTCAAGACCAAGAATTACATAACTGACTACCTACGACGGATCAAGGTCTTACCGCCATTGAATAGTTATTATATAGATGTCAAACCCGTTGTATAACACGCAAATCATTTTTTTGCTTTGAAAGAGATGACGAATCTGCTTATCGACTGCTCCTACATAGAGAAAGCGTTTGTAGCCTCAGGATCACTTGTTATCTATGCTGCCCGCTTGATACAAGGCTTCCAGAAATATGGCCATTGCCGTATACATGTTCTCCTATGGCAAGAGATGGAGGACACCCTTGACCAATTCGTTGGCCAGGAATATGAGAAGATTGTACTGGACCGCGACAAGATGTTTACTTCATGGCGACCATACTATCGCCTGCTCGGCGTCCTGCCGCGTCAGTTGAAACAAGAATTGAAAATACGGAATATATCTACCGTTCTTCTACCCATACACCTGTTTGGTTTCTTCTACTTCTCGCCGCCCTATAGACACTATGCAATCGTACACGACCTCATTCTTTACGACAATGTCAAAAAGGAAAGAGGAATGCTTTCTTATTTCATCTGGCACAGATATCGCAGCATGCTAACCAAGAAATTCCCTCATCTGATATCTATCTCAAAGGCAACGCACGATGAACTGCTACGGCGTGACGGTAAGGAGTCGGAGATTGTGTACAACAGTATACCATTTGACTTCACTGACCAAGAGCTGCCGATAGAGGATATTATCGACAAACAGTATATTCTGGATGTGAACCGTTTCCATCAAACCAAGAACGCAGAGTTACTCATCCATGCCTTCAGCCTGATCAAGAACGATATTCCTCACATTCTTTATCTCAAGGGAGATCATAAGTGCGAAAAGGAACGGAAGGAACTCGAGAAACTTTCTAAGGAACTTGGGTTGAGTGACAGAATTGTCTTCGACCACAGCTTCCGGACGGAAGGCGAGATGCGCTATCTTTACTCGCATGCCGACCTGTTTGTATCGCCATCGCTTCAGGAGGGCTTCGGGTGGACACCCATCGAGGCTGCAGTCAACAAGACACCTGTTCTGATATCAAATATCGAGGTACTAAAAGAGGTTTCATGTAACAAGATACCGACTTTTGACCCTCATTCGCCAGAAAACCTAGCCAAGCAAATACTGACAACACTCCAGAATCCGCCTAGCGAACAGGAAAAGACTGACTTGGCAAAATTCTATATAGAGAGGTATTCCCTGAGGCATCAGATTAAACAATTAGAAAAGATCATGGGATTATGACGACAGGCCTGAAAAAGATACTGTTCATCCTTCACATGCCACCACCAGTACATGGGGCTGCGATGGTAGGGAAATATATTCACGACTCAGAGCTGATCAACTCACAATACGAGTGTCGTTATATCAACCTGGCCACTGCTACCAGTCTGGAGGATATAGGAAAGGTGGGCATGAAGAAAATGCTCGTCTTCTGTCGACTGCTCCGTAAGATACGGCAGACAGTGAAGACCCTGCGCCCTGATCTGGTATACGTGACGGCCAATGCGAAGGGCGGAGCGTTCTACAAGGACTATGTGATTGTGATGATGCTCAAGCGGATGGGCTGCCAAGTTGTGGTACACTATCATAACAAAGGGGTGTCTGCCCGCCAAGACAGATGGCTCGACCATCGATTGTATCGACGATTCTTCAAGGATCTGAAAATAATCCTGCTCTCGGAGAGGCTCTACCCTGACATCCAGAAGTATGTCAAGAGGGAGAATGTGTATATCTGTGCCAACGGTATCGCTCAGAATCATGGGCTGCGTGAGGTAAGGGGTATTCCCAACAATGCACCTCGTATCCTGTTTCTCAGTAATCTGCTCATTGAAAAGGGTGTACTAGTATTGCTCGATGCCCTGAAGATTATCAAGGATAAGGGTTGTCTGTTCGTCTGTGACATCGTGGGAGGTGAGACGGCAGAGATTGGCGCAGTCCGCCTTGAGGAGGAGATCCGTCAAAGGGGACTGCAGGGACAGGTGAGCTATCAAGGCCAACGATACGGAACTGACAAGGAGGCTTTCCTACAGGACGCAGATCTGTTTGTATTCCCTACCTTCTACCAAAACGAATGCTTCCCTCTGGTACTTCTTGAGGCCATGCAGCACAGCCTGCCAATCGTCACGACGGATGAGGGCGGTATCGCCGACATCGTGAAAGACGGTGGAAACGGCCTCATCTGTGAGAAGAACGACCCCGTGGATCTGGCGAAGTATCTAGAGCGTTTGCTCAACAATCAGTCGCTTCGTATCATGATGGGACAAGAGGGCTACCGTCGATACAAGGCTCTTTTCACGCTTGAGGCCTTCGAGAGCAAACTTACTGAGATCTTCTTTAATCTATAAACTATTATACAGGTATAACATGCGTTTATCTGACATTAACCTATTAGAATCAAGAGCAGAGCTTCAGACCATTCCTGAAGGAAAGCTGCTCATCAACACCATCAATGCGCACTCATTCAATGTGGCACAGAAGGACAGTCTCTTTGCTGAGGCCCTCACGAAAGGCGACTGCCTGATACCAGATGGCGCATCGATCGTGAAGGCCTGCCGCTGGTTGAAAGCGAAGTCACAGCCTAAAGAACGGATAGCCGGATGGGATCTGTTTGCCTTCGAGATGGACAGGCTCGAGAGAAACAGTGCTCAAGGAGATGCCGAAAGTGAGAGAAACAAGGTGATGTTCATGGGCTCATCAGAGAAGGTGCTGAACAGCATCCGGCAGAAGGCGGCTATCAACTATCCGAACCTAGAAGTAGTGACCTACTCGCCACCCTATAAACAGGTATTTTCCGACGAGGATAATGCAGCCATCGTCAACGCTATCAACGAGGCTGACCCAGATCTCCTATGGATTGGCATGACAGCACCTAAGCAGGAGAAATGGGCGTATGAGCATTGGGCAGAACTGAATATCCACTGCCATGTGGGAACGATCGGTGCCGTGTTCGACTTCTATGCTGGTACCATGAAGCGAGCTCCGAAGTGGATGCAGGATCACGCCCTGGAGTGGTTGTACAGACTGGTAAAAGAACCCAGACGGATGTGGCGGAGATACCTCATCGGCAATATTCGTTTCCTTGGAAATATCATTAGGGAGAGATTATCATGAGAAAAAACAATCAGACAAACACATTGATCAAGTGGTCCGTCATCGCAGGCGACTTTGTAGTATTGAATGCTGTACTGGCTGCATTCCTCGCCTGGCATCCCAGAGTTGGCGGATGGCGTTTGGAACAGATCAGGCTCTTCATCCTGATCTGCAACATCGCGATGGCAGTGAGTCAATGGCATAACCACACCATCATCCATAAACGGGTCGTATCGGGTGGAGAAGTGCTCCAGCGTACCGTATTCTTGACAATGACACAGGCTGTCCTTGCCTATCTGCTGATGAAATGGGTGGATTTGCGGATACCTGTCGGATGGGTTCTTCTGGAACAGGGAACAGTCTGCTTCATCCTTATCCTCATACTGAGACTCACGGAAAGAACCGCTATCAAATGGTATCGTCAACGAGGTGGTAACTCACGCACCATCACCTTCGTTGGCTCTGACCCTGGTATGCTGTCCGTATACCATCTGCTCATAAATGACCCTACAACTGGCTACAAAATTATAGGTTATTATGCAGACAAGAAGATCAAAGACAATAGCGAAAGTGCTGACGAGAATTATAAGCAACACCCCAAACTGGAATGGTTGGGAACCACTCAATTCCTGATAGATCATCTCGAACAGTCAGATCAACTGAAGATGGGCGACGACCTGTACGTCTGTCTGCCTATAAAAGAGACGGACTTCATACAACGACTGTCGCTGTTCTGTGACCAGCACATGATAAAGTTCTACTATATCCCCATCTCGGCCGAATCACTGCAACTGCATCTGCAACGAGAGAGTTTCTCCGACGTCGAGGTGTACACCACACACAAGAGTCTGCTACAGTATCCTCAGAACAGAATCGTCAAACGACTTTTCGACATCGTGGCGTCAGCACTCATGTTAGCATTGGTAGGACTATTCATGCCTTTCATCGCCCTGATCATCAAACGACAGAGTCCTGGCCCTCTATTCTTCCGACAGTTGCGAACAGGACTAGACGGAAAGCCGTTCATGATCTACAAATTCCGCTCGATGCACATAAACAAAGAGGCTGACAGCCGTCAGGCGACGGAAAATGACGCACGCAAGTTCCCATTCGGCAATTTCCTGCGGAAGACAAGCATCGACGAACTGCCACAGTTGTGGAACGTACTCAAAGGAGATATGAGTATCGTGGGACCAAGACCACACATGCTCAGTCATACGGAGATGTACACACAGCTCATAGACAAATATCCTGTAAGACATATTGTGAAGCCTGGGATAACAGGGTGGTCACAGGTTACGGGTTTTCGTGGTGAGACAAAAGAACTCTGGCAGATGGAGGAACGTGTCAGGCGCGATATCTGGTATATCGAGCACTGGAACATCTGGCTCGACCTACGCATCATACGACGGACTTTCCTGGCGCTTTTCAAACACGATAAGAATGCCTATTAGGATACTATATCAAATCTATTTTGAATCGGAATGGTTGAGGTTCGCTTGCTTTAATAGCAGGCGAACTTCTCTTTTCTTACGGAGATAGTCCAAACGCTCTTTGGCATGGCGATGCGACTCACGAAGTTGATGACCATATACCAGACAGGCAGCAATCAGATAGACGAAAGCATGGATCCACAAACAACGGACTTCCAGAAGCACATCACTCAGCGTTCCCCCCATGGTGTTCATACGAACAAAGGCTCGCACACCAAAGGTGCTAGGGAACAGCCATGAGACACCTTGCCAGAAGCCCGAGATATTACTCTGTGGCCACGACACACCTGTCAGGAACAGCAACGGCAGAGACACAAATACCATCAGCAGCATCACATTCTCACGATAGCGCACCAGACAAGAGACTGTCATGCCAAAGAACACACAGGCCAACAGATAAGGTATCATCAACTGCAGAAGATCCTGCCAGCGTATGAGCGTCAAGAAGGAGAACAGCCGTGGCACAACCATCGTGAGATAAGCTGCCATAACCATATATACCATCAGGTAGCACAATGCCTTACCGCCCACAATTCGCCCCACGCTGGAATAGCACTTGTGGATGGGCACGAGGTCGGCATAACGATTACGCTCACGAGCGGTACCTGCGGAGAGTCCAATACCCAGTACGAGTGTCTGCTGGAGTATCAGCATCAGCACGGCAGGGATGATGAAGTTACCATATCCACCAGCCGGATTGAAGATCGGCACATCCTCGAAAGCTAAAGGCTTGGTGGTAATCTGATCCTCACGAACAGTATAGTTACCTGCTAACTTCGTCTGTATCTCCGCCCCCATCGACTGCGTGACAGCAACGGCTGTCTGGTAGATGGCCTTGTAAGTCAACATCAGAGACATGTCACAGTATACACCCACCACAGCCTGTTCCATGCGGTTGATATGCGTAGAAAAATCGGAGGGGATGAGGTAGACACCTTTCACCACCTGACGGCTCACCAATGTTTTCGCCTCGTCCAGGTCCTCTGCATAATAGGCCACCTTCACATCAGGTGAGGCATCACACTCGCGGATAAACTGACGACTCAGATGACTATGCGACTGATCGACCACCACCACAGGCACCTCGCGCACTACCTCGTTATTATATATCCATGAATATAGCAACGGATAGGCCAACGGCACAATAATGAAGAAGATGAGTACTCCCTCATCGCGAAACACCTGCTTCATCTCTTCGTACCAAATGTAACAGGCATCCTGTACCGCCGCGTATAGTTTATGGAATATAGACATAGGTCAACATAGCATTTTTGATTTTCGAAATGACCAGCCACGGCAGGATGGTGAAGGCCACTAAAGCCGCCAGATGGAACCAGGCATCAATCAACGGGAAACCGTTGAACACCGTGATCTGATAGATCATATAATAGTGGCGCAACGGGAACAACCACGTTAGAGCCTGAATGGCAGCATCCATGCCCATCACTGGGAAGGCTGATCCTGCTAACGAGAAACTCAGTACGGCCCATAGCGAGCAGATACTCATCGACATACGAAGCGACGGCATCAGACCGAAAGCGAAAACGCCAAAGCCGATACTTGAGAACACCTCCAACACACAAAGCAAAATAACATCCGCAATATGCCCTTGATAGGGAAAGCCCATCACAGAGAGCATATAGAACTCATAGCCAAAAATCAGCAACAAAAAGATAAACGCCTGCGGTAAGTATTTCCCCAAAATAGCCACCACAATATTCTTATCGGCCATCGCCAGCCACTCCTTACCCCGACCAAACTTCAGTTCCATACCCAACGAATAAGCAGATATCAGGAACATAAAAAGCATCATCACACCAGGCACAAACACCGTCGAGAGATAGGCGTTATAGTTGGTCCAAGGGTTGGCTATCTGATGCAGATCGATCCGGATAGGTTGCAAGAACGCCTGTATCTGTCCAACCGTATAACCCTTAGCCCGCATCGTAGCTTGACCAACCGCAGCCGAGCCAAGGGTAGAGATGGTCTTCAGATCCTTCATCAACAACGATCCAGACATCACTGATGCCATATTATAATAATAGGAGATTTTCGGCTGCCTACTTGATAACAACTTGTCTGTCGTACCCTTGGGGATGTACAGAAATGCATATATCTCGTTGCGCTGAATAGCACGACGTGCTTCTGCAACCGAGGGATAGTGAGCCACAACCTCCGAGCTTTGGAAGGCATCTAGGCGACGAATCAATCCGCGCGAAGTCGTTGTGTTATCAAGATCTACCACACCCACAGGCATGTTCTCTGGCAATCCCTCATCCATCAGCGAAGTAAAAAACACCATAGCCAACAGCGGGAAAACCACCATACAGAAGCCGTAAATGCGATTCTTATATAGAATCCTACATTCACGCTTCGAGATCTGCCATATCTGGGTGAGGACTTTCATTTAGTTCTTGACGATCAAAGACATGCCGGGACGCAGACCATCCAACCTATCTACTGGACGAGCTTTCACTTCAAAGGTTTTCAAGTCATACTGACCATTAGCCTTCGTAGCCTTCCATACAGCATATGAACCCTGATCCTTCAGGTAGTATACCTTCATCTTGATATCTTTGTTGAAAGCAGGAACAAAAGCCGTAAACTCAGCACCCATTTGTAAGCCATTTAACTGGTCCTCACGGACATTGAACGTCCCCCACATATCCTGCATGACAGAAATAGACATAATCGGTGAACCCGTACCGATGAGTTCTCCAACTTTTGGATATACATCGCTGACCTCGCCCTCGACCTGAGCCACTTGTACTGTTTCATGGATATATGAATTCACCTCATTGACAGCACCTCTGGCACGCCCCACCTGAGCAGCAGCAGCCAACTTATCCTCACGACGAGCACCGTTGACAGCCATATCATACTGACTCTGCGCCGCCTTCACCTGTGCCTCCATTGCCTTATAGTTGGCATAGGCCTCATCACGCTTCTGCGCACTCATCACGCCCTCATCATACAGACGTTGTACTCGATGGTACGACTTCTCCGCAATCTCCAGTCCAGCCTTCGCTTGCTGAAGTACGGAAAAGGCACCTTGGATTTGTTCTTTACGGGCACCATTCTGTGCCTTTAGTTCCAAGGCTGCAGCAGCATTCTCCGCACTCTGCGCCTGTTCCATCTTAGCACGAACTTCTGGTGCGTCGAGAATGGCCAGTGTATCGCCTACCTTCACATAGTCGCCTTCTTTTACTCGCAGTTCTAGGATGCGTCCTGGCACCTTACTCGATACACGATACTCAGTCACTTCTACCTGTCCTTGTATCACATCAAGATCACGGTCGATGACCAGTACTCCGATGATAGCCACAATGATTACAACTGCCACAAATCCGATAATGGCAAGTAAAATGTTCTTATGTTGACTCTTTGCTGACATTTTATGATGCTTTTGACTGTTAGCTTTTTACTATTAGCTATTAAATTATAATTTTCCTTATTCTAACGTTCCCAACGCCTTCTGGAGATCAACCTGACTGAGTCGGACATCAATCTCAGCGTCAATCTTCTGAGACTGTGCCTGTAACCAGGCCGTCTGTGCCTCCATTACCGTAGTCGGTGTTATCACGCCTTCACGGAAGCCAAGAGTAGCAGTACGCAGGTTCTCGTCGGCACGCAGAATATTTGCCTGTGCCATCGCCAGTTTCTTATTGGCTTCACCAACTTTGAAAGTTGTCTGGTTCACCTGCAGTTCAATCATCTCACGGGCCTCAGCCAGTTCCAAACTGGCGATAGAGGTAGCCCCCTTTGAAGCACGTACCTTATACATCACATCGCCCCAGTTCCAAAGTGGCACACGTACCATCACACCCACATTCCAGAATCCGGCAAACTTCTTCTCGAACCCGTTCACTAGATTCGGGTTGCTCACCGCATAGCCGCCCATGAGCATCACCTGTGGAAGATTTCCAGCCTTGAGCACGTTGGTTGCCTGTTTGGTAATGTCTACTGTGTTCTGTAGCATCTTCAACTCAGGACGATGTTCAACAGCTTGTTCAATATCAAGTTTCGGGGTCAATTCAACCACGGCAATCTGATCTGTCTGTTCATCAGCGAGAACCACTTGCTCGTCAAGTGGTAGTCCACAGAGCTGACAAAGCAACATCCGAGAGAGTACCAGTCCATCGTTGACGCGTGTCAGTGCCATCTCGGCCTCATTCACCTTCACATCCACACTCAAACCGTCACTCTTCGTAGCAATGCCCTCGTCAATCATCTTATGAACATCGGAATCGAGTTTCTTGACAAGATCAAGATAGCCTTCTGCGAGTTTCTTCTTATGATACAATGACACCACCTGCCAATAGGCCTGGTCTGTTTTATAGAGCGTAGCTTGTCGGTGTGCAGCCATGGAGTTCTCTGCCATGTCCTCACCCAGATCGGCAATTTTGTTCAGGGCTATGATACTTCCGCCCATAAATATTGGTTGGGTAAACAGTACAGAGCCAGCGAACACGTTACGGGTGTCTGTACGCAAGGCATCTACAATCTTCTTTCCTTCACTATTGAGGGTTCCCTCCAGACCCTTCATCATGTCGTTCATGTTCGACTGCACGCCGCCCATCATCTGCTGGATATTCTGCACAGGGACTCCCAATTGAACGAGAGCGTTACCCAATTGTGAGAACGAGCCCTCCAGCCCCTGCAACTGAGGCTGCATGCCAGTCATCACTCCCGTTCCCAGATACGGCAGAGTGTGCTTCTGGACATCACTCAGCAGTGAAATCTCTTCGCTGGTGTACTGATAGGTGCCAATGGCGCTCACATGCGGCAGATATTTCGTACGTGCCGACTTCCTAATGTTGACCGCCACATCCTGCTTCAGTCGCGAGATACCAAGTTGCTTGTTATTATGCAACGCCATCTGCCTACAACTGTCAAGCGAGAGAATACGCTGCGCTCCAGCCGGTAGGAAGCCAAAGGCTAAAAGCCAAAAGCCGATAGCAATTCTCTTGTCCATGTTCTTATCTAAAAGTAAATGTACGCGAACCAATCATACTGCCGTCGACGAAGATGCTCACGCGATAATCGCCAGCCTCCAACATCTGCAACACATTCCAATACACGGTAACAGGTGTCTCCTCGCCAGTATACTCGATAACCCTCTTCGCAGAGCACTCCAAGGTACGATTCTCATAGGTAAATGCTCCACCACCTGTCAAGGCATTACCTCCAGGGTTCTGTATCAGCACATAGACTGTACGGTTACCATTAGCGGCCGTCACATTCCTAGTAATCGCGAAACTAACACGCATCTGTCTACAGTCTTTCAACTTCTGGGTAGCCTTACCACGCTTGTTCATCAACTGCAATTGGATATTGGTTGCATCGAGTTGTGCCGCAATAGCCACCTTCTCCGACAAAGAGGCTTTCTCACTACTCAGACCGGCAATCTCTGTATTACGCTGTTGAAGCTCGGCATGCACACGACTATTCTCTGCCCTTAGGTTCTGGTTCAGGCGGTTCAGAGAGTCGATCTGCATCACATAGTCGCGCAATACGGCACGCACAGTAGCCAACTCCTTCTTCAGCCGTGTAATCTCACGCGCGTCGGTAGCTTTCACCTGTTTCAATTCCTCCAGCAATTGTTGGGTCCTCATCTGCTCCTGTGTCAGTTGGGCGATGATCGAGTCGTTGTTGATTTGCATCTTCATCTCACTATACTGCAAGGCGAAGCGTTCGTATTCATTCTCCATCTCTTGTTTGTCAAGAGCTGCCAGTTCTTGCATATCTGCATTCACCTGTTTCTGCTCTTTGAGGTCTGTAAAGAGGTAAACAACACCACCCAACAAGAGCAGAATCACGATAACTAAAGGAATCAGTATCTTCTTATTCATAATCTTTCCTATTATTTATTCACGATGCAAAATTATAGTTTTTCATGGATATAAACAAAGAAAACTGACATTCAATAGTTTAACCTTGTTTAATTTTAAGATATTTACCGACTTTTCGACCAATTTTTACAGTTTTCTAATCTTTTTATTTGGAATATATGGATAAATAACGTATATTTGCGACATCAAGCACTGACGTCTATGAATCATAACAGTTTTTTGTATAGGGTATATAACCTTTACGATGAAGGGTTTCGTTCGATGCGCCTTGGTAAAACTTTGTGGGCCATCATCCTTATCAAACTGTTTATCATCTTCTTCATCATTAAACTCTTCTTCATGCCCGACTTCCTCAAACAACATGCCGACGGCGATGAGTCCAGCTATGTTGCAAATGAACTTGTGGAACGGGGAGGGATGTAAAACTCTAAACAAACGATATAATGACTAATCTGTTCTTAAACATTGATGCTGCGACAATCGATTGGTCGAGAGCTCAGTTCGCTCTGACGGCCATCTACCATTGGCTCTTCGTACCCCTCACACTTGGTCTGGCGGTCATTATGGGAATAATCGAAACCAACTACTATCGTGCGAAACGAGCTTTCGACAAAGGAAAGACGACAGACCCATCTATCGCCAATTTCTGGCAGAACACAGCCAAATTCTGGCAGCGTCTATTCGGCATAAACTTCGCCATGGGAGTAGCCACAGGCATCATCCTTGAGTTCGAGTTCGGTACTAACTGGAGTAACTACTCGTGGTTTGTGGGCGATATCTTCGGTGCTCCTTTGGCAATAGAAGGCATCGTTGCCTTTTTCATGGAGTCGACCTTTGTTGCCGTCATGTATTTCGGATGGAAAAAAGTATCGCCAGGCTTCCACCTGACCTCCACATGGCTCACAGGCCTAGGCGCCACCATCTCAGCATGGTGGATCCTTGTGGCCAACGCATGGATGCAGTACCCTGTTGGCTGTAAGTTCAATCCCGACACCATGCGCAACGAGATGGTGTCGTTCTTTGAGGTTGCACTCTCGCCCTTCGCCATCGACAAGTTCTGCCATACGGTCATTTCTGCCTGGATCATTGGTGCCGTATTCTGTGTAGGTGTCAGTTGCTGGTATCTGATGAAAAAAAGAGAGACCCAACTCGCTATGAAGAGCATCCGCATTGGTGCGACGGTGGGCCTGGTTGCTTCCTTGTTGACTGCTGTCACAGGTCACAAATCAGGCATGGACGTGGCTGAAGTACAACCCATGAAACTGGCGGCAATGGAAGCGCTTTATAACGGCGGAACAAATCAGGGACTGACAGCCATCGCATGGATAAACCCTTTTGCTCAGCCCGACTATGAGAAGACCTCAGAAACACCTTTGAAGGTCGAGATACCCTATGCCCTCTCTCTCATGGCAACCAACGATCCACACGGGTTCGTCCCTGGCATCAACGACATTCTCAACGGCTACGCCACCCCCGACGGACGGGTGGAGCCTTCCGTCGATGAGAAAATCGAACGTGGCAAGAAAGCCATTGCTGCCCTTGCAGCCTACCGTAAGGCTAAGAGTAACGAGGCTGACGAGGTAACGCTAAACAACCACCTGTCCATGCTCAACGAAAATATACAGTATTTCGGCTACGGCTATCTCCGCGACAAGTCTGATATGGTCCCATATATTCCAGTGAATTTCTGGGCGTTCCGCATCATGGTGGGCCTAGGTTGTCTGTTCATCCTTTTTTTTGCCGTCATCCTATTCGCATCATACAAAAAGGACATTACAGCCCTACCAAAGTGGCACTACATCACAGCCATTGCGATGATTCCCTTGAGCTATATTGCCTCTGAAAGCGGTTGGCTTGTGGCAGAGTTCGGTCGTCAACCATGGACCATTCAAGACATGTTGCCCACGTGGGCAGCCGTCAGTGATTTACATTCATCAAGCGTGATGATTACTTTCATTCTGTTCCTTATCCTCTTTACCACACTGCTTGCTGTCGAGATCACCATTCTTCTGAAACAGATCAAACAAGGAAACGTTGAGTATTAAAGCAAAACAAGAGTTATTATGTCATATGTATTTCTACAACATTATTGGTGGTTTATAGTCTCACTACTCGGAGCCTTACTTGTATTCTTACTCTTTGTTCAGGGCGCCAACTCTTTGGCACGCACTCTCGGTTGGACGGAAGAGGGGCAACGTCTGGTATACAACTCCACTGGTCGCAAGTGGGAGTTCACGTTTACCACACTTGTCACTTTCGGTGGAGCATTCTTCGCTTCGTTCCCATTGTTCTATTCCACTAGCTTCGGCGGTGCCTACTGGCTATGGATGATTATTCTGTTTACATTCGTTCTCCAAGCCGTAAGCTACGAGTTTCAAAACAAGTTAGGTAATCTCTTTGGCCCGCGTATTTTCCAGTTCTGCCTTACCCTCAACGGCATCGTCGGTCCGTTACTATTGGGGGCTGCCGTTGCCACCTTCTTTGAAGGCAGCAACTTCCTTATCATGAAGGACAACCTAGTCACTGAAGATACCATTACCCCGATTATCTCACGCTGGGCAAACACCTCACATGGTCTCGACGTTCTGCTCAACCCATGGGTACTTGTACTAGGCTTCGCTGTAGTATTTCTGACACGTGTGTTAGGCATCCTCTACGTGATGAACAATGTGGCCGACGAAGATATTCGCTCACGTGGCAGCGTACGTCTGATAGGTTCCGCCGTACCTTTCCTGATACTATTTGTGAGCTATTTCGTCCATCTGCTGCTGAAAGAGGGTTATGCAGTCAATGCCGATGGTATCGTATACTTGGAGCCGATGAAGTACTTGAATAACTTCCTCACGATGTGGTATCTACTCGTCATTCTAATAATCGGGGGCGTGTTCGTGTTCTATGGCATTGGCAAGACTGTGCTCTCCAAGGGATACAACAGTGGCATCTGGCCTGCCGGTGTCGGGACGGTGCTCGTGTTACTAACCCTATTGCTCTGTGCCGGATGGAATCGCACAGCTTATTATCCCTCGACTGCCGACATACAGTCGTCGCTCACCCTCGCCAACTCATGCAGCAGTAAGTTTACGCTCACGACGATGTTCTACGTCTCGTTGCTCGTGCCTTTCGTGCTAGCATATATCGTCTACGCTTGGCGCGCCATTGACAAGAAGAAACTCGACAAGGACGAAATCCAAAACGACCACGCGTATTAAACAGGAAAGCCTTGTCTTTACGGGAATAGAAAAATAAAGAATCCCCGCTACAATGGGGATTCTTTATTTGGTTTACTGAGCGAAAAGTTCGTCTAGATAGGTGTAAAACGCAGGATCCTCGCCAGAGACAACCTTCAACAGATGTCCCTCAGGATCAACAACCGCCTTCGTGGGAAAGCCCTCAATCTGATACTGCTTTGCAAGCACCGACAATTTATCGTCAGGACAGCGCACCTGCAGCCACGGTAGCTCGTACTGTTCGACAGCCGCTTTCCACTTATCTTCCGTGTCCTGACAATCGATACCTAGAATCTCCATGCGATCCTTGTGCTTGGTATAAGCCTCCTTCATGTGAGGGATACCACGAATACACCAAATACACCAGGAACCCCAGAAATCAAGCACCACATACTTACCGCGGAGCGACGAGAGCGACAGAGCATTGCCTTGGAGATCGGGCAGAGAGAAATCGGGCGCTATATCGGTCACGGTCTCCGTCTGTAGGGAGTCGGTAGCTGCTGGCGCAGCACTTTTCGAACGATGTGAACAAGATACCATCTGAAAACATATCAGACAGATGGTCAATAAAGTCAGGATTTTCTTTCTCATATTCATTGATTATAAATAGCACTCAAAAATGCTCTCGACAGTCTTTTCTGGCAGTTTTTTAGAGAATAGACTGACAATCCAAACCACAGGGAAGCCACCCACCATAGCAATGGCGCCACAATTGATGGGATTGATAGGATTACCAGCGAGCATATTCGCCACCGTAAGCCCAACACCCCAAATAAAACAGGCCCAGACAGCAGCCGTAGTAACACGACGGCAATAGAGGCCAAGCATGAACGGTGCCAGGAATGCGCCTGCAAGAGCACCCCACGAGATACCCATGAGCTGGGCAATGAACGTCGGTGGGTTAAGGGCTATAAGGAGGGAGATGGCGATAAAAAACATGATAAGCACACGCATGACCACCACCTTGCGACGCTCGATCTTCTCGGCTACGATATCATCGATAGAACCATCTTCTACCTCATCAGGAGCAGCTTTCTTATCTCGATAGATCAAGTCAAGGGTCATCGTAGAACTAGAGGTGAGAACCAACGATGCCAGTGTCGACATTGAGGCCGATAACACAAGTAGCACCACAAGGGCAATGAGGATATCGGGCAGAGTAACAAGCATAGCAGGTACAATTGAGTCATAAGCAATCTTTCCATTGGCACCGATGACAGGGTCATACAGGCGTCCAAAGCCACCGAGGAAATAACAACCACCAGCAACAATGAAAGCGAAAACAGTAGAGATAACTGTGCCACGTTTGATGGCGCTTTCGTCGGTGATGGAGTAGAACTTACCCACCATCTGAGGAAGTCCCATGGTTCCGAGCGACGTCAAGATAACCACGCCGAGTAACCCCAACGGGTCTGGACCGAAGAACGACGCGAAGCCGCCATTCACCGACGAATCGGTATCGGAGGGCAAGACTGCCAACTTTTCAACAGCCATAACCAAGCCTCCCTGAGCATTGAGCACAGCAATAATGACAGCCACAATACCGAAGAGCATGATGATACCCTGAATGAAGTCGTTCATAGCCGTGGCCTTGTAACCGCCCAAAATCACATATACAGCCGTGAGAATAGCCATGATGATGACACAGTACTCATAAGGGATGCCGAATCCCATCTCAAAAAGACGAGAGATGCCGCTGTAGACACCTGCCGTATAGGGAATAAGGAACACAAAAGCGATGATGGAGGCTGCCACACGTAGGCTCTGATCATCATATCGTGTTCCAAAGAAATCGGGCATCGTTCGCGACTCTATATGCTGGGTCATCAATCGTGTGCGACGACCTAAGATAATCCATGCCAGAAGGGAACCGATGATGGCATTGCCGATACCAATCCAGGCTGACGACAGACCATACTTCCATCCGAACTGTCCGGCATAGCCAACGAAGACCACTGCCGAAAAATATGAGGTTCCAAAGGCAAAGGCCGTCAACCAAGGGCCGACAGCGCGACCACCTAACACGAAACCTTCTACACTACTTGCCTGTTTGCGGGTGTATAGTCCCACCCCAATCATCACGGCCAAAAAAATGATGGTTAATAATATTTTGATGAACATTTATCTCTCCCGACCTTCCCTCAGGGAAGGAGTGCCTAACGGGCTTCATGTAGGCACCACATTGATTAATCCTATATTGTTTATCTCGATATCCCCGAATAAAAGAGGACTAGAAGGCTACCTGTACTTGAGCCTGAAGCCAGTTGTAGTCATTAGAACTGATATTCTCACCACACATACAACGGGTGTATTGTAGCTGTAAACGGCACTTCTTATAGAACCAGTACTGCACACCTAGCGTGAGATTGGTCTGGTCCCAGCCATCGACATCGGTATTACGATCGAAGGTCTCGGCACTGGCTACTATATCAAGAGCGTCAACCACGGGGATGGCTGTCGTTACATAACCACCCATGCTACCTACCTCACCATCCTTACCACCGAGCCATTCTGCACGAATGCTAGCAGGGCGCGCCTCCTTGTATTTTGCAGGTGAATATGCTCGAGTCTTGTATTCAGTACCCACGCTATAACGGTTGCGCTTATAATTGTCGCCCTCAGATATGCTAGGATTCCAAGCCGCTGTACCCACAGCACAACCCGTACCAAGATAGCCTGAAGCCACAAAACGCAGCCCATCAACAGGGCGTAACTCAAGCTTAGCAATAAAGTCTTTCTGATTGTTCCGGTCCTTCCGATTGATTCCTTGACCACTCATCAAGGCTAATTCATAGTGGAGTTTACCCTTAGCCAGATCACCGAAGACCTCAAGTCCCATATCACGGCCGTAGTTCACACCATTCAGAGGGTCGGGTCCCTCACCTGCCAAATAAAGCACAGCCTGCGAATAGACGTCAATAAGTTCCAGTTGTGTAGGCGACATCGGATTCTCCATTGAGTAGGAATGCTTGAACTGACCAAGACGGATGGTCAGCGACTGATTTTTTGTCACTCTGTAATCGGTGTAAAACTCTTGTACCACACTAGAAAAGTCGTGCATGAACATAAACGACCAACGATCAGTGATACGTGCCTTTGCCCATAGTAGTGTTCTTTTAAGGTTATAGGCATTGGTGGCCTTTCCGTTAGGATTTTGGTACGACCAACCTCCCTGAGCATAACCGTTGAGCGTAATACGACTGGTAAAATCCTTCGTCCAGTCAATGTCACCACTGTTCTGCCTTTGTCCCATGGCAGAAACGCTACTGAACACTGCCAGCATCACTGCCAGTATTCTCCTTCTGCAAGTCTTTCGTTTCATTTTGTCATTGTATTCAATAAAATTTCGGTTCTTGCGTCGGCAAAATTAATACTTTTATTGCAAACAGACAAAACAATCGCTAAAAATTTATCTCTCAGGCACATATTTCCTTTTAAACCTTTTCATCTCTCACACGTCTAATAATAAGCAACTAATTCCAACAGATATATGAAAGAGAGAAAGACGTTACGCGTCGGCATCGTCGGCACGGGATGGATTGCAGAGAAAGCGGTCATCACACTTAATGGGATGGACGACTGTGAGGCCTATGCTGTGGCTTCACGATCACAGGAAAAGGCGGACTCTTTTGCACATGAATGGGGTACAGAGAAGGCATATGGATCATACGCCGATTTGTATACCGATCCGGACGTCGATCTCGTGTATGTAGGTACTCCCCACTCACATCACTATCAGGTGACCAAAGATGCCATGATGGCTAATAAACCCTGTCTGGTGGAAAAAGCCTTCATGGCCAACTATGGACAGGCAAAAGAAATCGTCGACCTAGCTCACGAGCGAAGGATCTTTCTTGCCGAGGCCATTTGGACACGCTACCAGCCAGCCGTTGGCATCGTACGCGACTTAATTGACAGCGGACGAATCGGCACGCCACGACTATTGACAGCCACACTAGGCTACTCGATGGGCGACAAGCCCCGTATCATGCGACCAGACCTTTGTGGAGGTGCCCTTCTCGATCTAGGTGTCTATGCTCTGAACTTCGTCAGGATGTTTTTTCCTGCCGACATCGTGAAGATTGAGAGTCAGTGTGTAAAGAGCAAGACTGGCATGGATCTGACTAACGCTATCAATATGGTCCTGGCCGATGGTATGCTATGTAATCTGCAGTCAAGCGCAGCCTGCGTTGGTGATAATATTGGTGTAATAGCAGGTACCGACGGTAACCTGATTATCGACAATATCAACAATCCACAGAAAATCACGGTCAACACTCACGATCGTGAGTTCGTAGAAGACATCCATGTGCCTCAACAGATTACAGGCTATGAGTATCAGTTCGCGGCTTGCAGACAAGCGCTCATCGACGGACGACTAGAGCCGCGTGAAATGCCACACGAAGAAACCCTTTTCATCATGCGTCTCATGGATAGTCTGCGCCAAAAATGGGGTGTATGCTATCCCATGGATAACAAATACAACAATTAAACAAATACGATATGAGAGATTTCAATTACTATGCACCAACGGAAGTGGTGTTTGGCAAACAGTCGGAAGAGCAGGTAGCTCATCTGGTGAAAAAATACGGTGGCTCGAAAGTGCTGGTTCATTATGGTGGTCAGAGCGCCAAACGTTCTGGACTTTTGGATAAAATTTGTAATCTGCTCCAAAAGGAAGGTATCGACTATGTCATGTTAGGAGGAGTCGTACCAAACCCCAGACTATCACTTGCACAACAGGGTATCGAACTGTGCAGAAATGAAAGTGTCGACTTCATTCTCGCCGTGGGTGGCGGTAGTGTAATCGACTCATCTAAATGTATTGCCTATGGCGTCGGCTTCGAGGGTAATGTATGGGACATTTATCTGGGGAAGGCCACACCCACGACGATGCTACCCGTAGCGGCTGTGCTCACCATCCCCGCCGCTGGCAGTGAGATGAGCGAGTCGAGCGTTATCACCAACGAGGATGGTGATGTAAAACTCGGTTACAGTAACAACCTATCGCGCCCTAAGTTCGCCATCATGAATCCTGAACGCACCTTCACCCTACCTCCCTATCAGACAGCTGCTGGTGTTACTGATATGATGATGCACACGATGGAACGATACTTCACCAAGGATGACGACATGGACATAACCACCGATCTCGCTGAGGCTGCGCTGCGCAGTATGAAGGATGCCATCTTCGCTGTACTGAAGAATCCCGAGGACTATCGCTATCGGACTCAGATTATGTGGGGCGGTAGTCTGATGCATAACGGACTGACAGGCTGCGGAGTCAGCGACGACTGGGCCACGCACCAGTTAGAGCACGAGCTCAGTGGTATGTTCGACGTAACACACGGAGCTGGACTGGCTGCCGTATGGCCCAGTTGGGCACGCTACGTGATGTACGAGAACCTGAGTCGTTTCGTACGCTTCGCCGTAAACGTAATGGGCGTTCCCAACGACTTCACCGATCCAGAGACAACAGCCCTGAAGGGAATCGAGGCCATGGAGAGTTTCTACCATGCCATCGGCATGCCTATCAACATCAAAGAACTCATCGGTAGGGAGATCACTGACGGAGAGATTAAAGAGATGGTCCGTAAGTGTAGCCGTGACAACACGCATACATGCGGCTGTCTAAAGGTACTCAAGGCAGAAGACATGGAAACTATCTATCAAATGGCAAAAGGATGAAAATATTAATAATAGGTGGAACTGGCACCATCAGCAGTGCCATCACCCGTCAATTGGCGGCGGCAGGTCATAACCTATGGCTTCTTAACCGTGGTACACGCAAAGACGAAGTGCCAACTAACGTGAGACAGATGATTGTCGATATCGACAATACAGACGAGGTATTACGACTGTTGGGCGACGAACAGTTTGATGCCGTTTGCGAGTTTATTGGCTTCTTGCCCTCACAGGTAGAACGCGACATCCGCCTCTTCCGTAGTCGTACCCGTCAGTATGTTTTCATCAGTTCAGCCTCGGCTTACAACAAGCCCACCGCCAGTCATATCATCACAGAGGGTACCACCCTTGCCAATCCCTATTGGGAATATTCACGTAACAAGATTGCATGTGAAGAGCTCCTCATGAAGGTCTATCGTGAAGAAGCCTTCCCTGTTACTATTGTCCGCCCTAGCCACACCTACTGCGAGCGTGCCGTGCCAGTAAGTGTACATGGCCTGAAGGGTAGTTGGCAAGTACTGAAGCGTATGATGGAGGGAAAGCCCGTCATCGTGAATGGTGATGGGTCTTCGCTGTGGACACTAACATGGAATGAGGATTTTGCCCGTGGTTTCATCGGACTACTAGGCAACCCCAAAGCTATCGGCGAGGCTTTTCAGATTACGAGTGATGAGTCTCTGACATGGAACCAAGTCTACCAATGTGTCGCCAATGCACTTGGGGTGGAGTACAAGCCCTATTATGTAGCCTCAGATTTCCTTGCCGCCGTCGCACCTAAAGAATGGGATTATCTAGGCAACCTCATAGGCGACAAAGCAGTGGCCGTTGTTTTCGATTGTGCGAAAGTGAAAAGAGCCGTCCCTGGCTTCCAAGCCACGACCCGTTTCGACGAAGGGGTACGCCGCTGTGTATCCTATATCCTCGCCCATCCAGAACTACAGATTGAAGACCCGGACTTCGACCAATGGTGTGACCGTGTCATCACCGCTCAGGAAGTAGCAAGGCATAGTCTGATAAATAAACAATAACCAATGGATTCTTCCTGCTGTCAGATAGCAGGAAGAATCTTTTCCCATACGAGATTCAACTCTCCCTGTAAATCCTCAACATCAGAGGTAATGGCAATGACGGCATTCTTATCTGGAACGACGATGATATACTGACCACGGGCTCCGTCTGCACGGAAACAGCCAGGTCGACAGCGCCACATCTGATAACCGTAGCCTTGCATCCAATCGCTGGTTTCCTTTGTCATACCTCGCTCCTCGGCTTGCTCCAATCGGGTGCCAGGGTTGATACTCTCAACTTGTTTCTTAGACATCTCATAGACCCATTCGGCGGGGATGATCTGCTTTCCTTTCCATTTACCATTCTGCAACAAGAGCTGTCCCATCTTGGCCAGATCCTCTGTCTTCAGATAAAGACCCCAACCACCGGCACTGATACCCTGTGGACTCTCATCCCACCTTGGTTTGTCGATATGAAGGGGCTCAAAGAGACGGGTAGTCAGATAGTCTAACACCTTCTCACCCGTCACTTTCTGTACGATAGCAGAAAGCATATAAGTGCCCAAACTGTTATATAAGTAGAATGTACCAGGCGTATGTTTCACAGGATGGGCCAGGAAAGTTTTTACCCATTCTTCTCGTTTACTCTGATTAGGCTCGTCATCGTGCCCACACGTCATCGTCAACAGGTCACGAATAGTCATGGCCATCAGGTTGTCACTGACCTCATTCGGGAGTTTGTCGGGAAAGAAACTTACGACCTTGTCTGTGAGGTTCAACCTACCCTCTGCGATGGCAAGGCCGACAGCAGTAGCGGTAAACGTCTTGCTAACGGAGTGGAGAACATGGGGAACGTTAGGAGCACCCTTGCTCTGCCAATGACTGTAGATTACAGCACCATCCTTAACAATCATCACACTATGGACATCCAGTTTGGCCTTGGCAGCGGCACTAAAGAACGCATCCATCGCCGTCGTAACCTTTTCAGGTGTCTCTGCACGCGGCAGGTCAACACTCTCATCACGCTGAGACTGAGCTTGGCAGACTGTCAATACCATCAGCAGACTGCATGCAAGAAATAGCTTCTTCATATTTTTTTCGTTATTATTATTCGTCAGATTATCTTATAATCAAACAGATTCTTGCCTTGTTTCTTCTTATAAAGAAAGGTAAGAACGATGGCAAGAATGATTGTGGCAACACGACCGATATTTGTAGCGACATTGCCAATAGAGGAAGTCACTCCATCGACAGGTATCTGCTGCCAGATGGCGTTCATCAGGATATGGAAGGCGATGGATACCCATAGGGTCCCCCACTCCGCATACAGCCAACTGAAAAAAAGACTTCCCAAAGCTGTAACGGTAAAGACTTGCAGTCCCGACAAAAGGTCGTGAGCCTGATAGAAATGACCGATAGTAAAGACAACGGCCGTAGGTAAGGCAGCCCAGACCAAGCCCCATCGGCAGAATCGGAATAACAGTCCAAAGAGGAAACCACGAAACAACAACTCTTCGAACAAACCCGGTAGGATGGCGCCCAACAACAGGTACTCCCAAGAGAATTCCGAACAGCCGGCAAGACTATTACATGCTAGCATCGGTAAGACACAGATCAACCCAACACACCATCCTTTGAGAAACCCGTCTCGTACTCCCCAGCACTCCCAAACGTTCCTGCCCCTACAGACAATCAGAATCGTGAAGATAGGGATGACAGCACACAGCATATACTTCACAATCTTATTCCAGATGCTGCCGTCGGGCGTCACAAGATTAGCCAGGAATCCGAACACAGAATGGATATCACCTTTTGCGGTCTCGATAAAGGCTATATGGGAAAAAAGAAAGAACGCGACGAAAGCCATAATAACGACGACAGCTTTCAACGCTCGTGAGAATTGCTTCTGGTTCATAACGGTTTTAGGTTTGATGGTTGATATCAATCACAAAGTTACGACTTTCCCTATAAACTGCCAAACAATTCTCATACAAAAAGCAGAATATAGAAAAAAAATAGTAACTTTGCGCTCTGATAAGAGGAATCTTTTATCCCAAAACAAATACGAAACAAATGATAGTATGTATTGCAGAGAAGCCAAGCGTTGCTCGTGATATTGCACGCATCCTGGGAGCCAACAGCTCACACGACGGCTATATGGAGGGCAATGGCTATCAGGTGACCTGGACATTCGGACACCTATGCACGCTGAAGGAGCCTGGCGATTACACACCGGCATGGAAGTCATGGGCATTGACACAGTTGCCGATGATTCCACAGCGTTTTGGCATCAAGCTGATCAACGATAAAGGCATCGAGAAACAGTTTAACATCATCGAACGACTGATGCAGGAGGCCGACGGCATCGTCAACTGTGGCGACGCCGGTCAGGAGGGAGAACTCATCCAGCGCTGGGTGATGCAGAAAGCGAAAGCCACTTGTCCTGTGAAACGATTATGGATATCATCGATGACCGATGAGGCTATCCGTGAAGGTTTCGCCAACCTAAAAGATCAGGCCGACTACCAGCCGCTTTACCTTGCAGGACTCTCACGCGCCATTGGCGACTGGCTTCTTGGCATGAACGCCACACGACTCTACACGCTAAAATACGGCCGAGACCGTCAGGTGCTCTCGATAGGCCGCGTACAGACTCCAACCCTAGCCCTGATTGTGAACCGTCAGAAGGAAATAGAGAACTTCAAGCCTGAGCCCTATTGGGTGTTGGCTACCGTCTATCGTGACACAACCTTCACGGCGACGAAAGGAAAGTTCACCTCGAAAGAGGAAGGTGAAAAGGCCTTCACAACCATCGAGGGTAAGCCCTTTACCGTCACGAAGGTGGAGAAGAAAGCTGGCAAGGAACAGCCGCCACAACTCTACGACCTTACCTCACTGCAGGTTGACTGTAATCGTAAGTTCGGCTATTCGGCCGAAATGACGCTTAACACCATCCAGAGTCTCTACGAGAAGAAATACACCACTTATCCGCGTGTGGATACGCAGTACCTCTCCGACGACATCTATCCTAAGTGTCCCCAAACGCTCAATGGGTTGTATCAGGTAAAATTTGCTGGTATAGCGCCCTATGCGGAGTACATCAAGACTATTGGTGGCAAACAACTGAAGAAAAGTAAGCGTGTTTTCGACACCTCGAAGGTAACAGACCACCATGCTATCATCCCTACAGGAGTCATCCCACAGGGGCTCAGCGATGCCGAACAGAAGGTGTTCGATCTTGTGGCGCGCCGGTTTATCGCTGTATTTCTGCCCGACTGTAAGTTCTCCACGACCACCGTCCTAGGTGTAGTCCATGGAGACGAGGATATAGAGTTTAAAGTCACTGGCAAGGAAATTCTTGATCCAGGTTGGAGGGTGACCCTCTCCTCTTCCCCTGAGGGAGGAGAAAACGCCACTGATTCTGAGAGCGACAGTTCATCCTCTACTTCGGAAAAATCGGGAGAGACGCTTCCCACCTTCGTCAAAGGCGAGTCTGGCGAACATCAGCCCACCCTCACGGAGAAATGGACTACGCCACCTGCGTATTATAATGAAGCGTCCCTGCTGCGTGCGATGGAGACAGCCGGCAAGTTCGTAGAGGACGAGACGTTACGTGCAGCCATGAAGGAAAACGGTATCGGTCGTCCTTCCTCGCGTGCCTCTATTATTGAGACGCTCTTCAAGCGCCGTTACATCAAACGTGATCGAAAACGTCTTATCGCCACCCCAACAGGCATCGAACTCATTGACCTTATCCGTGAAGAACTCCTGAAGAGTTGCGAACTCACAGGTATCTGGGAAAAAAAGCTACGCGATATCGAACATAAGACATACGACGCCCAGCAGTTTATTGAAGAACTAAAGCAACAAGTGTCAGAGATTGTCAGTCAGGTGATGAAAGACACCTCCAACCGCCGTATTACTGTCCTCTCCGACGCGGAGCTTAAGAAAATCAAATCACCAGCCTCCCCTAAAAACTCTCATAAGTCCACCGCCACCACCTCCGCCCTTTCTTCTGAGGAAGCCGTAGAGGTAGGAGCACTTTGTCCACTCTGTGGCAAAGGCCATATCATCAAGGGCAAAACCGCCTATGGTTGCTCACGCTGGCAAGAAGGATGCACCTACCGCGTACCTTTCAAACAATAAAGCGCCCGTTTTTGCGTTTTATGTAAGGTATGCGAAAAAAAATCATCCTACTATACATCTCCTATCTCTCCGTACTGTTTAGCAGTTGCGGAGCAGATCTGGCTATGAGAAACGGTGATAAATTCTTCGCCATCGGTGAGTATTATGATGCTGCAGAACAGTATCGGAAGGCATATACTCAGACACCAGCGAAAAAGCGCGCCCTACGTGGTCAGCGAGCAAAGAAGATGGCTGAGTGCTACAGGCGCATCAACTTCACCAACAAAGCCATCACGGCCTATAACAATGTGGTACACTACAAACAGGCAGACTCCCTGACCCACCTCTACCTCGGACAGTTATATATGAGAAACGGTAACTACAAAGAGGCCGAGAAACACTTCCTAACTGCAATCGACAGTCTAAAATCAAAAACGGCGGGTCATATGGATGATGCGTTCGTTCTGGCCAAGAACGGACTATCATCGGCACAATCAGCGCCTGTCTGGCGAAAGGAGGGCTCCACCTACACCGTGAAACGGATGGATGTTTTCAACTCCCGCCGTGCCGACTATTCGCCTGCACTCGGAGGCGATAATTACGACCAACTCTTTTTCACATCCACGCGTAATCAGGCGAAAGGTGATGACCACAGTGGCATCACAGGAACGAAAGCGGCAGATATTTTCCGCTCTCAGAAAGACGACAAGGGCAGATGGGGAAAGCCACAAAGCATCGACTCCGAATTGAACTCCACGTTTGACGAGGGCGCTTGTTGTCTGTCACCCGATGGCAAGACGATGTACCTAACGCAATGCAAGACGGACCCCAACGCCCCTCGGTATGCAACCATCATGGTATCCAACCGGAACGACGCGGCATGGAGCAAGCCCATAGAACTTCTAATCTCGAAAGATACCTTATCGAGCTTCGCCCACCCTGCGGTCTCGCCAGATGGTAAGTGGCTCTACTTCGTCAGCGATATGCCTGGCGGCATGGGGGGGCTTGACATCTGGCGCTGTCGACTGGTTAGTGACAGAAAGGTGGGCAGTGTGGAGAACCTCGGAGACATCATCAACACCCCTGGAGATGAGATGTTCCCTACATTCCGTCCCAATGGAGACCTGTATTTTTCAAGTAATGGTCATCCTGGTCTTGGCGGTCTCGATATATTTTTTATCACAAATCATAACCTCCAATTACTTACTGATAACAATCAACTAAGCCATCCTGGATTTCCTCTGAATTCCCAAGGCGATGATTTCGGCATGACCTTCGAAGGACGCCTGAACCAAGGATTCTTCTGTTCCAATCGTGGCGACACACGCGGCTACGATCATATCTACAGCTTCTACGATCCCGAGATTATACAGACGGTGAAGGGTTGGGTATACGAACAGGACGGTTACGAACTGCCAGCTGCACAGGTCTATATAGTAGGCAATGACGGCACGAACCTCAGGCTCAACGTCCGTGGCGACGGATCGTTCACACAAGAGGTAAAAGCAGGAACAGATTATGTGCTGCTCGCCACCTGTAAGGGATTCCTGAACCATCAGGAGCAGTTGTATGTCGAACCCATCAAAGCGTCTAAAGAGTACGTATTACAATTCCCCTTGGCCAACATCTCCGCCCCTGTGCTGATAGAGAATATCTTCTACGATTTCGATAAGGCGACATTACGTCCTGAGTCTGCGACAGCCCTCGACGAGTTGGTTCGTCTTCTAAACGAGAACCCCAATATCACCATCGAGCTTTCTGCCCATACAGATTGCCGAGGTTCCGAGGTCTATAACGAACGACTTTCCCAACGACGAGCAGAGAGTGTTGTCGCTTACCTGATTGAACATGGCATTGCAGCCGATCGTCTCACCCCCAAAGGTTATGGAGAGGGTAAGCCTAAGCAAATCAAACGGAAGACTGCAGAAAAATATCCGTTCCTCAAAGAGGGCGACGTGCTGACAGAGTCTTTAATCGCCACACTCTCTGAGGAACGGCAGGAATTATGTCACCAGTTAAACCGGCGTACAGAGTTTATAGTGCTGAGGACAACCTACGGGCTGTTTGATAAGGAAGGAAAAATATTACGAAAACCAACACCAACAGAACCACCCAAGGATTAATGGATATCTCTGTCGTCGGAGCTGTTACCATGAATATCTCAAGCCATCCGATTGTCATACGCACAGCAGCCAAGAACCACCCCTGTACGACCTGCCAACCTCCCAGCAAGAAGAACATTGCGACACCCACAACACCACAGAATATCGTCCACAGCCTAGAAAGTCTGCGTACCTGCTCCACCCTACGTTCCGGCAGGTTCTGCATTACCCGCTCCGTGAAGCCACGATCCTCAATCTGCTGCTGAGCAGCCTGCTTGAAGAAATCCTCTAACATGATCTTCTCTTTATCTGTCATACCCATTCTGCTTTAAATAATTCACCATTTTTTCTTTTCCTCGTCTCAGATGCGATTTCACCGTATTCTCTGGAATACCTGTTATCTCCGCAATCTTGTCGATCTGATGACCGTCAATCAGTTGAAGAGTGATACAGGTTCGTTCATCAGGCTTCAGCAACGATAACGCCTTATACAGATCCATCTTCAGGTTTTCATCGCTCGAGACGGATGAGTTTTTTACAGCTCTTGAAGTATCTATATCGTCTGTCTGACGCAAAGATCTCACATAGTCATAATGCACATTATATGCAATTCGGAAGAGCCATGTGGAGAAACTTGCCATGCCACGGAACTTCGTAATGTTCACATAAGCCTTAATGAAGGTCTCCTGCGCCAGGTCGTCGCTCAGTTGTTCGTCTCCCAACGTCTGGTTCAAAAAGAACCGACGCACAGGTGACTGATACTTCCTCACAAGCTGATCAAAGGCCCGCTTGTTATGGAATACCGCCACCTGCGTTACAAGAGAGATGTCACTGAGTTCTGCCATCAATCTATTATTATCAACTAACCAAACTTCTCTCAGGCATCACAATCCACAGCACGATGTAGAAGATGACTCCACAGAAAGCTGTAAAGAGTGTGAGAAACGCGTATGCAACTCGTACCATTACCGGATCGAAGTCCAAGTACTCAGCGATGCCACCGCAAACACCTGCTATCACTCTGTCATTAGAGCGCATCAGTCTTTTGTTCATTGTCGCGCGTATTTAAATTGTTATAAAACTGACTATTTCGTGGGTCACCTTTCTTATCCTGACGGGCCACAATCCATTTACCCAGTCCGATGAAGAACACCAAGGCTCCGATACCAAAACCAAGCTTACCCATGATAATCCCCAGGAAGATGGCAAGTCCGACACCTGTAAACATCTGCCTCAGTCCAGCCTGATATGTATTGCTGTCCCAATCGTCCTTTTCTTTCTTTAGGATATCGTCGGGAATGGGCTGCCCGTTCTGCATGGCCATCTGAGCTAATCTGTATCTCTCACGACGGTTTTTGTTCACGAAGTAGAAGATTGCGATGATAATACCTATCGGGGCAACCACGCAAGTTAACAGGACTATCAGCACGACGAAGCCCATGCCAAAGATCTCATCACGTCCCATCCCAGAGAAGTAACTTCCAGGGAAATCGTCATCAGCGTAGACGTGGCGGTGCGTGATGTACTTATCATCCTCAGCATCCTCAGCACTCTTGGCGTTTGCCGTGTCAGAGTAGGCCTCGATGGCGGGCTGATCTTTCTTAGTTGAGTCCACCTGCTCCGTACGCGGAGTATGGCGGTGCTTCTGTGCTGCTGCATTAGCATTCATGCTAAGCGTGAGCACCATGGCGATTGCGATTAAATACTTTTTCATATCTTTTCTTTCCCTTTTATGACATTTACACCTATTTGACGTTACAAGAAGATAATAAGTTGCACTTTTATGCGCAAAGTTCGCATAATTTTTTTAATTTTGCAAGCAAATGACAAAATTACCAGAGGATTTTTTGCGTCAGACAAGATTGGTGATGGGCGATGAGCGCTTCAACCGTTTCATGGAGGCTTTCGACGAGGAGGCTCCCACGAGCATCCGTCTCAACCCAAAGAAGTGCTCATCTGAGCTTTCATGTCCCAATCCTCCATACGAATGTGTGCCTTGGTGCCCAGAGGGGTTCTACCTCGCAGGGCGTCCGCAGTTTACCTTCGATCCTCTTCTCCATGCAGGCTGCTACTATGTGCAGGAGGCCTCGTCAATGTTTGTCACTCATATCCTTCGACAGTTCGTCAAGAGTCCAGTAACGATGCTCGACCTCTGTGCAGCTCCAGGAGGAAAATCGACAGCAGCTCGTAGTGTCCTTCCTGAAGGCAGTATGCTTGTCAGCAACGAGCCCATGGCCACGCGTGCCCAGATTCTTCTGGAGAACATCACGAAATGGGGATGGACGGATTGTATCGTCACCAACAACTTTCCGCGTGACTTCCGGAAAGCCAAGACCCTCTTCGATGTCATCCTCTGCGATGTGCCATGCTCAGGTGAGGGTATGTTCCGAAAAGACCCCACAACCATCAGCGAGTGGAGTGTGCAGAACGTAGAGAAATGCTGGCATCTGCAGCGTGAGATTGTCTCCGACGCATGGACCTGTCTGCGACCAGGCGGACTTCTCATCTATAGTACCTGTACTTTTAACACAAAAGAAAACGAGGAGAACGTGCGCTGGATGCAGGAAGAGTTGGACGCAGAGATTCTTCCTGTCACCATCCAACCGGAATGGCATATCACGGGCTCATTGCTCGATGGTTTCGACGAACCTGTCTACCGTTTCATCCCTGGCATCACCCGCGGTGAAGGACTGTTCATCTGTGCCCTGCAAAAGAAAACAGCCTGCAAAAGTAATCACAACCACCCGCTATCCACTATCCACTCTAAACTGAAAGTCCTCACGCCCGACATGCCTCAGGGCCATTTCCCACAAGTGGAACTTTCCTATGGCGAGGCACTTCAATACCTCCGCGGTGAAGCGCTCGTGCTTCCCCCAGACACTCCACGTGGCCTCATCACCACGACCTACAAAGGCATCCCTCTCGGACCTATGAAGAATATTGGTAATCGCGCCAACAATCTCTATCCGAAACCATGGCGCATCAAGACCACTCATCTACCCTCAACCCCACCAGACATTATACGATCTTAATCTTCAATGTTCAATATAAATGAAGCAATATCTCGACATTCTTAACCGCATCCTCACTGAAGGTACAAAGAAAGGTGACCGTACAGGCACTGGTACCCTCAGCATTTTTGGAACTCAGAGCCGCTACAATCTCAACGATGGGTTCCCCTTACTCACCACGAAAAAACTACATCTGAAAAGTATCATCTACGAACTGCTATGGTTTCTCAAAGGCGATACCAATGTGAAGTACCTGCAGGAGCATGGTGTACGTATCTGGAACGAATGGGCCGACGAGAACGGTGAGCTCGGACCTGTATATGGACACCAATGGCGCTCATGGCCCGACTATAGCGGTGGTACCATCGACCAAATACAATACGTACTGGACCAGTTGAAGAACAACCCCGACTCTCGTCGTATGATTGTCTCTGCTTGGAACGTGGCCGAGGTAAACAAGATGGCCTTGCCGCCCTGTCACACCATCTTCCAGTTCTACACCAGTCCCATCACCGACTCCGAAGGAAGGAATACGCGCCGTCTGTCGCTCCAACTCTATCAGCGCTCTGCCGACACTTTCCTCGGTGTACCGTTCAACATCGCCTCATACGCCCTTCTGCTACAGATGATGGCACAGGTGACAGGTTATCAGGTGGGCGACTTTATCCACACCACTGGCGACACCCATCTCTACCTGAACCACCTTGAGCAGGCCCGCCTCCAGCTCACCCGTGAGCCGCGACCTTTACCTACGATGAAGATCAATCCTGACGTGAAATCGCTTTTCGACTTCCAGTACGAGGATTTCGAACTCATTGGTTATGATCCCCACCCACATATCAAGGCTGACGTTTCTGTATAGCCCCAAACTAATTGTGAATAGTTATGATTTCCATTATAGCAAATGTAGCTCGTAATCGAGCCATTGGATTTAAGAACAAGTTGATCTACTGGTTGCCCAACGACATGAAGCGTTTTAAGTCGCTCACCACAGGGCACACCATCATCATGGGACGTAACACGTATCTCTCGCTCCCCAAAGGCGCTCTGCCTAATCGTCGTAACATCGTCCTCAGCCGTCAATATCGCTCGGGGGAATTTCCCAATCCTCCTGGCTGCGAGACTTTCGCATCGCTCGAGGAAGCTCTCAAGCACTGCGCAGCCGATGAGGATATCTACATCATCGGCGGTGCCAGCGTTTATCGTCAGGCCATGCCCATAGCCGATCGTCTTTGTCTAACAGAAGTCGACGACACCCCGGCAGAGGCCGATACATTCTTCCCTTCGTACAAGGATGACTGGAAGGAAACACGGCGCGAGAATCACGAGACCGACGAACGACATGCTCATCGCTACGCATTTGTCGACTACATCAGGAAATGATCGGAACCATCGTCAATACAGCCGCCATCAATCACCTCATCCTGTCGGGTATCGTATAAGCGATTACTCGTTCACTGCGTTCTGTGCTCTGAATTTCACCGGTAACGTATAGCTGATACTCGCTGGTGTACCATCGGCCATGCGGGCAGGAGCCCACTTTGGGCATTTCTTCAGGAGCTTAACCACTTGTTGGCCAAACTCTTTCTGCGCCGATTCCGACACAATCATAATGTCAGCGAGATGCCCTTCCTTGGTGACAACAAAAGACACTTTCACCTCGGCATCCATCGTCTCTAAACCTTGAGGATACTCGAGGTTGGACGATACCCATTTTAGGAACTCACTAAAGTCATACTGCCCATCGAATTTGGGCGACATGACATTCTCAGGCAGCACCTCGATAGCCTTCAACTCCTGTGTAACCTGACCGCTCTTCTCCTGACTATCTCGTGTGAACCATCCTATAAGGATGACACCTACAGCGATACACAAAACTATGATGGCATACCTAAGCCACGCCACACGTTTCTTTCCGCCAATCACATAGACGTCATTCTCATAATTCTTCATAGTAACCTTCTGCTTTTAACGTTTTCCTCAATCATTGATTTTAACGACTTAAGAGCATCGCGCGATGCGTTGAGTGTGAACCCCTCCGCCATCTTATCGCTCGAAAGAATCAGTTCCTGTGATGGAATGTTTATACAATAGATGTAATTGCTATTGATGATCAGGCTCTTCCCCAGACGAATAAAGATCTGCGATTCCAGCCCGAGCTGACTCTCCAGCAACTTCTCGAAAGTCGACAAGTTGAAAGAGAAGACATGCTTGCGCCCATCAGTCAATACCATCGTAGAATAGCTACCATCCGAAGATATGTACGCGACATCAGGAACGGCGACCCTCACAAGAACATTGCTGTTCGACAGTATCAAATATTTGAAATCCATGCTCTTATCTCATATGATGCTGCAAATATACATATTTTCTCCAAATAATCGGCCTATAATCATTTCTCTATTTCACGAAATATGTATTTCACTTCACAAATCATCAGTTTGGTACGACATCCGATAGTCTGGCACCCCCCCCTTCCGCGTTTTCCGTCATTTTATGAACTGACTGAGGGACATTGTGAAACGCGTTACTATTTTTTCGTCATTTCATGATTTCCTACTTATCTTTGTCCCCATGAAACGATTACACTTATTATTGATTATCAGTATTTCCACTGCGTCGTTTGCCCAGGCTCCGGAAAAGAGGGTGAACGATACAGAAGTTGCTAACGACTCTGTCAGTACTGTGACTCTCGACAGATCGGCTCATGAGTTGAAGGGAGTCACTGTCATGGGACGACTGCCGATGCGACTTAACGAGAATGGAGCCTTACGATACAGCGGTCGTCTACTGATTGAGAATCGTCCCGTCAGAAATGCGCTCGACATGCTCGATGAGATACCGACCCTGCAAAGGACTGGCAACCAATATGCCATCATTGGTGCCACATCATTCTGCATTCTCATCAACGGCAAAAAAAGTGGCATGTCCGAGGAACAACTTCGGAACTACCTCTCCTCACTTCCACCAGAAAGGGTAGCTAACATTGATGTGTATTACAATACACCACGTCGCTTTGGGGTCAGAGGGGCTTCTGTGAATATCGTACTCTCCAAAGCTCGTTCCCACACCCTTGAGATGAAAGGTGATCTCTATGGAGGACTCGATCAAGCGACTTATACAAGTGCGAACAGCGGCATCAACCTGAGTCTCTCGTCGGCGAGATGGTCAGCCAACATGGGTTACAACGGTTCTTACGACAATCTGATCAGAAAGATGGAACTTGATGCCAGTCACCTTCTGAAAGGACATACATATGATGTGCATCAGGCAGACAGACGAAGAATCAGATCATTCGATAACAATATGTATGCCGATGGCGATATCACACTGAACGAGAAATCATCACTCTCCCTCTCCTATGTGTTACAGGAGGAGCATCCTAAGGTCAGTTCCACGGCCCTGACCTTGTTCGATGGAGCGCCCAACCCGAGCGGCACTCATACCAAGAGCCCTTCGTGGCTACACAACCTGAAAGTATCCTTTAACCGCAATGAGTTGGAAGTGGGTATCAATGCCACGTTCTACAACGAGAAGGAGCGTCAGACTCTCTCCGAATCGTACGAAAGCAGTCTCGACGGCTGTTACAGACAACATGTTACTAAGTGTGGTGTCTACCTCGACCATCAGATCCGTTATCTGGGAGGTCATATCAACTTCGGCTTCAGAGGCGACATCTCTACCACCACAAACGACAAGGATATCTATCTTACCAGGGATTTCACAGACGGGTCTTCCCAATTCGAGCAGAAAGAGCAGTCGGGTTCGGCCTATCTGGGCTACCGTCACCCACTGGGTAAGAAAGGTTTCCTGAACCTCTCACTCGAAGGCGAGTACTTCCACTCGTCATATAGCAAGGACGGCACCTCAGAGTGCACCCTATGGGAGCAATGGCATCTCTATCCCTCTCTCACCCTCGTCTACCGTCCACGATCTCGACATGTCGTCCAACTAACCGTTAACAGCGAGAAGTACTATCCCTCCTACTGGACCATGGCGGCCAATCGTACCTATATCAACGCCTACTGCGTGAGCGATGGTAACACCTCACTAAAACCCTACGTGAAATATAGCTGTAACCTGAACTATATTATCAAGTCAAAATATATCTTCGGTATGTTTGCAGAGACCAGTCCCGATCATTTCACCCAGTCGATGGTACTCAGTGATAGTGAACTACATGCCGTCTACAAGTATTTCAACCTCAATCGCGACTATCGCTACGGACTCATGGCTGTCGCTCCTGTCGACTGGACCAGGACCTTCCAGACACAATTCACGGTCATGGCCTTCGACATGCACCAAAGCGGACATATCGACGACGCCATCTCATTCTCAAAGAGCAATGTCACCTCGATATTCAGGGTTAACAATCATCTCTCTCTTTTTGATAAAAAGCTCCATTTGGAGCTATCTGGGTGGTATCAGTGCCCTGCCATCCAAGGCTACTACGACGTACTGGCAATGGGCGCCGTCTCGGCAGGTATCACCTGGACACCCCCTGTCGAAGGTCTTTCGCTCTCCTTTAAGGGCGAAGACCTCTTCAGCACCTATCGAATGAAGACCAGGTGCGACGTCGGCAAGATGAGATATGCATTCTGCAACGATGTCGACATGCAGTCATTCGCGCTCACTGTCCGCTACACCTTCAACGGTTATAATGGTCACAAGAAAACCTCTATTGACACCTCACGATTCGGTTTATAAGACACTGACTACGTCCCATAGGTGTGTACTGAGGTCCCTTGGGCAGCGGGCAGGTAGTTAATACCCCACCAGCACATCTGCAGAAGCACGAACGAGAGCAGTAGCACCCAGAGCGCCAATCGTGCGTTGTGCTTGGGCAGTCGGCGGTAGTGTATATATATAAGGTACGAGAACCAAGTAATGGCAGCCCATGTTTCCTTGGGATCCCACGACCAATAGTGCCCCCACGCCTCCTTCGCCCATAGAGCTCCGAAGAGCATACCAAAGGTCATGAAGGCCAGTCCTACATACACCAGATTGTCAGTAATCTCGTACTCTTGCTCCGTGACAGTCGACCGTTTGATAAAGAGCATATAGAGAGCCATCACTGTGGCAGCACCCAGCACGGCATAGGCGAACATATACACGATAACATGAGGTGCAAACCACGGACTCTGCAGCGCAGGCATCAGAGTCTTCGAGTGTATCTCAGGTTTGAAGAGGTTCACACAGATGAATACCAAGGCGAGCACTGTCGAGAACGACAGTATCCATTTATACTTCCAACGGCTGTAGACGATGCACCCCACCAAGGGCAGAAAGAACGAATACCAGAGGCGTGTCTCACCCATCGTACGCAGTGGCGGACGCTCTAGTGATACCCACATCGATACAATGAAACAAAAGAAAACCAGCAGTCCGGCAAGCGTTGCTCCATAGGCCGCTGCACTTTTGTTCTTCCACGCTGCCCAGGCACCCACGCCCCATAGCAGCACTGCAACTACCGCAAAATATATAAAATAGCTCCAATCCATTGCATGGCCTCCTTTCTAATTTATCACCTCACCATTCGTCTTCCCTCTTCTACCACCAAAGACAAACAGACACACGGCACCGCCTAGCATCATATAGATGCCCACATAAACGAAGGGCAACCAAGGGTCGCTCACCAGTTCGAGAATTGAGATATGACTCTGGGCACCCATTTCTGTGTCGTAACCATATTGGTAGATCTTCCACCCCTCTATCTCCACGGGCCTGTTCACGTCTATCGTCGTCTCAACGGTCTCTCCTGATGCTTTTCTAATCAGCACCTCCGAGGCATAGCGTTTGGCCGATCCGTCATCGTAGGTCTCCATGATAAACCGTTTCAGTTCGATGGTCATCGGTAGTCGTTGTATGGTCCCATTGACAGCCAGGGCCCGCCATTCTGGTATGCCAACTGCCGCCACCATCTTCAAACGTTGCATATCCGCATTCCCTAACGTGGCCGTCGTCATGGCGAGGAACAATCCCAAGTGGTTCATCACAAATGGTATATCGCGGCGCCAACTACTCAAATGCGCAAGTCGACGGAGTATCACCAATGCCAGTATAACCGCCATCAGCACATATATCAGCACAAAAGGCCAGAATGCCAGTATATCGTTCAGCCACGTGCCTTCGCTATTCATGTCTAAGCCCGACTGCTGCCGTGTCAATCCCATGACAATCGTCAACACCACAGCATACACCAGTACGGGTATCGCAGCCATATACGACGCCAGAAAGCGTATAACATATATCCGTTTCCGCATCAGGAAGGCAATGACCGTCAGTGCGAGCAATGCACCGAACAGTAGTCCGTTCAAAGGCCATGCGATTGCTGACCATGGCACTGCACCAAAGCACAACTGCACCATCAGTCCGATGACAACCAGACCGCCTCCAATGAGGAAGCCCTCCTTCATTGTCCAAGGTTTTTTCCACATACTTAATTTCATTCTTGTCTGCAAAGATACAAAGATTTGATCAGAATTCCAAAATATATGTGTATCTTTGTAGACGATATGAGACCCACGAAAGAGTATATTGAGCGGAAATACGAAGAACTGAACAACCTGTGCTTCGACGGAGAACTGCCAGAGGTAGCTATACAGATGAGTCGGGCACGTACATACCTCGGACAACTGGGCTTCAAGCGAAGGCGGAGACTGCTACGAGGCTGGGAGAACTATGGCTTCGTACTCCGTATCAGCGTGAGGATCGACCTACCGGAAGAGGAGGTGATAGATACGCTGTTGCACGAGATGATACACCTCGCCATTGCCTCACGGCAGCAGAAGGACACCTCAACACACGGACGACTGTTCAGGCAGATGATGGCAGACATCAATAAACGCTATGGTCGGCATATCAACATCTCACACCGGAAAACGAAAGCAGAACAAGAACAAGACACCCAACGGCGCACACACCTGATATGTGTGTCGACTTTCGATACTGGCGAGCAGGGTATCACTATCGCCGCCAAGAGCCGACTATTCAGTCTTTGGGATCTGATGCCCCACTTTCCAAAGGTGATGGCAACAGTTTGGTTCCTCTCCTACGACCCGTTCTTCAATCGTTTCCCTCGGGCACTGACTCCTAAGATCTATCGTATCGAGGAAAAGACGCTGAAGGAACATCTGAAGGATGCCAAGCCACTAATAAGACAATCCGGTAAGGTCATGGTGGCGAAAACGAGAGTTAGTGAAGACACAAAATCCACATAAATGAGGATTGCGCACTAGAAAGAATAGCAATACCTTTGCAGTCGCAAAAAAGCACAAACGCTTTATAAGACAAAGAAACGTCATGCATCCTGATATTATCAAGAAATACAACCGTCCTGCCCCTCGATACACCAGTTATCCGCCAGCCAACTACTTCGGTGCCTTCGACGGAAAAGACTATCTGGAGGCCGTAGAGGCATCGGACCATGCGCCACAGAACCATATATCGTTCTATCTCCATATCCCATTCTGCAGACACCTCTGCCACTACTGCGGATGCAATTCCTATCCGGCAGGGAAGCCTGAGACAGTCAAGGCCTATGTTGAAGCATTACATAGAGAAATAGACCTCGTGACTCGTCATATCGACTGCCACAGAAAGATCGCACAGATACACTATGGCGGAGGTAGCCCTACATCAATTCCCATTCCGATGATACGGGAACTGAACGAGCATTTGCTCTCCATCGCTCCGACAATAGAGAAGCCCGAGATAGCCATTGAGTGCCATCCCGGCTACCTGACTGTCGACGACTGGCAACAACTCACCACATGCGGTTTTACTCGCTATAGCATCGGTATTCAAGATCTACGAGAAGAGGTGTTGAAGGCTGTGAACCGTCGTCCTTCATTACTGCCGGTTGTTGATATCCTAAAGATACTACGGACTTCGGGGGCTACCGTAAACCTAGACTTCATCTACGGTCTGCCTTTACAGACGCTCGATACGTTCCGCCAAACCATCGAACAGGCATCTTTGCTGCGCCCTGACCGACTGGTGACCTTCTCCTACGCCCACATGCCTAAGCTCTTCCCGCGTCAGCAGATACTCGACCGTGTAGGACTGCCTGCAACTGAGGAGAAGAACCATATGTACGACACAGCCTCGGAGATTCTGACAGCCAATGGTTACGAACGTATCGGACTGGATCACTTTGTATTACCGGAAGATGAGCTAGCCGTCGCCTTGCGGACAGGACAACTGCATCGTAACTTCCAAGGCTATTGCACCCGACGCACCACGGCTCAAGTCTATGCTTTCGGCGTGACGGGCATTAGTCAATTAGACGATGCCTATGCACAGAACGGACGCGACATCAAAGAATATATCGAAAACATCCGTAAAGGGGAACTTTACACCCAACGGGGCTATCGACTATCGACACAACAGAAATTGGTGCGCGAGGTGATTGAGACCCTGATGTGCAACTACGCTATCGACTGGAATAACGTGGCACAGAGGACTGGTACGCCCGTTACACAGTTACGAGAGGCCTGTCACTACGATGAGGCTCTCCTGAAGGAGATGGCCGACGACGGTCTGCTCACGCTCGACGGCGACAACATCGTCGTCAACAGTGAAGGGCGTCCCTTCGTGCGCTGTGTGGCTGCCGCCCTCGACCCGTTGATGCAACATACAGACAAGAGTTTTTCCAACCCCATATAAACAACGAAAGAAAATGCAAAACAGAGATATTGTCGTTATCGGTGCCGGACTAACAGGTCTCACGACAGCATACCACCTGAGGAAACAGGGACGGGATGTGCTCGTCATAGAGAAAGAGAATCGCATAGGCGGACAGATACGCACATATAGCGAGAAGGGGTTTGTCTTTGAGAGCGGCCCCAACACGGGAGTGGTTTCCTTCCCCGAGGTAAGAGAACTATTCGACGACCTGGGCGACTGTCAACTGGAGATTGCCCGAGAGTCGTCGAAACGACGCCTGATATGGAAGGGTAACCGTTTCCATGCCCTACCTTCAGGACCAGTGGAGGCTGTGACCACACCCCTTTTCCGTCTATCGGACAAGATACGCATTCTCGGTGAACCTTGGCGCAAACAGGGTGACAACCCCGACGAATCAGTAGGAGCCTTGGCACAACGCCGTCTGGGGAAGTCGTTCTATGAATATGCCATCGACCCGTTCATCTCCGGAGTCTATGCTGGCGACCCGATGCGACTTACCACCCGCTATGCCATGCCAAAGCTCTATAACCTGGAAGCCAACTATGGCAGTTTTATCCGCGGAGCCATTGCCAAGGCCAAGGAGCCAAAGACAGATCGCGACCGTTTGGCTACAAAGAAAGTGTTCTCTGCCGCAGGTGGCCTTACACAGATGGTTGAAGCGATAGCCAAAGGACTCGACATCATCACGAGTGCACAAGATGTCAAGGTCAATCCCACTGACGATGGCACATGGCGTGTCACTTTCAACGGCATGGAAGAGATCAGATGTCGACAGGTGGTCACCACGGTCGGCGCCTACGCCCTCCCTGCGTTGCTTCCTTTCATTTCCGAAGAACAGATGCAGCCAATCAGTCGTCTGTACTACGCGCCTGTGATTCAGGTATGCGTAGGCATACGGGATACCCAAAACCACGTCTTTCCTGCCTTCGGTGGTCTTGTGCCAAGCAAGGAGCAGAAGCCGGTACTGGGCATCCTCTTCCCATCCGAGTGCTTCGAGGGGCGTGCCCCTGAGGGGGGAGCACTCTATTCCTATTTTATCGGTGGTACCCGTCATGCTGATGATATGCAGAAGAGCGACGATGAAATCCGTGAGACAGTACTGGATCTTTTCCACTCCATGTTGAAATATCCGGCAGACATGCAGCCCGACCTCATCCGTATCTTCCGCCACGAACGGGCCATTCCCCAATACTGGAGCGACAGCGGCGAAAGGTTCAGACGGATAGAAGAGCTACAGACCAGATACCCAGGACTGATACTGGCAGGAAACATGCGCGACGGCATCGGCATGGCCAACCGTATCCACCAAGGGGCGATGGTGGCCGAAGCTTTACGATAGAATCACAGACTTAAAAAATAAAAACGGGCGATTTGTTTGGCTTTTCGCCCGTTTTTTCGTACCTTCGCAGCCGTTTTGCAATCAAGCAAGACAATAAATATTTTTCAAAACATGTACAAACCAACATTCAACATGAAGCGCCAGGCACTTGTGTTCCGTCATTTTGGAAACAAGGGCTACTCGCTCTTCTGTTGCCTGGGACGTGAGGTAGTATGTAGCGTGCTCTCCGTAGCCACACTGACCTACGCCTCAGCAGAGAGTGTCAGCACAGATCCTGTGGTGAGCGACTCTACCGCCATGACAACAGCAAGAGCCATGATGCTCGAGGAGGTCAGCGTGACCGGCTCGAGGGCGCCCCTGACAAGAAGTCAGGCTGCGAGAATGGTCACTGTACTGGAGCATACCGACATTGCGCAGGCGCCAGTACAAAGTATTAACGATCTGCTGAAGTACGCCGTAGGCGTGGATGTCCGTCAGCGCGGTCCTATTGGAGCACAGACAGACATCTCGATCAGAGGTGGCAACAACGAGCAGATCACCATCTTACTCAACGGCATCAACATCTGCGACCCACAGACGGGGCATAATGCCTTTGACTTCCCGGTAGACATCAGCGATATTGAGCGCATAGAGGTGCTCGAAGGACCTGCCGGTCGTGTGTATGGCACCTCGTCTCTGGTAGGTGCCGTGAACATCGTGACGAAGCGGGTCAAGGAAGGGGGTGTCGACGCCCATATGAAAGGCGGCTCCTACGGCTATGCTAGCATCGGCGGACGTGTAGCACTCGCTGGGACGACCAATCACAGCATCTCGGGCAGCTACACCCGCAGCGACGGTTACAGCAGGAACAAGGCTGGTGGACTGAATGCCGACTACAGCGGAAGCAAGGCTTTCTACCAAGGACACTATGCTGACAAACTGTTTGCCGTGGACTGGCATGCCGGACTGAGCAGCAGAGGATTCGGCTCGAACACCTTCTACGGTGCAAAATGGGACGACCAGTATGAGCACACGCTAAAGACGTATACCGCCGTGACGGCAGAGAACAGGCAGGGAAGGGTACATCTGAAGCCGGCCATCTACTGGAACCGAACGATGGACCGTTTCGAACTGTTCCGTGATGCGCCAGACATCTATCCTTTCAACTACCACCGGACGGATGTGTATGGCGTAAACCTGAACGGTCATTTCGACTGGCTACTGGGGCGTACGGCCGTCGGAGCAGAACTGCGCAACGAAGATTTGGTGAGCGGCAATCTGGGAGAACCGTTGGCAACCCCTCGACACATCCACGGCACAGACCGCGACTACACACATGGCCTGAACCGAACGAACATCAGTTTCGTATTGGAGCATAACATCCTCCTGAAACAGTTTACCCTGTCTGCCGGCATAATCAGTGTAAAGAACTCATGGAACGAGATGAACATGCGCGTCTATCCAGGCATTGATGCCAGCTACCGCCTTGGTAACAACTGGAAGATCTATGCCTCGTACAACACATCACTACGCATGCCCAGCGTAACAGAACTCTACTATTCTGTCGGCGGTCACCAGGCCGACAAACATCTGAAACCTGAGGAGTTGGCTGCTATCGAAGGCGGCATCAAATACAGTTCACGAGGGCTGGATGGTAAGATGAGTATCTATCATAACCGTTGCAAGAACTTGATAGACTGGATACGCCGCACCAACGATCCCGAGGCACCTTGGGAGTCGATGAACTTCACAAGGGTAGATGCTACGGGCATTGAGACTTCACTGAGTCTGGATCTTCAGGAGATTCTCCCCTCACAGCATGGTCTGAGAAAACTGAATGTTGCCTATTGCTACATCAACCAGAACAAAGAGGAGAGCGACGATATACAAAGTCAGTATGCACTGGAATACCTGCGCCACAAACTGGTAGGTAACCTGCAGATGTCTCTCTGGAGACAACTGGAACTGGGACTGAACTATCGTCTTCAGGACCGTACAGGAACATATACCGACACAGAGGGACATGTGCGAGCCTACAAAACGTACAGTCTTGTCGACGCTCGTCTGGAATGGAATACCGAAGCATACCGTCTCTATATGGAAGTGAACAACCTATTCAACAAGACGTATGTGGACTTCGGGCATATCCCACAACCTGGAATATGGCTTATGGCAGGCGCCAGCATCCATCTGGCAATCTAAAAGAAACGGAACAGAATAGAGAGATGCCGACTGCGAGAGAGATCGCCAGGGTTACTGCCTGGCTCTCCTTCCGGAACCTCTAAACCGCGACGGGCATAGTAATCCTTCCAAAAAGGGGTGACTATACCCGTCTTATCATGAAACGACATCGGTATCGCGGGAAAGATCTCGTGCCCGTCAGCATCGAGATAGCACTTCTGTACCAGTTCACTACAATAGAATGCCGAGTCATCAGGCATGAAAAGGAAATCATAAGGATAACCCACATAGTGCAAGGCCCGTCTGACAGACTGCTCCACACCATGAGTATCATTCAGTCGGGCCACAAGCACCAAGGAGTCACGTCTGAGCAGGAAACTGTCGATGGGTGTCAACACGACCCCCTGATGGACTACCTCAAGTACATAGAGCGTATCACGCTGAAAATGGACGATACCAACATGATCGATGCGACTACCGTCAATACCCTCAGTCACCTTTGTAATCTGGTTTTCCTCTGCCGACAAACAGAACAGCAGATCTCCCTCATGTAACAACGATACTCTATCCTGCGCACTCATAAAGGCACAGGAAAGGCATAAAAGACAACAAGAAAAAAGGAAACGCATCGAAAGATTATTTCTTCAGCTTCAACGAATTCTCAATACTGCGGATTTCCTCATGAAAAGCCTTATCAAAAGAGAGGCGCTGTTCAATCGCATTACAGCTATGGATTACCGTCGAATGGTCGCGATTACCAATCAACTGACCGATACGCGAGGCCGGCATCTTCGTATACTTCTGTGCCAGATACATCGAAACCTGACGCACCTGCACATAGTCGCGTTTGCGACATTTACTGAACACATGCTGCTGACTGACGCCGTAATGATGACACACTTTCTCAAGGATATCATCGACAGTGAGCGGATGATTGTCGATCTTCACAGCACGCTTGATGACGCGCTCAGCCAGACGCATGTCAATGCCTGTATTATAGACGATGGAATAGGCCATCAACGAGTTGACCACACCCTCCAGATCGCGTACGCTACCATTGGCAGTCTCGGCGATGAACTGGATGACCTCTGCGGGAATCTTCAGACCGTCACGACGACACTTGGCATTGAGGATATCAATACACAACTGCACGTTGGGCTTCTCCAACTCAGCAATCAGTCCACAGGCAAAACGTGTGAGCAGACGGTCCTTCATTCCCTGCAGGTCGACAGGGGGACGGTCGCTAGCCAGAATGATCTGCTTGCCATTGCGGAACAGATGGTTAAAGATATGGAAGAAGGTATCAAGCGTCTTCGGTGAAGTCATCCACTCCTGAATATCATCGACAATCAGTACATCAATTGACTGATAGAAGTTGATGAAGTCGTTGGTGGTGTTCTGGCGCACAGAGTCAGTGAACTGCACTTGGAACAGACGTGCAGAGACGTAGAGCACTCGTTTCTGAGGATAGGTCTCCTTACAACGTACGCCGATGGCGTTGATCAGGTGAGTCTTACCACAACCTGACGGGCCATAGATAAAGAACGGGTTGAACGTCGTCTTGCCCGGATGCTCCGCAATAGACAGACCCACCGTACGAGGCAACTTATTACTATCACCCTCAATATACGACTGAAAGGTCTTTTTCGGGTCGAGCTGAGGATTCAACTGCTGGGGACGGGCACTATCGAGTGTCGTAGGAGCTTTGTTCGAGCCCTGTGGCTCTTGGATCTCCGATGGACCGTCGCTCTCAACATCCGTGGTCACATCATGCGGAGCCTTCACAGTGACGATACGATAGCTCAACTTTACGTTGGTACCAAACACTCGCGCGAGCACCTTACTTAATAGTCCAACGTAGTACTGCTCCAAGTACTCGTAGACGTACGGACTTGGAACCTGCACCAACAGCGTATGCTCTGTCTCCGAGTAAGACTCGAAGACGATGGGTGCAAACCACGTTTTAAATTGCTGCTCGGTAACGTTTGCCCTAATCAGATGAAGGCAGTCGTCCCAAAGCGCCTGATGACTATTGCTCATTTGGCGATTGTTTCAAATTAGGTCACAAGACGAAGGCTTGTTGATTTATAATTGCGATTGCAAAGGTCGCATTTTTTTTTTAATTCTCCAAATAGCGATTTTAATCCAATGTGTATACAAAAAGCCGTAACTATTTAGAAAAGTGAACGTTAGCATGTTTCACGACTTGAGATATCAAAACGGGCACTTGCAAATGCCAAACCCCTTTATTTTCAGACTTCTACGAAATGCAACCCAAGAATACGGAAGAAAAAACAGAACGCTCTTCTTGTCTGAAAACTAAGAAGAAAGAGGGGATTTCACATGACACGATGGAAAAAGTCCACTCGCCTTCTTTATTTAGACGTTTTTTAAATTACTTATCCTTTTTTCCGAAAAGAGAGAAGTGAACATAACGTTTTGGATGCTGCCGCAAATCGATCATCAGTGAGTCGAGATGCATCATGGTCGAGTTCAGACCATAGTATAATCCCTGATCACGCATCAACAGTCCGACAGTACCTTCGTTGCTGTTCAACTTAGCCGTCATCTGCTCCACATTCTGCAGAGTATTGTTCACATGTGTCATCGTCGAGGCTAGATCGAGGTCGTGCAGGTTACGTGTCAGATCATTGGCATTGGCCAGCATGCCATCGGCATTCTTCAGCATCTGTGGCATCTGTTGGTTAAGACTGGCCGTCAGACGATTCAACTCGTGCGACGTTGTAGTGAGGTTACCAGTCAGTTGGTCAATATGATGCAGGGAGTTTCCAAGGGCAGGATCGGCCAACAAGGCGTTGACACTGGCAAGAATCGAGTCGAGCTTAGGCAACATAGCTTCTACCTGAGGGATCATACCTGCGGCCTTGTTCATGGCACCGATGCGCGGGCCACCGCTGATGGTGTCGCCAGGAGCTAGGCTAGCGGCATCAGAAGCTAGTACCAGTTCGAGTTTGATATTACCCAATAGGTCACTGGCAATCTCTGCTGTGCTTCCCTTGGGCAGACGCATCTGCTTGTCAATGCCTATCACGGCAACGATATCGCGATTATTCTCATAGTCGAAGATGATATCCTGCACCACACCCACACGATAACCGTTGGCGTAGATGGGACTAGAAGCGGAAAGTCCACTGATATCCTTGAATTTCACATAGTACTTGTTATCGGTTGAAAAGACGGTCAGTCCCTTCAGGAACTGAAGACCGAAAAACAGTACAATAATGCCCACAACTGCCACCAAGGCAATCTGCATCTCTTTACTTAACCTCTTCATGATCTTCTTACTTTTTACTGTTATACGCTCTTACTGCATCATTTACATTCACTCTCTTTCCGTTCCTGAAGGCAACAACAAACGCCTCAGGGAACTTCTCATGTACCTCCTTACGAAGGCGTAATATCTCCTGATAGTTCTGCGAGGATCCCACTGTATACTTATACAGGCCACCCTCCTGATAACAGTCGACACCTGTCAGCCCCTTCATACGGGCATCGGTGGCTTTGATCTTGGCAGAACTCACCAGAATCTGTACCTTAAAGATGGGTATATCGGCAGTCTCGGATGACTGCACGCTCGTCGTCGACTGCGTCTCTACCGTCTGTCGCGATTCCTTCACAGGCTTCAAACTGACGCTGTCGGGAACACGCTCTATCGCCTTTACCTCCTGAACCACGGGTGCCGTTTGCGTCGCTGGCGTAACAGATGGTGCTGACGCCTCTGACTTTCGGGGTACAATCTGAGGGATAGACATCTCCTCCTGTACTGGCACAGGCTGGAACGGTATCGTCACGCTGCCGCCATGCTTCTTACGATAGGCCAGAAAGGCATTATAGATACCACGGGCATACATACCCTCGGCCTCCTTCGAGTTCAGGAACTCTTCCTCGTCGCGCGTCGAGATAAAACCCAGTTCAATCAGACAACCGGGCATCGACGAGAGACGTAGCACGGCCAAGTTATCCTGCTGAGCACCCATATCCTGCCGACCCGTGGCCTGACAGACATAGCGCTGCATATACTTCGCCAGTTCGACACTGTTCTCCATATTCTTATCCTGGATGAACTCGAACATGATATTACTCTCCGGTGAGTTCGGATCATAGCCCTGATAGGTCTGCTTATAATCCTTCTCTAACAGGATTACAGAGTTCTCGCGCTTAGCGACCTCCAGATTCTGCATCACGCCATTCGTCTTTCCTGTACTCCTGCTCCTGCCCAACGTATATGTCTGGAAACCGCGTGCGATCCTTCCGTTCGGTAGAGCATTGATATGTATCGAGATAAAAAGGTCGGCTTTGTTTCGGTTGGCAATCTCTGCCCGACGATACAACTCCACGAAATAGTCTGTCTTGCGTGTATAGACCACCTTCACGTCAGGACAGTTCTGCTCGACCATCCTTCCAAATGCGAGGGCATACTTCAGTGTCAGGTTCTTTTCCTTCGAAAAAGCGCCGACCGCACCTGCATCTTTTCCTCCATGTCCAGCATCAATAACCAGTGTGAAAGTTTTGTCTGCAGCATCGGCGGATACTGCATAACATAAAAGTGTTACCAGAAATAATACAATCTTCTTACACATACATCTATTGCTGGTGCAAAATTACGCATTATCCGCCAAAAAACTGACAATCACTGTCGAGTTTTATCATTTATTAAATGTATTTCTACGCCAGCACCTGCACAATCGGCCCCCATCGGAGGGTTGCATTTCGTCAATTTCAGGTCGATAGAAAGCACCTCCGGGATGGCAGTCTGCACAGCATGGGCGATACGTCCGGCCACATGCTCCAGAAGGTTAGATGGCTGACGCATCTCCCGTTCCAAAAGGGCATACAACGTGGCATAGTTCAGGGTGTCATCCACCTTATCACTAGACATGGCCTCGGCCAACGGATACCCCACTCGCAGGTCGACGATGAACTCTGCTCCGACCTTTCGCTCCTGAGGCAGTACACCATGGAAGGCATGGAAGCGCACCTCCTTCAGGTAGATAAAACCAGACTCTAACAGCATACTCATCCTACAGTTCTATTGGGTCGGCAGACAACAGGTCCGCCTCGTTCTCATCATGCACGCCAGGGAGATACTTCTTCAAGGCGCGCTCCACACCGATCTTCCAAGTATTGATACTCTCATCCTTCAACGAGAGGGAGCCCACCAGACGGATAACATGCTCGAGCGGCATACGATAGCGCAACACACCAGAAATCAGCTTGGCATAATTCCAGTATTCCGGGTTGAACTTCTCCGATAGTCCTTCGACGGTGGTCTTATAACCTCGTTTGTTCTCAAACTGGAAGTCGTAACGCTTGGTACCATCGGGATTGATCTGTTTGAGAATCTTACCCTTTGTTACCGTCTTGGGCAGCACGATGCCTTCTTCATCGTCCTGCAGACCAGTAAATATTTCATAGGGATAACCGTCAAGCAGACCGATGAAGGCTACCCACTTATCCTTGTTGTTCTGAAAACGTACCACATCGCACTCGAGGGTCTGAGGTCTGACCTCCGTCACATCAGGACGACGGTTCTGCACTGAGAAGACAACGGCCTGATTGGCCAGGGTCAACAACTTGTCAGCTTCATCAGCCTGCAACGCACGAAGTCCGCGCTCCACAAGCGAGACCACCTGTTCTTCCGTCACCACGCCTTCCGACTTGCTACTGGCTGCCACCAATTCGTGGGCCACGCGCTGTAGCATCTCGTTTCTTGTCTCTGTTTGCATATGATTTGCTTTTGGTTTTTGATTGTTATTCTGGTGGCAAAGATACGCATAAGTTTTCTATTTCGGAAAACTTTCGGTAAAAAAAACCACGAAAGTTTCCCGTTCTGGAAAACATTTCGTAACTTCGCAGAAAAATAATCCACTTATGAAGAATATTCTGACACGAAGAACAATCCGGAAGTATTCCGAAGAGATGGTCCCGGAAGCATTACTCGAACGCCTATTGTCCGAGGCTGCCAGAACCCAGACCATGGGTAACCTCCAGCTTTATAGCGTTGTCGTCACCCGTTCTGAGGAGATGAAAGAAAAGTTAGCACCAGCCCACTTCAACCAGCCGATGGTGACAGAAGCACCTATCGTACTGACCATCTGTGCCGACTTCAACCGCACCAGTGAGTGGGCGCGTCAGCGTAAGGCCGTGCCTGGTTACGATAACTTCCTGTCGTTCATCAATGCCGCCACCGACGCCTTGCTGTTCACACAGACACTCTGCAACCTCATGGACGAGGAGGGACTGGGCTACTGTTATCTCGGCACGACGGTCTATATGCCACAGATGATCATCGACACCCTGCAACTTCCACAACTCGTGATGCCGGTGGCTACGCTCACGGTGGGCTGGCCAGCTGAAGAGCCGCCCCTCTCCGACCGTCTGTCTGTGGCCGCCTTCACACACAACGAGACCTATCAGTCCTACACCCCACAAGCTATCGACACCTATTATCACGATAAGGAGCAACTGCCCGAGAATCACCGTTTCTGTGAGATCAACAAGAAAGAGACTCTCGCACAGATCTTCACTGATATCCGCTACACGAAGAAAGACAACGAGGCCATGTCGGCCGGCCTCATCCAAGCATTAAAACATCAGGGGTTCCTCGATTGAGAAACCCCTGATCAGTCTTACAGATGCCTGCTCCGATGGATCCTAATAGTTATATCTATTCATATAACCTGCAGATCTGAGATCTTTATATGTCCAATTATAAGGACGGGCACTCCCGTCATTTTTCACTTCGTTGACAGGTATAAATGTTTTGCATGAATAAGCCGCTCTACCGTTCATGAACATTTCTGCAACAACCTTAAATGTAATATTCTGTCTGATTTCGAAATTACCATGATAGAAGTCGTAGGCCGGAACATCTCTTACCGTTGTTCTGTTCGGATAATTATTATATGATGATATAATATACGTTTGTGGCATATCCCATATCTTCGCTAACGAGTCTGAATAGAGCAATGTCTGCGTATATCCTGCGGACGCGACATTCACCAGCCATGTATCATTTAATGCTGTATTTCTCGTCCAGAAATTAGGATATTTTCCATCATATTTGTCGTATTTCGCCAATGAGAAATGACTTTTCACTTCTATGCCTGCTGTCGGATTTGTTACTACCCGCATGGAAGGAGTGCCCGTCACTTTATACCAGAACTCCCTACCCGATGCATTATCTCGGAAATTAACCAACTCAGGGGTTTTGTTTATCGTATATTTGGGGGCCTCTGCCAAATTCCAAACCCCAAGTCTCTCACCTATGCCATTAAGAGGAATTCCGGAAATAGGTGGAATATAGCCAGTCGCAGGAAAGACACTTTTACCTGTAATTTCTACGCTACCATTCGTTGTGAACTGTAATGTCTGAACGCTTTTCGTCTCTCTTCCAAGAACAGAACCAAAAATCGAATTGATGCCTGCCTTTAACAAAGCTGGTCCAGCATCTCCTGTCATAAACTGTAAAATAGCACCTAATGCCTTTGATTTTATAGGCTTTCCTCCATCTGTTTTGGGATCACCCGTTACTGTATTACGAGCAACCCAGTTTTTGGCCGAATCGCCTACAGCATTAACAATACCAGAAACTATACCAGAAAGAAGTTGGTCGCGCGAAGAAGTCACAATCGTGCCTCCCGAGGTAGATTTGTATGCACCTTTAAATTTGTAGGTCACTTCATTCATTGCATAAGCAAGAATGTTCATTGTCTCTTTGAGACTATTCTCGTCATAGGCCAATTCCAACATAAAGCAATTCCAACCTTTATCAAAGCCATGAAGTAAGTTACTTGATACGTTTGAAATAACAACTTTCTGAGAAGATGATGAATTGTTTGGAGATGCAAAATATGGAATAAAATTGAAAAGCTTCGTATTTGATTGAGGAATGGTCAATTGCCAATAAGCACTGTTATTCGGTTGGACCTTAGGTACATAGCAGAAGCCTTTCAAGACTCCAGACAATTTATTGTATAGCAATATGTAACAAGCATCATCAACCTTGTTTACGACATGGTCGCAACCAACAATTTTCAGATTACTAAATAGCAGCCTCCAACCATCAGACTCTTTCACGTCATATCTTATTTCTTCTGGTATCTCAGTTTCTGCTTGGCTTGCCCATGGTAATGCCACCTCTCTACCCGAAGGAAGTTTGCAATACGTGCATTCGTCCCACTTTCCTTGAGAGCCTCTCGTCATAACACGTTGAAAATCTGTGGGCTCTATGCCCGCATTCGCTTCATCATTATTACAAGAAATAAACACTGATACTAACGCAAGAATGATTAAATTTAGTTTTTTCATTGATTACTTAATTATCGTATATAACATTCGAATATCCATACCCCTTCTGTTGGTGGTTCGTACATATGACATAATATTGTTCCCACTTCTTTGTGTGTTTTATATGTTCGGGAATCTCACCAGAGAGCCTGTTGCCTTGCAATAACGGTGGTACACAATCCGAACTGTCATTCCATACCTCAAGAGGCAACTCTGTGATGTTATTGTCACTACACTCGATAAAGATATTATTCTTTAATATCTCGATTGGAAAAGTGCCGGAGAATTTGTTATCCGTCAGAACAGCTCGTTTAAGTTTTTTCATATTTGCAATACCTTTGGGCACATCTCCACTAATATATGTATCATTAATATACAAATATTCCAAGTTTTTCAAGTTGCCAATACTCTCAGGGACAGTTCCCGACAACAGGTTATTAGACAGTTGCAGCATCCTAAGAGAAGTTAATTCCCCGATACTCTCGGGAATCACACCTGTCACGTTGTTGTCAGCAATAACAAGAATGATAAGGTTCTTCAGTTTACCTATATCATTTGGAATATTACCCTGCATGATTCCTCCGGATATCACCAGCCGTCTTAGTTCCGTAAGCTGACAAATCTCTTTAGGAAGTATTCCATGGCATTGTCCGGCGTACACCTCTAAGCCGATGACGCGAATCTCGTTTGATTCTTCTTCAAGACCAGTTGTCACACCGTTCCATGTCGTGATGTCATGCAAATCCCAGTCCTGATGCCACGGTCCTATCTCCTGATAGATCTTAACCAATGCCAGACTATCTGACTTATTCAAATGAGGCGTCAGATCCCCTTCTGATACTGTAGAATCAGAACTACAACCGACTCCTACGAACAAGCCAATAGAACACAGAAGAATTGATAAAGAAATACGGCACCTTCCGTTTCGTACATATGAAAACCTTTTCATAGTCTAAAAATAATATTAAAATGAGTAAATACAGCTCTGTAAAAGCTTGCGTTTTTATTATCCACGATACGAAAATACAAATTTGTTTACAAGACTTCTATCTTAAAAAATAAAAGAACATGAAGAATTTATGAATTCTTGACTTACGTCAAGATAATAGCAAAAGACGGGAAGAGCCCCAAAAGCAATTCGATATTCAAAAAAAATCTCCCGACGGAAGGTCGGGAGATTGATATGAAGAGAGGATTAGTCTTCTACGACGATGGGCTTGTATTTCGGCACAAGCATCTTGATGATGATCCAGCCGATGAGATAAGCCACGGCACAGATACAGAACACCACCATATAGGCGGCAGGTTTACCCTGGAAGCCGAAGAATGAGTAAGCTGCGCCCTGGGCTGCTGCCCAGTCGAAGAAACGACCAGAACCCAGGTTGATGGCAAACGATCCTAAGCCACCGGCCATCGTCCCCACACCCACGATCGTGCCGATTGTCGACTTGGGGAACATATCTCCAATTGTCGAATAGAGGTTGGCACTCCAAGCCTGATGACCGGCACCAAGCAGACCGATCAGGATGGCAGGCCACCAAGGACTATGGGCACCGAGAGGTTGGGCGAACAGGCCCAGCAACGGCAGACAGGCGAAGATGAGCATCGCACGCATACGTCCCAGATAGGGGTTCATCCCCTTTTTCTCGACGAAATAGGTAGGCAGATAGCCACCACCTATCGAGACAAAGGTTACAATGGCATAAAGGGTGAAGATCAGCAGGATACCCATCGTAGAGTCGGAGGTGTAACCGTACTGGTCACTGAAATAGGCAGGCGCCCAGAACAGAAAGAACCACCACACGCCATCAGTCATCAGCTTACCTACGATGAACGACCAAGTCTGCTTGTACTTGAAGCACTGCATGAACGGAATGGTCTTCTCTTCTTTGACCTCCTGTTTGTTCTGCACCTCGGCGATATCCCGGTCCTGCTCGATATAATTCACTTCGGCCTGATTGACGAAACGACTCTGATGAGGACGCTCATAGAGCCACATCCACAGTCCCATCCAGAAAAATCCCAGCACACCGATGACGATGAAAGCCATCTCCCAACCCCAGGCACGAGCCAGCAGAGGAATAGTAGCAGGTGCGACCAGTGCTCCGACAGAGGCGCCACTATTGAAGATTGAGGTCGAGAAGGCACGGTCTTTCTTCGGGAAATACTCGGCTGTCACCTTGATGGCAGCGGGGAAGTTTCCGGCCTCACCAACAGCCAGAATCAGTCGACAAGCCAGGAACAACCAGACAGAGATGGTGGTCAGAGCCGTCATACTACCACCGGCCAGTCCGATGGCACCCCAGCCACAGAAGGCATGTAACACAGCACCGACAGACCATACGAAGATGGCAATCAGATAACCTTTCTTGGTTCCCATCCAGTCGATGAACTTACCAGCGAAGAGGTTGGCAACGGCATAGAACACGGAGAACACCGCCGTGATAAGACCGTAATGCGTATCGGTCCAATGGAACTCCGGTGCAATGAAGTCCTTCCATGTGAGCGACAAGACCTGACGGTCGAGATAGTTAATGGTGGTCGCCAGGAACAGCAACGCACAGATGACCCAACGGAAATTGGACATCTTGGTAGTTTGTATAGGTATCATCTTAAATATTTATGGTTAAGGTTGTGTTGATTATCTCAGTTGGTCGACAGGGATATTATCCTTATCGTTGTAATACAGGTTCTCGCCTGCCATTCCCCAGATGAACGTATAGTAATAGGTACCTGCAGCGGCATGGATACTCCACTCGGGCGACATGATAGCCTGTTCGTTGTGCAGCCATACCACACGGCTCTCCTGAGGCTCGCCCATCACATGGGCGATGGTCTGTCCCTCTGGCAGGTTGAAATAGTAGTAGGCCTCGATACGACGTCCATGGGTATGAGGCGGCATCGTGTTCCACACAGCACCGGGGTTGAGCTGCGTCAATCCGAGCTGTAGCTGACAGGGTCCCTCCTCCAGCACATCGTTGACGATGAGCTTATAGACCGTACGGTTGTTGGCCTCCTCCGTCGTTCCTACCGGTCCCCAGACGGCCGCCTTGAGCGAGCCCTTTCGTCCGTCGAGGGTGATCCACTGAGTCTTGTAGTGCTGATGGGCAGTAGCCGAGTTCAGGTAGAACTTTGCTGGCTTATTAGCATCCTTTGAGCGGAAGAGCACCTCCTTGTTCACATCCTTATCCTTGGCGATATGACCACGTCCGATATACAGTGCCTCTTTCGGAGAAAGGGCATACTCCTTACCGTCGACGATGACCACACCGTCGCCCTCGCCACAGTTCACGACACCAAGCTCACGATTGTACAGGAAATACTTCTCCTTGATGGTGGGATCGACATCGAGACCCAGCTCGAGGAAGTTCTCCAGTTTCAGGGTTTTCGTCACAGGCATGGCACCACCAAAAATAAAACGATCGTAATGCGAGTAGGTCAGGTTCACTTTGTCAGCCTCCATCACCTTCTCCATGACGAAACGGTCACGCAGGGTCTGCGTGTCGTAATGCTTCACATCAGCCGGATGACAGGCAGCCTGGAACTTCACACTCTGCTGAGCCATCGCTCCCAGTGCGCCCATCACAAAGGACATCATCAGTATTGTCTTCTTCATTTCCATATTTTGTTTTTAAGTGTTTACTTTCCCAACACGGTGATACGGTGTCTTTCTGACGCTGTATCTCTGTGTTTTTATGATTCCTCCACAGTCTTCTCGTCACAGATGATACGCCGACGGTTCCACACCATCAATGCGACGGTGACCAGAGTAAGCACACCCATACCGATCCACCGCATGTACTTCACACAGGCATAGATGACATAGCCGAAGAGCGACGAGGCGAAGTCGAGGGCACCACCCTCGAAGCCGTCGGGAATCTTGGCGGCCGAGGCCGTGGGGTCGGTCTTGTAGACCTCATCGGCAGCCAACGTAAAGGCCGAGGCCATGTCCGTAACGAAATACAATCCCACAACAAGTGCCACAAGACCGACGATCAGACTCTTCACCACGTTTCCCCTCGTGTATGGCAAAATCAGCGGGAAAAGGTAGAACATACCGGCCAACGAGGCCAGCGGTAGGAACTGATTACCCGGCAGGAACACAGCGATAGCCAGGATGACCGGGATCAGGATGACCGAACAGACCAGTGTTGTGGGATGACCGATCACAAGTGCCGGCGACATACCGATATGCACTTTCATACCGCCAAAGCGTTTTTTGGCCACCTCCTGTGTCTTCTCTGCGATAGGCTTCAGACCGTCGATAAACAACGAGGTGATGCGGGGGATCAGTTCCATAACAGCACCCATCGTCACACCCAGGAACAGTACTTTCTTGATGTCGAGCTGGGCAGCCCAGCCGATGAGTACACCCACGACGACACCCAGCACGAGCGGCTCTCCCAACACACCGAACCGCTTCTTGAGTCCCTCGGCATCGACATCCGATTTGGCTAAGCCGGGGATACGTTCAAGAAGCCAGTTGACACCTATGGCAAAGAGCGTGAAACTCTGACAGAAAGGCTGTGGTATGGAGATACCCTGCAGGTCATAGTATTTCTGGAAGCGCTCTGCGGTGAGATCGGCCATGACCAGTGTGATGATATAACAGACGATGGCCGCGAAATAGCCCCACAACAGCGACTGTCCCATCACGAAGTAAGCCACCGCCCCGATAAAGGCAAAATGCCAGTAGTTCCACAGGTCGATATTGATCGTGCGTGTACACTTGGTCAACAGCATCAGCAGGTTCACACCCAGACAGATCGGGATGATCAGTGCACCGACGGCGGTACCATAGGCTACCGCGGCGGCAGCTGGCCAACCCATATCGAAGACCTTCAGCTGCAGACCATAGAGATTTGAGATTTCCTTCAACGGACTGTCGAAGTTGTTCGTCAGCAGGGCTGTCACGATACCAAGACCCACAAAACCAACACCCACATAGAGGCCGCTCTTGAGTGCCTTACCGAATCTCATGCCGATGCAGAGACCAATGATCGTAAACAGGATCGGCATCATCACCGATGCACCCAAACTGATCACGTAACTGAATATTTGTTCCATTTGTTTTATATAGTTTGTTTGTTTTTAGCGTAATTTGCGGCAAAGGTACAAAAAAGATAGCGGAATGTTGAACATTTCGCTATCTTTTTTATCTTATCATGAGGATCACCATACTTAATCCAGGAAGTAGATACGTTTCACGCGGTTGGAGACACCTGTGAGCACCTCATAGGGGATGGTGTCCAATGTGTCCGAGAGTACCGTGACAGGCAGATGTTCTCCAAAGATCTCCACCTGGTCACCTTCCGCACAGGGGATGTCCGTCACATCGATCATGGCCACGTCCATACAGATATTGCCTACATACTCAGCCTTCTGACCGTTCACCAGACAGTAACAGTGACGGTTGCCGAGATGACGGTTCAGACCGTCGGCATAGCCGATAGGTATGGCAGCGATCACACTGTCGCGCTCGATCTTCCCCTTCCGACTATAGCCTACCGTCTCCCCGGCAGGCACATGACGCAATTGGAGGATGGTAGTCTTCAGTGTCGACACTGTATGAAGGATATGATTATCCCGCGGATCCACGCCATAGAGTCCGATACCAAGACGACACATATCCATCTGCCGCTCAGGAAAATGCTCGATACCGGCCGAGTTATCCATGTGTCGGAGTATCTTATGTCCGAAGGCCGCCTGCAACTTCTTGCTACCCTCATCGAAGAGGGCGAACTGCTTAGCGGAGAAGTCGTCGAAGCCGTCGCTGTCGGAGCCTACGAAATGACTGAACACCGACCGGGGGATGATGGCGTTCTGATGTTTCAACCGTTCGATCAGCTCATCGATATCGTTCACGGGATCAAAGCCCAGTCGATGCATGCCCGTATCAAACTTCACGTGCACAGGCCAACCTGTGATACCCTCCTTACGTGCGGCCTTAATGAGGGCGTCCATCAGACGGAACGAATAGACCTCCGGCTCCAGATCGTAATCAAACATCGTCTTGAAGGCGGTCATCTCCGGGTTCATGATCATGATGTTTGCCGTAATACCAGCCTTACGCAGCGTGACACCCTCGTCGGCCACAGCCACAGCCAGATAGTCCACCCGATGCTCCTGCAGGGTCTTCGCTATCTCCACGGCACCAGCTCCGTAGCCATCAGCCTTGATCATGCAGACCATCTTCGTCTCCGGCTTCAGGAAAGAACGGAAGTGATTCAGGTTCTCCACCATCGCATTGAGGTTCACTTCCAGGATGGTCTCATGAACCTTCTGCTCCAGTTGCTCGGTAATCTGGTCGAAGCCAAACGACCGTGCGCCCTTCAAGAGGATGATCTCATCGTGCAGTCCGGCGAAGATATCACTGGAGAGGAAATGGCGCACATCGGTGAAGAACGCCTTCTCTGTCACCTGGATCCTGTCGGCCTGGGCCGTCAGCTCGGGACCGATACCGATAAACCGTTCCACACCACGCTTAACAGCTAACTCACTCACCTGGGCATACAGAGCCTCCGCACTGGTGCCAGACTGATAGATATCACTTAGTATCAACGTCTTGCACTTCGGATGACGACCATTCGCCATCGGCTGCTGACAACGACGTTGCATGAAGTCGAGGGCAATGTCCAGTGAGTTTACGTCACTGTTATAGGAGTCGTTGATGAGCACACACCCACGCTGTCCCTCCTTCACCTCCAGACGCATGGCCACCGGCTCCAACAGAGGCATACGGTCGGCCAACTGTCCCGGTGTCAGTCCGAGGCGCAGGGCCACAGCAGCACAGGTGATGGCGTTCTCGATAGAGGCCTCGTCGATAAAGGGGATGATATAGGAATTCTCTTCCTCCTGATAGACATAGGTGATACGTGTGTCGCTCTCCTTCGTCGCTATCTCCTTGATAAAGAAGGCTACTTTCTCGTCATACCGCGACCAGGCGATCTTCTCACCCTTATACTGCATCCTTCGGATACAACGGCTCACGATATCGTTGTCGGAGCAATAGACCATCGCCTCGGTGTCATGCATGAGTTCCAACTTCTCCATGCATTTCTCCTCCATCGAACGGAAGTTCTCCTGGTGGGCGGCACCCAACGAGGTCAGCACACCGATGGTCGGTTGGATGATATCGCGCAGGGCCGACATCTCACCCGGCTGACTGATGCCAGCCTCGAAGATACCCACCTCTGTCTGTTCGTTGAGCAGCCACACCGAAAGCGGCACACCGATCTGTGAGTTATAGCTACGAGGCGAGCGTACAATCTTCTGTGAGGGCAGTAGCAGTTGATAGAGCCACTCCTTAACCATCGTCTTACCGTTTGAGCCCGTGATGCCGACAATCGGCACCTTCCGTTCGGCTCCGCCGTTAGCACCCGACAGGAACTCATCACGATGGCGCTCTGCCAATCGCTGCAGGGCCGCCAGTGTATTGGGCACCCTCAGGAAGTTCGCATCGGGGTATAACGACTCATGGTGCTCCGGCACCTTCTCCACCACATACTGACGGACTCCCCGTCGGTACAGATCGTCGATATAGCGATGCCCGTCATTACGCTGTGTGCGCAGGGCAAAGAACAATGTCTCTTCAGGAAAACAGAGGGAACGACTGTCTGTCAGCAGCCAACTGATCTGGCCTTCACTCTGACCATAGCGGCGCGCTCCAATCAGCGTCGCAACCTTCTCAATCGAATATTTCATCTCTTCAATGTTTCAGTTATCAATTCTATTAGAGTGCAAAATTAGGGTATTTTTTCTGCAACGCCGCTACTTTTAACATAGTTTTATCCATCAGTGCCCGATAATCCTCCGAGTCGGGATTGAACGGTCGGTGTGCCAGGACGGCCTTCAGCGGCGCCCACTCCTTCAGGAAAGCCTTCGCCTCCGTACTCAGGTAGGTCTCCGAGAGCCGTTGCCAGATATACGTCACCGTCTGGTCCGATGGATGAAGCATATCCTCCTTATAGAAACGGTAGTCGCGCAACTCGTCCATCACAATCTCATAAGCAGGGAAGTAGTTGACGACCGACGGCTGACCGTTGTTGGCCGACAGTCTCTCTGCCGCCAACAGCAACGTGGCCTTCGAGAGTTGAGAACCATGATAGCCGTACTTCCGATAACGGATAGGACTGACGGTGAGCACAATCTGCATCCGGGGATTCCAGTCATGCAGCAGATCCACGGCACGTGTCAGATAATCCACACACGCATCGACCGTCAACTGTTCCTCAGAGAAGAGCGCCTGCGGTCGTTTCTGACAGTTATCCACGATCTCGCCCGTCTCCTTCAGACGGTACACATGATTCGTTCCCAGTGTCAGGAACGCGACAGCAGGGCATCCCACACGCCGCTCCACCAGTCGTTCAATGGTGTGCAGGATGCTGGCAGGATTATACATGACCCCGTCAGGGTTGACCGTCACCCGGAACTTCTCTTCCTGGAAGCGACGACCGATACTATCGGCAAAGCACGAGCCTACGAAAAGAAGTTCCTCACATGGTCCGATCCTGAATCCAGGATCCTCGATATCCACGATCGTCCTAAACTCCATGATGATATACGATTACGAACGACGGCGGTATTCTATCAGAACGATTCCCACGAGCACCAGCAGCAGGACGCCGAAGGCCGTATAGGCCACCGTCTCGGTCATATCCACCGATTTCGGGAAGAACGAGAGTTCTACCTGATGCTTACCCGGTTGGATCTGCAAGGCACGCAACACATAGTCCACACGTCCCAACTCCACCGGCTTCCCATCGACGGTAGCCGTCCAACCCGGATAATAGATCTCCGAGAACACGAGCACCCCACCCTTGCCTGAGTTCACGTCATATGTCAGACGGTTGGGCTCGTAGCCGGTAATCGTCACGATGCTGGTCGTATCCTGTTCGGTGGCCTCACCCAACTGCGTCTTGAACTTCACATCGGCCACCGCCTGATGACGCAATGCGAGTTTACCAAGCGCCGCTATCTCGTCGTTGGCATTCTCCACATACTGTATCTCGTCAACGAACCAGGCATTGCCATACACATATGGGTTCTGTATGGGTACGGTCTGACCGCCCTCCAAGGGGAAGATAAAGTATTTCGTGTTCAGCATGTTCAGCACAGGACAGATATTGTCACCGTTCACCTGTGTCATGTCACCACCGGCCTCTGCCACCGCCTTCGTAAGCGACTGCATCTCCGGTGCGATATACGCCTCTATCAGTTCTTGATAACGACGCAGTTTGGCGGCATGATAACCGCCGATGCTCTTATGATAGTAGCTGGTCTCATTCTCATTGAACGTGTTCGAGGCGAGATTCAGCACACGATAGTCAAGACTCTGATCACGCAGTATCAGCTCATCCGTCTGTGTCTTCTGCTGGGGTGCCTCGCGCTCCGATGCCGGTACGAACATCTCGTCGTTCAGATAACGCTTGTTCACCTGCCACAGGTCAATCAGGCACAGCACCAGGATGGCCCCTACCATATAGTTGGCCTTCAGTTTACCATACTTGTAAAGCAGCAGGATACCCGTTCCGATGACGATGATCCAGAACGTACGCCAGCAGTCGGCCGTGAATACTGCCTGACGCATCTCCGTCAGGTTGCTCACCAATGGTTGGAAATACTCTGCAGGCAGTCCCTGCAGGGCATGCATCTCCGCCGAGGAGATGAAGCTGCTGAAGAACACCGATGGCATCACAGCGAACAGCAGGGCGATACCTGCCGTCAGACCGAAGGAGATCAATAAATACTTGTTGACAGCCCCAGTCTCACGACTCTCCCAAATCCTCATCAGCTCCCTCAGAGCCAACATGGCCAACAACGGTATCGTGAACTCAGCGATCACCAGAATCGAGGCCACCGTACGGAACTTAGCGTACATCGGTACATAGTCGAGGAAGAAGTCCGTCAGTCCCATGAAGTTCTTACCCCATGAGAGCAGGATCGACAAGATGGTTGCAGCCAGCAATGCCCACTTCACGGGTCCCTTCACGATAAACAGTCCCAGGATGAAGAGCATCATCACGAAGGCACCCACATAGACCGGACCCGAGGTGCCCGGCTGTTCACCCCAGTACTGTCCTATCTGCTGATAGATCGTTGTGAAGTTATTGTCGGCATGCTCCATGGCCGTCTCGTTCATGCTCAACGGCATCGAGGCACCACCCTTCGTGTTCGGAATCAACAAGGTCCATGTCTCGTCGATGCCATAGCTCCACTGAGTGATATAGTCGCGCTCCAGACCGCTACTGGTCTGGTTGGCACTGTTCTCCTTCACCAGCTCACTCTTGCCGCGCATCGTCTCCTGACTGTACTGCCAGGTGTGATAGAGGTTTGACAGGTTGATGCATAAACCGATGGCTGCTCCAGCGACACATACCGCCGTTGCCTTCATGAAGCGTGCCAGCTGATGCTCACGGATGGCCTCTATCAGCCAGGCGATGACCATGAACAAGATGATAAACAGATAATAATCGGTCATCTGCACATGGTTCGCGTTGATCTCAAAGGCCGTGAAGACAGCCGTGACCAGCAGTCCCCACAGGTATCGTCCCCGATAGGCCAGTACCACACCGGCAATCATCGGCGGCAGATAGGCCAGCGCCCACACCTTCCAGATATGTCCGGCGGCGATGATGATCAGGAAATAGGTCGAGAACGCCCAGATGATCGATCCGAGCGCCGCCAGATGCTGTCGGAAGTCGAAGGCCCGCAACAGGATATAGAATCCCAACAGGTACACGAACACATACCACACGTTCTCTGGCAGCCACAGGTGATAGGCATTAACCACCTTCGTCAACAGGTCGGTAGAGCCATACGAAGGCGCAGTCTGGTAGGTCGGCATACCCCCGAAGAGGGCATTGGTCCAACGACTGCGCTCACCGGTCTTCTGCAGGTATTCGATGCCCTCCTGTCCGGCGCCGCGCCCAGCAGAGGCATCATGACGATAGAGGATACGTCCCTCGATGTCGGCAGGGAAGAAGTAAGCGAAAGCCAGAACGGCGAATAACAGCACTACCAGCACGTCGGGCAGGCATTTCTTCAATAAAGTCATATCTTGCAAGTTTTTAATTCTGTGTGCAAAGTTACGAATTAATTAAGAATTAGAATTAAGAATTAGAATTATTTTGTACCTTTGCAGTAAATTATGGAAGATCTCATCATCACCAGTCTGCAGAACGCCAAGGTGAAGCACCTGGTAGCCCTGCAACAGAAATCCTCACTGCGTCGTGAGGAGGGACTCTTCGTGGTCGAGGGGCAGCGCGAGATCGGGCACTGCATCGCCTGCGGCTACGAGGTGGTCGAGGTATTTAGAAGATCGGAGACGGGAGACGGAAAACTGGAGACGGGAGACGGAAGGCATAAAACCTATGTGGTCTCACCACAGGTCTATGAGAAGATGGCCTATCGCGGTTCCACGGAAGGCATCATCGCCGTCGTCAAGTGCAAGCAGCACGACCTCTCTATTCTGGATTCCCTCTTCTCAAGGAACAGCACCCCACTCCTGGTCGTGCTGGAGCGTGTAGAGAAGCCCGGCAATCTCGGTGCCATCCTACGCACGGCCGAGGCCGCCGGTGTGGACGCCGTCATCGTGTGCGATCCCCTGACCGACGTCTATAACCCCAACCTCATCCGAGCCAGCATCGGTGGTGTGTTCAGTGTACCTGTGGCCGTATGCACCTCACAGGCGTGCATCGCTTTCCTCAAGGAGCATCAGGTGAGCATCCTCACGGCCCAGTTGCAGGACTCCTACGAATATTACGACTACGACATGCGTCAGGCCACAGCCATCGTCATGGGTACGGAGTCGACAGGCCTTACCGACCAATGGCGCGAGGCTGCCGATGCCCATATCCGCATCCCCATGCTTGGTCGTCTCGACTCATTGAATGTCAGCGTCTCCGCTGCCATCCTCATGTACGAGGCCGTCCGCCAGCGCCACAAAAAAGAATAGAAATGAAAATAGGAATGATAGTAGCGATGGACAAGGAGTTGCAGCAGCTCCGTCCATTATTCCCCGAAGACAAAGTCATCCTCCAGAAGAGCGGCATCGGCAAGGTGAACGCCGCCATTCAGGCCATCGAGATGATTCGTCAGTATAAGCCCGATGTCATCATCTCCTCAGGCTGTGCAGGAGGCAACGGCGACGATATCAACGTACAGGATGTGGTGGTGAGCACCCAACTGGCCTATCATGATGTATATTGCGGAACGGCCATCGACGACTCTACCGTCTACGGTCAGGTGCAGGGTCTCCCAGCCCGCTTCGACGCCGATCCCCACTTACTCGAGATTGCCCGCTCCCTGAGCCTCTCCACCGCCCCCATCCACGTCCACCCCGGCCTCATCGTTACCGGCGACTGGTTTGTCGACTCCAAGGACAAGATGCGCGAGATCATCGGCCATTTCCCCGAGGCTAAGGCCGTCGACATGGAGAGTGCCGCCATCGCCCAGGCCTGTTATCTCAACAAGGTGCCGTTCATCTCGTTCCGTGTCATCAGCGACATCCCTCTGCGCGATACCGACGCCTCGATGTATCATGACTTCTGGAACACCATCGCCGAAAACTCGTTCCACGTCACCAAGACATTTATTGAAAGTCTCTAAGTCAGAAAGCATTATGGAAGTTATCCAGAGTTTCACCATCGACCACACCAACCTGAAGCCAGGTATCTACGTATCACGCGAGGACAAGGGGTTCACCACCTTCGACCTGCGCATTACCGAGCCCAACCAGGAGCCGGCCGTGGCGCCTGCCGCCATGCACAGTCTGGAGCACCTGATGGCCACATGGTTCCGCAACAGCGAGGCCAAGGATGATGTAGTGTATGTCGGTCCTATGGGCTGTCTCACGGGCATGTATATCATCATGACAGGCTCATATACCGTCGAGGACATGCGTCGTCTGACCATCGCGTGCCTCCAATGGATTCTCACACAGACAGAGGTGCCTGCCACCCGTCCAGAGGCCTGCGGCAACTATCTGCTCCACGACCTCCCCATGTGCAAGTGGGAGAGCGCCCGTTACCTCGACCGTCTGCAGAACGATTTCCACTGCGAGTACACCAAACTCCAGATCACCCTCGACGACGGCAAGGTCTTCGCCGACGCATAACCTCAAGAAATCCCCAGCCTACCAGCTGAGGGGGGATCTTTGGCTTAAAGAGATGCCTCCTATGAGTCATTCAGATAGGGTTTACGAGTCATGGAGATAGGGCCTATACCCCTATAGGGATTATCTCCATCAGTCGTAGATGACGTCTCTTTCACCGAAAGGGATTATCTCTTTCACCCATAGTTGGGGGGATATATTTGTGACGGATGACGGATATGACGGATGTTTTTAGAGTTTTCTCGCGTGTACGCAGGAACTTTTGCGGCGCCGAAAGTTCCTGCGTACACGCGTGAGGGTTTTGCAGAAACCATCTGTCATCCGTCATCCGTCACACAGGAGGGGAGCGAAAATGTATGTGATGTACTTGTTCCATGAGCTATCAATATAAGTCAGGGAACAAAGATACAAAATAAAATCGAAAATTAGGTGTATGCATGCAGTGCATGCACTGCATGCATACATTATAAACAACTGATTATCAGTATATTTTAAACTCGCTTAATCGCAGCCCTGAGTATTCACTCGAGTCTGCTCACGCTCGATAGAGTTTGAACAAGTTCTACTCTATCCTCGCTTAATCGCAGCCTTTTTACGTTGGTCGTGGTCGAGGATGACCTTGCGCATACGCATAGACTTCGGTGTGACTTCCACCAGCTCGTCTTCCTTGATGTACTCAAGGCACTCCTCCAGGCTCATGACGGTCTTCGGGATGATACGGGCCTTATCGTCGGTACCAGAGGCACGGACGTTCGTCAACTGCTTGGCCTTGCAGACATTCACCACAAGGTCGTTGTCATGGACATGCTCGCCGACCACCTGACCGGCATACACATCCTCACCGGGATCGATGAAGAACTTACCACGGTCCTGCAGTTTATCGATGGCGTAGGCAAAGGCATTACCGGTATCCATGGAGATCATCGAACCGTTCACACGACGCTCGATCTCGCCCTTATAGGGCTGATACTCCTTGAAACGGTGGGCCATGATGGCCTCGCCCTGTGAGGCGGTAAGCACATTGGTACGCAGACCGATGATACCGCGCGAGGGGATATCGAACTCGATATTCACGCGCTCGCCCTGACTCTCCATCGAGGTCATCTCACCCTTACGACGGGTGACCATGTCGATCATCTTCGACGAGAACTCCTCGGGCACGTTGATGGTCAACTCTTCCACCGGCTCGTGCTTCACGCCGTCGATCTCCTTATAGATAACCTGGGGCTGACCGACCTGCAGCTCGTAGCCCTCGCGACGCATGGTCTCGACGAGCACAGAGAGGTGGAGCACACCACGGCCTGAGACAATCCACTTGTCGGTAGAGTCCTCGAAGGGCTCCACACGCAGGGCGAGGTTCTTCTCCAGCTCTTTCTCCAGACGGTCATTGATATGACGAGAGGTAACAAACTTACCTTCCTTGCCGAAGAACGGGGAGTCATTGATCGTGAAGAGCATCGACATCGTAGGCTCGTCGATGGCAATCGGCGGCAGCGGCTCGGGGTTCTCCAAGTCGCAGATGGTGTCGCCGATCTCGAAACGGTCGAGACCGATCACAGCACAGATATCGCCACAGTCGACACTCTCGGTGCGCACATGACTCATTCCCTCGAAAATATGGAGTTCCTTGATCCTGGTCTTCTCCTGCGAACCGTCGCGGTGACTGATGGTAACCTGCATGCCGTCCTTCAACTGACCGCGGTGTACACGCCCCACGGCGATACGGCCCTGGTAACTGGAATAGTCGAGCGACGTGATGAGCATCTGAGGTGTTCCCTCAATCTGCTGCGGGGCAGGGATTACCTCGACAATCTTATCGAGCAGATAGGTAATATTGTCGGTAGGATTCTTCCAGTCCTCACCCATCCAACCGTTCTTTGCGGAGCCATAGACCACGGGGAAGTCCAACTGCTCTTCGGTGGCGTTCAATGAGAACATCAGGTCGAACACCATCTCATAGACCTCCTCGGGACGACAGTTGGGCTTGTCGACCTTGTTGACCACCACGATCGGCTTCAGACCGATCTGCAGGGCTTTCTGCAGCACAAAGCGCGTCTGGGGCATCGGGCCCTCGAAGGCGTCGACGAGCAGCAGACAGCCGTCGGCCATGTTCAACACACGCTCCACCTCACCACCGAAGTCGGAGTGACCCGGGGTGTCGATGATATTGATTTTCACACCCTTCCAGGTGATCGATACGTTCTTTGATAAAATAGTGATGCCACGCTCTCTCTCCAAGTCGTTGGCATCGAGTACTTGACTGCTGAGATTCTGTCCCTCACGGAAGAGATTTCCAGCCAGCATCATCTTGTCCACAAGCGTTGTCTTACCGTGGTCAACATGTGCGATAATTGCAATGTTTCTGATATCCTGCATACCTAATCGTTGATTTTTCGGCTGCAAAGGTACAAAAAAAGACACAGATAACACAGATTTTCCGGAAGAATTTTCCATGAACACGCATGCGGATATGAAATCTGTGGCCGAAAAATTTGGCAGATTGCAGAATTAGTTGTACCTTTGCAGCCGCATTTCGGAAAATCCGAAGCATCCCACGACGTATACCGCCTGGTGATTAGGGAGGAAGCGCGTCGGAAAGATGTTTATGCAAAGATCATTTAATCACAGTTATTATGTACTTAGACAAAGCTAAAAAGCAGGAGATCTTCGGTCAGTATGGCAAGAGCGCCACAGATACCGGTTCTGCAGAGGCACAGATCGCCCTCTTCTCTTACCGTATCTCTCACCTGACGGAGCACCTGAAGAAGAACCACAAGGACTACAACACAGCTCGTTCGCTGACCATGCTCGTTGGTAAGCGTCGTAAGTTGCTGAAGTACCTCTACACGAACGACATCAATCGTTATCGTGCTATCATCAAGGCCCTCGGTCTTCGTAAGTAAGCAAATAGCAAGAACAAAAAGTAAGGCTCGCATCGCTGCGAGCCTTTTTTTATGTCTTGTCATCAAGGATCGTTTCCGTGTGGTTCAGTCGCTGATCTCCTCAAGGGGCTTCATCACGAACGCACGCTGCTGCATCTGCGGATGGGGGATTTTCAGATCAGGCTCGTCAACGGTCAGATCGTCGTAGAGCAGGATATCAATGTCAATGGGACGATCGTGGTAGATGGAAGACTGGACACGCGTCGTGGCGTGGCGGCGCCTCTTGCCCAACTCACGCTCGATCTTCTGCGTAGCCTTAAGCACCTGACGGGGCGTAAGGGCGGTCTCCACAAGGATGACACCGTTGAGGAACTTGTTGGCCGACTCATAGCCCCACGGCTCGGTCTCGATCAACGACGACTGGCGGGTAACCTCGCCTACTCGTTCGGCAATCAGGGCGATTGCCTTTCGTATATTCTCCTCACGATCGCCGAGGTTGGAACCTAAACCCAAATACACCTGATGTTCCATCTCCCGTCTCCCGACTTCTGACTCATCAATCATCCACAATCAGCATCGCATCGCCGTAGCAACCGAACCGATAGCCGTTCTTGACGGCCTTCTTATAAGCCTCGTACACGAGCTCATAGCCACCAAACGAACACTGTGTCATCATCATCGTCGACTCGGGGTGATAGAAGTTGGCCACCAGGGCATTCGCCATACCGAACTCATAGGGAGGGAAGATGAACTTATTGGTCCAGCCCTCGTATTCCTTCAGCATGCCATCAGTGCCGACGGCCGTCTCTGTGGCACGGGCCGTACTGACACCTACCGCACAGACACGGTGACCCGACAGTTTGGTCTTATTCACGATGTCACAAGCCTCCTTAGGGATGAACATCTGCTCAGATGACATCTTGTGCTTCGTGAGGTCCTCGACCTCGATGGGGTCGAAGTTGCCAAGACCGCAGTGCAGGGTGATATAAGCGAAGTTGATGCCACGGATCTCCATGCGCTTCATCAGCTCACGACTGAAATGAAGACCGGTGGCAGGGGCCGTCACTGCACCCTCGTTCTTCGCATAGATAGTCTGGAACATATCCATATCCTCTTCATGGGCAGGACGTCTGTCGATGATATAACGAGGTAGCGGGGCAGCACCTAGAGCGAACAGCTCACGCTTAAACTCATCGTGCGGACAGTCGTACAGGAAGCGGAGCGTACGACCACGGCTGGTCGTATTGTCGATAACCTCGGCCACCATCGGTCCATCCTCCTCGAAGAAGAGTTTGTTACCGATACGGATCTTACGGGCCGGCTCTACCAGCACATCCCACAGGCGCAGGTCGGCATTCAGCTCACGGAGAAGGAACACCTCGATCTTGGCATCGGTCTTCTCCTTCGTTCCATAGAGACGGGCGGGGAACACCTGTGTGTCGTTGAAGATGAAGGTGTCATCCTCGTCGAAGTAATCCAGGATATTGCGGAAATCAAGGTAGATGGGATTGCCTTCCTCGTCTTTCAGATCCTCACCGTTCTCATCCTTCTTGGTCATCTCGATCTCCCCACTCTTACGATGCACAACCATCAGTCGGCACTCATCACGATGGTATGACGGTTCCAACGCGATCTGCTCCTCGGGGAGTTTAAACTTAAACTGCGATAACTTCATATGTCTCTGATATAATTACTTGATTATTTCTTCCTCCTTCATCACCTTGTCGAGCCACGCAGGGAACTCGTCGAACGTCAGACAGTCCTCGATACGCACATCGCCCAACCGTGTCCGACAGAGCGCCGTCAGGAAAGCGCCACTGTTCAGTGCGTAACCGATGTCGCGTGCCAGTGACCGGATATAGGTGCCCTTGCCACAGGCCACACGAATCGACATCTGCATCGTCGCCGGATCGAAGTCGGTCAGCTCGATCTCGTCGATATGAACCGGCTTGGCCGCTAAGGTTACCTCCTCACCCCGACGCGCCATCTTATAGGCGCGATGACCGTCGACCATACAAGCGGAATAGGCCGGTGGTACCTGCATGATGTCACCAACGAACTGAGGCAGTGTCTGCAGGATCAGCTCACGGGTGATATGCTTCGTCGGATAGGTGTAGTCGACCGTATGCTCACGGTCAAAACTGGGCGTGGTAGCTCCCAGCTGGAGCGTCGCCGTATATTCCTTGGAGTGGAGCTGCAGTGCCTCTATCTGCTTCGTGGCCTTGCCCGTGCAGAGGATCAGCACCCCTGTGGCCAGGGGATCGAGGGTCCCTGCATGCCCCATCTTGACTCTCTTAACTTTCAGCCGCTTGGAGACGAGATAACGGATATGCGCCAACGCCCCGAAACTCGACATCCGATATGGCTTGTTGATATATATGTATGCTCCTTCCTGAAAATTCATTAGTCAACCATTGCGAGTGAATGCCCTGTGAGCAACAGGATGATGATGATGGTGCCCACCACGATGCGATACCAACCAAAGGCCTTGAAGCCGTACTTGGTGAGATAGTTGACAAACCACTTCATAGCCAACAGGGCCACGACGAAGGCGATGGCACAGCCCAGAAGCAGCATGGCGATATTATGACTGGTGGCCCAGGCCGTCTCCTCCTTCATCAGGTCGAGCACGTCGAGCAGAGTAGCACCCGCCATCGTCGGCACAGCCAGGAAGAACGAGAATTTGGCAGCGCGCCGACGGGTGAGACCCTGGGTCATTCCACCCACGATGGTGGCCATCGAGCGCGACACACCGGGGATGACGGAGATACACTGGTAGAGACCGATCTTGAAAGCACGGCGCTCATCAACCTTGTTCTCCTCGTTCCCCTTGTTGAACAGTTTATCGCAGAAGAGCATAAACACACCTCCTGCCACCAACATCACAGCTACCACCTCGACACTGTCGAGCAGCCAGTCGAGCAGACCCGACTTCTTGGCGGCCAGACCGATGACGACTGCCGGCAGCACTCCCACCAGCAAGAGCCAGTAGAAGTACCACTTGTGCTTAAACCGCTGCCATGACGAGGCCCCGACAGGTGCCGGCGTGCGGTCAAGACGGAAAAAGCGCTTCCAGTAGAGCACCACTACCGACAAGATCGCTCCAAACTGGATGATGAACGTGAAGGCGTGTACAAAAGCGTCACCCTGGGCCACACCCAGCAGGTTCTGGGCGATAATCATG